>Ga0074044_10000128_pt1 | contig 75637 bp, 63 predicted proteins | sample BogForMeECP23OM1_FD_94443 | JGI IMG/M metagenome (GOLD analysis project Ga0074044, IMG submission 94443) | Bog forest soil microbial communities from Calvert Island, British Columbia, Canada - Bog Forest MetaG ECP23OM1 | ecosystem: Environmental > Terrestrial > Soil > Wetlands ...
GCGTGGGCTTCGTCAGGATAGAGTCCTTGTCCGGTAAGAATGTCTGCGAGATCGCGGCTTAGCGACTCCATCGTAGCCGTCAATTCGGGAGGGTCGAGCGTTAGTTCGCCCGAAAGTCCACCGCCGAGGCGATATCCCACTTTATCTCCGCGGCGCTCAAACAGCAGCACGGCCGGCACTTCGTTCTGAGCAAGGTTCACCAGGTGAACGCTGCCCTGGGGCGACACCGTCGCGGAAATCGGCACGGAAAACGCCGCAACTCCACGATAGAAGAGAAACTTTTCCTGCTGCTGGCCCGCCTCTGTCTTCACGATCAGCGGTGCAGCCGCGGTCTCGCGAGCGGCGTAGTACTGGTTTCCTTGGTCGGAATTCGACGGCTCCGGCGCACGCTGGGCGTCATGTTGCGGGTCGCGGGGAAAAGCCGGAGTCAGATTCGGCGAGACCGTGACTGAATCCCAGGCAATGCTGCCGGATTTGTGCAGTTTGTAAATCGCGTCGCCGGTCAGAGGATTGGCAGGATTCGGCTCGATGCGGCTGGCCTGCGGATACCACTCCGTCATCACGCCCCTGGAAAAGCCAACCTTCACCGACACCGTTGTCTCTCTGGAAGAGTAGAAATAGAGAACCGGTGTCTCCATCCTTACCTTTCCTCGCAGCCAGCCTTTGGGAGCAGTGCGGGCGCGCACGACGAAGCTCGGAAGCGCAACCGGCCCGTTCAGTGGCAGCCAGTCCAGCGTCCGCCCGTCCCGGCCCGCGATCGAGGTGAAGGTTCCCCACTCGTGAGCGGTGAGATCCGGAGCGATGTTTTGGGCTCCAAAGGTGCCGCACAGAGTGATACAGAGCAGCGCTGCACCCAGGGTCCGAATGACGAAGCGCGCGACAGTTTGGGGCATGGCCGAGCCCTCCGATGAGACAGGATCGCCTGGGTTCTTAGACGGGCAGTCCGGTCAAAATGTTAACAAAGGCGGCAAGGCTTCGCTCTTTTTACTCGGCCAAACCGGTAGATGCTGACCACTAGTAACCGGTTACTTCCCGTGGGAACATTGACTTAGCTTGTGGGTCGGGTTACCTTCGCGTTATCTCCCCTCATCTGAGGATACCTTTGGCCAGGAAGATACTGCTCGCCGATGACAGCGTGACCGCCCAGAATATGGGGCGGAAGATCCTCGCGGATGCGGGCTACGACGTAATCACCGTCAACAACGGTTCCGCCGCCCTGAAAAAGATCGCCGAGCTCAAACCTGACCTGATCGTTCTCGACGTTTACATGCCCGGCTATAGCGGGCTCGAAGTGTGCCAGCGGGTGAAGGAGACCGGCGATACCTCGCGCATTCCGATTTTATTGACGGTAGGCAAGCTAGAGCCTTTCAAGCCGGAAGAAGCCAGGCGCGTCCGGGCTGACGGCTATATCGTGAAGCCTTTTGAAGCCAGCGAGTTGCTGAGCGCGCTCGCCAAGCTCGAAGACAAGATTGTGCCCCGGGCCGAGACCTCCAAGCCCGGCCGCTTTGCCCGCACCATCGCCGTTGTCGAAGAAGGCCGCTACGACAAAACCGTGTCCTCCGGTGAGGACTCGGGATGGAAGGATCGCATTGGCTTTCCGTCGGGCAAGAAGAAAAAAGAGCCGGAGAGCGAGGATGTCGACGACTCTTCGATCTACAACCCGGTAAACAAAGACCTCCGCACCACGATCGATCGGGGCGCGAACGATCGCAGGGCGGCGCAGCCGGCGAAGCCCGAGGACACTCGAGTCGACCTCGGAGCGCTGGCACCTCCGGGCCTGCCCAAGGATGTGACTCCGGAAGAGATTGCAGCGCTCGCGGCGGCCGCCGCGCAGATCAAGGGCGCGATCGGGGGAGCGGCAGAGACTGTTGCTTCCGACAGCGCAGCGGAGCCGGTCGCCTCAGAACAGGCAGCGCAGCCGCAGGTCGCAGCCCAGCCTGAAGCCAAGGCGCCAGAAACGGTGCAGGCCAAAGAGGAAGAGAAAGAGAAAGTCGAGGCTGCGGCCAGCGAGACGAAGGCCGATGCTCTGGCCGAGAGCAAAGCGGAACAGAAGATCGATCCCATCGCAGAAAAGCCGAGCGAGGCCACAGCCGAGGCTGCCGCTTCTCCCAGCCCGGCCGACGTTGCGGCAGCGATTGCCCCGCTCGAAGCGGTAACTTATCTGTCGGCCAATACCTCCGGAGCTTCGGAATCTCGCCACTCGTCCGATGATCCCGTCACGATGGCTGTGGCCGCTGGAGCGAACGGCGCTGCTGCCACGCCGCGCTGGGCAGCCGTTGCGACCGCGCTTCTTCCGGAAGAATCCACGCTTTCACTCGAACAGGAGATGCAGAAGGCTTATGCAGCCTTCGCCGCGGCAGAAGTGGCGTACGCGCCATCGGCCGTAGCAGTCGCGGAGCCGCCGGCGGTAGCTTCTCCGGAGGAATCGTCGGCCATCGAGAGCTCGATGACGGCAACAGCCTCCGCGGCCGAATTCGCGCCGACCGAGAGCGTGGCGGCGAGCGAGCCAGCGCAGCTCATCAGTTCCGCAGTGAAAACCTTTGAGGTGGCAGCAACGGCCTCGGTCGAGGCACAGCCGGCGATTTCGCCAGCGCCGGAGGCTGCGCCGCTGCAATCTGTCGAATCCAAGGATGCGGTTTCTGAGCAGACTCCGGCGATCGAAGCAAGGATCGTCGAATCCGAAAGCACGGCGACCGAGCCTGCAGTTGCAGCCAGCGCGCCGCAGGACTCGTCAGGCGCACCGGCCGCGGCCCTCCAAACAGAGCAGATTCAGACCGAGCCGATCAAGGCCGAACAGGTTTCGGCCGATGCGTTGCCAGCGAAGCAAATGCCTCCGAGCCCGGCTTCGGAAGAGAAAGCGTGGGGCGAGCAGAAAAACGACGAGCAGAAAAATCAGGATCAGCGACCAACGGAGCCGAGACAGGAAGAAGCGAGACCCGAAAACACCAGCCCGGAAGAGACCAGGTCGGAAGATCATCCCACCCTGCAGTCCGCCGACGTGCCCGCTCCTGCGGAAATCTCCGAATCGATTCCGACTCCGAATCTGGCAGAGCCCGCTCGGTTCGGCGACGCGCCTGTGGAACAAAGCTCGACAAGTCCGTCCGCGAGCCAGGCCTCGTCGGAACCGGCCGGAGCCGTTTCTGAAACAACCGAAGAATCCTCGGCGTCCGTCCCAGTGGAAGCGCGCGCGGAAGAATCCGTGTCTCAGGACGCTGCGTCTCAGGAAGCTGCGCCGAAAGATCCAGTCCACAAAGAATCCGAAATCGCAGCCACCACGGCCGCTGCCTGGGCCAGTTGGCGGCGCATTCGCGAGACCGGGGACGCCCGGAGCGCCGCGCCTTCAGCAGCGCCCGCGAAGAATGCCGAGTCCTCAAAAATCGAGGAAGAGAGAAAAGACGAGAGAAAAGAAGAAGCTTCCGAGCGGCATGAAGCCGTGGCGATGGCCGTGGCCGCGGGCGCGGAGAAAGCTCCCGAGGCAATGCCGGCAGCCGAGCGCGACTCCGATTCCGGAGAAATCGCCAACATCGTCGACAGCGTCCTGGCCGACCTCCGGCCGAAGATCGTCGCAGAAATTTCGAAGAAAATGGGCAAGAAGAAGTAAAAACCGCCCTCAGCCCTCCCAGTTACTTCGTCCATACCTCTCACGCGCCTCGAAATGTTTCGGCGTCAGCAGAAACCGCCTAAAAAGTCTTCATAACCTTTTTCCACTTTGGCGCGGCCGCACTCAGCGCGTTTGACCCTTCTTTTCTCGCACCTGTAAGATCAAAAGTTCAGCTCTTCAGCGATTAGCGTTTAGATCGTCTCCATTCTCTGGCGCGCGGTGCGCCAAGGGGTGCGAGAGCTAAAAGCAGAAGCTGCCCTCATGCCCCACGACCTGCCTAAATCCTACGAGCCGGGCGCGATTGAGACGCGCTGGGCCGACTACTGGATTAAAGAGAAGCTCTTCTCCGCGCCCGCGCCGACACGGTCAGAAAAGAAGGCGAGGCCGGTGTTTGCCATGCTGCTGCCGCCCCCGAACGTCACCGGCCGCCTGCACATGGGCCACATGCTCAACCAGACGCAGATGGACATCATTGCGCGCTGGCACCGCATGCGCGGCTTCATCACGCTCTGGCTGCCGGGGACGGACCATGCCGGCATCGCGACGCAGATGATGGTGGAGCGGCAGCTTACCGTCGAGGGCAAGAAGCGCAGCGAACTGGGACGCGAGAAATTCATCGAGCGCGTGTGGGAGTGGAAGAAGCTTTACGGCGGCGCCATTCTCGACCAGATGAAGCGCCTCGGTGCCTCGGTTGACTGGGACCGCGAGTACTTCACCATGGACGAAAATCTCTCGCGCGCGGTGCGCGAAGTTTTCGTCCGCCTGCACGAAGAGGGACTCATCTATCGCGGAAATTACATCGTGAACTGGTGCCCGTGGCATGAGACCGCGATCTCCGATCTGGAAGTGAAGCACGAAGAGGTCACCGGAAAATTGTGGGAGATTCGTTATCCGGTCGTGGGCTCGGACGAGTTCATTACGGTCGCGACCACGCGTCCGGAAACGATGCTGGGCGACAGCGCGGTTGCCGTCAACGCGAAAGACGAGCGCTATACGCATCTGCACGGCAAAAAAGTTCTGTTGCCGCTGATGAATCGCGAGATTCCGATCATTACCGACGAACTGGCGCAGCCTGAGTTCGGCACCGGCGCGGTGAAGGTTACGCCGGCGCACGATCCCAACGATTTTCAGGCTGGCCTGCGCCACCATCTGCCACAGATCAATGTGATGGACGAGCGCGCCCGCATGAATGCGAACGCACGCAGCTATGCGGGTTTAGATCGGTATGAAGCGCGCAAGCGCGTGCTTGCCGACTTGCGGGAGCAGGGATTTCTGGTCGGCGAAAAAGATCACGGCCTGTCGCTGGGAAAGTGCGAACGTTGCGGGACCGTGGTCGAGCCGCGGCTTTCCGAGCAATGGTTCATCAAGATCAAGCCGCTGGCCGACCGGGCGCGTGAAGCGGTGGAGAGCGGCGAAATCACCATCGTCCCCGAAAACTACCGTACGATTTATCTGAACTGGATGAACAACATCCACGACTGGTGTGTGTCGCGGCAGTTGTGGTGGGGGCACCGCATTCCGGCGTGGACCTGCACGAATAGCGCGTGCAAGGAAGTCATCGTCGCGCGCGAAGCGCCCGCTTCATGCCGAAAGTGCGGCGGGGCAAAGCTCGAGCAGGTCACCGACGTTCTCGATACATGGTTCTCATCGGGACTGTTGCCCTTTACCACGCTGGGCTGGCCCGAAAAAACTCGCGATCAGGAAGTGTTCTATCCGACCACGCTGTTGATTACCGCCTACGAGATTCTTTTCTTCTGGGTGGCGCGCATGATCATGTTCGGCTGCCACTTCATGCAGGAGCACGTGCAGGATCCCGCGATCAAGGCGGCGAACGGCTGGTCCAGGATGAAGGACGACAGCGTTCCTTTCCGCCACGTCTACATTCATGCGCTGGTGCGCGATGCCGAAGGCGAGAAGATGTCGAAGGTGAAAGGGAATGTAATCAACCCGCTCGACATCATCGAACGCTTCGGCACTGATGCGACCCGCTTCACGCTGGCCGCCATGGCCGCGCCTGGAACTGACATCGCCTTCAGCGAGAGCCGCACCGAAGGCTACCGCGCCTTCGCCAACAAAATCTGGAACGCCGCCAGATTCATGTTCATGAACGTAGACCGCCTGGGTTTCGTGTGGGACCGGGTCTCTGACCCGGTCAAGCCGGGACAAAGTCCCGATAGCGCGACCACGACTCATGTCGCCGAGGCTAACTCGGCCGCGCAAGGGCGAGGCGTCCGAGGATTCCATCCCTCAACCCTCGAAGACGGCTGGATTCTCTCCCGCTTCAACCGCGTGGCGGCCGAAGTCAACGATGCGCTCGCCACTTACCGCTTCCACGAAGCGGCCAACCGCATCTACGATTTTTTCTGGGGCGAGTTCTGCGACTGGTATATCGAACTGATCAAGCCGCGGCTGAATTTCGAAGAGGGCGGCGACAAGACCGCAGCGCAAGCGGCCTGCGCCAACCTCGTCAGCCTTTTCGATGCTTCGCTCCGCCTGCTGCATCCCGTGATGCCCTTCATCACGGAAGAAATTTGGCAGGCGATCTACGACGGCAATCCGCCGCTGAAGTCGATCGCCCTGGCGCGCTATCCGGAGGCCGACGAAAAACAATTCGACCTCGCCGCCGAAACCGAAATGGCGATCCTGCAGGATCTGATCGTGACCTTGCGCAACGTGCGCGCGGAATTGAAAGTCGAGCCCAAGGTAAAAGTCCCGATCGAGATCTTTGCGCCCGACGTCCAGATTCGCGCCATGATCGAGCACAATCACGGCGCAGTAGCGCGGCTGGCCAACGTCGAGAGGATCACGTTTGTTGACACGCCGCTGGCAAACCGCGCTGGAGCCCGCGGCACCGCGCGCTTCGATGTTCACGTCATCTACGAGCGGAAGATCGATGTCGCCGCCGAATGCGAGCGCCTTAAAAAAGACCTGGAGAAAATCGAAAAGGAGCTGGCCAACAATCAGATGCAATTGGGCAACGAGCAGTTTCTGGCCAAGGCTCCAGCGAAAATTGTCGAGGGCCTGCGCACCCGGGGCGCCGAGCTGGTTGTGTTGCGCGAGAAGACACTGAGTAAGATGAAAGAGCTGGGCTGCTGAAGGATTAACATGAGCACTACGACGGGCCATCGAGATTGGATCGATATTATCGATTGGACGACGATCCTGGGGACCATTTCGGCAGTCCCCTGTGCCTACTTTTGGGGGAGCGGGCTGGCGATTGAGGTATGGAAGGTGAGCCCTCCGGGAGATCCGTTTGTATTGCTCGTTGCGATTTTGAGTTCGATTCCTCTGTCGGTAGTTGCGGGCACTTACGGCTCGCGCTACTGGTGGGTAGTGACGGGACTCGCGACCGGGACTCTGCTGTTTGTGGGGTTTCGCTTGCACTGACAGGAGGGGCATTAGCAGTTGGTAGGCCTTTAGCCGGACTGGACAGCCGAGGGCGGCTGTCCGCACATGTGCCGCACACGATATGGATTGGAATAGCCGACGCATCACCGCGATTCTCGAGAACGCGCTGCTCGAAGACCGGGCTACGCGCGACGCGACCAGCTACGCCTGCGTCGACGCGAATCAGCTCGCGTCGGCGACCATCATCGCCAAACAGGATTGCATCCTGGCCGGCATCGGCTGCGTTGGCCGAATTCTCGATGTCTATGCGGCCGTTGACGGCGCCGTCACCGCGCACTACGAAGTCACCACGCACCCTGAAATTTTCGACGGCGTGCGCCTGCACAAGGGCCAGTCGGTCGCCGTCATCCGCCACAACGCGCGCGTCATTCTCTCCTGCGAGCGCGTCATCTTGAATTTTCTGCAGCGCATGAGCGGCATCGCCACTATGACCCGCAAGTTTGTGGAAGCGGTTTCCGGCACGAAGGCGCGCATTCTCGACACGCGCAAGACCGCGCCCGGCCTGCGCGTCATCGACAAATATGCCGTGCGTTGCGGCGGCGGACAGAATCATCGCCTCGACCTTTCCGACGGAGTGCTGATCAAGAACAATCACATCGCCCTCGCCGGCGGAATTGCGACCGCGCTTGAGCGCGCCCACCGCAACCGTCGCGGCTCGCAGCCGATTGAAGTAGAGGTCCGCACCTTCGACGAACTGGAGCAGGCTCTGGCCGGAGGCGCGGAAGCAATTCTGCTCGATAACATGTCTCCCGAAGAAGTGCGCCGCGCGGTCGAGCGGTGCTCGCAGCCCGGCAAGGATGCCCCGCAGAATGCCCGCCGCATTCCGATCGAGTGTTCGGGCGGCATTCGCCTGGAGAACGTTCGCGCCTACGCCGAGAGCGGAGTCGATTTCATTTCTGTTGGTCTGTTGACGCATTCGCCGCAAGCCGCGGACATGAGCCTGCGCGTGACCCCAGTCTGAGACTTGTTCGCCTGAGATGAACGCCAACCGCTGGGTGGAAGAGCGGCGCTTCAGCGCCGCGTAAGTGCTCCTGAATTGATAGAAGCTTATAGTTCGCTGAAAACTCGGTTCCTCGCCGACTGCGAACCCCAGCGGCTGAAGCCTTCACGGAGAAGGAAGACTTTATCGCAGCGCTGAAGGCGCTGCGCCACCCCAAAACCGAGTGTTTCAGCGAACTGTTTAGCCTCCCTGGGCGTTTTCCCGCCCCCATGCTGTCCATCCGGACGAACCGAACTCCGCACCTCCGATTCCTAGGCTGGGCCTGCATTCTTGGTTAACATAATCGTTATGGCAACCCGCCTCAAAGTGTTCCTGCGCCTGACCTCGCTGCTCGTTCTCATGGCCGCTTTGTTCCTGGAGGGTTGCGGAGGCTCCGGCAACTCCGGCGGCGGAGGAACCACCGGCAATCCGCCTGCAGCCCCCACTGGCCTCACCGCGACCGCCGGAGCCGGACAGGTGGCTCTCTCCTGGACGGCTAGCAGCGGCGCCACCAGTTACAACGTCCTGCGCGGCACGGCGAGCGGCGGACCCTATACCCAGACGGGCACGGCGACCACAACCAGCTATACCGACACCGGCCTCACGAATGGCACGACTTACTACTACGTCGTCACTGCGGTCAACGCCTACGGTCAAAGCGGAAGTTCCAATCAGGCTTCGGCGACGCCGAACGTAGCGGCGCCCCCGGCGCCCACCGGTTTGACCGCGACCGCCGGCAATCAGCAGATCGGCCTGTCGTGGACGGCCAGCACCGGAGCCACGAGTTATAACGTCCTGCGCGGCACAGTCAGCGGCGGACCTTACACGCAAGTCGGCACATCGACGATACCCAGCTATACCGACACCGGCCTCACCAACGGAACGACTTACTACTACGTAGTCACCGCCGTGAACAGCGGAGGCACAAGCGGCAACTCGAATCAGGCCTCAGCCACGCCGATGGGATCGGGCACCAGCGTTGCCGTCACCGTGGATGTTCTCACCGACCGCCATCCCATCAGCCCCTATGTCTACGGCGGCGCTTATCCTCAGGACGCCGCTCATGTCACCGACAGCGGAACCACATTAGTGCGCTGGGGTGGCAACGGGGCTTCGACCTACAACTGGCAACTGCATACCTACAATGCCGATAACGACTATTACTTCGAAGACTACAGTTTCAACGGATTCGGCAACAACACCGACGGCAGCTCCACGCAGTTCATCACAGACGTAATAAACGCGGGCAGCAATCCGCTGATGACCATGGTCATGCTGCCTTGGGTCGCGCAGAGTCCGGAAACTTCGACCACGCAGGGAGGCACCGACAACTACCACTGGAGTTATTCGGTCGCGACCTTCGGAGCGCAGTGCGGCGTCGACCAGTACAACACCGACGCCGGCGACGGTCTGAAGACCGACTGCGCCACACCCGTGACGACCTCTGCGGTCACCAACGCTTATTTCCCGCTGCTCGATCAGCCCGGCAGCAGCGATCCGCCGAACAGCCTGTATCGGAATCAGTGGGCCGCGGCTCTGGCTACAGCTTTCGGCAGCGCTCCGCATTTCTACGACATGGATAACGAGATCGACATCTGGGGCAGCACGCATGTTGATATTCATCCTGCTCCTTCCGGCTACGATGAATTAGCCAACACGTATGAGACCGAGGCCGTCAAACTGAAGACCTGGGATCCGCAGGCGATCCGCCTTGGGCCGGTGAGTTGCTGCTGGTGGTTTTACTGGAATGGCGCCAACGGCAACGACAAAAACGCTCACGGCGGAGTCGACTTTCTGCCCTGGTGGCTGAATCAGATTTACTGGCAGGATCAGATTTCCGGCTCGCGCTCGCTCGACATCTTCGACATTCACGCCTATCCCGACGGTCCCGACACGTCCAGCTACAGTCAGGCCCAGAAACAAGCGCTGGCCGTGAGCATTTATCGCGACTATTGGGATCCGACGCTGGTTAGCCCCTCGCCCACAATCGACCAGAGCTACACGACAAATATCCAGCCGGACAAAACGATCGCATTCCGCATTCCCCGCTTGCGGGCCATCGCGAACATGATCTACCCCGGAACTCCGCTGAGCTTTACCGAGTGGAGCGCTGCTTTCGCCGGCGAGTCGGATTTTTCTACCGCTCTCGGAGACGCCGACGCCTACGGCATCATCGGGCGCGAACGAGTCTATCTGTCGTCGCGCTGGACGGCGCCGAATCCTTCGAATGCGAATTACCTCGCGCTCAAGCTCTATACGAACTATGACGGCTCGCACCACGGCTTCGGCACGATGTCAGTTTCAGATACGAACAATGGCGATCCCGACCTGTTCAGCAGCTACGCCGCGCTGAATGCCAACGGCACCCAGCTCACCGTCATGGTGCTGAACAAAGATCCGGCCAACGCCGCGCAGGTGCAATTTGCCCTCAACGGATTTACGCCGACTTCGGTCACGAGCTACACGCTCGCCCAGAGCGCGCCGACGACGATCACTGCGTCGGGCTTGCAGTCGTGGTCGTCGGCCATGACCTTCGCCCCCTACACCGCGACTCTTCTCGTGGTCGCGGGCAGCTTGGCGCAGACTCCCGCGTCGGCGTGGGATCTGAATCCGGATACGACCATGGTTCCGGCTGGGGGAACAGTTACGTTGCAGCCCAAGATCACCAGCGGCACAGCCAATGTGACGCTGACTTCGGAGACGTCCGATCCTGGCATCGAAGTCGCGCTGACCCAGCCCAGCGTGACGCCAACGCAGCCCGGCACCGTCACCGTTACGGCCGGCAGCACGCCCGGCTTCTACCACTACACCGTTACCGGCACCGACAGCGGCGCAGCGCAAATCGAAGGCGGATGGATTGTCGTCGGCAACCCTCCGGCGAGTCTCGCCAAGACCAGCGGCGACGGTCAAACCGGCGGCGTCGGTACGACGCTGCCGCAAGCGCTCACGGTGACGTTAAGCCCTGGGCAGTCTGGGGGCACCGCGAACGGCGCAAGCATTCTTTTCACCACTAATGCCGGAACCCTTTCGAACGGCACGACCACGGGAGCGAAAGTGATCGCAGTAACGAACTCCTCGGGCGTGGCCTCAGTCACGCTGACCTTGCCGGCTAGCGCGCAGGCGGTGCAGGTGACAGCGCAGGGTCCGTACCGGCTGGGCAATCCAGTGGTGACCTTCAACGAGACGGCGCAATAGCGTTCGGGGGCTGAGTTTCAAACTTGTCCGGGCCGATGTCATCCTGAGCGCGGCGAGAGCCGGGCGAGGGACCCTACGCCGGCTGACGCTGTCGATGCCATGGATGGGAGTGCGTACGCTGCATGCAGTCAGGCGCTCCTCGCATCAGTACAAGCGATGTCCGGACTTTGTAAGGTCCCGCCGGAGCGCTTGGCGCGCTCCGGCGGGATGACATCGGTCGATGACTTCCTGGCAGGAAAAGTCGACCAAAAATGTCTGACGCCGGCGAAATAGCCTTGTGGTTACCCACCCCAAACCGCCCAACCAGCGCGGGATCTCCCGCATTTGCAATGATCTCCGCTTTTCCTGTCCGATGTACCTCTGTGCCGGCGAACCGCATATTTCCAAGCTAGAGTAGACAAAACGGAGACCCTCCCCATGATCCCTTTCTCTCGTCCCCTCCTGTCCCTGTGCCTTGTATTGCTCACCATCAACGCGTCATCTGGAACAGAACCGAATCACAGTTCGCAGCCTGTGAGGCCTGCGGCAGCAGCAGCCACCACAAATGTTGCCGTAACCGTCGACGTCCTCAGCGACCGCCACGCCATCAGCCCTTATGTTTACGGCGGCGCGTATCCGCAGGATCCCGCTCACGTCACCGACAGCGGCACCACGGTTGTGCGCTGGGGCGGGAATGGAACCTCCACCTACAACTGGAAGCTCTTCACCGACAATGCCGCCAATGACTACTACTTCGAGGACTATGCGGCGTCAGGCTTCGGCAACGGATCCGACGGCAATTCCACGCAGTTCGTCAAAGACGTAATTTCCGCGGGCAGCAATCCGCTGATGACCATGGCGATGCTGCCCTGGGTGGCGCAGGGTCCCGAAACCTCGGTCACGCAGGGAGGCACGAACAACTACCACTGGAGTTATTCGGTGGCCACATTCGGCTCGCAGTGCAGCGTCGACCCTTACAACACCGACGCTGGGGACGGTCTGAAGAGCGACTGCGCCACGCCAGTCACCACGAATGCGGCGACCTCGGCCTATTTTCCGCTGCTCGATCAGCCCGGCACCAGCGACCCGCCCAACAGCCTTTATCGCAATCAGTGGGCCGCGGCTCTGGCCACGGCTTTCGGCACCGCCCCGCATTTCTATGACATGGACAACGAAGTCGACATCTGGGGCAGCACGCATGTGGATGTTCATCCCACACCGACTGGCTATAACGAACTGCGCGACACCTACCTGACCGAGGCCCGCGCCCTGAAAACCTGGGACCCGCAGGCCATACGCTTCGGCCCCGTCAGTTGCTGCTGGTGGTTTTACTGGAACGGCGCCAACAACAACGACAAAAACGCGCACGCCGGAATCGACCTGCTTCCCTGGTGGCTGAACGAAGTCTACTGGCAGGACAAAATCGCAGGCCAGCGCTCGGTCGAAGTGGTTGATGTTCATGCTTACCCCGACGGCCCCGACACCTCCGGTTGGACGCAGTCGCAGCTCCAGGCGCTCTCCGCGCGCATCTACCGCGATTACTGGGACCCCAGCTACGTCAGCGAATCCGGCACGATCGACCAGCCTTACACAACAAATATCCAGCCCAACAAAACCATTCCATTCCGAATTCCCCGCATCCGGGCGATCGCCAACATGATCTATCCGGGAACGCAGGTCAGCTTCACGGAATGGAGCGCCGCCTTCGCCGGCGAGTCCGACTTCTCGACCGCACTGGGCGACGCGGACGCTTACGGAATCCTGGGACGCGAGCGCATGTACCTGGCCTCGCGCTGGGTCGCGCCCGTTCCCACCAACCCCAACTACCTGGCTCTGAAACTCTTCACCAACTACGATGGCCAGCATCACGGATTCGCCACCACTTCCGTTTCCTCTACCAACAATGGCGATCCGAATCTTTTCAGCAGCTACGCCGCTCTGGATCCCGCCGGCAAGACGCTCACGCTGCTCGTCCTCAACAAAGACCCAGCGAACAGCGTGAACGCGCAATTCGCCATCAACGGATTCACCCCGCAGCAGGTGACAACCTACACGCTTTCCTCGACCAACCCCACCAGCATCGTGGCCTCGGCGAAGACCGCGTGGCCCTCGAGCATGACGTTCTCCCCATATAGCGCGACTTTGCTGGTGGTAACCGGCACCTCGAAGTTGCCCGGCGCGACCTGGCAGTTGAACCCGGACACGACCATGGTCGCCGCGGGCCGAACCGTCACCTTGAATCCCAAGATCACCATGGGAAAGGCGAACGTAACTCTGGGCGCTCCGCAATTTGACAGCGGCATCAACCTGACCGTGACGCAGCCGACCGTAACTTCGACCGAGGACGGAGCGATTACGGTGACTGCAGGCTCAACCCCCGGCTTCTACCACTACACCGTTCCTGGCACCGACTCGACCGGTGTGGCGCAACAGCAGAGCGGCTGGATTCTTGTAGGAAATCCACCAGCTTCGCTAACCACGACAGGGAACAACCAGAAAGGCGCGCCCGGAACCACCTTGAATCTGTCGGTGACTCTCAATCCCGGGGAATCGGGAGGCAGCACCGCAGGCGGGACGATCCTGTTCACGACCAGCGCCGGTTCGCTCTCCAGCCGCACCGTCACAACCAATTCGTCGGGCAAGGCTAGCGTAGTTCTGACTCTGCCGTCATCGGCCGGAGCCGTGCAGGTGAAGGCAGAAGGTCAGTATGCGCTGGGCCATCCCGTAGCCACGTTCACGGAAACGGTCGAATAGCAAGACAGGTTATGTAGGGACCGCCGCCCACGGCCGTCCGTGCCGAGAGAAGCTCGGCTGCTCTCTGCGAAGCCCGTGATGATGCCAACCGCCGGGCGCGCTTCGCTCGCCCGGACAGCCGGGGGCGGCTGTCTCCACATTGTTGTTTCCCGCCGCTTCCCGCATAATCTCCGCATCCGCAAAGCCGCCACAACTCGCGTCCGCCCAGCCCCGGCGCCTCACGCGCCGCAACCCACCGACGTGCGCCTGGGACGCATTGTGCGCCTGCTTATGGAGCACGCCACCGTCGTCGTCAGCGGCACTAAAATCGCGCAGGAAATTTCCTCCAGCCGCTCCGAAGTCTGGCGGCTCATTCAGCAACTGCGGGCCCTCGGTGTCGACGTGGCCGGACATCCCGCCACCGGATATCAACTGCGAGCGGTGCCCGATCTCCTGTTACCGGAAATTCTGAAGCCGCTGCTGCGCGGTACGATTTTCTCCTCCCATCTTCATCATTTCTACAAGATTGGCTCTACCAACACAGCCGCCATGGCCGCCGCGTCCGAAGGCGCCCCCGAAGGGAGCGTCTTTCTGGCAGAGGAACAAACCGCCGGACGCGGCCGCGGATCGAATACATGGCAATCGCCGCAATCGACGGGCATTTATTGCTCCTCCATCCTGCGCCCGGCGCTGCCGCCCTCGGAGGTGCTGGTGTTGTCTCTGGCGGCCGGGCTCGCGGTGCAGGCGGCCATTCGCGAGGTCGACGCCCGCGTGCAGCCCGACCTGAAGTGGCCCAACGATCTTCTGATCGACGGCAGAAAAATCTGTGGCATTCTCACCGAGATGAACGCCGAGGCAACGCGCGTTCGCTACATCGTCGTAGGCGTCGGCATCAACGTGAACCAGGCCAGCTTTCCGAAAGAATTGTCCGCAACCTCGCTGCGTCTAACGACCGGCAGCGAGTGGTCGCGCGTGGAACTCGCCGCCGCTTTGCTAAAATCACTCGACCGGGAGTATCGCGTTTTAGTGGAGAATCAAGGGGCTCGGCAGTCGATCCTGCGCCGCTTCGCCGAAAATTCTTCCTGGGTCCAGGGCAGGAACGTTCGCATCGAAGAGAACGGCGCAGCCTTTGAAGGCACAAGCGAAGGCCTGGACGACCGCGGATTCCTGCGAGTAAGAACTTCGACTGGAATCGAGACAGTATTAAGCGGAACAGTCCGCGCGAAGTAAAGAGTACTAAGCCAAGAGCCAAGAGCTAGAAGCTAGAAGCTGCCATGCTATTCGTCCTCGACGTAGGCAACACGAACACAGTTCTCGGCGTCTTCGCGCGAGCCGAAAACTCCGGCAACGCCGCCGAATCCGTGCGCTACAAAACGCTGGTGGCCAACTGGCGCGTCGCGACCTCGCGCACCAGCACGGTCGACGAATACGGAGTGCTGTTCCGCAACCTGTTCTCCATGGCCGGCCTCGAATCGAAAGGCATCCACGGCATCGTGATTTCGTCGGTCGTGCCGCCGCTCGATCCCGTGCTGCGCCAGGTGTGTGAGCGCTATTTCGAACTTCGTCCGTTATTCATTGAACCTGGAATCAAGACCGGCATGCCGGTGCACTACGACAACCCCGCCGAAGTGGGTGCCGACCGTATCGTCAACGGCGTGGCCGCGTTCGAGAAATACGGAGGCCCGTGCGTGGTGGTCGACTTCGGCACAGCGACGACTTTCGACTGCGTGTCTTCGAAAGGCGAATATCTCGGCGGAGTGATCTGTCCCGGTATTGGCATTTCCGCCGACGCGCTTTTCGAACGCACGGCGCGCCTGCCGCGCGTGGAAATTCGCAAGCCCGCGCGGGTCATCGGATCGAACACTGTCGGCAGCCTGCAATCCGGCCTTTACTACGGATATCTCGGGCTGGTCGACGGCATCCTCGATCGGCTGCTCGGGGAGATGGGCCCCGGGACGCACGTGATTGCGACTGGCGGCCTCGGTCCCATGATCGGCACCGGGTCGAAGTACATCAAGCACGTCGACGATTTTCTGACGCTCGAAGGATTGCGCATTATCTGGGAGCGCAACGCGTCCGCACGACGGGAATCGGCGGTGATCCCGGCCACTCCGAAACCAGCGTCCAAAGCCGCGTTGAAGCCGTCTTCGAAAGCAGTTCCGCCGAGAGCGCAATCGGAAAATAAGATCGACAAAAATAACGGCGCGCCGGCATCCCCCGTCCCACGTTCTACCCGTTGACCCGCCGTGGAGAATTATTTCAACTACTTCACCGAAATTGAGGAACGCTTCCTGCGCCGGCGCGGGGGCGGTTTGTTGCTCTCGACTCTCGACTGGGCATTGATCGAAACCTGGAAGGACGCGGGCCTTCCGCTCGAAGCCGTGCTCCGCGGCATCGACAATGCGTTCGACCGCTACGAGCAGCGTCCATCGAAAACACAAAAAGTAAACAGCCTGGCGTATTGTTCGCAAGCCGTGCTCGCCGCTGCCGAGGATATGAAAGAAGCCGCTGTCGGCGCTGCCGGATCTGCGCCCGAGGAACCAGCGCTATCCCGCGCGGGGCAAGGCTTTGAGCCGGACGCCGTCGCCTCTTTCCTGCGCCGCAACGCCGAACTGCTGGAAGCGGCGAAGCTGCCGCAAGCTACCGGAGTTTCGGTCCGCGCCGTCGCTCTCGATGTTGCCCAGACCCTCCGCAACCTGGCCCGCAACCTTGGTGAAGACCGGCAATCGAAAACGCCTTCGCGCTTGGAAGACCTGGAGCGCCGTCTGACCGTACTCGAAGAAAAACTTTTTGCGGCGCTTCTTGCTTCTACTCCCGACGAGGAAGTCGTGACCGTCCGCTCCGAAGCCGATCGCGACCTCGCTCCCTACCGCCGCAAAATGTCGGGCCCGCAGATCGATCAACTCCAGAAGCAGTACGTCCACAAGCGCCTGCTGGAGAAGTACGGCCTGCCGCGCCTGAGTCTGTTCTACATGGTCTGATCGCGAAGGGAAAATCTCGGCACAGCTTTGAAAGGGCGCGGCTTCCAGCCGCGCCGCAAGAAGCAGCAAAATGGAAGCGGCTTTAGCCGCTGAGGTACGCTTTTCAGCAATGCACAAATTCGACGCACTCATTCTCGGAGGTGGCGCGGCCGGCCTTATGTGCGCCATCGAAGCCGGAAAGCGCGGTCGCCGCGTCGCCATCCTCGAACGCGCGGATCGCCTCGGGAAAAAGATACTCATCTCCGGCGGCGGACGCTGCAATTTCACCAACCTTCACTGCCAGCCCGAGAACTTTCTCTCCGCGAACCCGCACTTCGCAAAGTCGGCTCTGGCCCGCTACACGCCCGCCGACTTCATCGCACTCGTGGAAAAGCATCGCATCCCTTACCACGAAAAAACTCTGGGCCAGTTGTTCTGCGACCGCTCGGCGCGCGACATTTTGGAGATGCTCGAATCCGAATGCTGCGACGCCGGCGTTAGTACTTTCCTGAACACGAAGGTCGACGCGGTAACCCAAACAGCGGACTTCATCGTGCGAGCAGCCGATGCCGAATTTCGCGCGCCCGCGCTGGTCGTCGCGACCGGCGGCCTGTCGATCCCCAAGATCGGCGCAACCTCTACCGGATATGACCTGGCGCGCCAGTTCGGCCTGAAGATTCGCGAACCGTGGCCAGGTCTGGTGCCGCTGGTCTTTGCTGAAGATGACCGAGCCAGTTACTCCGACTTGACCGGAGTCTCCGCCGAAGTGATCGCGTCGTGTAACGGCCAACGCTTCCGCGAGAAGATGCTCTTCACCCACCGCGGCCTCAGCGGCCCCGCGGTCCTGCAGATCTCGTCGTATTCGAGAAAAAGCGAACCGATCCACATCGACCTCGCACCCGGCCGCGAACTGACATCAATCTTCCACGACGCAAAGACTCCGCGCACAGTCGCGACCCTGCGGTCAGAGCTGAAGAAGTCCCTGCCCAACCGCCTCGCCGATCGCTGGCTCGAACTGCACCCGCCCGCGGCCTGGACCAATTCTGCCCTCGACGCCTTCGAACAGAAAACCCATGCGTGGAACGTCACGCCCGCAGGCACCGAGGGTTACGAGAAGGCCGAAGTAACCGCCGGAGGCGTCGACACGAACGAACTCTCCGCCAAATCGATGGAATGCCGCAAGGTTCCCGGCCTGTTCTTCATCGGTGAGGTCGTCGACGTAACCGGCCACCTCGGCGGCTTCAACTTCCAATGGGCCTGGGCCTCAGGCGCTGCCGCAGGCCGAGCGCTCTGACTGAACACGCTTCGGATTGCGCTTTTCACCCGTGTTTTGAAGGGGCGCGGCTTCGGCAAGCTCATCGCAGCGCTGAAGCGCTGCGCCACCCGTGCACGATTCCTTCCGCGCATGCCGTAGAATCACCACTTGCTCCTAACTATCGAAAAGCTGATCTACGGCGGCGACGGCCTGGCTCCTCTGCCTGCCGACTCGCCCGCCGCTACCGACCGCAACCGCGGCAAGGCCGTCTTCCTCCCGTTCGTCCTCGCCGGAGAAAAAGTTGAAGCGTCTATTACTGAGCGCAAGCCCGGCTTCGCGCGAGCCCGGCCCGAGGCGATCGTCGAGCCTTCCCCGCATCGCATCCTGCCCGCCTGCCCATATTTCTCCCAGTGCGGCGGATGTCACTACCAGCACACCACCTACGAACATCAGCTCGCGATCAAGAAAGAGATCCTGCGCGAGACTCTGCGCCGCTTCGCCAAACTCGAACTCCCCTGCGAGATTGAACTCCATCCCTCGCCGCCGTGGAACTATCGCAACCGCTCCCGTTTCCGAGTCCAGACGCAGCCGCAGTTCTCCACCGGATACTTCAAGCTCGCTTCGCACGAACTGCTCTCCGTCGAGCAATGCCCCATCAGTTCTCCGCTGATCAACCGTGGACTCGCCGCGCTGTGGCAAAGCGGGCGAAGCGGGAAGGTTCCCAAGGGTGTGCGCGAGGTCGAATTCTTTGCCAACGCCGACGACACGCAATTGCTGGTGGACGTTGGTTGCGCCGGCGAGGCCCGCCGTGCCGCCGTGCGCGTCTGGGCCGAGGAACTGTGCGCCGCCCTGCCCGAAATCGCCGGAGCGGTTGCCTTCCGCGAGGCCAATCCCGGCGACCGGAAGAAAAGCGCGCAGGAGATTCTGGTCAGTGTCGGCGCGGCCCACCTGACCTACCAGACGCAGTCGGCCGCCTACCGCGTCAGTGCCGGATCCTTCTTTCAGACCAACCGCCACTTGACCGACGAATTGGTGAAAGTCGTTACAGCTGGGCGGTCCGGCGACCTCGCCCTCGACCTTTACGCTGGCGTCGGCCTTTTTTCCACAACCCTGGCTTGTGATTTCCGTCACATCGTTTCTGTTGAACCGTCACAGACTTCCACAGCCGATCTCTCCTACAATCAGCCGAAGAATGGAGAAACATTCCAGGGCACGGCAGAGCAGTACCTGGAGCGCAGGGAAGATCCGGGGCGGCCCGATTCAGTTCGGTCTGATCCAGGTCGGCCAGTGAAGAACGCAGCAGTAACCCCCCCCGTTCTTCGTCAGCCCGATCTTGTAGTGATCGACCCGCCCCGGAGCGGACTGGGAGAGCCCGTGGCTCGTCTGCTGGCAAAGCTGGCTTCGCCGAGGATCACCTACGTCTCGTGCGATCCGGCCACCCTGGCGCGCGATCTGGTCCCTTTGCTTGCCGCCGGGTATCGTGTGGAAAACGTCCACCTGGTCGATCTGTTTCCCCAGACCTACCACCTCGAAACCGTCGTGCACCTGGCGAAGTAGCGCTTCGGTGATTCCGTCGGTTGGCGTGATCGCCACCAAGTGCCAGCAGTGACGTGGAAGAGCGGCGTTCAGCGCCACGTTAAGTTACGCATTCTTTGAGCCTTAGCCGCAAAGCGGCGAAAGAATACAGCCCACAGCCTGTCCTGAGCCTGCCGAAGGGGCGCAATGGACTGAGGAAAAACTCGACTGCTCCAGGACGGTGCGCCTCAGCGGCTAAAGCCGCCATCGATTTGACGAGAGTTGCGGCGCGGCTGGAAGCCGCGCCCGTTTCAAAACAGGAGCAAAGGGTGAGTTTTCCGCAGCCTGGCAGGCCGTGGTCTCAAATCTCATGATCTCCCCAGCCCAACCGTTGGTCTTCAACACCCCTCCGATTCCCTTCGTTCCGACCTTCCAATTCAAATCCACCCGGCAGCCGTTGCTCTGGGCCGCCGTAGCCCACGCCTCTGGCATCGCCGCCGGAGTCTATTTGTGGCGCCCTGCACTGTGGTGGTTCGTCGCCGGAGCCGCGTTCGTAAGCGCTGCTTCTTACTTCGCGCATCGCCGCGCGCGGCTCGGTTGGTCGCTGGCGCTCTCCGCGTTTTTTATTCTCGGCGCGCTCCACGTTCAGGTGCGCGACTCGTCGCCCCGCCTCGACACCAGCATTCAGCCCTTCGCCGACGGTCAGGAACTCGAAATCACGGCCCACGTCACTCGCGACGGCCGTTTGCAGCCCGGCGGCTTCGGAGAAATCCGGCAGACGCTCGACGTCGAAACCGAAACAGTCAAGACGGCAGACGGTCGCACGGCAGCCATCCACTCTGGAATCCAGTTCAGCCTTTACAGTCCGCGCCCAAAACAAACAACTAAAGGCGACGACCGATTCTCCGAAACTACCCCCGGAATCCGCACGTTTCATTACGGGGAACGGCTTCATTTCTCGGCCCAGCTCAAGCTCCCGCGCAACTTTCGCAATCCTGGCGCCTTCGACTATCAGGGCTATCTCGCCGATCGCGGAATCGCCGCGCTCGGGTCAGCCAAACTAGAAAACGTCGACCTGCTCGCCGATTCGAGGGGCAGTCGCCTCGGTGACTGGCGCAGCCGCCTGCATCGAGGGGCCATCGCAAAGGTCCACGAAATCTGGCCTGCGCGACAGGCCGCGCTGATCGATGCCATGGTCATCGGCGAAGAGGCCTTCATCGACCGCGACACGCGCATCGACTTCCAGCGTTCGGGTACGTATCACATCCTCGTCGTCTCCGGCATGAACGTCAGCATCCTCGCTTTCGTATTCTTCTGGACGCTCCGCCGCGTGCGCCTTGGCGACGTCCCCGCTACGTTGCTGACCATCGGGCTGTGCGTGGCGTACGCCTTCATCACCGAAGTCGGAGCGCCGGTCTGGCGCGCCACCCTGATGTGCGCCATCTACCTCGGCGCTCGCCTGCTCTACCGCGACCGCGCCATGGTCAACGCTCTGGGCGCAGCCGCGCTGGGTCTGCTGATCTTCGATCCGCGCCAGCTCTTCACCGCCAGCTTTCAGATGACCTTTGTCTGCGTGCTCATCGTCGCCGCCCTCGGAATCCCCATCCTGCAGCGCACCTCGCAGCTCTACCGTCGTGCGCTGGCTAACTGGGATTCGCCCGATTACTCCGCTCTTCTGCCGCCGCGCGTGGCGCAGCTTCGCGTCGATTTGCAATTCATCGCCAGCCGGATCGCGCGATTTATCGGAGCGAAGTGGTCAGGCCGGTTGGTCCGCAGCGTCGCCGGATTGGCCTTAAATTCCTGGGAACTGATTTTCATCTCAGCCGTCATGCAGGCCGGACTCGCGCTCCCGATGGCTTATTACTTCCATCGCGCCACAACCGTCGGCCTTCCCGCAAATCTGATCGTCGTCCCTCTCACTCAACTGCTCATGCCTTCCGCCATCGCGGCCATTGGCTTGGGATATATCTCATTGTGGCTGTCAAAAATTCCGGCGCTTGTCACGACTTTCGCGCTATCCGGCATTACCGGGTCCGTGCATGGTTTGGGATCACTTCGATTCGGTGCGCTACGTCTCGCCGACCTGCGAGTTCCCATGCCGTCCGTCGTGATAATCGCTGTGGCCGCTGCGTCTCTGGTATTCGCGATGTGCACCGCGCGCCGCCGCGCCACGCTGGCAGTCTGTGGATTAGCCTCTGTTCTCGCAGCGTCGTTCTTGTTGGCCTTCGTCTCGACCTCGCCACGCACACGCCCCGGCGTCCTCGAAGTGACCTCAATCGACGTCGGTGAAGGCGATTCGATCTTCCTGGTCACGCCCCAGGGCCGCACCCTGCTCGTCGACGCCGGAGGCCCTATCGGCCCGGGCGGTTCGCAACTCGACTTCGGCGAAGATGTCGTCTCGCCTTATCTCTGGACTCGCGGCATCTCGCGCCTGGATGCCGTCGCTATCACTCATGGGCACTCCGACCACATCGGCGGCATGGTTGCTGTTCTAAGAAATTTCAAGCCGAAGGAATTGTGGGTAGGTTTGCTGCCGCCGAGCGCGGCTCTTGAGAACGTGATCGCAACCGCGGAATCTCTCGGTGTAAAAGTTGTGCGTCACTGGGAGGGCGACGAATTCGCCTTCGGCGGAGCGACCGTCAGCGTGCTCTTCCCGCCGCGCGACCTGCCGCCCGGAGCGAAGCCGCAAAATAATGATTCGATGGTCCTGCAGGTAAGTTTTGCCGAATCGTCAGTGCTGCTCGAGGGCGACGCCGAAAGGCAGGTGGAGCGGCACGTCGCGGAGCTGCATCATCCACACGCCGATCTGCTGAAGGTTGGCCACCACGGCAGCGCCAACGCCACTACTCCGGAGCTTGTCGCGTCGGTCAAGCCTGCCTTCGCCATTATTTCTGTGGGATCGGGTAATTCCTTCGGCCTGCCGCGTTTAGAAATTCTCGGGCGCCTGGCCGACGCGGGAGCCCGCGTCTACCGCACCGATGTCGATGGAGCCGTCACGTTTTATCTCGACGGCCACTCGGTCACGCCTTCCGTGGCGGTTCTTCACTGATATCAGAAATGTCGATCTCCGCCGTCTCGTCTTCGTCTTGATCCTGCGGCGATTGTCTGTAGTCGGCGATCATCTGCCGAGCCGCGTCCGCGTCTTCTTCGCGGACGAGGATGATCATCCCCCCCAGCCCCGGAAACATATCCTGCACCAGGGATGCGGAAGTCAGATCGCTGTCGATGCCCGCCGAATCGAGCAGGCCCTTCACCACCATTGCTTCCGACTCCTCTTCGGAGTCGAATACCTTTACCAGCTTCTCGTTGGGATCCGGGCGCCGCTGCCCTTCAGCCGAATTGACGGGCTCTGCCATGTCGCCTCCAGTTTCGTGAGTCGGACCGCCAGAGCGGGTCCAAATCCGTACGTGCATCAGTGATTTTACTCTTTCTTTCAGCACCGGCACTTGTATACCTGCAACAAGCATGTGGGGACAGCTGCTCCCGGCTGTCCGGCGGAGCGAAGCTCCGCGGCTCTTGGTTTCTGCCTGGTGCTTCCCGCAGAAAGCCAGAGCCCCCGGTTGGGGCGACACCTTCGGGCCGTTGCTTTTCCCCCGGGATGAGCGAGAATGCTTACCAGCGGCGCAACTCCCAGCCCTGGCGCGTCATCCAAAGTGCGAGCGCGAGCTGGCGAGACACGAACTGGCGGCGAGATTTTAAGATAAGAGGACCGATGAATATTCCTCAGCAGGCGAACCCGATCTCCGCTTTCCCGATACCCGACACCGACCGCGAAGAAGAAGCCCGCAAAATCCGCCGCCTGCAGTTGATGATCAGCATGGTGATGTCGGTGATCAGCCAGGATCCTAGCCTCACCGTCGAAGGAGCCTCCGAACTGGCTGCCGGAGCCAAACGCGCCGCCCTGGCCATGTTCCCCGACAAGGAACTGGCCTACGACTTGCTCTACAAGCCGCGCCTGCAACGCCTGATGACAGAACGCTTCCGGCTGCACTAGCGTCTGCACCAGGAACGATGCAGGCATGCCCCCTTTCCTCGATTTTCCGCTGCCGTAAATGGAACTTCTTATCCGCCGCGGCGCGATTAAATTGTCGTAAACCTGCGGTGAGAGGTTTAACCTGAGGCTAGGATCGCTGAAACCGGGATGATAACCAGTTCCGACCAGCGAGGATTGAGTCAAGATGAGAGTCGCGCGCTCAATCAATACTGCGATTGCAAGCCTCGCACTGGGTGTGCTCATCCTGAGTTCGCCAAGGCTCGCGGTTGCAGGTCTTCTCTCCGACGATTCCGGAAAGCCCACGCCATCGACCTCCGGCGCGCCTCTCTCTATCAACCAGGTGGTCGACAATCTGGTGCGAAGGAATCAGGAGCGCGCCCAGGCTCTCTTGCACTGCGAGGCCACGCGCGTCTACCACCTCGCGTACCAGGGATTTCTCGGAGACCGCGACGCTGAAATGACCGTGGAGGCCACCTATAACCGCCCCAACTCCAAAGAATTCAAAGTAATCTCCCAGACTGGATCGAAAGTGATTCTGGATCGCGTTTTCAAAAGGCTCCTCGAAAGCGAGAAGGAAGGAGCGGAGCCAGCGACGAGCGCGCAGATGCAATTGAATCGCGAAAACTACGACTTTCAGCTTCTGAGTTACGAGCCCTCACTCAGCGGTGGACAATACGTGCTGCAGGTCACCCCGAAAGCCAAAACCAAATACGTTTATCGCGGCAAGGTTTGGGTCGACGGAACCGATTTCGCTGTCACTCACATAGAAGCCGAACCGGCGCAAAACCCATCGTTCTGGACGAAGAAAAGCGAAATTCGCCACGACTACCAGAAAATCCAGTCTTTCTGGCTTCCCGTAAAAAATGAATCGGTCAGCTACATCCGTCTGGGCGGCCGCGCCACTCTCACCATCGAGTACAAAGACTATCGCCTCACCGACGCGCAGTCCCCGGAAGCCCGCAGCACGTTAACCGCCCACACCGGCCGCTAGCCAAAACTCGTGTGGGAGCGGGCGACTCGTCGGCTCCGCATTTGAGTCTTCTACTCGTCCTCCACCGGATTCCGAAGCGTTCCCACTCCGGCTACGCTTACTTCCACGAAGTCACCTGTCATCAGCGGACCCACGCCTGATGGCGTCCCGGTAGGAATCAGATCTCCCGGAAACAAAGTCATCGCCTGCGCAATATGCCGGATCACGACATCCAAAGCAAAAATAAAATCCCGCGTATTTCCGTTCTGTTTGACCTCGCCATTGACGCGGGTTTCCACTCCTACCCCAGCCCACGGGTCGATCTCATCGGTCACCAGCGGCCCGACCGGACAAAACGTGTCGAAACCTTTGGCCCGCGACCACTGCCCGTCTTTATTCTGCAGATCGCGTGCCGTCACATCATTCACGCACGTATAGCCCAAAATATATTGCCGGATGTCCGCGTCCGCCGCGGGCTGGTAGCAGGTCCGGCCAATCACAACGCCCAGTTCGCCCTCGAAATCGACGCGCTGCGAAATCTTGGGGCGCCGCACTACTCCTCCCGGCGCCAGCAATGCTGATGTCGCCTTCAGAAAGATCAGCGGCTCAGTCGGAACGTCGTGCCCCAGCTCCGCGGCGTGCTCGCGATAGTTGCGCCCGATGCAGACGATCTTCGTCGGACGCACCGGAGCCAGCAATGCCGCTTCCTCCAGCGCGATCGGCTCGATCCGCCGCGTGCGCAAGCTCTCCATATCTCCGTCGGCCTCCTCTGGCGGGGTGAGCAGAATACGCACAATCGCATCCCGTCCAGCAACCGACTCGACCAGCCCGTCCTGCTCCTGACCATTGAATTGAAACCGACAATATCTCATTCAATCTATCTAACCACATCCCCGCAAATCGAAGCCAAGCCCCAGAAAATATTTCTGACGAACCCCAAGTAGCACCGGCCCGAAGCCCGAACCTAAGGCACGCTCTCGCCTGCTTCCTCCGATCGCGCACTCTCGTTGCCGCGAACATCCACCGCGGAAATCGAATACAAATAATTCTTTGCGCCAGCGACATGGGTATCCCGGAACGCCGGAGTCTTCGCCAACTCCGAATTCAATTTCACCGGCACCGTTCCCGCCTCGCGTCGATAAACGTTATACCCGGCCAGATCGATATCTGGCACTGGAGCCCAGATCAAATCGACAAACGACTGTCCACCAGCGCCCGAATACACTGCCTGCAAGCCCGAAGGCACCGCTGGAGGAAATACGTCGTCCGCAAAAACCTTAACTTCGGGCGAATTGTCGCCCTCGATCTGCAACTCAGGCTTGCCGTCTTGAGCCATTACCGTGACCATTTCCGCCCGATACTCGTAAGTCTTCTCCCACTCGACACTCGAATCCGTGAGCGTAAGTCTGCCCTCACTTCCGGCAGGAACTTCGCCCGCCAGAATCTCGTGCGGATCTCCCAACGAACGCCGGTAAACCCGGTAAACATATCGAGTTGATTGAGGCGCCAACGCCGCAACATCGTTAGTCCAGCTCAGCACTACGCCCTGATTCGTAACCTGCGCCGCGAAATCCTGCGGCGGGGGAAGTGTGCGCGCCAGCGAAACCCGCACCTGATTCGAGAGCCCGGCGCTCCGTCCTTCCGCGTTCGTCACCTCGACTGCATAAGTGAGATAACCGGGAGCATTAGACTGCTGCAAACCGGAAGGAATCGTGTCCGTGTACGTCGCCAAAGATTTCTTATTCGATTTCTTGTCAGCCGCGCCCGCCTCACCCGCCGGAGCTCCACACTGCGACAACACCGGCTCCACTCCGCGGCAGATTCGTGTCGACCCCAGGCTCCGCACCGTCTGCCGATCCGTGGTCACGCTCGGCACGGTCCACGTGAGAATTGTCTTGCCGCCCTTGCGCACAGCTCGCAGATCCGACGGCGGCTTCGGCAACTGCAGCGACGGCGGTTGCGGCGGCGCCATCGTCGCGCAGGCCGCCACCATCAGCAGCCCACACGGAACCAGCAATATCCTAGCGGGAGATTTCATGCAGAAGAAAACAGACTAACAGAAGCCCGGACTGCCCTCTGACCCGCTTCTTAGCCACTGATCTCCCGAACCGCCTCGCGAAACACTTTCGTATGCCGGTCGACATCGTCGGCCTCGGTCTGCGGAGACATCAGTGCCATATTGTGAAACGGCGTCAACAGAATCCCGCGATTCATCGCGTAAAGGTGCATGAACCGTTCCAGCTCGAAGTTCATCGCATCATGTGCCTGCGAACCATTTTTCGGCTTAGGACCGAAAAGATATTCCGCGCGGCAGCCCAGGCGCGTAACATGCCACGGTAGTTCGGCCTCAGCAATCACCTTGGCCACGCCGGCCGTCCAGCGCTCGGCCATTGGAATCATCCGGTCAAACGCCTCTTTCGTCAGGACTTTCGTAAGCGTGGCGCGCATGGCCGCGAGCGACAGCGCGTTGCCGGCGAGCGTCCCTCCAATGCCACCGACATCGCAATTCTCAAGTTCCTGTTTGGCCGTGATGCGGTCGGCCACTTCCTGCGAAAACCCATACGCCGCGCCCGGAATGCCCGCCCCGATCGCCTTGCCGAAGACGAGCACATCGGGCTCCAGATTTTCCGCCCGCGTATATCCGCCCAGCCCAGCGCAAATCGTGTGCGTCTCATCGAGGATGAGCAGCGTGCCGTGCTTGCGCGTCAGTTCGCGCAGCGTCTGGTGAAATCCCGGCTGCGGATGCACGATGCCGACATTCGTCATCACCGGTTCCGCCAGAACGCAAGCGACATCTCCCCCGGCCAACCCGCGCTCGAGCGCCGCGACATCGTTGAACTCAACCACTCTCGTCGTGATTCCAGGATTCACCGGCGGCCCAATATTTCCCGGCCGCGGTCCGGCCACGCCGTTCGCCCCAATCGTGATGAAAGTCTCATCCACGGTGCCGTGATAGCACCAGTTGAAGACCAGAATTTTCGGCCGCCCCGTGATCTGCCGCGCCAGGCGTATCGAAAATCGGTTCGCATCGGTCGCCGTCAGCGCGAACTGCCAGAACGGCAACTGAAACCGCTTCTGCAATTCCTCGGCGACGAATACCGCGTCCTCGCCCGGAAGCATCAACGTTATCCCGCGCCGAATCTGCTCCTCGGCCGCCTTCACCGTGGCCGACGGCGAGTGTCCTGTCATCGCCCCGGTGTCGCCCAGGCAAAAATCGGAGTAACGATGTCCGTCCACATCAAAGAAGTGCGCCCCCTGCGCCTCGCGCACAAACGGCGGAAAGGCTCCCGCCCACTTCACCATCCAGTTCATGGGAACGCCCGCCAGCAGCGACTTCCGTGCCCGCTCGAACAGCGCCTTCGACTTCGGGCGCTCGTCCACAAACTTCTTCTGTTCGCGTTGCATCAGGGACGGCAGGCGGGAACGATCGATAGTTTTCATAGACGGAGAGATTAAAGATAAACCACAGAGGACACAAAGGAACACCGAGGATTCTTCAATCGTTTCCCCTGTGTCACTCTGTGTCCTCTGTGGTGGAAGGTTTTCCTACAGAATGTATCTCGACAAGTCCTGGTCCTTCACGATATCGGTCAGCATCTTGCGCACATATTCCGCATTGATGGTCACATGCTCGCCTTTTTTCTCCGGAGCATCGAAGCTCAACTCGTCGAGCACACGCTCCATGATGGTATGCAGCCGTCGCGCCCCAATATTTTCCGTGTTCTCATTTACTCGGAAGGCAAAATGCGCAATCTCATCCAGCGCCTCGGGAGTGAACTCCAGCTTCACGCCTTCGGTTTCGAGCAACGCGGTGTATTGCTTCACTAGGGAAGATTTCGGCTCAGTCAGTATGCGGACGAAATCTCCCATGGTCAGCGACTGCAACTCCACGCGAATCGGAAAGCGCCCCTGCAGTTCAGGGATCAGGTCGCTCGGCTTCGAAACATGAAACGCCCCAGCGGCCACAAAAAGAATGTGGTCCGTGCGAACCATGCCGTACTTCGTGTTGACCGTGGTGCCTTCGACAATCGGCAGAATGTCGCGCTGCACGCCTTCGCGTGAAACGTCCGGCCCGTGGCCGCCTTCACGTCCCGCGATCTTGTCGATCTCATCCAGAAACACGATGCCGGAATTCTCTACCCGGTCGATGGCCATGCGCGTCACCTGATCCATATCGATCAGCCGCTGTTCTTCTTCCTGGATCAGATATTCGAAGGCCTCGTTCACCTTCATTTTCCGCTTCTTGGTGCGCTGCCCGAAGATGTTCGGCAACATGTCCTTGATGTTGACGTCCATCTCCTCGACGCCCTGATTGGAAATGATTTCAAACGAGGGAAAATTACGCTCGCGTACGTCGATCTCCACAGTGCGCTCGTCGAGTTTGCCCTCGCGCAGCTGCTGCCGCAGTTTTTCGCGTGTGCGGTTCGAAGACTCAGCCAGAGCCGTGCTGCTATCGATCACGACTCCGCCCGCAGTCGAACCCGGCTCCGTGCGCGGTGTTGGTGATGGCGGCAGCAGAATATCCAGCAGCCGCTCTTCAGCGTTGAGTTCCGCCTTGTCGGCCACATCCTCGAGTTTTTCTTCGCGCACATTGTCGATCGCAATTTCCACCAGATCGCGCACCATCGACTCGACGTCGCGCCCCACGTAGCCGACTTCAGTAAACTTCGACGCCTCAACTTTCAGAAACGGAGAATTCGCCAGCTTGGCCAGGCGCCGCGCAATTTCCGTTTTTCCCACGCCTGTGGGCCCAATCATGAGAATGTTCTTGGGAATGATTTCTTCGGCGAGCTCAGGCGAAAGTTTTTGCCGGCGCATACGATTGCGCAGCGCAATCGCGACGGCGCGCTTCGCGTCTTTCTGACCGATCACGTGCTTGTCGAGTTCAATAACGATCTCGCGCGGAGTGAGTTCATCCAGCGCAAGCTGTTCTTCTTCAGCGGAAGATGGGAGATAAATAGCCATAAGTCGGTCGTTAGTCGTTGGTCATCGGTCGTTAGCTCGGAAGGTCTCGGCTTGTGCTTGAAGCCAAGGACCAGCGACTAACGACCAGCAACTCGCTACAACTCTTCGATCGTCACCTTGTCATTCGTAAAGATGCACATTTTGCCGGCAATCTTCATTGCTTCTTCGGCAATCTGCCGGGCCGAAAGCTGCGTCTGCTCCGACAGCGCCTGCGCCGCTGCCTGCGCATACGGACCGCCACTGCCGATCGCCGCAATTCCGCCGTCGGGTTCGATCACGTCGCCCTGCCCGCTCAGCAGAAACGTCTGCTCCTTATCGCAGACAATCAGCAGCGCTTCGAGATGGCGCAGAAACTTGTCGGTCCGCCAGTCCTTCGCCAACTCTACAGCCGCGCGGCCCAGGTTCCCGTGATACTGCTCCAGTTTTGCCTCGAAGCGGCTGAACAGCGTGAACGCATCGGCGGTGGATCCCGCAAATCCGGAAAGAATTTTGTCGTTGTACAGCCGCCGGATTTTCTTGGCCGTATGTTTGATCACCGACTCACCCAGAGTCACCTGCCCATCGCCGGCCAAGACCACACTTCCCCCCAGCCGCACGGACAAAACCGTCGTCGATCGAATCAGTCGTTTCCCAGTCATAAGCGCAATCCATGATTATAGCAGCGCCGCCGCGGCCTCTTTAGCGCAGTCTAATCAGCGCATTTCCAGCGCTTTCCAGAGTTCCTTAGTAACCTCGCGGCGGATTACCGCTGTGACTTTACCGTGCTTGCCTGCGCGCTTACTTTTATGGAATGCGTCAGGTCGCCGCCGTTCTGTGCCACGACAAGCCGTCGCTTCACACCCTGGAGGAGACGCTGCTCGATCTTGGCATCGAGCTGATGAACTGCTCCTCACCGCAGCAGGCGCTGCATTTCGTCGTCTCCGGACGATGCTCCACTCTGATCGTGGACTTCGATCTGGCCGGCGCTGAAGAAGTTATCCGCATGGCGGCGCTGTTGCCGCCGGCGCAAAAACCGGCGCTGCTGGCCGTTGCCAGCCGCATGTGGCCGGGGACGGGCCGCGCATTCCAGTCGGGCGCGAGCCGTATTCTCTACCGTCCGCTAGAAAGCGAGCAGATCAAATCCGCGCTCGCCGCGCACGCACTCACAGCGAAAAAGCCGGCGAAGGCGCACCCTCGCCGTTCCGCACGCTACGAACTGAAGACGCTGGTCTACCTGCAACTTGAGCAAACCACGCTGCCCGCCATCACCATCGACATTGGCGAGCACGGACTCGCCCTGCAGGCCACCGAACCCGTGCCCATAACCTCGAACCTGGCCTTCCGCTGCGTTCTTCCGGGCACCGACTTCACGCTGCACGGCCACGCCGACGTGATCTGGGCCAGCGAGCACGGCCGCGCCGGACTTTTCTTTTCTCGCCTCGCGCCCGCCTCGCGCAAACATCTCAAACACTGGCTGAGCCGCCGCGCCCACAGCAAAGACGGAGTCCACGAACTGCGTCCTCCCGCCGATGAGTCAGTCTCGTTCGCTGTCTCGGAATAGCTTTCCGTTCCAAGCGTTCACCTACACACCCACGGCCTGCGGCTTCGTCGCCAACAACTGCCGCAGCACATACTGCAGGATCCCGCCGTTGGCGTAATACAGCGCCTCCTGCGGAGTATCGATGCGGACCAGCGCGTTAAACTCTACCGGTTCCTTGCCCTTCATAGCCGCGCGGACTTTCACCTCGCGTCCGGCCGCGAAGTGCTCGACTAAGTCGCGGATGCCGCCGATTTCGAACACTTCTTCTCCGGTGAGTTTGAGCGATTCGGCGGTCTGGCCAGCTTCAAACTGCAGGGGAAGGATCCCCATGCCGACCAGGTTCGAGCGGTGGATGCGCTCATAGCTCTCTGCGATCACCGCTCGCACACCGAGCAGCGCCGGGCCTTTCGCCGCCCAGTCGCGGGAAGAACCGGAGCCGTACTCCTTTCCGGCGAGAATAATCAGCGGGGTGCCGTCGGCGCGGTACTTTTCTGACGCGTCAAAGATCGACATTTCGGTATTGGACGGAAGATGCCGCGTGAATCCGCCTTCGGTCGCGACCAGTTTGTTGCGCAGGCGGACATTCGCGAATGTTCCGCGCACCATCACTTCGTGGTTGCCCCGGCGTGACCCGTAGGAATTGAAGTCCACGGGCTTCACGCCATGCTCCTGCAAGTATTTTCCGGCGGGGCTGTCTTTCTTGATCGAGCCGGCGGGCGAGATGTGGTCGGTGGTGACGCTGTCGCCGAGAACTGCGAGCACGCGGGCCTTCTTGATTTCGGCGATGGGCGCTGGTTTTATCTCCATGTCGTCGAAATAAGGAGCGCGGCGAATATAGGTGGAGTTCTGCTCCCAGGCGTAGGTCTCACCCTTTGGGACAGCCAATCCGTGCCACTGTGCGTCCCCTTCGAAAACCTGTGCGTACGATTTTGTAAACATCTCGGAGGAGATCGATTGCTGCATCGCCTCTTCAATCTCGCGCTGCGCCGGCCAGATGTCGGCGAGGTATACGGGATGGCCATCTCTGCCTTTTCCGAGAGGATCCTTGCGCAGGTCGGTGTCGATGCGGCCAGCGAGTGCGAAGGCGACCACCAGCGGCGGAGACATCAGGTAGTTGGCGCGAACTTCGGAGTTGATGCGCCCCTCGAAGTTGCGATTGCCCGACAGCACTGAAGCTACGACCAAATCCTTCTCGTCGATCGCCTTCGAAACTTCTTCCGGCAGCGGCCCGGAGTTGCCGATGCAAGTGGTGCATCCATAGCCGACGATATGAAACTTCAGTTTCTCGAGATAGGCCATCAGTCCGGCCTTTTCCAGATAGTCGCGGACAACTTTCGATCCGGGAGCCAGCGAAGTCTTCACCCAGGGCGGAACGGTCAGACCTTTCTCGACCGCCTTTTTCGCGAGCAGGCCAGCGCCGATCATGACGGACGGATTGGAAGTATTGGTGCAGGAGGTGATGGCGGCAATAACCACGCTGCCGTGCTGCAGGGAATTTTTCACCGACGCGGAGACGTGTTCGTGCACATTCGGATCTTCCACGCCGATGGCGCCCGGACTGCCGCCTTCCTGCTCCCAGCGTCCGCTATTCGAAGTCGGCATCGTCGAGGCCGATGCCGTCTTTGCCGCCGACTTCGGCTTGATCAGCGAAGGCAGCGCTTTCTGAAACGACTCGCCCGCCTGCGAGAGCACAACGCGATCCTGCGGGCGCTTGGGGCCGGCCAGACTTGGCTCGACAGTAGCCAGATCGAGTGTCAGCAATTCCGAGTATTCGGCCTCGGGAGTTTTCTCGTCGTGAAACAGTCCCTGCTCGCGTGCGTAAGCTTCGACCAGCGCGATCTGTTCTTCGCTGCGTCCGGTGAGGTGCAGATAGCGCAGAGTCTCTTTGTCGATCGGGAAAATTCCGCAGGTCGCGCCGTATTCGGGAGACATATTGGCGATGGTCGCACGATCGGCGAGCGGCAAGTCGCGCAGTCCGGGTCCGAAGTACTCGACAAATTTTCCGACAACGCCATGTTTGCGCAACATCTCGGTGACTGTGAGCACGAGGTCGGTAGCAGTCGCCCCCTCGCGCAAGCGCCCGGTCAGCTTCACGCCGACGACTAGAGGAATCAGCATCGACACAGGCTGCCCGAGCATCGCGGCTTCGGCTTCGATACCGCCCACACCCCACCCCAGCACTCCCAACCCATTCACCATTGTCGTGTGACTGTCCGTGCCTACCAAGGTGTCGGGGTAGGCGGTGCGCTTGCCATTCTTCTCAGCGTGGCTATTGGCTTCGTGGACGAAGACTACGCGCGCGAGGTACTCGATGTTGACCTGGTGCACAATGCCGGTATCGGGCGGGACGATCGCCAGGTTACGGAAGCCGGTTTGTCCCCAGCGAAGAAAGGAATAGCGCTCCTTGTTGCGCTGGAATTCGAGCGCGGCGTTCAGGTCGAGGGCGTTTGCGCTGCCGAATTCATCGACCTGCACCGAGTGGTCGATGACCAGTTCGACCGGTTGCAGCGGATTGATGAGAGTAGCGTCGCCGCCGAGCTGCTTCATGGCGTCGCGCATGGCGGCGAGATCGACTACGCAGGGAACTCCGGTGAAATCCTGCAGCAGGACGCGGCTGGGGGTGAAGGCAATTTCCTTGTCGGGTTTCGAATTCTTATTCCACGAAGCGAGCGCGCGGATTTCTTCTTTGCTGACGTTGCGGCCGTCTTCTGTGCGCAGCAGGTTCTCGAGCAAAATGCGCAGAGAGAAGGGCAGATGTTTCGTCGAGATTCCCTGTTTGTCGAGCGCGTCGAGGCGGTAGATTTCGTATTCTTCGTTGGCGACTTTGAGCGCGGAGCGGGAATTGAAGCTGTTTACGGACATGATGGCCTTCCTGATGAATGGAGTGCGGCGCTGCCTGAACGTATAAGTTTAGTCGTTCCGGGGCGGATTGCGTAGGGGCGGGGTTGAACCTCAGGGCTAGGCCGGTGCAGAAAGCCCGCGGAGCTTCGCTCCGCTGGACAGCCGTGGGCGGTGGTCCCCACATGAGCTTATTTTGCGCGGAGGAGCAGGACAGGGACGCCGATGTGGTGGCGGACGCGGTCCGCGGTCGATCCCAGGAAGACGTCCGCCAGAAAGCGGTGGCCGTGGGTGCTCATCGCGACCAGATCGCATTTTTTCTTTTCGACCCACTTGATGATCTGGTCGGCGGGTTCGCCGTAGGCCAGCTCGGCTTCAGTTGGGATTCCGGCGGATTGAAATTCTTCGCGGACTTTTTCGAGGTAGCTTGTGTCCTCGTTAATCTCGGAGCTGACGGCGTCAGGGCCGTAAGTGCGGGCCGCCCATCCGTCGGCGACGTGCAACAGGACCAGGCGGCTGTGCGCGAGCTTCGCCAGCTGTTTGATGTGTTCGATGATGGCGCGGTCGGAGGGAGTACCGTCCAGCGTCACGAGGATGGTTTCGTACATAGTTCGGGACCTTACTGCCCGCCGCCGATTACATGCACGGCCGCTTTCAGCGAGTCGGGCAGGCTGTAGATGTCCATCGCGGTGATCAGGATAGCACTGGCCCAGCCCACGGCCAGCAGGAACGGTCCGTTCTTCCAGCTTCCCATGCGCTTGCCCGAACTGGTGAATTGCAGCAGGGGAAACATGGCGAATGGCAACTGCAGCGCGAGCACTACCTGGCTCAACGTGAGCAGGTCGGTGACGCTGCTGTCGCCGCGCAGGCCGATGATGAAGACCGCGGGCAGGATGGCCAGGGTGCGCGTAATGAGGCGGCGCACCCACGGCATGATGCGCCAGTGCATAAAGCCTTCCATCACGACCTGGCCGGCGAGCGTTCCGGTGATGGTGCTGCTCTGGCCGCTGGCGAGCAGAGCGACGGCGAAGAGAGTGCTGGCGGCGGCCGTGCCGAGCAAGGGTGCCAGCGTCAGATAGGCGACGCGAATCCAATCGCTATTGGCAGAGAAGTAGAAGACGTGGCCTCCGGGAACGGTCACGCTCTGCTTGCCGAAGAATACGGTTGCGGCCAGCACCAGGATGGCGGCGTTCACGAAAAATGCGATCGTCAGCGCAGCGATGGAATCGATGGTGTTGAAGCGTACCGCGCTGCGGATGGACGGCTCGTCCTTTTGCAGCTTGCGGCTTTGCACCAGGGCGGAGTGCAGGTAGAGGTTGTGGGGCATGACCGTCGCGCCGATGATCCCGATGGCGACGTAGGCCATGCCGACTTGTCGAAGGCTTGGCGTCAGCAGAGCGCGTCCCATTTCCAGAAAAGAGGGCTGGGTTTGCGGGAGCACAAAAATCTCAATGAAGTAGCAGACGGCGATGGTCGCGATCAGCAGGAGGACTACGGCTTCGATGGTGCGCATGCCGAAGCTTTGCAGAGCGAGCAGAAGCAGCACGTCGATGCCCGTGATGATGACCGCCCATAGGAGCGGGATGTGGAACATCAGATTGAGGGCGACGGCGCTGCCGAGAACTTCCGCAAGGTCGCAGGCGCCGATGGCGACTTCGCTCATCAGCCAGTTCGGCCATCGGGTCCACCGCGGATACCAGTCCCGGCAGCACTGGGCAAGATCCTTGCCGGTGACTACTCCGAGGCGCGCGGAAATTACCTGCATGAAAATCGCCATCAGGCTGGCGAGGCCGACAACCCAGAGCAGGCCATACTTGAATTGCGCTCCCGCCTGCAGATCGGTGCCCCAGTTGCCGGGGTCCATATAGCCGACGCTGACCAGAATTGCGGGGCCGACGAAAGCGCGCCACTGATTCCAGAACCCCGCGCGGTGGTGCGGGACGTCGACCGTCCCGTGAATGCCTTCAAGGGATACATGGCCGCTGGAGGAAGCTGTACCCACGACAGGGAGATCTTCGCCAGTCTTCATCCGCGGCGCTCCGCGGAGCGCAGTTCAGCGCAGGCAAGTTGGACAGGAAGGTAAACCATTGTTAAGCAGTATACACCAGGGGAGATTAACTACAGTTAACTTTGGTGTTAGTACCTCGGCGGCTAAACGGCTCGCTGAGAGCCTGCCTTTCACCTGCGTTTTGCAAGGGTGCGGCTTTAAGCCGCGCCGTGCGTCTCTCCGAATCAATTCGGCTTCAGCCGCTGAGGGATTAGCTCGTTGGAGGCTAGACGCCGGATGCGGGGGTCTGCGAAACCCAGATTCGCTCGGCGGCGGGACGGCCCAGAACTACGGTGCCGGCGGCGCTGCGGATGGACAGCGTCTTGTCGTAATTTCGCGCGATCAGCTTCAGGCTGGCTCCGGGGCGAATACCGCGGGCCTCGAGAAATTCGAGCAACTGGCGATCACGCTCGTAGATGCCGCTGACTTTGTAGCTGTCCCCGGGCTGAGCGTCGGCAAGCAGGACGAGGCCGCGATGGCGGCGGCTGGCTGGACTCTCCTGTTCGCTGAGATTGCCGTGCGGGCATGCGCCTCCGCGGCCGAGCTTGGCCAGCAGTTTGGCTTCGAAGTCGGGCGAGACCGCGTGCTCAAGCCGCTCGGCCTCGTCGTGAACCTTCCACCACTCCATGCCGAAAAGTTCCGACAGCATGCGCTCGATGAGGTGATGCCGCAGCGTGAGCTTGCGGGCGATTTTGCGGCCGGCGGCGTTCAGGCGAATCTGACCGTCGGATTGAACGCGGACGAGTCCGTCTTTTCTGAGCCGGCGCAGCGCCATGGTGACCGCGGGCGGAGACACACGCAGCCAGTCGGCGAGGCGGGCGGCGATGACTTCTTCGCCCTCGCTCTCAGCTCCCAGGATGGCTTTCAGGTAGTCTTCTTTGGAAACCGTGATCATGCTGCGAGGATTATACGCGGAAGGTTAAGCATGGTTAACCGAGGATTGTTGATGGTCGACTGTTGATTGTTAGACAGAGGCCAGCGCCGCGGGAAGTCTCTTATCCGCGGGATTTTATTCAATAATCAGCGATCATCAATCAACGATCACCAATCAGCAGTTGAGTTTCCGGTTTGACAGGTCTCCATCGGTCCCATACCCTGATTTTTCTATTATGAAAGTGCTGGTTCTAGGCGGTGGCGGGCGGGAGCACGCGCTGGTGTGGAAACTGCGGCAGTCCGCGCGAATTTCGCAGCTGTATTGCGCTCCGGGAAATGGCGGTATCGCCGACGAAGCGGAGTGTCTTCCTGCCGATCTGAAGAGCCTTGAGTCCATGACTGCGCTGGCGGTGCTGTTGCGGCCGGATCTGACGGTGGTAGGTCCGGAGCTGCCACTTACTTTGGGCGTCGTGGATGAGTTCACGCGGCGTGGCTGGCCGGTGTTTGGTCCGACGAGCGCGGCGGCTCAACTGGAGGCGAGCAAGAGTTTTGCCAAGGAATTCTTACAGCGGCATCACATTCCGACGGCGGCGTATGCGATTTGCGATTCCGTCGACGAGGTGCGCGCGGCGTTGAGTCACTTTCATACGCCAGTCGTGGTGAAGGCCGACGGGCTTGCAGCGGGCAAAGGAGTGGTGATCGCCAAGAGCAAAGAAGAAGCCGCAAGCGTTGCCCTGGAAATGTTGAGCGGCCGGATGGTCGGCGACGCAGGCGGGCGCGTGGTGCTGGAAGAATTTCTGAAGGGTGATGAGCTGTCGTTTCTGGTTTTCAGCGACGGCGAGCGCGTGGCTCCGCTGGTGGCAGCGCAGGATCATAAGCGCATCGGCGACGGCGATACGGGTCCGAACACGGGCGGCATGGGCGCCTACTCCACTGCCGAAATTGTAGACACGCAGATGCGCGAATGGCTGGTGCATCACATCGCCCAGCCGGTGGTCGCCGGCATGAAGGCCGAGGGCGCGGAGTTCAAGGGTGTGCTCTACTGCGGATTGATGATGACGGCGCGGGGGCCGATGGTACTCGAGTTTAATTGCAGGTTCGGCGATCCGGAGACGCAGCCGATTCTCATGCGTCTGGAGAGTGATCTGGTCGAGGCGTTGGAGGCTTCCATTGAAGGCCGCGTGAGCGAAGGCGATTTCAAGTGGTCGCAGGATGCGTCGGTGTGCGTGGTGATGTCGTCGGGAGGATATCCGGGGACGTTTGAAGTGGGGAAAAGAATTGATGGGCTTGACGAGGCGGGCAAGGTAGAGGGCGTGAAAGTGTTTCACGCCGGAACCTCGAGGCGCGATGGAATTTATTACACCGCCGGCGGGCGAGTGCTGGGGGTGACGGCGCGGGCCGCCTCGCTGGAAACCGCGGTGGAGAAGGCCTATGCGGCGTGCGCGAAGATTTCGTTCGAGGGCGCGCATTACCGGAAGGATATTGCCGGAAGGGCGTTGAAGAAGTAGCGGATGCGAGTCCTTATGACAATAATATTTATCATTGTGTCATTGTTCTTGCTGGCAAGCGGATTCGCGATCGTTTTCGTCTATTTCCCGCGCTGGTTGGTGCATCACTATGAATTAACCGCGAAAAGAAAAATGGTTGCTTATTTCGCTTTGGCTGGTTTTTGTCCCTGTTGTTTTTACGTGCACATATCTCCTGACGCGTACAAACATGATTGGCGAAGCCGCTTTCCTGTGGCCGACTGCACTGATCTTGATGGATCTCGATGGTCACCCTTCCGTTTCGGCGGTGATTGCGAATTTCGCGCTCGCGATCCTGAGTAACGTAGGGCTGTATGCTTGGATGGGACTGCTCGCGGCGTGGATTCGCAAGAATTTCAGTAATAAGAGTCTGGAGGTGTAATTCGTGTCGAAGGCATTGGTTTCGATTGTTATGGGCAGTGATTCAGATCTGGAGATTATGCGCGAGGCGGGCAAGGCGCTCGACGAGTTCGGCATCGCGTACGAAATGGACGTCACTTCGGCGCACCGCTCGCCCGATCGTACCGCCGACTTCGCGCGGAAGGCGGCGGGACGCGGGATTCGGGTGATTATCGCGGGCGCTGGCGGGGCGGCGCATCTGGCGGGCGTGATCGCGGCGCATACAACTTTGCCAGTGATTGGTGTGCCCATTCCTTCGACGTCGCTGCAAGGCATGGATTCTCTGCTGGCCACAGTGCAGATGCCGGCCGGGATTCCAGTGGCGACGGTTGCAATCGGAAAGCCGGGAGCGACGAACGCCGGGATTCTGGCGGCGCAGATGATTGGGCTGTCGGACGCTAACGTCGCCGAGAAGCTCACGTCTCACAAGGAGAAGCTGGCCCGCGGAGTGGAGGAGAAATCGAAGAAACTGAGAGGGGCCTAGAGTCGAGAGGAGTTTAGACATGAGCGGATTTTTGCGCGACTTCCGTTACGCCGCAAGAGTGCTGAGCAAGAATCCCGGCGTCACTACCATCATGGTGTTCACGCTCGCGCTGGCGATTGGCGCGACTACGGCCATCTTCAGCGTGGTCTACGGAGTTCTGCTGCGCCCGCTGCCTTACCCGCGCGCCGACCGCATCGTGGCGATCTCGGAAGTGAACTCGCGCGGTACGCTCTCGCGCCTCGCGGATCCGAACTTCGACGACTTTCGGGACCAGAGCCACAGCTTTCAATCCATCGCGAAGTACGCTGACGATACTCTTTCTGTTTCCGGAGCGTCGCAGCCGACGCACACCACAGTAGCCGGCGTGACGCCGGAGTTTCTCACGGTCTTCGGCGTTGAACCAGTTGTCGGCCGGGACTTCAACGCCGGCGATGACCAGAAGGGAGCGGCTCCCGTCGCTCTCGTGAGCTACGGCTACTGGCGGCAATACCTCGGGTCGTCGCAGGATCTTTCGCAATCGCATCTGAAAATTAACAACGCAGTCTATTCCGTGATTGGCGTGCTGCCTTCGGGGTTTCGATTTCCCGACGACGCGGAAGTGTGGCTCGCCGCCGACACGGGTGGCGAAAACCTGACTCGCACTTCGCACAACTACTCCGGCGTGGGCCGGTTGAAAGACGGCGTAAGCCTCGGGCAGGCGCGCCAGGATATCAGTGCCATTGCACGAAGGATCTACCAGGCGTCGACTGAGAACAGCGATTACTTACTCAGGGATGGAGCGGTGATTCCGCTCCAGGACTCCATTACAGGTGCAGTGCGATTGCCGCTGTTGATTCTGCTGGGCACGGTGGGATTCCTGCTGCTCGTGGCTTGCGCGAATGTTGCGAACCTGCTTTTGGCGCAAGCGGCGGCGCGCGAGCGCGAACTTTCGATTCGCAGCGCGCTGGGCGCGGCCCGTGGACGCCTGGTGCGCCAATTCTTGTCCGAAGCGTTCTTGCTTTCGCTGATCGGCGGAGTTTTGGGAGTACTCGCCGCGGTGTCCGGCGTCGCGGGATTGATCGCTCTGGCTCCGCAGGATTTGCCGCGGCTCGACAGCGTTTCTGTGAGCGTGCCGGTCCTGCTCTTTGCATTTCTGCTCTGCACTGCGGTAGCGATCGGCCTCGGTTTATTCACAGCCGCGCGAGCTACACGCAGCGATTTGACAAAGGGCCTTGCCGAGGGCGGGCGCGGGCAGGCCGGATCGCAAGCCAGTGAGCGCGTGGGCCGGGCGTTGGTGGCGGCGCAGATCGCCATCACGCTGGTTTTAGTAATCGGCGCCGGTTTGCTCGGGCGCAGCTTGATGAAAGTCCTGGAGGTGGATCCAGGATTCCGCGTCGACAAAATCGTAGCCATGGATGTCTCGCTGCCGTCGGTGGAAGATCCTAAAACGAGGCCAGCCCAGGGAGTTTTTTATTCGAACCTGATTGACCGGCTCAAACAAATCCCCGGCGTGCGCGGGGTCGGAGCGGCCAGCGCACTCCCTATGACCGGCGGACTGCCCGACGGGCTGTTCTTGCTCGTGGCACAGAATGAAATTCCCAAGTCGCTCGACGGCTTCGACGCGTTGTTCAAACAAAGAGAACGTCTCGGTACCGCGGATTTTTGTACGGCGACCGCGGGATATTTCCAGGTGCTGGGAATTCCGCTGATCCGCGGACGAATGTTTGACGAGCGTGATGGCGCGAACACGCCGCACGTGGCTTTGATCACCGAGTCGCTTGCGCGCGACCGTTGGCCGAATCAGGACCCGATCGGACACACTCTTGAGTTTGGAAACATGGACGGGGATATGCGTCTGCTGACGATCGTTGGAATCGTTGGCGATACGCACGAATACGGCCTGGACGCGCCAACTCGGCCGATTGTTTATGTGAATTTGTTCCAGCGGCCGCGCGCGCAAATGACGGTGACTATGCTGAGCGACGGGGACACGCGCTCGGTAACTTCCGCCGCTCGTAGCATTCTGCGTGATCTCAACCCGGAAGTTCCACCGACATTCCAGACATTTCAGCAGGTGTATTCCGCGTCGATGGGCTCCCGAAAATTCAACGTGATTCTGATTGCCTTCTTCGGAATGACCGCGCTGCTGCTGGCTACTGCCGGAGTGTTTGGCGTAATGGCGTATTCGGTGAGCCGGCGCACTCGCGAATTTGGCGTGCGCGTGGCGCTAGGCGCTACCTCCGGGGACGTGCTGCGCATGGTGCTGGGGCAGGGGATGCGCACGATCCTGATTGGCGTGGCGATTGGGATCGCGGGATCGTTTGCGCTTACGCGTCTTGCCTCGTCGCTGCTGTTTGGGGTGACGGCGACGGATCCGGTGACGCTTTTGGGAGTAACGCTCTTGCTGGTCGCAGTGGCGCTGCTGGCTTGTTACATTCCCGCGCGGCGCGCGACGAAAGTCGATCCGATGGTGGCGTTGAGATACGAGTAGCCGACAATCTGCAAGCGGAAGCCTGCAACTCCGCGCTACAACTTCAGGCCTTTCAAATAATCGCGGAACGGTCCGCCCAGGTCGTCGCGCTTGAGCGCGAATTCCACTGTGGCTTTCAGGAATCCGAGCTTGTCACCAGTATCATAACGGCGGCCTTCGTAGACGTATGCGTACATTTTTTCCTGCTTCAGCAGCATGCGCATGCCGTCGGTCAGTTGCAGTTCTCCGCCGGCGCCGGTCTGAGTCTTCGCGAGGCAATCGAAAACCGCCGGCGTGAGAATGTAGCGGCCGATGATCGCCAGGTTCGATGGAGCTTCCTCCGGCTTCGGCTTTTCCACCATGTTTCTGATCTCGTGCAGACGTCCGTTGAATCCCGCGACGGGCTGCGCGTCGAAGACTCCGTAGGAAGAAATCATTTTCCCTTCGACGACCTGCGCGGCGATCACCGAACATTGTTTTTCGTTAAAGACGTCCACCATCTGCTTGAGCGCGGGCACGGGATTGTCGATGACGTCGTCAGCCAGAAGCACGGCGAAAGGCTCGTTGCCTACGAGTTCGCGCGCCATGAGCACGGCGTGGCCCAGGCCCAGTGCCTCTTTCTGGCGGATGTAGGCCACGTGAATCATGTCCGAAATATTGCGGACGATCTTCAGCAGATCGGTCTTGCGCCGATCTTCGAGCATACGCTCGAGTTCGTAGCTGACGTCGAAGTGATCCTCGATGGCCTGCTTGCCGCGGCCGGTGACGATGATGATCTGATCGCAGCCGGAAGCCATGGCCTCCTCGACGCCATATTGAATAATCGGCTTGTCGACGAGCGGCAGCATTTCTTTGGGCTGAGCTTTGGTGGCGGGCAGAAAACGCGTGCCCAGGCCTGCGGCGGGGAAGACGGCTTTGCGGACTTTCATCATGTTGGTCGTTGGTTGCTCGTCGTGGGTCGTTGGCTTAACGGCACTAGCGCCGAACAATTGTACCTGCTGGCGTTTGAGAGTGGCGACTGCCATTTGGCGCAGACGCCAGGCAGACTCAATAGTTGGAAATAGCATTATCGCGAGGGGTTCTGGTTGCGGTACCGAGATGTGAGTCGTATCCTCCTTTCTATGCAAAACATTCTGACGTTCCTTCTTTGCGCGGCGTTGTTGGCGGTCGGCGCCGCATCACAATCCATGCCTCAGGCGGAGCATCATCATCGTGATGCTACGGAGTCAGTGGAAGGGCTGGGGCAGGTGTCTTTCCCGACGTCGTGTGCGGCCCATTCGCAAGAGGGCATGCAGCGCGGCGTGGCGCTGTTACACTCCTTCGGCTACAGCGAAGCGCAGATGCAATTTGAGGCGATCGCGAAGGACGATCCTGGCTGCGCCATGGGGCACTGGGGCATTGCGATGACCCAGTTTCATGAACTCTGGGGACCACCGGACGCGGACGGGTTGAAGGTGGGACGCGAGCAGATGTCGAAGGCGCGGGCCGCCGCAACGGCTTCGCCAGCCACGGCGCCGGTCGAGCGCGCGTATATCGAAGCCCTCAGTGCATTTTTCGAACCAACAAACGAAAAGTTTCAGCAACGCGCAGATGCGTATGAGGCCAAGATGAACGCGCTGCACGCGAATTTCCCGGACGATGTCGAAGGCGCAGCGTTTGATGCGCTCTCGATGCTGGCGTCAGTCGCGCCGGATGATACTTCTCTGACGCACGAGCGGGCGGCGCTGGCGATCCTCGTGCCGCTGTTTGCGGCGCATCCCGACCATCCCGGCCTCGCGCACTACATCATCCACACCTGCGACACGCCGGCGCTGGCCGCGGACGGACTGAGCGCAGCGCGCGAGTACGCGAAGATTGCGCCCTCCTCCCCGCATGCAACCCATATGCCGGGGCACATTTTCGCGCGGCTCGGGATGTGGCAGGAAGATATCGATTCCAACCTCGCGTCGGTCGCGGCGTCAGAAAAAGCTGAGGCCGCGGGTCAGCCAGGCAGCGCTCACCAGATGCACGCGAAAGAATTTCTGATTTATGCCTACCTGCAAACCGGGCAGGACGAAAAGGCTCACGCGCTGAGCGACAACATGCGCATCGTCGGCGAGCACATGATGGCCATGCCGGGCATGGATGATATGAAGGAAGCGGGGCACTACTTCGACAATGAAGTGACGGCTATCTATGCCATCGAAATGCACCAGTGGAAAGACTTGGCAAACATGCAACCCGCGCCAGGTTCGAAGTATTATGCTCCGCTATTCAGCTATTGGGGGCAAGGGATCGCCGCGGGGCATCTGGGTGATGCAAAGCTGGCGGCGGCCGCGCTGAAGCGTTTTGATAAAGCGCTGCGACCCATCGAGAAAGAGCGGAATTCCTATAGCGCGAAAACCGTGATGCGGCAAGAGATGGTCGCGTGGAAGGAATTTGCCGGCAAGCATCCCGACGTGGCCGTCGAGGCGATGCGCAAAGCTGCCGACCAGCAGGACAAGCTGGGACAGAACGAGGTGGACATTCCGGCGCGGGAGATGCTGGGCGACTTGTTTGTGATGGAACAGAAGCCGGAGGAAGCACTGGCAGAATATCGGGTCGCGTTGAAGCTCAGCCCCAACCGGCTGAATGGCTTGCTGGGCGCGGGCGGAGCGGCGGAGCAGGCGAAGCAGCCGCAAGTGGCGGCCGCATTCTACCGGACGGCGGCGCAGCAGACCGACAATGGAGCGCACAGCCAGCGTCCGGAACTCGCCCGCGCGGTGGAGTTCGTGGCGCAGCGTTAGGAAGACGGAGGTCCAGCGACGCTTTCCGATCGTTCTTCAAGCCGGCAATGACGACGGAGCACCGGCGGAGAGTTGTTCCAGCGTGTCGCGAAGCGCACGCAGCACATCGTCGGCTGCGGTCGCCTTCAGGGCAAACTTCAACATGCCGTCTGGAGTAAACTGCGCGCCGCGCTGAGCGGAGACGAATCTCGCCAGTTGCTCCGGATCGACGGCGGCGTTCTGCCGGAACTTGAACGTCACCGAATCGCGCTTGCGTTCGATTGCGTTGACGCCGACGCGAATGCAGAGCAGTCTCAACGACGCGTAGTCGAGTAGGTTGCGGACTGCAGCCGGCGGCGGGCCGTAGCGGTCTTGCAACTCCGCGCTTACGTCGCCAAGCTGCGATTCAGTTTCCACGCGGGCCACGCGCTTGTACATCTGCAGGCGCTGATTCTCTTCCGGAATGTAATCGGCGTTGATGCGGATGTTGAGGCCGAGATTGAGCTGCGTCTCGGCTTCGTCGGGCGCAGCTTCGCCTTTCATTTCCCGGACGGCGCGTTCCAGCATCTGCGTGTAAAGCTCGAAGCCGATGGCTTCGATGTGGCCGCTCTGCTCACCTCCGAGAAGATTTCCGGCTCCGCGCAATTCGAGATCTAACGCGGCGATTTTGAATCCCGCCCCAAGATCGGAGAACTCTTTCAGCGCCGCGAGTCTGCGACGCGCGATCGGAGTTAGTTCGACTTCTTTCGGAATTAGCAGATACGCATAGGCGCGGCGGTTCGAGCGCCCCACGCGGCCCCGCAGCTGGTAAAGCTCCGACAATCCCAGTCGGTCGGCGCGATTGATCAAGATCGTGTTGCAGAGCGGGATGTCGAGACCATTCTCGATGATCGTGGTCGAAACCAGGATGTCGGCTTCATGGTGCATGAATCCGAGCATCACTTTTTCGAGTTCGGTTTCGCCCATCTGACCGTGGCCAACAAGAATCTTCGCCTTCGGCGCCAACTCCTGCAGCTTGGCGGCAATCTCCCAGATGCTGTCGACGCGGTTGTGGACGAAGTAGACCTGCCCGCCGCGTTCGAGTTCCTGCTCGAGGGCTGATTGAATTAACTTGTCGTCCCAGCTTGCGACGACAGTCTGAATCGCCATGCGATCTTTCGGCGGAGTCTCGATCACGCTCATGTCGCGCAGGCCGACCAGCGACATGTGCAGAGTGCGCGGAATCGGCGTGGCCGACATGGTGAGCACATCGACTTGCTTGCGCATCTGCTTGATACGTTCTTTATGGCGGACGCCGAAGCGCTGCTCCTCATCGACGATCAGCAGGCCAAGGTCGGCGAACTTCAGGTCCTTCGACAGAATTCGGTGCGTCCCGATGAGGATATCGATTTTGCCCGCTTCGGTTTTCTGCAGGATTTCTTTCTGCTGTTTCGGATTCCGGAAGCGGCTGATCATCTCTATCGTGACCGGGAACGGCCCGAAGCGCTGCTTGAAAGTTTCGTAATGCTGGAACGCGAGCACAGTCGTCGGCGCGAGCACCGCAACCTGCTTGTTGTCGCTGACCGCCTTGAACGCCGCGCGCATCGCCACTTCCGTCTTGCCGTAGCCCACGTCACCGCAGAGCAGGCGATCCATCGGCAGAGTGGATTCCATGTCGCGCATCACGTCTGAGATCGCCTGCGCCTGGTCTTCGGTTTCGTTGAACTCGAACGCGTCTTCGAACTCGCGCACGAATTCGCTACCCGCAGGGAAGGCATGTCCTTGAGCCATTTTTCGTTGGGCGTAGAGCTTGAGTAATTCGTCGGCCATGTCTTTCATGGCCTTGCGCACGCGCGCCTTGGTCTTGGCCCATGCCTGCGTTCCCAGGTGACTTAACGACGGCTTGGCCCCTTCCGACGATCGATATTTCTGAATCAGGTCGAGTCGAGTAAGCGGAACATAGAGACGCGCGCCCTCGGCATATTCGAGCAACATGAATTCGGCGTTGCCGTCGCCCTGATTGATTTCCTTCAGCCCCTGGTACTGGCCGATGCCGTGTTCGACATGGACAACGTAGTCGCCGACCTGCAGGTCGCGAAAGTCGGAGAGAAACGCGGAAACTTTCGACTTCTGCCGCTGCGGGCGCGAGGCGACTGTGTCGGATTCATCAAACAAATCGCGCGCCCCGACGATAGCGAGATTGGCTTCAGGAAACAAAACACCATCGGGGACGTAGGCCTTTGCGAACGTCGTGGTAAGCACATCGCCGGTGAAGTAGCTGGTTTCGTCGGCATAGCTTTCGCCGCCGCGGGTGCGGCTTCCCAGGCGGAACGATACGTTGTACTCGGTGAAAATGTCGGCCAGGCGCTCGACTTCCCCGGTGTTCGGGACGGCGAGCAGAACCTGCTTGCCTTCGGCCGTGAATTTTTGCACCTGCTCCAGCATCGCCGGAATCGCGCCGTGGAAGCGCGGCGCAGGCTGACTCAGAAACGTGACCGCCGAATCTTCGTTCTCTGAGCTCGTGATGCCGAGATGTTCTACGTCGGCTCCGGTCAGGGTGGAGATTTTGTGCCACCAGTCTTCGGGCGCAAGATACAGATCCTCGGGCCGCACCAGATTGCCGACGCCGCTGCGCTCGTGCGCTTCTTCAACGCGGGTCCAGAAGCGATCGAATTCCTGGCGAAGTTGATCGGGTTCGTCAAGCAGAACCGCGGCTTGGGGGAGCAACTCGAAAACGGTGTGCTCGGCGCCGGCTACGGGAGCGTAGAACTCCCAGCCGGGGAAAGTTGTGACTCCACCGGAACGCACTGCGGCTTCAACGATTTCTTCCGTGCCTGCAATGCGCTTGCCTGAGAGCCTGGTGTGAATCGCCCCCAGCAACTGATCGCTGACCGGAGTCTCAGTCAGCGGCAGGAGCAGCGCTTCGTCAATTGGATTCGACGAGCGCTGCGAAGCCGGATCAAATCGCCGAATCGATTCGACCTCATCGCCGAAAAATTCGATGCGCACCGGCCGCTCGGCTTCCGGCGAGTAGACATCAAGGATTCCGCCGCGCAGCGCATACTGACCGGGCATTTCAACGACGTCGGCCGCCGCGTAGCCGACCGTGTTCAAGTGGGCGAGCAAGTTGTCGAGATCGAACGATTCGCCGCGCCGCACGGTGCGGGCGAGATCGGCGTAGTACTCGGCGGAGCGCAGCCGGATGGTCGTGGCCGCAACCGGCGAAACTACGATCGCGGCTGTGCCAGTCGCGATTTTCCACAGAGCCGTCGCCCGCTCTTCCTGTAACTCAGGATGCGGAGAAAGATTCTGAAACGGAAGCACGTCGCGGGCGGGCAGCGAGACCACGTCTTCGGGATCGCAGGCTAAGGTGAGTTCGGCGAAGCCGCGCAGCAGCGGAACGAACTCCTCGACGGCGCGGTTGTCGTTGACTACAAGGATCAACGGGCGGTTGGCCGAGCGGTGAAACAGCACGAGCAGCAAAGCTTTTGCGGTGGGCGTGAGTCCGGAGACACTGATCCGCCCCGTGCCCTCCTTGAGGTGGGAGGCTACACGCGCGAAGGCGGGAAGTTTTTCCACGTCCGCGAAGAGTTCGCGGACGAAGGGAAGAAGCATGCACGATGATTTTAGCAGGAGTGGGGACCTCCGGGGTTAGGGGTGCGGACGCCGGATCGGAGATCAAAACCGGCATCCGCCCGAGGCCGGAGAGGATCAAAATCCCCACCCTCTCGCCAAGAGCGCGAGAAGGGTGGGGCACCCGGCGCGTCCGAAGAAAAACTTGACAGCGATAAGGTTCTTCATGTATTTAACTTAATAGTTATTTAAGCGAATGGTTAAGTACAACGCACCGGATCCATTGAGCGAAACGTTTGCGGCCCTGGCCGATCCCACCCGGCGCGCAATTCTGGGGCGGCTGGCGCTGGGCGAGACTTCGGTTACCGAGTTGGCCGCGCCATTTGAGATGAGTATGCCTGCGGTCTCCAAACATTTGAAGGTGCTGGAGCGCGCCGGGCTGATCGCTCGCGGCCGCGAGGCGCAGTGGAGGCCGTGTCGCTTGCAGGCTGCTCCGCTCCGGGATGTTTCCGGATGGGTCGAGCACTATCGCCGCTTCTGGGAGCAGAGTCTCGACCGGCTGGACGACTATATCCGTGAGCTGAAAAGCCGTAGCGCAAATGACTCTAAGAATTCGAAATCTCTCGATTTGCAATCCCAGGAGAAGAAGCGTGGCCGCAAGCATCGCCGAAAGTAATAGCGCCCGGTTAGTCGGCGACCGGGAGATCTCCGCTACGCGCATTTACGACGCGCCTCGCGAGCTCGTGTGGAAACTGTGGACCGACCCGAAGCACATTGTGCAGTGGTGGGGGCCAAATGGATTTACTACGACGATCCGTGAGATGGACGTAAAGCCGCAAGGCGTCTGGCGATTCATCATGCACGGGCCCGACGGCCGCGACTATAAGAACCGCATCGTTTACCTCGAAGTCAAAAAGCCGGAACGCCTGGTCTATAAGCATTCGCCCGAGAGAGATACGGAACCGGTCAACTTCGAAGTGACCGTGGATTTCTCCGACAAGGGTGGCAAGACGCAGATCGACATGCGGATGATCTTCCCGTCGCCCGCCGAGCGCGACTTCGTGGTGAAGCAACACGGAGCTGTCGAGGGACTAACGCAGACTCTCGCGCGTCTGGCTGACCAGGTCAAGAAAACGTCTTTGGAGAATTTGGAGGAGAAGTAAGTGAGAAAGCTGATCGTTTCGAATGTGATGTCGCTCGATGGATTTTTTGAAGGGCCGAACAAGAAGTTCGACTGGTTCGTGCCCGACGAAGAATTCCTTGACTACGCCAAAGATCTGCTGCGATCGGTCGACACAATTTTGTTCGGCCGGACTACGTACGAACATATGGCCGCTTACTGGCCGTCGGCTCCGCGAGATGAGATTGCGAACGCGATGAACAATCTGCCGAAGGTCGTTGTGTCGCGCACTTTGAAGAACGTGGAGTGGAACAATTCCCGGCTGATTCAGGGCGATGTCGCGGAAGAAATTTCGAAGCTGAAGCAGATGCCGGGAAAGGATATCGTGATCTTCGGCAGCGCAACTCTGGCGTCATCGCTTCTCCAACTGGGCTTGATCGACGACTATCGCGTGATTCTGAGTCCGATTCTGCTGGGCGGCGGGAGCCCCATGTTCACGAATATGAAGCACAGGATCAACCTGAAGCTGGCCGGCACGACGCTCTTGAAATCTGGCGTCGTTGTGCTTTATTACCAGAAGAACTGAATCTGATTCGCGGCAGCGGAGGAGTGCAGCATGAGCAAGGTACGAGTTCTGGCTGGAACGAAAAAAGGCGCATTCATTCTTACATCCGACGGCAAGCGCCAGAGCTGGGAGATCAGCGGGCCACACTTTGCGGGCTGGGAGATTTATCACATGAAAGGATCGCCCGCCGATCCGAATCGCCTCTACGCTTCGCAGTCCAGTGGATGGTTCGGCCAGCAGATCCAGCGCTCGAACGATGGCGGCAAGACCTGGGAGCCCGTGGGCAACAAGTTCGCGTATGACGGCGTTCCGGGCGCGCATCAGTGGTACGACGGAACTCCGCATCCGTGGGAGTTCAAGCGGGTGTGGCATCTCGAGCCGTCGTTGCATGATCCAGACGTGGTCTATGCTGGAATTGAAGACGCAGCGATTTTTCGCACCACGGATGGCGGTCAGAACTGGCAAGAACTTCCCGGGCTCCGAGGCCACGGCTCGGGACCGCACTGGCAGCCCGGCGCGGGCGGCATGTGTCTACACACCATCATTCTCGATCCCAGCGATCCCAGGCGCATGTTCATCGCGATTTCCGCGGCCGGCGCGTTTCGCACCGACGACGGCGGCGCGACCTGGAAGCCTATCAACCGCGGGTTATATTCGAAATACATTCCGAATCCCACGGCTGAAGTCGGCCACTGCGTGCACCACGTGGCTATGAACGGTTCGCGGCCGGGTGTGCTGTTTATGCAAAAACATTGGGACGTGATGCGCTCGGACGACGCGGGCGAGCAGTGGACAAAAATCAGCGGCAATCTGCCGACCGATTTCGGATTCGTGATCGACGTGCACGCCCACGAACCGGAGACAATCTACGTCGTGCCGATCAAGAGCGACTCCGAGCATTACGTCCACGAAGGCAAGCTGCGCGTATTTCGCAGCCGCAGCGGCGGAAACGAATGGGAGCCGCTGACCAACGGCCTTCCGCAGAAGGATTGCTACGTCAACGTGCTGCGCGACGCAATGTGCGTCGACTCCCTGGACGACTGCGGCATTTATTTCGGCACCACCGGCGGCCAGGTCTACTGCTCCGCCAACGCGGGAGACAGCTGGAATCCGATTGTGCGGGATTTACCCGCGGTGTTTTCAGTGGAAGTGCAGACGCTGGCGTGAGCGGGAATCGTAGGCGGAGCGCCTGCTGGCCATCTCAAGACGAAATGTGAGCTGCGCTTGCAAACTTTTCTTTGACCTTTTGCTATCGGCTTGCTATCGGCACGTCACGCCATGAGCGATCACACCATCCGAGTCGCATTACCCTTTCATCTGCGCAACCTGGCGCGGTGCGGAAACGAGGTCACGCTCGAAGTCGATGGCGATGTCACCATTCGATCTGTGCTCGACGCGCTGGAGGCCCGCTATCCCGCCTTGCGGGGCACCATCCGCGATCACGACACGCAGCAACGCCGTGCTTTTCTCCGATTCTTCGCCTGCGAACAGGACATATCACATGAACCGGCGGACACTGCGCTGCCGGAAGCGGTTCTGTCCGGAAAGGAACCATTCATCGTGATCGGTGCGATTGCGGGAGGCTAGCGAATCTGCATACCCCCGTAGAGCTCAAGTCAAGTCCACGTTAGTAGAAATTGAATGTCCTCGAAAGTAGACATATTTTCCACAGCCTAACCTGTTGAAAGCACTGGACAGCAAAAAGTCGACCTAAGAGATTCAACGACTTGGCGCTGGCGATTCCGTGCTTTTGCACAGCGTTCCCCAGGAACACTCGGAGCTTATCCCCGCAGAAGTGGACGCGTCAGGCAAGTCGGCCCACCGCTGCCGTTGATGCAGATCTCGCTGCCGGGAAAGGTGCGGACGTCGAATCCGGTGCGACGCAGGCGGTCGTTGGTGCGGCGATTTACTTCGATCGCCAGCAGGCACTTGCCGCCAAGCGAAAGCACGTTGCACGCCAGCGTGTCGCGCTCGGAGTAGTCAATCTCCATCAACTGAAAGCCGCGCGACTTGAGCAGTTCTACGGTTTCGACGGCGAGCCAGGGAAGGTCGACGAGCGCGGTGCGTTCATCGAGCAGGCTGATCAGCGACATCAGATGCAGGCACTCCGACGGTCCCCGGCCGTAGGGCAGCGGCGCGGAGATGACTTCGATCCCTTTCGGCGCAAGCAGAGCGCGCATCTGCTCGATGCCGGCGGCGTTGGTGCGGTAGCCATGGCCGATCAGGAGAGTTCGTGGATCGAGCCAGACCATGTCTCCGGCCTCGGTGGTGCCGGGTGCGACGATCGTGCCAAAGCTCGGTATGCCGAGAGCCTGGCTCGACACAGCTTGATGCAGGCCCTCGACTACTCGATTCGCTTTGCCCGGCCGCATCATGATCATGCCGAAGTCTGTGGGCAGGGAAGCGTCGTGGACGTAGACAGCGTCGAGAGAAAGTTCATTCGAAGGCGGCAGTTCAACGATCTCCGCGCCAGCGGTCGCCAGCTGATGGCAGAGAGCTTCGTGCTGCAATTGGGCTTCGCCGAAGTCGGGCGGGTAATGGAATCCAAGGTCGTGCCAGCGAGCAACGCGCTCCGACTGATTCCAGCCGGCAGCGCGGGGTGAGCACACCAGCACACGTTCGAGCGCGCCGACCATGGAGTGCCCATTGAAGCGAGCTTCGGTAATCGTCTCTTCTATTATTTCTCCCATATTTCTCCGAGTGATTCTGAAACCGCAGGCCCTGGTAGGAATCTAACTGGGCATCATGGCAAAAGCAACGTGGGAAGGCGTGGTGCTCGCCGAGAGCGGTCAGACTGTGGAAGTGGAAGGCAACCAGTATTTTCCGCCGGACGCGATTCACCAGGAATATTTCCGGCCGAATGAGGCGCACACGGTGTGCCCGTGGAAGGGCACGGCGAGCTACTACGACGTTGAAGTGAATGGGAAACGCAATGCCGGCGCGGCGTGGTTCTACCCGGAGCCGAAGCCGGCGGCGAAGCAGATCAAAGGTTATGTCGCGTTCTGGAAGGGCGTGAAGGTCGAGAAGTAGGCGCGAGCCGTGCCTGCGGCGGGGACAGCAGGTTCCTCGTCGCTTCGCTTCTCGGAATGACAACGCGGTTTGTGGCAACTACTGCGACTAGAACTCGACGTGGGCGCGGAATGCGGGGACGATGACCGGGCCGCGATTCTGGTTGTAGCCGGGGTTATTGATGTGCTGGAGGCCGGGAGCTACGTAAATTCCGCGCCACACGTGCGCGGTGTAATAGGACTCCAGAATACTCTCGCGGCCGTAGTTCAGCTTGCCGTCACCGAGCAGGAATCCCAGGCCACCGTCGGCGAGATATTGCTGGTGGTCCTTCTTGATCGCGTTGGTGACAAAAGCGATGCCGGCGCGGTCCTGTTTGCGATGCCACCACGCCCCGTTCGCGCCCACACCCTGCGCGAAGGTTTGATCGACTTCCGTGTAAGCAAACGATTCAGTCTTTCCGTTGTCCCAGCCGAAGCGTCCAAACGCGGTCAGGTAGTGAGTGAGGTTCTGCTCGACGTTGATGCCGAAACCGTATTTGCGCGTGATGTGCCAAGGATGGTCGGTGATGACGGGCGCAGTTCCCTCTTGTTCTGCCAGCAATATCTGATCTCGGTAGATCCCCATGTTTGCGTAGTTGGTGTAGGCGAGAAGCCGCACCACGCCGGCCTTTCCGGGGATCATGCCGCGGCGGAGTTCGTACTCGAAATTTTCGGCGTGAGCCTGCCAGGGCTTCCAGACCAGATCGATTCCGTTGGCGACTTTGGGCATGAGCGCCTCGGCGAAGCGAAATCCCCAGTTGCGATCTTCGTAGTCTGCGACCAAGCCGACGGTGTAGCCGCGGGTGTCGGCGGCGTAGTCGTAGGCGCCGTTGTTGTCGATCGTCCAGTTAGTGAACTGAAAATGCGTGTCGGAGCCGACGGAGTTGAGGTCGAAAAAATCGGGCATGCTGAACTTGCCGAAGCGGATCTCGAGACGGCGGCGGGGAAGTTCTTCGAACAGAGAGAACTGGCTGCGCTGAATTTCTACTTTGTCTTTGCTGAGTGCGAAGACCTTATGAATCATGCCGCGGCCGAGATAGGGAGCCTTGCTGAGCAGCGGGTTGCGCACGATGTCAAGATCGGTGTCGCCGGCCAATCCGAAACCCTGGCTGAGCGCCGCTCCGCCGGCTTCCTCGATATCGACCAGCACTTCGGCGGAGTTGTTCAAGCGCACGCCAGTGTAGAGAGTCAGCACTCGCGACGTTGCCTTTTCGTAGCGCGGGCTGAGACTGTGCGCGCCGCTGTAGAGAGCAGGGAAATCGGGATGGGTCTGAAAAATGAAGTTGGCCTGGCCGGAGAGCCAGAAGCGCGTGTCCTTGAAGTGAGGGAACATGGATTGCGTGCCATCGTCGGCGGAGGGATCGGCGGGCGGCGCTGGGGAGTCGGGTGAATCGGTCGGTGCCGCCGCTTGCGGTTGCGGCTGATCTGGCTGCTGGGCGAGCAGGGGACTGACGGTAACGAGAGCCACCAATAGCGCCAGGAGAGAAGTCAGGCGGACGCGACGATTCCAGAAACCCCAGCGATTGGAGCGCCTCAAAGCGTCAGGAATGTTACGAACCAATTCCATTTCAGTCTCGCGAGACAACAATCAGCGTCCGACAACCTGGGAGCGCGATCCCCGTCCAACAGTGGTTAACTATACTACAGTGCCATATATTAGCTATGGTTAACTATCGAATCGGGCCCACGCTCCACGGCAGACCAATCCCTCTGTTTTGCTAGCGCTTTCCGGTGCAAACGAGCGTACGCAGAATTGGTTACGGGAATGTTAAAGAATCCGGAGGAGGATGGGCGTGTGCCGAGGCTCGTCCGGATGCCGCCACGCGGCACTTTCTTTAATAACATACCCCCCTATGGTATAGTCCAGTAAAAAGTTCATAAAGGACGATCGACATGGCTCACACTCTGCGGGAAAAAGAAAAATTGATGCTGCGCGTGCGCCGTATCCGTGGTCAGATCGATGCGGTGGAGCGGGCATTGGAAAAGGAGCAAGACTGCGGGGACGTTCTGCATCTGATTATGGCCGCGCGCGGCGCGATGAACGGCCTGATGGCGGAGTTGCTGGAGGACCACGTTCGCTTTCACGTCCTGGATCCGGCGAGAAGACCGACGGCCGAGCAGGCCGTCGCCGCCGATGAGTTGGTGGAGATCGTGCGCTCGTATTTGAAGTGATTTTTTCTTCGAGCTCGAGGCCGGGCAAGGCGAGGGGCGATGTTGACTCGTTAGTGGGCCGGGCGATTCCGCATGGACAGTCCCACACAGAAAAACAAAAAGGACAGCCCGGAGCCCCCGAGACTGTCCCCCAAACCCTCCCGGTTAGAAGGGCAACTTGATGGATTTAAGGTACTGCCGGGATGTTGCAGAGTGATTTCGGAATCGTGAATATCTGATGAATTCACTTTGCGCAGGCCTGTATAGTAGTCCCTTGCGTTCGCGCCGGCTGTGAAAGTTCTCTGCAGAAGAGGATTCGATGCCGTCCACAACTTCGCGAAAAGTCGAGCAGTCGCGCCGCCTGCAACAGCGGGCCGAGAGCATGATTCCGGGAGGAGTGAATTCGCCGGTGCGCGCGTTTGGAGCAGTGGGCGGCGATCCGCCATTTATTCTGCGTGGCAAAGGTTCGCACATCTGGGACGCGGACGAAAATGAATTTATCGATTACGTCGGATCGTGGGGACCGCTGATTCTGGGACACGCCGACGCGGGTGTGCTGGATGCAATTCTGGGCGCGGCCTGCAACGGCACAAGTTTCGGGGCGTCGACTCCGTCGGAGGCCGACCTGGCGGAACTGGTGTTGAGCGCGTTTCCGCAGATGCAGAAAGTGCGCTTCGTCAGCTCCGGGACGGAAGCGACTATGTCGGCCATTCGGCTGGCGCGGGCGTATACGAAACGAAAATACATTGTGAAGTTTGAAGGCTGCTATCACGGGCACGCGGATGCGCTGCTGGTGAAGGCGGGATCGGGCGTGGCCACGCTCGGGATTCCGGGCTCGGCGGGTGTGCCCGAAGAGTTCACCCAGTTCACTCTCGCGCTGCCTTTCAATAATCTCTCGGTGGTCGAGCATGCGTTTCAAAAATTCAAACATCAGATCGCGTGCGTGATCGTGGAACCGGTGGTCGGAAACATGGGCTGCGTGCCGGCAGCGGATGATTATCTGGTGGGCCTGCGGATGGTCACGGAGCGCGAGCGGGCGGTTCTGATTTTCGACGAAGTGATGACGGGATTTCGCGTGGCCTTCGGCGGCGCGCAGGAGTTGTACAACATCCGTCCCGATCTGACGACGATGGGAAAGATTATTGGCGGCGGGCTGCCGGTGGGCGCCTACGGCGGTCCGAAGGAGATCATGGATCTGGTTGCGCCGCTGGGGCCGATGTACCAGGCGGGGACGCTCTCGGGAAATCCGCTGGCCATGGCGGCGGGCTGCGCGACTTTGAAACAGTTGCGCGATCGCAAGGCGGAGATTTATCCGCGGCTGGAGAAATTAAGCGGAGATCTAGTGGAGGGAGTGGCGGCGGCGGCGAAGGATGCGGGCGTCGTGATTTCTCACAATCGCGTGGGATCGATGTTTACGTGGTTCTTCAATCCCGGGCCGGTTACGGATTGGGACAGCGCGTCGAAATCGAATACGGAAGTATTCGGAAAGTTTTTTCGCAGCATGCTCGACAGCGGAATTTATCTACCCCCTTCGCAATATGAGGCGGCGTTTTTGAGCGCCACGCATAGCGAGGAAGATGTACAGAAGACGATTGCGGCAGCGAAAGAGGCGTTTGCGGCGGTGCGGGAGTGATGTTCCCGCGGGGCTAAAGCCCCGAGTTGATTTAAGGCGCTAACGCGGCGCTGAAGCGCCGCTCTTCCACGGTAGCGCAAGCTGCACGGATTGAGCGCGCTCCTACGGATCGGGTGCGTAGCGCACGGATTCGACGCGTAGCGGCATGGATTATGTAACAGGGCGGTTCCTTCATCTGTGCGACGGCAGCAGAGACCAGATCTCGGGGTCTTCTGCTCCCAATACCCACGAACAAAGACCTTGCAGACCGCGGTCGCGGACCAGGTTCAGGCGCTCCTGAAACCCGCGCTTGTCGGTATAGAAAACCCAGTCGCGCTGATCGTCGCGATAAAAATAAAACCAGGCAGTGCGATCAGTGGCGTCCCACTCCACGTGCGGATGATAGGCGGCGATATATTGATCGACGTCCTGCTGGCCGATGTATTCCGCGGTCGAACTGGGTCTGTCGTCTTTGCCGGGATCGCCGGCGAACCAGTGGTAACCGTAGACAGGAATGCCGAGGGACAACTTTTCTTTGGGCACGAATTGCAATGCGTACTCCAGATTCGTGACGGTCCAGGGATAGCCAGCGACGGGGCCGGGCTGCGTCCAGCGCGAACTTTGATCGTAGGTCATCAGGCAGATCAAATCGACCGATTGAGCCAGAGCCTTGAGATTGTAGGCTCCGCGCCAGTTGGCGTAGAGCCAGCGCGAGAAACCGCTCGCGCCGGGATATCCAGGAGCGTTGGGCACCGTCGCGATCGTGAGCAGCAATCCAGCTTTATGAAAAGCGGCAGCGGTGTCGGCGACCAGGCTCGAGAGAAGATCGCCGTCGGTCCAGTTTATGTTTTCGAAGTCAATCTGGAATCCAGTGTAGCTGTGCTTGCTGCACTCACTCAGCAGGGAGGCAATGAACGCGGTTCGCGCCGTTGGAGTCGTGAACAGTTTGTGCAGATCGAGTTGGGTCATCAGCGCGACGATCGGCATGACTGAAACATGGTGCTGGGCAGCGGTTTTCAGAACGTCTGGGTTGGGGCCTCCCCAGACCAGACCGTTGCCGTCGACGGAATACCAGGTCGGAACCAGGATGTCGATCTTGCCGGCATGGTCGGTGAAGGACTTTATCGAGTTGGGAGTGTCGATCACGTAGAAAAGGGCTTTGGGCTGGGCGGAGGCCGGGAGCGTGGCGAAAAGAACTGTGCAGTAAACAAGAAAGTGGAAGAAGTACTTCAATCTATTTTCTCCGGCGTTGATCTTTAGGTCTGTGGCATTCACCTGCAGCAGAAATTCCGCGGCCTCTCGGCCGCCCGAGCCGGGTCAGAGACCCGGCCTCACACGAACAGCTTGCATCATTTCTGTGATCGTTGCGAATTCGTAGCCTTCCGTCTTGTAGCGGGCGATCAGATGGTCTGTTGCAATAATCGTCTGGGAGCGGTCGGCGCCCATTGCTTTGTGGCCGCCATCGTGCAGCAGGACGACGTCGCCACCGCGGATTCGCTTCGTGACTCTTTGTTCGATTGCCGCGGCGGGCGGGGCGTCCCAGTCGTGGCCGGTGATACTCCACATGACGGGTGCGAGGCCCAACTCGCGGGCGATATGGAGGACGGCGGGACGGCGGCCGCCGAAGGGTGGGCGAAAAAAATTGGAGTGCGCGCCGACCGCGTCGTGCATCGCCGCGCGGCAGTCGGAGAGTTCTTTGCGAATTTTGGCTTTGCTCTTGAGGGTCAGCAAGGGATGCGTGAAGGTGTGATTGCCGACCACGTGGCCCGCGGCGACGACAGCACGGGCGATCTCGGGACGCTGCTGCACGTAGCGGCCGATGAGAAAGAAAGTTGCGTGGACTCCGTGCCGGGCCAGCACATCGAGCAGACGCAGCGTGTGCGGATCGTTGGGCCCGTCGTCGTAGGTGAGGGCGATCCTTTTTTGGCCGCGCGGCAGGCCGGTGAAGGTGCGCCCGTACCACTGGCCGGTGGGCGCCATCGACTGGTAGCCGGCTGCGGTCAGGCCCGCGGCTACGGCGACGCCTCCGAGGGCGAGTGCGAGCATGCGGGAATTGTAGTGCATTGAGCGATCGGGCGATTGGGTGATTCGGCGATTGAAAATCGGAAGCCGCCCGCAAATATTCGGCTAAGAGGTGCGATTGAGCGATGGCGAATCACTCAATTGCTCAATCACCCGATCACTCAATTGCTGTTAACTCTTCCCTCAATTGCCACTCAGCCGCATCCGAGCTATCCTGCCACTTCCGAGAAAACGCGCGAGACTACCCCCGAAACCATGGCCAATCTTTTCGAACTCCCCCGGTACATTGCAGTGGAAGGCCCGATCCGAGTCGGCAAGAGCACGCTGGCGCGCATTCTGGCGGAGCAGTTGAATGCACAGCGGGTAATGGAACCGGAGGCGAATCCGTTTCTGGGGGCGTTTTACGAAGGCGAGCGCGGTGCGGCCTTTCAGGCGCAGTTCGCCTTTCTGGTCCGGCGATTCGAACAACTGCAGGCGCTCGACCTGGGCTCGCGCTCGCAGCGAACCGTGGTGGCGGATTTTATTCTCGAAAAAGACAAGCTGTTCGCGTGCCTGAATCTGACCGACCTGGAACTCGAAACCTACAACCGGTATTACAACCACTTCCGCGACCAGTTGCCTACTCCTGACCTGGTGATTTATCTGCAGGCCACGCCGGATGTGCTGAAGAAGCGGCTGAAGAAAAAAAATGCTCCGGCGGAGAATGCGGTCAGCGACGAATATCTGGAAGAAGTAATCAAGGCCTACGAGCATTTCTTTTTTCACTACACGTCTTCGGACCTGCTGATCGTGAATACGTCGGAGATCGACTTCGTGGACCGCAACGAAGATTTGCAGGAACTGCTGCGCAAGGTCGCGGAGCCGATCAAGGGCACGCAGTACTTTCTGCCGCTGGGCGGGCAGGATGCGGTGGGGGCGTAGGAAGTCGCGGCATCGATGGCTGTTGAGCGCCAACCTAAAATCGGCGAGAAGGATCGAGCTGGCCCATTTGTTTTTGCCGCGCTGGGCATCGTTGGATGTTCGTATGTCGTTGACGTCCTGTCCGTGCATACCTACTGCGAGAACCGACCGTACGCAGGAGCACTCGCTTTGGCTGCCCTGGTCAATGGATGTTTCCTCCTTCGTAATTGGCGCCCTGCCGGGTTCCACCGAGCTATCGTGGCGTCAGGGTTGGTGCTCTCTGTGCTAGCGGTTGCCGCCAATGTCGGATTCGTCATCTGGGCTACCCACGATTGCAACCACATGTTTGATCTTCTAAACAGATAATATCTACGACGGTCGATGTTTTACGCGCCGTCCGCTTCGCTGGAACATCCGCGGGTCGTAGCGAAGTGGCTCCGCGGCACGCAGCTTGATCTGCCTGAATTCAGGATGCTGCGGATTGATCAGCCAGTTATTTTCATGAACAGCCAGCGCTGAGGGCAGCAACAGGAGACATTTCTCTGCCTTCTTGATGAAGTCGTCGCCGAACTGTGCGAGCGCGGGGGGCGCTGGAATTTCTCTCCAGTTGGCCGGCAGAGTTTTGATTCCCAACACTTCTCGGGATATTTCATCGGAGATGTCTGCTGAGGCCAGCACGAGGTCATCGGGCGCGTCCTCGGGGTCGAGGTGAACAAAATATTCCAGCATGGCGAGGGACTGCTGCTCGGAGGCGTACGCGATGCGAGTTCCGGGGCTTGACCAGCGCCCGCCATAGCGGTAGGCGCCTTCACCATCGAAAGGCGCGCGCGCGAACCTGGCGCGCAAGACGCGAAAAACTCGAGTCAACTAACGCCGCCGTAGGCGATGCGGCCGAGAAGATTCTCCACTTGCCGGGCGCCGAGTTCGGTATCGATGGCGGCGATTGGAGCCAAGCCCCCGAGGGCATGATTGGTCCGCTTGAGCCAGCGGGTGGCGCGCGCGCCTTCGCCCAGAGTCTCGCGGGCCAGAGCCAGAAGCCGCGCCATGCGGTAGAGGCGATCCGATTCAAAGCGGGCGAGGCGTCCGCGGCGGCGGCGCTGCAGGCTGCGAGTGGAAAGGTCGAGGGCATGCGCCAGTTCCTTCAGAGTCAGGCCAGAAGTTCGCATGACCTCTTCCAGCACAGCGTGGGGGAATCCCTGGCGGATGGCTTCGCGCAGATCAGCGTCGTTCGCCAGCGAGCGCCCCAGGGTGCGAGTTCCACCGAGTTCCCGTAAAACAGCTCGAAATTCGTTTGCCATTTGTCATTTATTATAACGCCAAATGGCGGATTAGGACAAGGGGTTGCCACGCGCGTCGAAATCGATTTCCCCGAGGCTCTGTACTTCCCGAAGCGATTGAAAACATTGGTCAAACTAAGGGCATCGACGAACGCATATTCTGCAGCTACAATACCCGAAGCGTCATCCAACAAAGTGAACGCAGGATGCGCGCAGGCTCTATCCGCCACGAGGCGGAGGGGCACTGGAGGACATTGTGAGTCTCACCCCGTTTCATGGGCGTCTGGGTGCTTCACATCTCGACGAGGCCCGCTCGAAAGTCACCACCTCAACTCTGCGAGAACTGAAACTCCGGCACGAACCGATTACCTGTCTTACTGCTTATGACTACGCCGCGGCGCGGCTGGTCGACGAGGCCGGCATCGACATTGTGCTGGTGGGAGATTCTCTGGCGCAGGCCGTGCTGGGCTACGAGAACACGCTCTCAGTCACGATGGACGAGATGCTGCACCATGTGAAGGCGGTGCGGCGCGGCGTGAGGCGGGCGCTGCTGGTGGCCGACATGCCCTTCGGGTCTTATCAGGTTGACTCCAAGAGCGCTCTCGCCAATGCTGCCCGGTTCGTGAAAGAGGGCGGCGCCGAAGCGGTGAAAATCGAGGGCGGAGAAAAGCGGGCGGAGTTGATCCGGCAGATTATTGACGCGGAGATTCCGGTGGTGGGGCATATCGGGCTGACGCCGCAGTCGGTGCATGCCATGGGCGGATACAAAGTGCAGGGCAAGAGCCTCAGCGGCATTGAACAACTGATGCGCGATGCCGTATCTCTCGACCGCGCGGGCGTGGCGCTCCTCGTGCTGGAGGGTATTCCGCGGGAAGTGGCGGCGATGATTACGGCGGAAGTTGGCACTCCGACGATTGGCATTGGCGCTGGGCCGGAGTGCGACGGGCAGGTGCTGGTGTTCCATGATCTGCTGAATCTGACGTTCGCCCCGCCGGCGAAATTTGTGCGGCGCTATGGAGATGCGGCAGCTCTGATTACTGGCGCGGTGCGAGCATTTCGCGAGGACGTCAAGTCGCATCAGTATCCGTCGGATGAAGAGTCGTATCATTTGCCGAAGGAGACCAAGGCCGGGTTGGATACTGTGCTGGCGAGGAAGCGGGCTATGCGGCGGTAGGGGCAAATCGTTGGCCACGGATTCGCACGGATCGGGCAGGGAACTTCGGGGTGGGATTTGACGTACCTTTACTTGGTTATTCGGTACAGTTTGTCGCGGTGATGGTGTTACGCTAAGAGCATAAGGAGGCGTCGTATGCACCTCTTATCGGTGTTCTTCTTTCCGTTGCTGGGTTTTCCTCTTGTAATGTATTTTCTGCCGTCGATCATTGCTCTCCTGCGCAGCAAGCGCGACACACTGGCGATCTTTCTGCTGAACTTATTCCTGGGATGGAGCGTGATTGGCTGGTTCGTCGCATTGATCTGGGCGGCTAAGAGTGACGTTCCCGCGGTGGCGAGGTAATCGCAGCCCAGTGACTTCCCGGTACGTGCGAACGACCCTTGTTCTAACCCTGGTGTGTGTTCTCGCGGCTTGCTCCGCACAGCCCGCCGCGAAAGCGCCCGCGCCTGAGGAAGTGCTGCAGGCGATCCCTCCGGCCGACTCTGCGCAATATGACCGCATTCAAGACATGAAGACCTGGCGCAATCCATATCTGATCGTGCGCGCTGATGGGGTGGTGCTATTCGACGCCGCGGACAGCGCCGAGATTGCGGTTAAGCCGGACGAGGTTATCCCCGAGCTTGCGCGGCTGCCGGCTGCGAACTGGCCTTACGGGCGCGTAGTTGCGGCGGCGGAAAGCACTTCGCGGAACTCGGAGCAAGACGGGATCGCGATTCGGCGCAACAAGGGAATCGTGGGCGGATTGCTCGCGGGGGCGCATGTCGCGATAAAGTGGGTGCCGTCGGCGTGAACCGGGGGCTAAAGCCCTGCTCAGGTCTTGACGCGTTACGCGGCGCTGAAGCGCCGCTCTTCCACGGTTGCGCTGGTAGCGCCTCTCGCTTCCACGGTAAACCCTTGCGGAGCAAGACCAGCGCATCGGGGAGGATGATTCTTGAGGAATCTGGCTCCTGAAAAATCTGCTTTGAAAATCTGCACTTCTATTTCCGAGTTGCGGGGTGCTTCGCGGGCGGCGCGGCGCGCAGGGCAGCGCGTGGGATTCGTTCCTACGATGGGGGCGCTGCATGAAGGGCATTTGTCGCTGGTTCGGGCGGCGCGAGCGGCGACTGACACGGTGATGGCGTCGATCTTCGTGAATCCTACACAGTTTGGACCGAATGAAGATCTCGCGAAATATCCGCGATCGTTTGACCGGGACCGGGAATGGCTGGAGCGCGAGGGCGTGGACGTACTGTTTGCGCCGACGGTGGAGGAAATGTATCCGGCGGGCGCGGTGACCTGGGTGACTGTGGAGGGGCTGAGCGACAAGCTGGACGGGCGCTCGCGGCCAGGACATTTTCGCGGCGTGACGACGGTCGTCGCGAAACTGTTTCACATTGTCGAACCGGATGCGGCATTTTTCGGACAGAAAGATGCGGCGCAGGTGGCGATCGTCCGGCGAATGGTGCGGGATTTGCGCCTGCCAGTGGAGATCGTCGTGTGTCCGATTGTGCGCGAGGCCGACGGGCTGGCGATGAGTTCGCGGAATTCGTACCTCGACCCGCGGCAGCGCAAGCAGGCGCTGGTGCTGCATCGATCATTGCTGCGCGTGCAGCAACTGGCGCAGGCTGGCGAGCGCGACGCTGCGCGGCTGATCGCCGCGGGGCGGGAGGAGTTTGCGCGCGAGAGTACGGTGCATCTCGACTATTTTGAGATCGCGAATCCGGAGACGCTCGAGCCTGTGGCAGACACTTCTGCCGGCGCGCTGGTTGCGGTCGCTGCCTTCTTAGGGACGACGCGGCTCATCGACAATATTGTGCTGGAGAAGATTTCTTAGGGAAACAGGGTGCGGAAGTGCGGTCTCAGCGGCTGAAGCCGATGTTAATTTTTTGGAACAAGTTGCGGCGCGGCTTGAAGCCGCGCCCTTTCAAAGCCAGCTCTTCCGCAGACTAGTAGGGGTACGGGTAAACATAGTAAGGGGGAGGATAGTAGTCGCCCCACCATGGGCTATACCAGTACGGCGGGCCATACCAATAAGGGCTCCAGCCGAGTCCGAAACCGAATCCCCAACCCCAACCGCCCCAGCCCCATCCGCCACCCCAGCCCCAACCGCCCCAGCCGCGACCGCCCCAATAGCCGCCGTGTCCGACAAAGTCGCCGCCGTGGAAGCCTGCCCCGTGGAAGGAGCTGGAGGCGACTGCCGATCTACCGGTCGAGCCGGCAGCGCCGCGCGAGCCTCCGAAGGAGTGCCACTGGCCGTCGGCCCCTGCGCGAGCCGTAGAAGCCCCGCCGGCTCCGAATCTTCCGCCAGCAGCTCTTGCACCGGCGCTGCCTCCTGCGAACGAATGCCATCCGGGTGAGGTGTCACGAACGCCGGAGCGGCCCTCCGACGACCAGGCTCTTCCCGCGCCAGAGCTGCGCGCGAATCCTGAACCTCCGCGCATGCCGCCGTAACTGCGCCCACCGCCGTAACCGCCACGTCCGCCGCCGTAACCACCGCGATAGCCGCCAGAGGAAAATCCTCCGCCATGATAGCCGCCGCCGGAGAATCCTCCACCATGGGATCCCCCGCCGGAGAATCCTCCTCCGCCGTGGAATCCGCCACCACCACCACCGCCGTGGCCTCCGCCATGTTGAGCAAGAGCTGGGGCGGACGCGCAGATCAGCGCGACCGAAGCTATTCCGATAAGAAGACCTTGCAGCGAGGTGGATTTCCTCATATCAGTTTCCTCCACCCAAACGGCGGTTGGCTGCCCGGGAGGGCAAACCGCCTTTAGTGATCCTATTGTAATTGGAGTCGGGGTCCGGCGGGGAAGTTGCCACCAGGGAAGAGAAATAGGATCCGCGAAGCTGCGGATAGCTGGGAGAGCGTCGCTAGGTTGCTCGCAGCCGTTCGCTTCTACGGTTGTGGATTTGCCGCGAGGGTGCCGGGCGCGGCCTGCATGGTTTGGCGGACGAGATCCGCGATTTGATTCCAGATCTGCGGATCGCATTCGCTCTCGAGGTGGTCGGCCATGAAGGCTCTGCCGAACCAGGATGTGCCTTCGCAGGTGACCGGGTCTTTTTGATAGTCGAAGAGATAGTTGCCGAGAATGTGGGTTTTCGCCGGATCCGCCGCTGTGATCTGCGTGCGTCCCCTGATCAGGCCATGGGGCTGGTAAAAGTTCACCGCAGCCGCGACGTTGGCCGGAATGACGGCATCGTGCTGCCAGAATTTGGCGACGCTATCGACCTGCACCGTCAGCAGCACAGGAATTCCGGCGCGTTGCAGTTCGCGAGCCAGCATGACCACGGCTGAGGCTCCCCAACTGTGGCCGAAGAGCACGATGCGCGCCTGCGATTTTTCTTCAGCGCTGAGGACGCCGTCGTGGTTTCGATCGAGCAGACGGAGGATGGTGGAGTATGCGGTTTTTCTGTGCCGATTTTCGAAGACCTGCACGTAGGCGTTCTTGGGGTCGGAGCGATGAATGCTTTCGGCCAGCTTGACCGGTCCGTGGTGCGGATTGTCGTGGCGCACAAAGCCGCCGACGAAGCCGATTACGATGTTGGAAGGGGTTGACTGAGAACGGGCGACCACTGCGCCGTCGGCCGCGGCCCAGAGCGGGAGCGCTACAAAGAAAATCGCGGCTGCTGCGAGAATTCGAGACGCCGGGAAGACGGCCACGCAGGCTCCTGACTCATCAGATGATTCGAGCGGCGGGGTGGTTGCGGCGGGGGATCCCGGTTTTACGGTGGCTGGGAACGTCCTGGCCATACTCGCCGAAAAGCCTTGCCCGGCAAGGCTTTCAGCTGCTCAAACCCGTTGGCAATTTTACACCTGATGTCAAGAGGATGTTAGCCTTGCCCCAAGCCACGACGCCCGGATACGAAACGGTTCCCGCCGAGAATATAGCGCAGGGGTTTGTCGGTAGCTTTCGTGATGCCGATGCGGGGAGTCGTTCTGATCTTACTCGCGCGGTAGCCGTCGTCGCCGATCCACAGGCTTCCAGCGGAGGAGGTCAGATCGCATCCGTTGTCGCGGACGCGGGTAATGCCGAAGGCTTCGGCGAGGCGTCCGGGGCCGCTGGTGAGTTTCGGAAGATCGCGCGATTCGGAGATTGTGATGCCGCGGGCCCGGGCCATTTCCTTGATGCCCGAGAGCGGTTCCACGGCGCGGAACAGGACGCCTCCGGCCTTACCGTCGCGCTCGCATGACACGTTCAGGCAGTAGTGGTTGCCGTAGATGAAATACACGTACGCGTAGCCGGGCGGTCCGAATAGCACGGAGTTTCTGGCGGTCTGGCCGGCGAAGGAGTGCGAGGCGGGGTCGTTCTTGCCGAGATAGGCTTCAACTTCGACGATTCTCGCGGTGAGGCGCTGGGAGCCGTCATGCCGGACGAGAACCTTGCCCAGAAGCTCGCGAGACACGCGGCGCGGACCACGGGCGAAGAAAGCGCGGTCGAGGGGAAGGACTTCTGACGATTGCGTTTCGGACTGCGCCATGGAAAGTGATCTTAACTGTTACGACGCTTATTCCGTAAGACCTGCCTTCAGAGATATGGGGCGGGGAAAGCTCTTAACCGCTAAGGACGCGAAGAAAATCCGCGAAGTCCGCAAAGAAAATCTCCCAAAGTGCTGCCTTTGCGAACTTTGCGGATTTTCTTTGCGTTCTTGGCGGTTAAAAGCTTTCTGATCTCGCCTGCAGCGCTCTAGATCGGTTTGGGCTGCGTGTTACGGGCGGCGGTCACATTCGCCGGCGCGTCTTCGTAAGACTTCCCAGGTTCGTAAGCGAGTTTCTCGTGCGTGGTTCCGACCTTGCGGATCACGTCATGCCACCCATCGTCCCAGCTGATTCGGGCCTCACCGTTGACGACGGTCCAGGTGCCATGCTCCGCGCCCAGAGTTTTTCTGGCATCCCCATCGGCTTCTAGGGTGATGAAGAAATTGCTGCCGTTGCCCTGGCCCACTTCCCATTTGCCGATAAAGTGGCCGCGCCCCAGGGTTGTGGCCCCGTCCGATGGCTCAAATTCGATGCGTGTAATGTCGGCGGTGGAGATCTTTTCCTGGTGGCCGTCTTTGAAGAACACCGCTGGGGTCTTGAAATCGATGCGGGATATCTCGGTGCTCGCGAAGCTCTGGCGGTGACCGTCTTTGAAGACGATTACGATGGAGCCGTGATCGTCGGCCGGTAAAGGGGATGGTTTTGCGAAAGCGACCGCAGAAGCGAGAACGAGAAGTAGTACTCCAAATATGAGGAGACGCATATTTCCTCCAGCGAGAGCATCGATAACAACTGATCCCTGTTTCTTGGTACGAAGCGGCTCGGGGAATAGTTCCTTCCGGCTGCTGCGAGAAAGAAGGAGATCCCGTGTTCTGAGGCGAGGCTTGGAAAGCCAGCGGCCTTTCAGGCCGCCTGACCGGGTCTAAGACCCGGTCCACACCAAACTGCCCTAAGCCGCGCCTTTGGCTGACTGCTTCAGATATTCGAGTACTTCTTCGGCGTGGCCCTCGGGTTTTACCTTTTCGAAGATGTGCTCGATCTTGCCGTCGGGTCCGATGACGAATGTAGTCCGTGCCACTCCCATCACCTTCTTGCCGTACATGTTTTTTTCTTTCATCACTCCAAAGGCGTTGGCGACCTTCTTGTCGGCGTCGGCGAGTAGAGTGAAGGGCAGGGTGAACTTGTCGGCAAATTTTTTCTGCGCTTTTGGCGTGTCGGGCGAGATGCCAAGCAGCACGGCGCCGGTTTTGCGAATCTTGTTATAGGTATCGCGGAATTCGCAGGCCTCGATGGTGCATCCGGGAGTGTCGGCGCGGGGATAGAAATACAGGATCACGGTTTTGCCGCGCAGGTCTTTCAGCGCGATTTCTTTGCCGTTCTCGTCCTGCAAAGTGAAGTCAGGAGCCTTATCATTGATATTCATGGGATTTTCTCTCGGTAGTTCAGGTTCGGGGAACTCGGGCGCCCGCAGGCCGAAAGCTGTCGAGCTGGCGACTGCCCGTTCGGCTTTCGCTAAAGTCCTGCATTGCAGGATTTTATACCGGCAGGCGCTTCTGGTGCTGCTGGCCGGGCTTGCGTTGCTGGCTAAGGGCGCAGCGCAGGAAAGTCGCCCGCAGATTACTCCCGGCAAACGCAAGATTGGCCAGAAGGAAATAGGGCCGCGGGCGCTGGCAGTCCTGCGGCTGGACGCGAAGGGTAAGACTGCGCTGGTGCCGATCGCCATTCTGGTCGATGGCAAGTTCTGGGATGCCTCGGCGTACAAGGCTGCGCCGGTCCCGATGGCGCTCGATTCGGGCACGGTTTATGAGGTTGAAAAAACGGGCAGCTCGCAGGGGCTGTTCACGGTGAACGGCGCGCTGCACAGTACCTCGTCGAACGTGCCCGATCCGTGGATCGGCACCGGTTTGTGGGTTCCGGCAGGAAGCGCAGCGCCGAAGACGGGCATGAAGGCGGAGGCCGTCCCGGTGGGACTCGATACCACCGACGGACCACCGCGGCTGACCAGGGCTGTTAGCGCGCCGAGAGAAACTGCGCCTTCCGGCGCTGCGCCAGCGAGCGCACCCCCTGCCGGGAGTTCCTCCGCACCCGCTGCCACGCCAGCGTCCACGACACCTCCGGCGCAGCCGCAGACTCCGGCGGCTGGTACGGCGGGGTCGGGGCAGGCTTCGCCCGGATCGACCGCACCAACCTCCACAGGATCCGCGTCGCCTGCCTCTTCCACGGGACCTGCCTCTACCGGAACCGCCGCCAGCGCTCCTGCTTCGACGACGCCCGCAGAAACCAAGCCCGGCGAAGCCAAGGCTTCCGATACGAGGCAAGCCGCCGTGAACGTCCCGCCATCCGATAGCGGAGCCGGCGGCGGAGACCGGCCACGCCTCCGGCGAGGAAAACCAGTCGATCCGCTGCCCGATGACGACATACCCGGTTACAGCAAGCCCGGGGCTGCACCCGCGGCGACGGCGGACAAAGCGGGCGCACAGCCTGCGGCAGCTGCGGCGACCGCCGCTGCAGCGCCGGCGCAGTTGATACCGGCCATCTCCGATACGAGCGGGCCGGAACCGCGTTCGTACCGCTACGATTGGCTTCAGGGCGAGGAATCAGACCGGTTGAAGCAGATGTCGGCGCTGGCGAAAGAACAGCTGCACGCTTATCTCGCTGCGCAGGCCAAGGCGAGAATCGGCACCCCTGCAACAGGAGCGCAGGCCGTGCGCCACAAGCCCATCGGCAAGCCACCGGAAGCGATTTTCGAGAACATCCACATGACCGCTTACGATGTGTGGACCAACGGCCAGCCGGTTCTGGTTTTCAGCGCCGAGGCGCACCTGCCGCCAACGGGCTGGACACAGGAAGGAGTCGACCCCGACCTGCGATATTCGATCCTGCTGGTGGCGCGTCCGGATCTCTACAACAATTTAAGCAAATTGTACGTGGGGATTACCGACAAATATCATCTCGACATTACGCCCCGTCTCGATCTCATCGATGTAGTCGACGCCGACGGCGACGGCCGCGGAGATTTCCTCTTTCGCGAGATATCGGATGCGGGCAGCGGTTACGCGATCTACCGCGTGACCGCGGACAAGCTGTGGAAGATGTTCGACAGTTTGCACGCGGAATGACGACAACAGCCAGATCGATGACAAAGATCGACTGCAAAATTAAATGGTGGCCCACTCAAGCCGGGTTTTGGCTTGAGTGGGGATCTGGGACAGACGGGATCCTTTTGCCTGCGGTAACAGCCGTGTCATCCCGCCAACTCTTCTACCTCCTGTAAAATGTGATCCCGTAACGCCTGAAGGAGTGCAAGCCTGTTTTGCGCCTGACACGCCGCAAGTTTGTGCAATCGGTCCTCGGAGCCGGAGCTGCCACCGGCTTGCCTGCATTCTTATCGGGATGCACGGGATCGTCCAAAGCCAGCACGGTGATCGCGGGATCGACGCCGGGCTCGGCGGCTGCGCACCAGTTAACCGGGCCTTCGGAGATCATCTTCCCGAAGGGATTTTTCTGGGGCACGGCCACCGCCTCCTACCAGATTGAAGGCGCGTGGAACGAAGATGGGAAGGGCGAATCCATCTGGGACCGATTCACGCACACTCCGGGGAAAATCAAGAACGGCGATACGGGTGACGCCGCCTGCGATTCGTATCACCGCTGGCGCGACGACATCGCGCTGATGCGCGCGATGAACCTGAACAGCTACCGGTTTTCGATTGCGTGGCCGCGCATTCAGCCGGCGGGATCGGGCACGGCGAATTCCAAGGGAATCGATTATTACAGCCGGCTGGTCGACACGCTGCTGGCCGCGCACATCCGTCCGTTTGTCACGCTCTATCATTGGGACCTGCCGCAGGCTCTCGAAGATGCCGGCGGATGGCCGAATCGCGACACGGCGGAGCGCTTCTCCGACTATGTGCAAGTGGTCGCACAGGCGCTGGGAGATCGCGTCACGGATTGGATGTTGTTCAACGAGCCGGCCGCCTTTGTCGACCTGGGATATCTCGACGGTACGCACGCTCCGGGGCGAAAGAGCTTGCTCGATTTTTTGGCTGCAACTCACGTGGTGAACCTGGCGCAGGGAGGCGGCTTCCGCGCGCTGAAGGCGACTCGGCCGGGAGCGCGCGTGGGCTCTGCCTTCAGCATGTCGGCCTGCGAGCCGGCGACGAATTCCGAGGAAGACAAACTGGCCGCGGAGCGGGCCCACGCCATTACCAACGTGTGGTTTCTGGAGCCGGCGCTGCGCGGGCGCTATCCCGAAGCGCTGACGTTTCTGCCTGAGACGGCCATGGGGATCAAGGCCGGCGATATGGAAAAGATCCGCGCACCGCTCGATTTCATCGGCATCAATTTGTACTACCGCACCATCGCTTCGGCTCCAGGAACGATGGAGCGCGCCGCGAATACGCAGGAATGGCTGTTTCCTGTGAAGATGGACCTTGCCCACGAAGGCCCGAAGACCGACATTGGATGGGAGGTCTGGCCCAAGGCGCTCTACGACATGGTGATGCGCATCACGCGCGATTACAACCGTCCGGTGATTGAAATCACCGAGAGCGGGTGCGCATACAACGACGGGCCGGATGCGAGCGGGACGATTCACGACGCGCGACGCATTGCGTATCACCGCGAATATCTCGCAGCGCTGGCGCGGTCGATGGCCGACGGCGCCGACGTCCGCGGATATCACGCCTGGAGCCTGCTGGATAACTTCGAGTGGGCCGAAGGCTACAGCCAGCGCTTCGGGTTGACCTATGTGGATTTCAAAACTCAGAAGCGCACGGTGAAAGATTCCGGCCGCTGGTTCGCGAAGGTAGCGGCCGAGAGTCGTGTAGGACCTGGATAGGATTGTGTAACTTAGGGTTGTGTGGCTGGGGCTGTGTGGGACCGGGTCTCTGACCCGGTCAGGCGGCCTGAAAGGCCGCTTGGTTTCTTGTCCAGCTATGTGTTCTCTTCGGCAGCATTTTGCCTCGGCCCATTCGGGCCGACCGACCGGGTCGGAGACCCGGTCCCACAAGTGCCGCTACTTCTGCTGCATGACCAGTTCGCCATTTTCGACTTTGACATTGCCGACATTATCGGGAAGCTTGAGCCGGTCGCGTTCTTCACCCAGCTTTTTCTGCAGCGCGGGATTCACCAGCGAGATCGGGACGCTCAGATCTCCGACTTTGAATTCCGTGGGATCGAAAGTCGCGTAGCCGTCTTTGTCGCCGATGTGGCCGGAGACGGTGATCCATACATCTTTGCCGGCGACTTCGGTCAGGAACTGGCCGTGCACCAAGTCGCCGTCGAAGCTGACCTGCTGATCCTTGATGGTGGGAGCGGCGCTGCCGATATTCGAATCGGGGGTGAGGCCCGCGGCTCCGGCGGTGCCCAGCGTTTGCGCCAGCACGGCGCTGATCTCGTCGGAATTGAGGCGCACCTCGGCCTTGGGAGTTGCGGCCGGCGCGGCGGATGGTGCGGTTTCGGATGTCGAGCCGGCAGAAGCCGCGGCAGGCTGTGACTGTTGTGTCGCCTGTTCGGCCGCCTTCTCGAACTCGGCCATCTTCTGGTCGAACGACTGCGCGTGCTCGGCGATGGCCGCGGGCGCCTGCGGATGCGCCACCTGAGCCGGCCGTTTCAGAACCAGGACGATGGCGATCAGAGAAGCCGCGAGTGTCGCAATACTGATAATGCGGTCAATTTTGAAGTTCTTCATAACGGCTTTCGGCGAAGGGCCGGACACATGAGCCCAGTGTCATGGTAGCGGCCAGCCGGGGCCAGGTTTAGATAACCAAAGTGATGGTTCAGAGATGACATTGGGAGCAGAAAGGTTTGTGTGGACCGGGTCTCTGACCCGGTCATGCGGCCGAAAGGCCGCTGGATTTTCCAACCACACCTCAGAGGACGGGGATCTTCCCCTTCCAAACCCAGGAATACTCACCCTCCTCACTCACGAGCCCAGCCCGCACAGGGTTCTGGCACACGTAATCCACTCGATCTACCAAAGAGTCATTCGAGCGAAGAACATGATCGAAGAATTCTTCCTGCCAGACTGGGCCGAAGCGCTTGAGTGCTACGTTAATCTGATGAGCCGACCTGCCCTTGATGGACTTCATGATCTCAGGCAGGCTATAGCTCCATCCGTCTTCGCGACGGAGCGGAGAATAAATCAGGTAGACGTGATCGGGCATGACCACAGCTGCGTGAAGATCGAACTTGGAGCCGTACTCTTTCACACAGCAGTCGAGAACGATATCTCGGGCCGCGGGTGGGAGTATCCAGCGACGATCCGTGGTGAAGGTGACGAACAGCGGGTGGTCGTCTTTCTGGTGGTGAGGCAGGCGACGGCGATAATCATATTTCGGCTGCATACTGCCCTCGGCCCATTCGGGCCGAACGACCGGGTCAGAGACCCGGTCCCACACAATCAAAATCATCCCAGCTTCTTGGCGAGCAACTCGTTTACGATCTGCGGGCTGGCTTGGCCTTTGGAGGCTTTCATGACCTGACCCACGAAGAAGCCGAGCATGGTCTTCTTGCCGGCACGATACTGTTCAAGCTGCTTCGGGTTGGCAGCGAGAATCTCGTCGATGATCTTTTCCAGCGCCGACGTGTCAGTCGACTGCTGTGGCCGTCCCTCCTCTTCGTAGACCGCGGGAAAATCCTTGCCGCGCTCGAAGGAGAGGTCGTAGAGATCTTTCAGCATCTTGCCGGAGATTGTCCCTGACTCGACCAGATCAGCCGATGCCGCCACGCCCCGCATCGAAATCGGAGACTGCTCGATCTCGATCCCCTTGGCCTTGAGCCGGCCCATCAATTCGCTCTGCACCAGGTTGGCCACGCGCTTGGGATTCTTCGCGGCCTTCGCCGCTTCCTCGAATTGATCGGCCAGCGATTTCGGCGACGTCAACACGTGCGCATCGTATTCGGTGATGCCGTACTCTTTCACCATGCGCGCGCGGCGCGTCTCGGGCAGTTCGGGCAACGCGCGCGCGATCTCGGCCTGCCATTTTTCGTCGACGACTAGCGGTAGCAGGTCAGGCTCGGGAAAATAACGGTAATCGTGCGCCTGCTCTTTCGAGCGCATGCTGTAGGTCTTGCCTTCGTTCGCGTTGAAGAGGCGCGTCTCTTGGGTGATTTTGCCACCGGATTCGAGGACGTCGATCTGCCGTCCGATTTCGTATTCCAACGCCTCGCGAATGAAGCGGAACGAATTAACGTTCTTGATTTCAGCCTTCGTGCCGAATTGCTTCTGCCCGCGCGGCCGCACGCTGACATTGGCGTCGCAACGCAGCGAGCCTTCTTCCATGTTGCAGTCGCTGACGCCGGTGTAGAGGATGATTTCTTTCAGCCGCGTCAAGTACTCGTAAGCCTCATCGGGAGTCGCGATGTCGGGCTCGCTGACAATTTCGATCAGCGGCACGCCGGTGCGGTTCAGGTCGATGGCCGTCTTCTCGTCGGAGTCGGGAAAGCCTTCGTGCAGGCTCTTGCCCGCGTCCTCTTCGAGATGCACGCGGGTGATACCGATTTTCTTCTTGCCTTTGCCGGCGGGGATTTCTATGTGGCCGAATTCTGCCAGCGGCCTGTCGTACTGCGAAATCTGGTAGCCTTTGGGCAGGTCGGGATAGAAATAGTTCTTGCGCGCGAAGATGGAAGTTTCGTTGATGCGGCACTGCAGCGCCATCGCCGCCAACGTGGCGAACTCGACGACTTTCTTGTTGAGCACGGGCAGGGCGCCGGGCATCCCCAGGCAGACGGGGCAGATGTTCGAGTTCGGTGGCGCGCCGAATCGCGTCGAGCAGGAGCAGAAAATCTTGGTCGCGGTCAGCAGTTGGACGTGGACTTCGAGGCCGATGACCGGCTCATAGGTGGCGTGGGCGGCGATGGAATCGGCCGGCGTGGTGACCATAAGGAGTGATTATAAAGGGCCGTCGGGGCGCGAGCATTGTCAAGCGGAAGAAACTGAGTAGACTGTTTTTTAACTTTCGAGAAAGGCCGCAATGTCGAGCTCGGCACGGTTGATCGTCCTTGTCTTCGTCCTGCTTGGGCTCTGCCTGCTGTGGTACATCATCGCCTCGGATTACAGCGACGCCGTTGCATCCGGCACCTACCATCTCACCCAGGGCGGCGAGACATCAACCTTGGTTCTCAAATCCGACCACACGTTCCAGCAAGAACTGAGACGCTCCGGCAATGAGCAACGTGCGGCGGGAACCTGGCGTCGCCTCGGCGAAGGCGGCCTTGCGTTTTCTAAAGAGTTTCTAGTCGTATCCGGGCAGGAACCCGCTGCGGATGGAACTCCCTATGGCGAAATCCATAAGGACTTCGGACTTTTTGTCTCAATCACCCTAAAGCAGTACCACGTTCTTTGGTACGGCAGGGTCGACACTTCCCCAGACAGCCCGGTGTCCGGCACCTACGCGGGAGATGAGCAGGGAGTCACCGCGAGCCTCATCCTGAAGCCGGACCACACCTTCGAGCAGTCCGTCGCGGGGCTAGGCCTCACAAGACAGGCTAAAGGAAGCTGGGCCGTTAGCACGGATGGAAATATCGTTTTCTCGAAGGCGTTTCTGAAGGCGTCAGGAGAACCGCTTGCGGAAGACGAGACGGCATCCGCTTGGGACCCCAAAGGCGGGCCTCTGCAGATCAACATCGCAATAACTTCCAAGTTAGGCGTGCCGACCTTCAGGAAGACGCGAATCCTCTAGAACCAGGGTTACGCCCGTTCGTAAAACCGGAAGAACAACGACTGCTTCGCCACCGGCTGTGCCTTCTCGGTGAGTACGGCCATTTGCTGCTGGTTCAGCGGGGTGAACTCGCGGGCCAGTTGTGCGTTTTCTTCGAGCTGAGCTATGGAATCGCAACCGATGATGACCGTGCTGACCGGCAGCGAGAGCGAATAATACATCGCCTGCCGCATATCGAGTGTGCCCGCGGTTGGCGCCAGCACATGCCCTCCCACGAATGCTGCTGCTGCTCGATGGAAGGTGGAGTCCACGATGAAAGAAGCCGCCCGCGGGCGGGGACTTTCATGCCGATGATGCCCATTTGTTTTTCGACGGCCAGCGGCAGCAGTTGGTCGGAGAAGCTGTAGTGGTGCGGGTCGGCGGCGTTGACGGCCATCAGGATGGTGTCGAAGGGATGGCGGTGGATGGCTTCAATCAGCGCGTCGGGCCGGTAGTGGCCGGTGATGCCGAGATAGCGCACGATCTTCTGGTCGCGAGCCTCGAGCAGGGCGTCCATGGCTCCGCCCTTGGCGAAGATTTCGTTGATGTCGGTCATGGTGCCGATGTCGTGCAGTTGCCACAGGTCGACGTGATCGGTCTGCAGCAGTTTGAGCGAGGTTTCGAGC
>Ga0074044_10000129_pt1 | contig 75555 bp, 83 predicted proteins | sample BogForMeECP23OM1_FD_94443 | JGI IMG/M metagenome (GOLD analysis project Ga0074044, IMG submission 94443) | Bog forest soil microbial communities from Calvert Island, British Columbia, Canada - Bog Forest MetaG ECP23OM1 | ecosystem: Environmental > Terrestrial > Soil > Wetlands ...
CGGTCACGATCCTCCCATGGACGAGACGTGACGCCGGCGATAGAGCAGGTACGCGAAGAACGGGGCCCCGGCGAACGAGGTGAAGATTCCGATCGGTAGCAGGGTTCCCGGGAACGCGATGAGGGCGAGATCCCGGGCGGCCAGCAAAAACCCTCCGCCGACGAGCGCCGCCCCCGGCAGTACCAACCGGTAGTCGTTGCCCGCGACTCGGCGCACCACGTGCGGGGAGACCAGGCCGACGAACCCGATGATCCCGGTGAACGCGACCGCGGCGGCGGTCGTCACCGAGGCGAGCAGCAGCAGGCGTACTCGCACCTTTCTTGAATCGACTCCGAGGCTCTGGGCGACGTCCGGGCCGAGTTGGAGGATATTCAACTCTCGACCATACGTGGCGAGCAGCGTCCCCGCGACCAACACCACCCCGAAGGCGATGCCGTCCTGCGTCCAATCGAGCGAGCCGAGGTTCCCGAGGAGCCAGAAGTCCACCTGCAAGCTCCCGGTCGGATTGTAGAGCAGCAGCAACGAGAGAACGGAGGAGAGGAAACTCGACAGCGCGACACCCGTGAGGAGGAGCGTTTCCACGGATCCGAAGCGGCTGCGGGCCGCGGCCAGGATCACAGCGCCGGTCGCGATGGCTCCGATGAACGCGAAGAGCGGGAGCAGCAGATTCTCCTCGCCCACACCGATCCGAAAGACCACGACGACCGCCGCGCCGAGCGTGCCGCCGGAGGAGATCCCGAGCAAGAACGGGTCCGCGAGGGGGTTCCGGAACACTCCTTGCAGCGTGCCCCCGGAGATCCCGAGGCCGGCACCAACGACCACGGCCAGCATGATCTCCGAAAGTCGAGCGTCCCAGACGATCTCGATCAGCCCGGTGCAACCGCTGGCCGGAACGCTCGCTCCCGCACAGGGGTTGGAGTAGAGGGCCCCTCCCGAGACCTGGTGAAGAAGGATCCTCAGCACCGTCTCCGGAGCGATGGCAACGGTTCCGAGCAGCGGCGAAAAGAACACCCCGACCCCGAGGAGCGCGAGCAGGAGTCCGAGCACCCACGGACGCCGACCCAGCGGTTTTGGGGTCCCCGCGGGAGCCGCAGACGGCGCTCCCACGCGGTTGATCCCCCTACGCCGAAAGGCCCGGGTGCAGGATTGCAATCAGCTGGGGGAGACCCATGAGGATCATGGTCGGGTCGGGTTCGGTGAAGTAGTTCGAGTTCATGCCGACCGCCTGGCCGTCCTGAGGCGCCGAGAGTTGCGACCAAAACGGGCCGCTTGAGTAGGCCGACTCGTTGAGGCCGTAACCGGTTCCGTAGACGAGGTACTCGGGGTCGCTCGCGAGGACCTGCTCCCCGGAGAGCTCGGGGTAGGGGAGGGTCGAATTCGCGGAGATGCTCGCGCCGCTCGCGAGCTCGATCAAAGACTGTCCGAAAGTCCCGGGGCCGAACGTCCAGTATCCGTTCCCGTCGACCGAGTACGTGACGAGAACCGTCGGGAACGGGGTACCGTTCGTGGTCAGGTTGTTTTGCAGCGAAGCAGCCTGGAAGAGAGCGGATTGAAGGGCATTCACCAGCGCCGTGGTCGCGGAAGGGACATTGAAGATCTCTCCGAGGAGTTGGTCGTCCAGCACCACCCCGGTCAAGGTCGCTGGCTGAAGCATCACGACCGGAATGTGGTATGTCTGAGTGATCTGCTCGACCGCGGCCACCGAGACGATCGTGGTGGCCAGGACCAGTTGCGGCGCGAGCGCGAGGAGTTGTTCCACGTCGAAGGTCGGACCCGTTTGGACGCACATGGAAGCGGAGAGGTTCCAGTTCCTCACCTGGTCGGGCGAATAGTCGGACGATAATCCTCCTAAGCTGGGAGCGTAACAGTCCACTCCTACGACATGGCTGCGCAATCCGAGCCGAAACATCGAGTCCATAATGGACGGGCCGAGCACGACGACGTGGGCGGGGTCAATCGAAACTGAGACGTGACGACCCAGGTCGTCCGTGACGGAGAGCGGCCCCGCCGCAGGGCCCGGACGGACCGCATAGATCACGGCCCCCACGACCACCGAGAAGCCGGCCGCGACGATCACCACCACCACGAACCACGCGAGGGGCACGGTTCGTCGCGGAGGCGCGGGGGTCAAAGGGGAGTCAGGCAAATGCATTGGATTCGGCACAAATGTGTTTTCAGATAAACATTTCGCCGATGCGAGTACCCGATCAGGTGGATGGGCTCCGCCCACCTGCCGACGAAAAAGGCTATCTCTCCCGGGGCTCCCCGCGCTCACGGAGGGAGCATAGGCTAATTTGGTAGACCAGCGGGCTCCAGTCAGGGCGACTCACGGTCGCCCTGTGATATAGGTCTGCGGAGGGGCTACCCGCCCCCGTGACGATTGACTGGAGCGCGCGGAGAGACCCGCATATCGGGGTTCAAATCCCCGTGCTCCCATCCCTCTGCGTTAGCGGTAGGGAAGACCTCCCGCGGGCCGCGCTTCGCCGCCAGCGAATCCCTAAGTATCGACTGAGCTAATTGACTCACGACTCGAGGATCGATGAGACGTACTTCTTCGCTCACCGTCGGCGAGATAGCCTTCGCGAAATCCTCCCCGCTCCACTACGAACCGGAACAGTTCTGGTAGAGCCGAAAGAGAGAGCTCTCGACCATGAACGACGGAAGGGACACTGCGTTGAGTACGACGGCTCTGCTGACGTCCAACGTACCGGTACCGAAGACCGTCGAAACTTTCGACCGGCACTACGCCAACCGGATCATGCTGCTCCTGGCCGGGATCGTGCTTGTGGTCCTCTATATCGAGGGGATGCTCACCCCATCCCTCCCCACGATCCAGTCGGATTTCGGCGTCGACGCGGGCCAGGTCACGCTCATCATCTCGGCCTACGCCGCCGCGGGCGTGGCGCTCAGCCCGGTCATCGGCAAGCTCGGCGACATCTACGGGAAACGAAAGATCATGATCGCGGTCATGTTCACCTACGCCGCGGCGGTTTCCGTCACCGGCTTTTCGCCCACCTTCGCCTTCATGGTGGGGGCACGGACCATCCAGGGGATCGGTCTCACCATCATGCCTCTCGGGATGTCGCTGATGCGGGAGGAATTCCCGAAGGAGATGGTTCCCCGGGCCCAAGGGATCCTGAGCGCGATGTTCGGGATCGGGTTCGCGATCAGCCTTCCGCTCGGCTCTTGGGTCTCCCAGGATTACGGATGGCGGACGACCTACCACACCGCGGTCCCGTTCGTGGTGGTCATGGCCATCTTGGTCTTTCTGCTGGTCAAGGAGTCCCCCTACCGCCGGCCCGAGACCCGCGTCGACTACCTGGGGGCGTTGTTCCTGGGCCTCGGTCTCGCGGGCATCGTGGCCGCGCTCTCCCAGGGAGAGGCGTGGGGATGGGCCTCTCCGCTGACCTTGGGCTTCGCGACACTGGGGGCGGTCATGTTCATTCCGTTCGTCCTCGTAGAGCGGGGCTTGACTGTTAAGAAGCGCGAGCCGATCGTCGATGTGCATCTCCTCGCCGAGAGGAATGTGACCGTGACGAACGTCGTCCTGACCGTCGCAGGGCTCGGGATGTACCTCGCGCTGTTCAGCCTGATCTATCAGTTCGAATTCCCGCTGGCCTCGGGCGGATACAACGCCTCGTGCACGACGCTCCAGCACTGTGACTTTGGAATCCTGACCGCCGGCATCGACATCCTACCCCTGGCGCTGGGGATGACCGCCGTCGCCCTCGTCACGAGCGTCGTGGTCTCCCGGGTGGGCGTGAAGCCCCTCGCCTTCACCGGCGGGCTGGTCACCGCCCTGGGTTTCACGTTGGAGGCTTTCGCCACCACGTTGACGACGGCGCTGGTCATCGAGGTCGTCATCGGAGCCGGCATGGGCCTCCTCAACGCCTCGATCATCAATCTGCTGGTCCTCACGGTCGACCCGAAGGACATGGGTCAGGCCACCGCCATGAACAATGTGTTCCGCAATGTGGGCGGCAGCGTGGGCGCTCCCATCGCCGGCTCGCTCCTCGCCACGTATCTCCTGACGAGCGGACCGCTCGCCGGCTACTTCCCGGCCCACATGGCCTTCCAGTACGCGTTCCTCATCGCAGCTGCCATCACCGTGGCCGGGACCGTGACCGTCCTCTTCGCGCAGGAAGTTCTGGGTGCCCGAAGGCACGCCAAGTTCGCGCACCTCCCGACGCTGGCTCGGAGGGCCCGGAGAGGAGCGGCGACGCCGGCCCCGGCGGACCCCACCCCGACGGTCCCGCTGACGGAGTGAGCCCCCGACGGATGGGACAAGGCGAAGTAGTCCGAAGGCTGACTTGGGCGACCCCCCACGACCGCACACGAGATGAGGAGGAAGGCGACCGGACCGAGCTGTCCGCGGACCCGTTGCGATGGCGCTTGAGTATACCGGCGTCCGGGTCCGAAACCTTCCCCGCGCCATTCGGTTCTTCACGGAAGGACTCGGACTCAAGGTCGGCCCTTCGGGCCGAATGGCCGCGGGCGGTCTCTGGCAGGAACTGCACGACCCCGAGACCAAGGCGATCCTCGAGCTGAACTACTACCCGGGCGACCCGCCCTACCGGCTCGGCGACGAGCTCGACCACCTCGGATTCCGGGTGAGCGACCTGGACGCCGTCGTGGAGCGCCTGGTTGGGTTGGGGGCGCGGGTCGAGATCCCGCCGTTCGAGGAGGGCGAGATGCGCCTCGTGTTCCTGTCGGACCCGGACGGCATCTGGGTCGAGCTCTACGAACGACGTCCCGTCGAAGAGCCCCCCACTTCCCGGCCCGGAAACTGAGCGCGGCGCTCGAGCGACGGGAATAAGAAGCGGGGCCTGCCATGCCCCGCCGGTTGTCCGTGGAAAGAGCGACCACGCCGTCGGCGGCCTCGCCCGGGCCCGCGACCGTTCCGCAGGCGGCCCATTCGCTGACGATCAGCTCGGGGGCGGTTTTTGGAGCGAGCATCGCGACGCAGCTGATCGGGTTCATCGCGAGCATCTTTCTCTACCGGCAGATCGCCAATGTCTCCGCGGCCGGCCTCGTTCTGCTCAGCACGGCCCAGCTCTTCCTCCTGATCGGTTCGTCCATCAACGGAGTCGGTGACCTGCGCCTCGGCACGGCGTACACGTACTTCCTCGCGCGCGGAAAGCCGGCGACGGAAAACACCTCCACCTATCTCCTCGTCCGGATGATGATGGTAGGCGCCGCCGGACTCATCCTCTTCGCCATCGCACCGATATCCATCGACGGGTCCCAGATCGCCTCCGGGAACACCGAGCTGTTAGCCCTCGGGATCTTCCTCACCCTTCCCCTCCTCTGGTCGTTGTCGACCGTCTACAACGCGCTCTTCATCGGCCAGGGCGACTCGGTCAAAGCTCAGTACCCGTCGCTCGTGGAGGCGATCGCGCGGTTGCCCGCGATCATCATCGTGGCGTTCTACTTTCCCACGGTCCTCGGGATCACCGCGGCCTATGCGATCGGCGCGGCCGCCTCGACCCTGTACTGTCTCCCCGTGATCGTTCGCCTCCTGCGGCGAATCCGCTGGTCGGAGGCGCTCCAGATGTTCCGCTTCTCCTGGCCCCTCATGGGCAGTCTGATGCTGAGTTACCTCGTTACGAACATGGTCCCGCTCATCGTGAATGTCCTTCTCCCGGCGGGCAGCCTGACTATCTTCCTGGCCGCGAACGGCTGGAGAATCCTCGCCCTCTCGCTTCCCGCGGCGGTCGCTACCCCGCTGTTTCCGTACCTCGCCGGGTTGCACCGCCAAGAGGAGTACGAACGAATCCGGCGCGGAACGTGGCAGGCGTTACGATACACGGCCATCCTGCTGGTTCCCGGAGTGGTCGCGCTCGTGACCTACCGGTCCATCTTCCTGAACGTGTTCCAAGGGGCGCGGATTGCCGGACCGGGAGCGATCCCGCTCGCGATCCTGGCGATCGGCGCCCTCCCGCTCGCGCTGAGCCAGATCATGCAGGCGTCCATCAACGCGATCGGGCGCCAGCGCTTGGAGCTTTACATCACGAGCACCCAGGTCGTCGTCCTCTTCGCCGCTATCTTCCTCCTCATGCCGTCGTGGGCACCTCTCTACATGAGCAACGGTCTCGTCGCCGGTTCGATCGCAGTGCTCGCCTCCTCGATCGCGGCCCTCGCTCTCAATACGTACTTCATGGAGAGCCTCATTCGGGTCCATATCCAGCCCCGCTCGATCCTCGGGATCGTGCTCAGCGCCGCGGCGGGGTTCCTCGCGATGTCCCAGTTCAACCATCTTCTCCCCCACAACCGCTACTTCCAGCTGGCGGGTGGCGTCGTGCTCGGGTTCGTCGCGTACTTCGCCATACTCATCGCAATCGGTGAGCTCACGCGGCAGGATGTCCGACAGATCGGTTCGTCGGTGGGACTTCCCGCGTGGTTCTACAACGGAATGGCCCGCCTCTGCTGGAGGGAAAGCACGCCGGGTCTGCTTCCCGTGGACCTAAGCCGCGCCCGCGGACTCCGACCCACGGAGCTCCCGGAGACGTTCGTCGGCGACACGGAGATGCCGGAGATCTTCCCGTTGGAGGGTCCTCCGCCCTCGCCTCCGTCGACCTGAAGGACGTCCCCTCTCCTCGAGGAAGGCGGAATGTCGCCGCGCGAGCGGCGCAGAGCTTAAGGTCCGGACCCGGGTCCTCGGGCCAAGGAAGCACAGCATGGTCCATATCGAGGTTCGACCGGCGGCGGTCGACCAGGTCAAGACACTCCTTAACGGCCAGTCGCCGGGCGTCGGCGTTCGAGTCTACGCCCAGCCCGGAGGCGCCGGCTGCTGCGGAGGCGGTGCCGGAGCCGTCCAATTCGGGATGGCGTTCGCGAAGGCCCGCTCCGATGACGAGGTGGTCCGTGTGGACGGCCTCTCCCTCCTCATCGACCCGACGAGCACGAAGCTCGTGGACGGCGCGGTGATCGACTACGTGGAGAAATTGAACGAGTCGGGATTCCGGATATCGAACCCCACCCTCCCCGAACCCGACGCGGGGGGCCAAGCGGGCGGCTGCGGCTCGTGCGGGGAGAGCTCGGCTCACGGCGGCGGATGCGCGTGCGGTTCCGGCTAGAACTCGATCGGAGCCGCGCGGCCACGGATCCCGTACGCCCTCTTTTCTCGGCGAGAGGCGCCGGCTAGGTACAGTAGGACGGATCTGTGACCGACCTGGCGCTGCGCAGCGAGGACCTGCGAAAGGTCTACCACTCGAAAGGGGCGCCCGCGACCGAAGCGCTCGCCGGCGTCTCGCTCGAGGTCCGCCGTGGCGAGCGGGTCGCCCTTCTCGGCCGAAACGGTGCGGGAAAGACGACCTTCCTTCGGATTGCCTCGACCCTCCTTCGGCCCACCTCCGGGAGGATCCAAGTCTTCGGGTTTGACGTCGACCAGACGCCCGAGAAAGCTCGTCCCTACATCGCGGTCGTACCGCAGGAAGGGAAGCCGTTCTTCCACCTCACGCCGCGGGAACAGGTCTACACGTACCTGCGGGCCCGAGGACTGACCCGCGAGAACGCCAAGGACCGGACCGAGGAGGCCCTCGGGAAGATGGGGCTGACCGAGGTGGCGAACCGGCTTTCCATCACGCTCTCGGGAGGTCAGCGGCAGCGGGTCATGGTCGCGACCGTCATTGCGACCGAGGCACCACTTCTGTTCCTCGACGAGCCGACGATCGGCATGGACCCGTTCGCCCGGCGCGCGGTGTGGGAAGCGATCCGCTCGCTCACGCGGCACGGCTCGACGATCCTCCTGACCACGCACTACCTCGACGAGGCGGAGGCCCTCAGTCACCGGCTCTACGTGATCGAACGGGGCCGGGTCCTGGTCACGGGGACCGCGGACGACCTCAAACGGTCGGTCGGCGGAACGGTGAAGGTCCTCCTTCCCGAGGGCGCGTCGCAAGTGGATGCGTTCCGCAGCTTCGGCTCGTGCATCGCCGACGGGGACTCGCTCACGATCATCGTCACGCCCGAGCGTCTCGGGGAGATCATGGAGGTCGCCGTGCGCCTGAAGCTTCTCGCGACCGTCGGCCCGGTCACGCTCGAGGAGGCGTTCTTGCGCGTCGTCGGGAGGTCGATCGATGAGAACTAGCGAGCCCACCACCCCGACGCGGGCCTTCCGCGGGCTGGGAGCGTTCCTCTGGACCGAGGCCCTCGTGCAGGCGCACGAATCCCTCGCGATGGCGACCTCGATGCTCGTGCAGGCGGTGCTCCTCGTCTTCGTCTGGATCCTCGCCCCGAGCTTGATCGGGGTCGCGCTCGTCGGGGCGATCCTCTACTCGACGTTCACGATGGGCCAGCGGGTCCTCAACGAAGCGGCCTATCTTCGCATCGACCACAAGGCGAACGACCTCTACCTGGCGGGCCCGATGGCGCCCGAGGCGTACTTCCTCGGCATGGCGGGCGGGACGCTCCTCGTCTATCTGGCACCCGTAATTGTCCTCGGGATCCTTGCGGCGGTGGTTCTCAACCTCACGCTGGCCCAGGGGCTTTTGATCTTCGCCCTCGCGGCCACCGTTTGGCTCTTCTCGGCGTCCGTCGGGTACGTCTTCTCGACCTTCTTCCGCGACAACCGTGCGATCTGGGCGTACTCGAGCCTGTTCTTCAACGTCTTCGGCGTGCTCCCTCCGGTTTTCTACCCGTACAAGTTGTTCCCCGCGGCGTTGCACCCCGTGGCGCTCCTCATGCCCCCGAGCGCCGCCGCAGGGCTTGTCCAAGCGGCCCTCGGGGTCACCTACCTCTCCCCGGCGGAGCTCGCGCTGGCCGTGGGAGGGCTCATCGTCGAAACGACCACCGTGTTCCTGTTCGCGATCTACTGGGCGCGCCGGACCGTTCGGGGGAGCTAGGCGAGATGGCGACGATGCGCTCGGAGTTCCCCAACGTCCCCACGACCGGACGGGCGTTGCCCTCGTTCCTGATCGTGGGATGGCGATGGATCAGCCGCAATCCGGCGGTCGCTATCACGCCGATCCTGCTGCCGTTCATCTTCCTCTACTTTCTCTCGCTCATCTCCCCGCCCTCGCTCCTTCCGCTCGAGATCGTCGGGGCGATGCTGTTCACGATGCAGAACATCGGTTCCTGGGTCCTCGGCGACAGCGCGTTCTGGCGCATCGAGTGCTCGCTCCAGGACATGTTCGTCGCGAGCCCGCTCAGCCGGATCCGCTACCTGTTCGGGATCGCCTTCTCGAACCTGATCGCGATGTTGCCGGCCCTCGCGATCCTGACGATCCTCCTCGCCTGGGTCGGCGGACGACAGGGGAATCCGCTCACGCCCTTCGCCTTCCTCGTCCTCGTCGCCTGCCTCGCGGTGATGTGGGTCCTCTTCTCCTCGGTCGGGATCGGCATCTCAAGCCGGATCCGCACGCAGCGCGAGATCTGGCCGATCGGGAACCTGACGTTCACCATCCTCGGGATGCTCTCGCCGCTCTACTACCCGCTCTCGGCGCTCCCGCCACTCTGGCAGGACGCCGCCCGGTTCCTGCCCACCACGTATGCCGCCCTCCTCGTGCAAGGCGCTCTCGGGATCACCCCCGCCTCCCCGGACCAGATGGTCCTCTACGCCGTGCTCCTCGTGGCCTGCGCCGCGGTCGGACTCGTCATCACGCTGCGGCTCTACCGCTGGGGCGAGGCGTAGTCCACTAGGAAACGTTCATGCGGAGTGCGGGCATGTACGCCCTGTTGCCTTCACCGAGACCCCCGGCTCCTTCATCGTGCGTCCCGGCCGTACCTCTCCGTTTTCCGACGGCCCACTCCTACCGAACTTTCGCCCGATCCGAAGGCGGTGGGGGAACCTGAAATGAGTGACGACGAGTTCGACGAGATCCTATCCGCGCTCGACCGAGAGACCGCCCGAATACGAGTCCGAGCGGAACCCCGACGCTACAACAAACCGGCGACCGTCATCTCCGGGTTCCCGCCCGGGGTCGACCTCGCCGAGACGACCCGCTCGCTCAAGAACCGCCTCGCGACGGGAGGCTCCGTCGTCGATGGGGAAGTGTACCTCCAGGGCGACCACCGGAGCCGGATCCGCGAGGAGCTGGCGAAGCTCGGCTTCGACCCCCAGACGATTGAGATCTCGGACACGGCGCTCCCGAAGCGCGGACGTCGGGGCTAGACGAGCCGTGCCCCGACAGGGGGGCAGGCGAAAATCCGAACGTCCGACCCGGATCGTGCGGACCGTGGAAGGTATATCCCAAGGGGCCACGACCCCGCGAGGCAACCCACCGATGGCAGCGTATGCGCACCCCGAGGTGCTGGTCGAGACCGACTGGCTCGCGTCCCACCTGAACGACCCGAAGGTCCGAGTCGCCGAGGTCGATTACGATCCGGCGGCGAACTACGAGATGGGCCACCTTCCGGGCTCGGTTCTCTTCGACTGGCGCAAGAACATCAACGACCCGGTCGCGCGCGACATCCTCTCGGGCGACGCGCTCACCGCGCTCTTTGCCCGCGCGGGCATCAACGAGGACACCACGCTCGTCCTCTACGGCGACTTCAACAACTGGTTCGCTGCCTTCGCCTTCTGGGTGTTCACTTACTACGGGGCGAAGAACCTCAAGCTGATGAACGGCGGCCGCAAGAAGTGGATCACCGAGGACCGCCCGTTCACGAAGGAGGTTCCGAAGCCCGCGGCCGGCCATTTCAAGGCCCGCCCGCCGGACGCTCACCTCCGGTCGTTCCTCGAGGACGTGCGCAAGGCGCTCCCCGACGTGAAGGGCGGGAAGTTCTCCCTCGTCGACGTCCGCGGACCGAAGGAGTTCTCGGGCGAGATCACCGCGCCTCCCGAGTACCCGACCGAACACGCCCAGCGCGGCGGACACATCCCCGGCGCGAAGAACATCCCCTGGGCGCAAGCGGTCAAGGAGGACGGCACGTTCAAGTCTCGGGAGGAGCTCGACGAGCTCTACCGGTCGAAGGGCGTCCTCGCGAGCGCCCCCGTGATCACGTACTGCCGAATCGGCGAGCGCTCGAGCCACACCTGGTTCGTTCTGAAGTACCTGCTCGGGTACCCCGACGTCCGCAACTACGACGGTTCCTGGACCGAGTGGGGAAACCTGATCCGGACCCCGATCGAGAAGTAGGTCCGCGGGACCCACCGGTCATCCGGGACGGCGGCGGGGCTTCGGCTCCGCTTCCTTTCGGACGAGGAAGTGGTAGAGGGTGCCCTCCTTGCGGTGGGCGAGCACGGGGTGGCCGGTCTGGTCGGACCAGCGGACCATCTCGATCGGACTCGTCGGGTCGTCCGTCACGAGGAGGATCGCCTCGCCCGCGGGACGCGCGGCGATCTCCTCGTTGAGCTTCGTCAGGATCGCGGAGCACTCGATCCCGATCTCGTACATCTCGAGGTCCGGGGTCGCGGGCCAGCAGCGGATGTGCTGGGTGCGGATCCGTTCTTGGAGGCGTTGGACGATCGCGCCCGCGCTCTCGAGGAGGCGGCCCGGGTCCTCCGCACGGGCGGGACGGGCCCGAATGACCCAACCTTCCCCGTACGGTGCGTCGTTGAGCAGGCGCGGCCGGCGCACGACCTCCTCGTTCCTTCCGACCAGCAGGACGTCGACCGGCATCCGAACAGCCCCGATGTACCGGGTGGTTTCCACCGTCGCCACGCTGCGCCCCCGGGCCACGGCGCCCTCGACCGGCCGGAACGTGAGCGCGCGGAACGGTCCGGCGAACGCGCTCAGGGTCGCGAGGACGCCGACGCGGGCCGTTCCCCCTTCCGGGTCGTTCGCCCACCAGACGTCGTTCTCGAGGTCGTAGAGGCGGTCCTCGGGGAGCGGGCAGCCGTCGACCTCCATCGGCGGGGAACGTCCGGGCGAGGTCTTAGGCCTAACTCGCGCGACAACCTTTTGCCATGCGAAGGGAGTCGTGGGTCGATGAAAGCAGCGGCCGCGTCGGGTGCTTCGACGCGGCTCGCAGGGGGTCCCCGGTGTCGGTGCGGCCACCTCCCCACGCACCACATGGAAGTGGTGGGGATCGGGTCGAGCGCGAGCTTCCGACTCGTCCCGACGGGCCCGTGCAGCCTCTGCGGGGAGTCGGTCTGCCGCCGCTACACTCCCGGCGGAGCCTGACCCCGACCGGCGAGCGCCGCGTCAGCCGTAGGCGGCTTTGATAAGGTAATCCTTCAGCCGCTCGAGCCGCTCTTCCCAGAAGTGAAAGTGCCAGGAACGAGCCTCTCCCCACTCGTCGCTCCCGCCCCATCCCTCGTGCTCGAGCGTGATGTCGATCCCTTCGGGCGATTCCTGGAGTCGCACGTAGATCTGGGTGCGCGGCTCGGGTTCGTTCATCAGCCGTTGGAAGGCCGGTGGCGCGAACCAGGTGAACCCGATGTCGAGGTCGGGGGTCATCTTCAGGATCTTCCCGGGGCTGTCAAAGGGCGTATCGCCCTTCCAGGAAAGATGGTAGGTCCCCCCGACCCGAGCTGTCACACGGGCCTCGTCGGCCAGCCAGTTCTTGATCTGCGCCGGGTCGGTGAACGCGGCATAGATCATCGGGATCGGTAACGGGATGGTCACCTGGATGAGAATGGGGTCAAGGCCTTCCTGGATCACGCCGCCCGTTCGAGCATAGGCGGCTAAGAGCTTATCCGGACGCCCCCTTCTGGGCACTTTTCACTTTCCGCGGTCCGTGCAAGGCGCTTCCCCCGACCCGATGGTCGGAAGAGTGAGTGGACTGGTCGGGATTTGAACCCGAGGCCTCCGGTTTGCAAAACCGGCGATCTTCCGGACTGATCTACCAGCCCATGCCGGGTCCGAGGGAGCGGCCGCCGTCTTATCCTTTCGGAGGCGCGGCGGAGACGGCGTCCCAGACGCGGTCGAGCTTCGGGACGGTCCGTCGCCGCCCAATCTCGCCGGGCTCAACCCACTCCGCCCGCCGATGTTCCCAGTCGAGGCGGACCTCCGTGCGGCGGACACGGAATCGGAACGGGTGCACCACGAACACCCGAGCCCCATCACGGGCGAGGACGGGGTCTCCCTCGCCCATCAGTTCGAGGTCCTCAGCCGAGAGACCGGTTTCCTCGAGGATCTCTCGAAACGCCTGCCGGAGCGGGCTCGGATCTTCGAGGTAACCCGAGACCCCTGCCCAATGCCCCCGGAACGAACCGACTTTGTCGGAGCGCTCGAGCAAAAGGATGCGACCGTCGGCCCGTTCGAGGAACGACGTGACCACCTCGACCTCCTCGACGCCCTCGATCCGGAACCGGCCGAGCGTGCCGTCAATCTCCACGGTTTCCCCTTCTCGAACCACGTCCGGGTCGACCCGGGCGATCGTGGGAACCGCGACCGACGTCCCGGACACCGCCGGCACACCGTAGAGGAGGACCGCGACCGCTCCCGGCGGCAGCGGCTCCGGGGGCGGCCACCAGAGCGAGGGCAGTGCCAACACCTCAGGGGAAGATCGCCCCGAGCTCCAGCGCAGCCGGTCGTCCACGAGATGGACCACCCCGCTCGCCCGACCGGGGATTACGCCGAGCGCCGGCAACGTCATCGCTCGGAGGATGCCGCGCTCACTCATCGTGTTATGGGCGGCCCGTAGACCGCGGCCGACAAACGCCATCTACTCGAGGGCCGGTCGGCGCGCCGTGCGGCTCAGTGCCTTCACGGTCGTCGATGAGTACCCCTCCGACCCTCCCCGGGAGCGCCTCTTGGAGGTCCTCCGACTTGCCGAAGCGGCCGAGGAAGGCGGACTGTCAACGCTCTGGGTCGCCGAGCACCATTTCCACTCCGGCGGCGTTTCCCCCTCTCCGCCCGTCCTCCTCGCCGCGCTCGGAGCCCGCACCCGTCGGCTGCGGCTCGGCGCGCTCGTGAGCGTTCTCCCGTTCCACCGGCCCATCGAGCTCGCCGAACAGTACGCCATGGTCGACCAGCTTGTGCAAGGTCGGCTGAATCTCGGGGTCGGCAGCGGCTACATCCCGCTTGAGTTCGAGGGGTTCGGGGTCGACCCGCTCCAAAAGCGCGAGCTGTTCGACCGCGCCCTCGAGACCTTGCTCGCGGCGTTCGAAGGAAAGGAGGTCCGTGCGGAGGGCACGAACTCGGTACCGGTCCGGATCAACGTGCGGCCCGTGCAGCGTCCCCACCCGCCGCTCTGGATCGCCGTACAGCGCCGGGAAGCCCTTCCGTACGTCGCTCGCCGTGGGGTTTCCGTGGCGCTCGTTCCGTATGCCACGATCTCGAGCCCCGCCGAGCTCGCGGACGAGGTGCGGGAGTATCGGAGCCATCTCCCGGCCGGCGCGCGCGGCGAGGTGGCGGCCGCGCTCCATCTGTACGCGGGTCCTCACCCCGACCGAGCCCGGCTCGCGCTCCAGCGGTACCTCGACAGTCGACTCGCGACCCAGAGCGCGTTCTACCAGGAGAAGGTTCGACGCGACCCCGCGCACGCGAACGCGGCGACCATCGAGAAGAGCGGGTGGGCGATCTTCGGAACTCCCGAGGAGGTCGCGAAGCGCCTGCACGCGTTCGCCGCCACGGGCGTGGACGAGGTGCTGGGCATCTTCGATTTCGGCGGCCTCCCGAGCGAGGAGGTCCTGCGGTCCGTCCGGGCGCTCGGGACCGCCTTCGGGGCGGCGGGCCCGCCAGCCGAACCGACTTAACCCACGAACTCTTCGACCTCGCGAGGGAACCGATGCCCGAAATACTACCGGGAGTGCACCTCGTGGAAGGAGTCGACCCATCGCCGGACTTTTCGACGCACGTCTACCTCGTGAAGGACAAGGGCGCGTCCTGGACCCTCATCGATACCGGCCTGCCCGGCGCTTCGACAGCGATCCTAGCCTACTTCGCGAAGATCAAGGTCGAACCGACGTCGGTGAAGAAGATTCTGATTACGCACCTGCATCGCGACCACGTGGGTTCGTTGAAAGCCATGCTCGAGGCGACCCGGGCGCGAACCTTCGCCCACTGGATCGAGGCCGCGTACATTGCCATGGACCCGAAGTACGATGGCCCGGGCACCCCTCCCGCCGAACCCGTGATCGTCGATGAGACGTTCAAGGACGGGGACCCGATCGATGCCGCCGGAGGTCTCATCGCCTACCACACGCCCGGGCACACTCCCGGCCACGCCTCGTTCTACCAGGCCGAGCGAAAACTGCTCTTCTCGGGCGACCTCTTCTTCGGAGACGGTGAAAAACCGATCCTCACCGTTCCCGAGTACACGTTCCACACCCCCACGGCGAAGATCTCCGCCCGTCGGATGGGTCGGCTCTCGGTCGACTCGCTCCTCACCTACCACGGGGGGCCGTTCCTGAAGAACGGCGGGGGCAAGATGCGAGCCCTCACCCAGTCGCTCTAAGCCCCCGGGTCCGGGGGTGCCCTAGGGCCAGTCCCCCAACGGTGCGCGAATGGGACTGGCCAGATTTGGACTGGCGTCTCGGAGTCCCGAACCCCGAAGGATGGACCAAGCTACCCCACAGTCCCGGACGCGGGTTTGCCAGCCGCCCCCGCTATTTGAACGTGAGGGCGCGGGAGGGGGATAGGCGAGTCGCTCCGAGCTGTTTCACGACCTCTCCCGCCGGCTTTACATTCGGGTGTTCCGATAGTCTCGACGGAGATGCTCAGCCCCAGCTCGATCCCTCCGATTCCCGGCATCGCTCCGGTTGGTTCGCTCTCCTGGAGCGTGCCCGGTCTCGAGGAGGACCCGACGATGTGCCTCCGGTGCCGGTCGGCGCAGCTCCTCTGCGGCAAACCGGTCTGTCCCATACTCGTCAAGTATCGCGCCTTCGAAAAGACCCTGCCCTTGGTGAACGGCCTCGACCTCGACGGAACGTCGCCACCGGCGGTCTTCGTCGGTCGGTTCGGCTATCCGAAGGTGTCGGTCGGGCCGCTGCTCAGCCCCGAGCACGGGTCGACCGAGCTCATGGACACCCCCGAGGAGTGGGTGGGACGTTCGGTCGCCGAGATCGTCTCGTTCCGGACCGGCCTCGTGCGCGGCACGACCCCGATCCGGGTCACGGACGCCGAACGCCCGATTCCCATCCTGGAAGACCTCCAGCTGCTGGGGATCGCGGGCGAGACCGTCGAGAGCGAGGCCCACTTCCGCCGGCCCCCGCGCGGTCACCTCTCCCTCAGCGATTCCACGCCTCCGTTCGGACCTTCCGCACCGATCGAGAAGATCCATTTGGACGTGCGCAAGGTCGACCCGCATCTCGACCGTCTGACGTCGGACATCCACGCGAACGCCCGGGTCGCGGTCGAGGAGCTCTACGGCCGGGGCGTTCGGGTGAGTCGGATCCAGCGGGCCTTCAGCATCGGAACGCTCGGTCGACGCGGGCGTCGACGTCTCGTCCCCACCCGGTGGAGCATCACCGCCGTGGACGACCTGCTCTCCAAGATGAACCTCGAGCGGATCCGGACCCTCCCCGAGCTCTCCGAGATCCTTCTCCACCGATTCACGGCTCTCGACAACCGCTGGGTCATCGTGTTCCTTCCGGGAGCGTACCGGTACGAGTCGATCGAAGCCTGGTATCCGAACACGCTCTGGAACCCAAACCCGAACCGGATCGTGATGATCGGCGACCACGAGAGCTACCGGGGTCGAACGACCTACGCGTCCATCGGAGGGTGCTACTACGCGGCTCGGCTTGCCACGAGTGAAGCGCTCCTCCGTTGGGGGCGGCAAGCCGGTGTCGTCGTTCTGCGCGAGGTCCATCCGGGCGAGATCCTTCCGCTCGGCGTGTGGAACGTTCGCGAGCACGTGCGCGCGGCCCTGACGCAACCCGCCGAGAAGGTCGCCTCGCTCTCCGAACTCTCGGCACGGATCGGGGAGTCGTTCGCGATCCCGCTTCCCCGATGGCTCACGTCGAGCGCCCTCCTCCACGAAGCACGAACCCAGCGCCGGTTGGACGACTGGCTGCTTGCCACTTCGTAGCGGGCGCCTCGACTAAGGGAATCGGGCGCCGCAGCGACCGCAGAACGTTTCGCCGCCGATTCGGGGGGCGCCACAACTCGGGCAAGTGAGCGGGGCCCGAGGTCGGCCGCACCCTCGACAGAAGACGTCGCCCGCCAGGGCGGGGTAGCCGCAGTCCGGGCATCGCTCGGACCCCGCGACCGATTCGGCCGTTTGGACCGCGTCGGGCGTCGTCACGTTCCCGTTGGTCGAAGCCCGCGCAGCGGTCCCGGTCACGCCGGGGACGGCCGGAAGGCTCTCCACCGTCCCTCCGAGGGTCCGCCGACCGCGCAAGGCGAGACGGAACGCCTCGGTGTAGTCGCCCTTGTCGAACGCGCTTTGAGCCTGGGTACGAAGCGCGTTCGCTCCGGCGACCGCCGGGTCGCGCGCTCGAGCCCCCCCGAGGGCGGCAAGCTCGTCCGAGAGGAGCCGCATCTGGAATTGAGACTCCGCGCGGTTCTTCGGGATCGCGGGCGTCGCGGCAGGAAGAGGGTCCGTGAGGGTGCCGGCGGTCGGCAGAAGGTGCTGGGTTCTCGAAGAGACCGTGGTCGCGGGTCCCCGGGAGGGCAACGGACCGCCGGCGACCCTCGCGCCTTGCTGTCGGGCGTTCACGAGAGCTTCGTGCGCCGATTGGGCGACCCGGTAGGACCGGTCGTACTCGCGAGTGTCGAAGGCGCCCTGGGATTCCGCGATGAGCTCCTGGGCCCGGCGCACGTCCACGCCTTGGGCGGCCAGGATGCCCGCCTCGCGACGGGCCATGGCCAGTCGGTTGAACGCGCGGTCCTGGTTGAGCTGGGGTCGGTCCGCGAGGTCGCTCAGGAGCTTCGCGCGCCGCGAGCGCAGGCGTCGAATGAGGTACACGAAGAGGCCGATGACGATGACCGCGAGGACCACCACGAAGACGAGGGCGATGATCTCCGTACTGGTCAGGCTCGACACCGGATCTTCCTTCGTCGCGGCCCGGCCGGGAAGGGGCTGAGCCGTCGAAATAGGGTACGGTCGGGTATTTAGAACGCGTCCACCGTGCTGCCCAGAAGATAGGTCGACCTCGCGCCGTCCACCCGGAGCTCCACGACCGAACCGAGTGGGGGGCGGGTGCCGAGGACCACGGGCAGGTAGTTCTCGAGGCGAGCCACGGAGCTGCCTCCGGGTCCGTGCTCCAGGACCCGGCCCCGGGCGCGAGTTCCGATCCACCGCTCGAGACGAGTCCTCGAGATCCGCTGGCGCAGGATGGCGATCGAGCGGGAACGTCGCTTAGCGACCCGAGGCGGAAGCGGAGGGAGTCGAGCGGCGGGCGTGCCGGGTCGCGCGGAGAATCGTGTGACGTTGACCGTTTCGGGGCCCAACACTTCGAGGAGTTCTTCGGTCGAGCGGAAGTCGTCCTCCGTCTCTCCCGGGAACCCGACGATGACGTCGGTGGCGAGGTGGAGGTCCGGGAGGCGCCGGCGCGCGGCGTCGACCTGGCGACGGAAGAGGTCGGTATGGTAGCCCCGTCGCATCACGTCGAGGATGCGGTCGGAGCCGCTCTGGAGCGGCAGATGCAGGAACCGGTAGGCCGGAGCCTGAGCGAGGGCGTCAAAGTAGGCGTCCCGGTGCGGTTCCAGGCTCTGAGGGCTCATCATGCCGACCCGGACCCGGAACTCCCCCGGGACCCGCGCGACCGACCGAAGGAGGTCGGGCAGTCGCTCCGTCCCGATGAGATCCTCGCCCCACGCGGCCGTGTCGAGTCCGGTCAGCCGGACCTCACGGACCCCTCGAGCGATGGCGTCGCGGACTCGTCGGACCACCTCTGCGATCGGCACGCTCGAAAGTCGGCCTCGGGCGAGACGGCTAAAGCAGTAGGTGCAGCCGCTCGTGCATCCCTGGGCGATGACGACCTCCTCGGTCACGGCCGAAGGGGGAGGTGCGGTCATCGTCGCGGCCATGGGCAGGCGGAGCGCGGCCTCCGTCGACCAGGAGTCGAGCAGCGCGGGAAGATGGTCCTGTTCCCGGATCGGGACGAACGTCGTTCGCTCGCGCCCGGCCCCGCTCATGAGCTCGGTGCGGAGCGGCACGAGACAGCCGGTCACCACCACGCGCGGGATCCGCTCCGCGAGAGCCTGCCACCGGCGGACCATGCGGCTTTCGGTGGGACCGATCACCCCGCAGGTCACGAGGATCCCAACGTCCGCTCCCGAGGGCGCGCGGGCGAGTTCGTGCCCGCGCGAGGCCAGGTCCCGGGCGATTCCGGCGCCTTCGCCCTGATTCTGCGAGCACCCGAACGATTCGACGTAGACGCGCACGGCCGGCCTGGGCGGCCCAACGCCTAGAAGACCGAAAGCTTGCCGGTCAGCAGGAGTCGCGGGATCGAGTCGACGTCGTCGAACCATCGCTGAGCGACGGCCTCGGCGTTCGGTTTCACCTTGGCCAGTTTGACCCCGTCCGCGGTCAGGATCTGAAGACTCGCGACCTGCGGTTGGTCGACGGGCTTTCCGATCTGGGAGAGGATCCGGACGTGGACCTCCCGGACGTCGCCCCCGGCCTCCTTCACGATGTCGTTCGCGATCAGGTTGCCGAGCAGGTTGTAGATCTTCCCGACGTGGTTGACCGGGTTCTTCCCCGCCGACGCTTCGAGGCTCATCGGGCGGCAGGGGGTGATCAGTCCGTTTGCGCGGTTGCCTCGCCCCACCGACCCGTCGTCCCCGGCCTCCATCGAGCAACCGGTGACGGTGAGGTAGTAGCGCCCGAGCTCCGGGTCGTCCGCCGTGTTGACGTCGATGCTCACTTTGCGGCGGGTCAGCTTCGCGGCCTGGTCGGCCAGCTTGTCGTGGATCTCCTCGCAGACGGACGCGTACTCCTGCCCATCCTTGATCTCGCTGTCGACCAGCGCCGCGGCGACCGTGAGGTGGATTTCCTCGTCCTGGCGGTAGCCCATGACCTTGACGTCCTCCCCGAGGGCGGGGAGCTTCTTCTTGAGCTTCAGCGTGAGGAACTTCTCGCTCTCGAGGACGAGGCGCTCCGTGTCGGAGAGCGGGGCGAACCCGACCCCGAACGACGTGTCGTTCGAGAGGACCGCCTTCTGCTCGAACACGCCTCGAAGGTCGACCGACCCCTGGCCGATCTTGCAGTCGAACTCGACCTGACTGTCGGTGTCGATGTGCGCGCAGACGGACTGCACGTACTTTTTGGCGGCTTCGACGGCGACGTCCCGGTACGGAAGTTTCTCGCCGTTCACCTCCGTCGTGGCTCGTCCCACGAGCAGGATGTAGATCGGGCTCGTGACGCGGCCCCCGCCGAACTTCGGCTCGGAGGCTCCCCCCACGACCTGGGTCTCGTCGGTGTTGTGGTGGAGGATCTTCCCGAATTCGTCCAGGTACATGCGGCAGAGCGCCCGGCTCACCGATTCCGAGACCCCGTCCGCGATCGAATCGGGGTGCCCGAGCCCCTTCCGCTCGACCAGTTCGATCTCTTGTTCTTCGATGTGGACCGTGCGGAGAGGCTCGACCTGGATGTTGCGGGCCATGCGGGATTCCTTCGGTCGGCGGAGCCGGGGGTGGGTTTAAGGGTTGCGCGAGCGACAGAAGAAGAAACGGCCGAACGGTCCGTCAGGGGTTGTGTCCGGCGAAAACCCCCTTCGCCATGTGCGCCCCCGCCCGCTCGTACCCGAAGCGGCGGTAGTACTCGCGGGTGCCGACCGCGCTCGTCACAAAGATGCGAGCGAACCCTTCGCGGCGGACCCGCTCCTCCGCCGCGGCGACCAGGGCCCGCCCGAATCCTCGGTGCTGGTATTCGTTCGGCCGAGACCCTTCCTGGCCGATCGCGACCTCGCTTCCGACGACCTTCAGCTCGCGAATGACGGGGGTATCGAGACCTCCCCGCGTCCGGGTCGAAGGGAACCGAAGCCGCAGGAACCCGACCACGGTGTCCGTTACCGGGTCCTCCCACGCGAAGAACACCTCCCGACCGCCCGCGGCCTCGTACTCGGTTTCGGTCCGTTGGAACGCGTCGACGGGCGGGGTCGCCCTCCGACCCGCTTCCCGACAGCGAAGACAGCGGCAATGGGCTCCCTCCGACCGGAGACGATCGAGCGCCTTCTCTCGGAGGTTGCTCGCGCGCACTCCCGCCGCGATGAGCCGGGCGGGGATGTCCCGCTGGATCCGCTGGATGCGGACCCACGGGGGGAGACGTCGCTTCATCCGGGCGATCAACTCCGAAGCGGTGGCGGTGTCATACGGTTCGTATCGACCCGCCTTCCAATCGTCGTAAAGAGGGGTCCCCGGCAGAACGAGCGTCGGATACACCTTGAGGAGGTCCGGACGGTAATCGGGGTCGTCCCACAGCCGCTCGAAGTCGGCGAGGTCCGACTCCGGAGTCATCCCCGGAAGCCCGAGCATGAGGTGGTAACACACCTTGAGGCCGCGGTCGCGCGCCTCCCGGGTCGCCCGGGCCACGTCGCCCGATGAGTGGGCACGGCCAACCGCCTCCAAGACGTCGTCGTGCAGGCACTCGACTCCCACCTCAACGCGGGTTACCCCCGCCTCCAGGAGGAAGGGAAGGACGCGCTCGTCGCACCAGTCCGGACGGGTCTCCACGGTCAGTCCCACGACCCGGTGGAGGGCGACCTCGTTCTGAGCCTCGGCGTCCGAGAGCGAGGCGGAGGCGGTCCCGTTGAGGCCATCGTAGATCCCTTGGAGGACCTCCTCCTGGTAGCTGCGCGGCCGGGAGGGGAACGTCCCTCCCATGACGATCACCTCGACCTTCGAGGTCGGATGGCCGATCGCCTCCAACGTCTCGATCCGGTGCCGAGCGATGGCTCGGGCGTCCCAGTGAAACTGCGCCCCGCGCAACGCCGAGGGCTCCTCTCCGGTGTAGCTCTGGGGGCTGCCGTTCTCGAGCCCTCCCGGACAGTACGTGCAACGCCCGTGCGGGCAGCGGGCCGGCGCGGTCATCACCGCGACGACTGCAACGCCCGAGAGCGTTCGAGACGGCTTTCGCCGCACCGAGCCGTCGTACCGGGCCCGTTCGGACGCGGGCAGGGACGCGATCCAATCGACGTTCGACGGGAGAGGACCTCCCGCCCCCCCCGACCGCATCCCCGCGAGCTTCGCTCGGTGGATCTCTTCCGGTGTCGGGAGCGCTACCGACGGCGCCACAGGCGGCTCTCTCCGGTCAGGAGGTAGGGGGTCTTCTGGAGGTCGGCGACCGTTCTCGACCCCGTGAGGAACATGGCGACCTTGAGTTCGTGCACCAGGAACTCGAGCTCCTTGCGGGTCGCGAGATAATCGGTGGCGGCGGCCCGGAGCATCCCGCCCGCGGTCCCGGCGGCCGTCGCTCCGAGCGCGAGGGCCCGGGCTACGTCGAGACCCGAACGTACGCCTCCGCTCGCGACCACCGGAATACCGAGGGGAACGAGCTCGAGGACCGAGATCGGCGAGGGGATCCCCCAGTCCCAGAAGGTCTTCCCGACGCGCGCCTCCCGCTCGGCTCCCTGCTCGACCGCACGGTAGTACTCCACGGCGGCGAACGAGGTCCCTCCCGTGCCGCTCACGTCGAAGGCCTTCACGGAACGGGCGCGGAGCTCCTCGGCGACTTCCCGGGAGATGCCGGCCCCGGTTTCCTTCACGAGGACCGGAAATCGAGCGGCCAGTTCTCCGATCCGCTCGAGGCACCCCTTCGAGCGCCGGTCGCCCTCGGGTTGGACCATCTCTTGGAGGAAGTTCAAGTGGATCGCGAGGACGTCGGCGTGGATCAGGTCCATCGCCGCGCGAACATCGTCCGGACCCACGACCCGGTCTCCCGGTTTTTGCGGGATGATCTGGGGAGCCCCGATGTTCGCGAACTTGAGGGGGACCGCGTGGTCGGCCACGCAGGAATAGCTCTCGGGGTACTGTCCCTTCAGGATCGCGGCCCGCTCGCTGCCCACCCCCATCGCGACCCCTAGTTCGGTCGCCGCGCGAGCGAGGTTGTCGTTGATCTTCGCGGCGTCCGGAAAACCTCCCGTCATGCCGGTGATGACGATCGGCGCCCGAAGCCGGTGTCCCAGCAGAGTGACGGAGGTGTCGATCTCTTCGAAATCGACCTCGGGCAGGGCCCGATGGATGAGCTGGACGTCGTTCCAGTATCGGTAGTGTCCTTCGACATCCTTTCCGAGGACGACCTTGACGTGCTCGGCCTTACGGTGGCTCAAGTCGAGACCCCCCGGCTCCGTAGGATCAGGAGGATCTCCCACGAGCCCAGCTCCCGAACTCCATTCCGCCGCGAATCGCACGCGAGACCGCTCCATCCGACAGTCCGCTAATAAGACCTGCGTCAACGCCGGCGGCAGCGATGGCAAGCATCGCCGTCGCCTTGCCCCGGATCCCTCCGGTCACGTCGGGCCTTCCCGAGGAAGGACGAAGCCCGACCACCGTCTCCTCCGTGATGTTCCGTACCACCGAGCGCCGGCCTCCGGGCGGTCCTTCGAGGATTCCTTCGACGTCGCTCACGAAAACCACTCGTTTCGCTCCCAACGCCGGAACGAGGGCGAGCGCGATGGTGTCCGCGCTCAGAATCGAGGAACCCCACGCCTCGTCGGGGACCACGTCGCCGAACGAGACCGGGAGAGACCCTCCCTCGAGCGCCGCGCTCACCGGTGAAGGGTCGAGGTGGACGAGCTCCCCGGCCCGATTGCGGGCGTGGGTCGACATCGGAACCGAGAAGGGGGAGGCGCCCGCCCGCACGAGCTCGCGAACGACGGCGAGATGCAAGCGGCGGACCTCGGAGGCCACGATCGCCGCACCTCGGGTCCGCTCCGCTCCCGAGGTCCCCTCGCCCGGCGGCAAGGCCAGGCCGAACCGCTTCGCGCCCGGGTGCCCGAAGGAGCCGGCCCCGTGCAGAAGGACCACGCGACGGTCTCGGACCTCGGCCACCTCGCGCGCCAAGCGGGTGAGGACCTTCGGACGGAGCTTCTCGACCTCGCGCTTGCGGGTGATGACGCTCCCGCCGAGCTTGACGATGACGATCGGGGCCGACAGGTCGGGCGCGCGCACCATCCCGAGCGTCCCGGGGTCACGCCCGATCCGGACCGGTCCCGCGGGTGAATAACATGTACGCGCCCAGGGCGGTCGGGATCACCGAGGCGAAGTACAGCCACTGAAACGTCACGAGCCAGTAGGCCATTCCGGCGAGACCCACGCCAATGAGGACCGACGCGAGAACGAGAAACGGTATCGAGAGCGAACTCCACACCGAGGGGTGGACGGAATCTCCTTCCGACCGGTATTCGGACATCGACGAAGCGACAGCGTAGCCCCTTCAAATGGATTCGGTCGAGCGAAACCGCTACTCCGGAGCGGTTCGACGGGTTTCGACGCGATCGACGCCCTCTCCGCGGCTCGACGCGGCAAAAGGTACATATGGCATGCCCTCCTCGCACCGCCCGCCCGAGGCCCGGGCAGGCTTCGACGGTGTCACCTGCTACCGAAAACCGGCCGGTCGACGCGCCGGAACCACTCGAACCCACCCAAGCGACGAATCCGGCGGTCGCGCCCGTCAGTGACCGCCGCCCGGGCGCGGACAGTACGGGGGTACCCGTGTCGGTCCCTCCGTCGTCCGCGCCCGGGAACCCGCCTCCCTCGACCGGCGGGATTCTGGATTCCATCTTCTCCTCGAAGAGCGAGCTCTTCCGCGGAAGTCGCGAGGTGTTGCGCGATTCCTATGTCCCGAGCCGTCTCCCGCACCGGGAACAACAGATCCGCCAGGTCGCCGAGATCCTCGGACCGGCGCTGCGAGGGGACCTCCCGTCCAACCTCCTCATCTACGGCAAGATCGGAACCGGCAAGACCGCGGTCGTCGCCCAGGTCCGCCAGGACATCCAGCGACGCACCGACCTCTCCTCGCACATCTCGTTCGTCACCGTGAACTGTGGGAATATCGACACGCCGTACAGTCTGCTGCAGACGATTGGCAACACGTTCGCGAAGAACGAGGCCGAGCGGATCCCGACGGGTTGGTCGCTCGACCGGGTCCAGTCCGGGATGCGTCGCCTCATGGACACGAAGGGCGGCATTCTCCTGCTCGTCCTCGATGAGGTGGACCGGCTGGTGGCACGCAGCGGCGACAACGTCCTCTACACCCTGAGCCAGATCAACACCGAGCTCGACGAGGCCCGTCTCGCGATCATCGGCATCTCGAACGACCTCAAGTTCACGAACCATCTGGACGCGCGCGTCCGCAGCCGGCTCAACGAGGAGAAGATCCTCTTCCCACCCTACGACGCGACGCAGCTCCAGGACATCCTGCGCGACCGCGCGCACGAAGCGTTCCGCGACGGCGTGGTCGACCCGGGCGTCGTCGAACGGTGCGCGGCCTACGCGGCGCTCGAGAACGGCGATGCGCGGCGCGCCCTCGCCTTGCTTCGGCTCTCGGCCGAGATGGCCGAGCGAGACCACGCGAAACGGATCACCCCGGACCACGTGGTGAAGGCGAAGAACCGCCTGGAGCAGGACATCATCATCGATTGTTGCCGCACCCTTCCGCCCCACTGCAAGGTCCTGCTCTACGCGATCCTCCAATCGTTCGAGCGCCGCCGCAACGGGGTCCTCACCGGGGAAGTCTACGACAGCTACCGCCGTCTCGCCGAGCGCCTGGGCCTCCAACCGCTGCACGCCCGGTCGATCTCCAATTACGTCTCGGAGCTCGAGTCGCTCGGACTGATCCGAGCAACGATCGTCTCGCGCGGACGGGGCGGCCGCACCCGGGAGATCATCGTCGATGTGCCGATCTCCGAGACGATGCCGGCCCTCGAGGAGGACCCGCTCATCGCCCCGGTGGGACGCCCGAAGCCCCGGGGCCAGATGCTGCTCACGAATTTCGATAACCCGGCGCGTACCGGGCCGTTCTAGGACCCCACGACCCCGGGTCGACGACGCTCGCTCAGGGCTCCGAGGGAGAGGCCTCGACCGAGACCGACGATTCGCTGGAGATCATCTCGCTCGCGCGGGCGGCCCGACGGGCGCGTTCCCTGCGAAGCTCCCGCAGGTCCTTGTCGATGTCCTTCAGCTCCGCGCTCGCCCGGCGCACCCGGACGCGGCCGATGCGTTCGAGCGCGGTGATCTCCCGGTCGAGCTGCTCGTCGGTCGCCCGGTAGGGACTCATGTCGCCGACCCGGTATCGATCTGGGCCTTTTGGAGCTTCGCCGAGAAGTCGATGAAGACCGTCTTGATCTCGGTGAACTCCTCGATCGCGACGCTGCCCGCCTCCCGGCCTCCGTTCCCGGTGTTCTTGACCCCTCCGAACGGGAGCTGGACCTCTGCGCCGATCGTGGGGGCGTTGATGTACGTGATCCCGGCCTCGAGGTCGTGGATCGCCCGGAACGCGCGGTTAACGTCCCGCGTGTAGATCGACGAGGAGAGCCCGTAGTCGACGTCGTTCGCGACCCGGACGGCCTCCTCGTAGTCGTTCACGCGGATCACGGAGAGAACGGGACCGAAGATCTCCTCCTTCGAGATCCGGGTCCCGTGCTTCGTCTCGAAGATCGTCGGCTCGAGGAAGAACCCGCGGTCGTACGCGCCCCCGGTGAGCTTGTGGCCCCCGTACCGCAGCTTCGCCTCCTTCTTCCCGACCTCGATGTACTCGAGGATCTTTCGCTCCTGGTCCGCGGAGGCGACCGGTCCCATGCCGGTCTTCGGGTCGAGCGGGTCGCCGACCGTGAAGTGGTCCAGGCGGTCGGTCAGCATCCGGAGGAACTGGTCGTAGACCTTCGCGTGGACGATCAACCGGCTGGTCGCCGTGCACCGCTGGCCGGCCGTGCCGAACGCTCCGAACAGCACTCCGTCGAGCGCGAGAGGGAGGTCCGCGTCCTCCATGAGGATGACCGGGTTCTTCCCGCCGAGTTCGAGGTGCACCATCTTGAGCCCCTGGGCCCCCCGGACATAGACGTCCCGCCCCGCTTCAACCCCTCCGGTGAACGAGACAGTTCGGATCCGCGGGTCGGCGACGAGGGCGTTCCCGACGACCCCTCCGGACCCGGTGACGAAGTTGAGGACGCCCGGCGGGATTCCCGCGGCCTCGTAAATGCGGACCACCTCCGCTCCGCATCGGGCCGTGGTCGAAGCCGGTTTGAACACGATCGTGTTCCCCGTGACGAGCGCGGCGGCGATCTTCCAGTTCGGTATCGCCGTGGGGAAATTCCAGGGCGTGATGCACGCCACGACGCCCTTGGGTTGGCGGACCGTCATGCAGAACTTGGAACGGAGCTCGGAGGGGACGGTTTCGCCCGCGAGACGGCGCCCCTCGCCCGCCATGTACTCGATGAAATCGATGGACTCCTGAACGTCGCCGAGGCCCTCGCTGATCACCTTGCCCATTTCGAGCGTGACGGTCCGCCCCAGCGTCGGCTTCGCGGCCCGCATCCTCCGAGCGACCTCGAGGAGGAGGTCGCCCCGCTTCGGGGCCGGCGTGTCGCGCCAGGCGGGGAAGGCCTTCGCGGCGGCCGTGACCGCCGAGTCTACGTCCGCCGCCGTGCCGGCCACGAACGACCCGACGGGCTCCCGGGTGGCGGGATTGATTGTCTGAAATCGCTTCGCGCGAGCGGGGACCACCCACTTTCCGTTGATGAAGTGACCGAATTCCTCGACCCGAGCCGACATGTTTCCTGGACCGTTCGGAAGCAGAGACGCACGGGTAAAAGGGTGCCGGAGCACGCCCTACCGCCGGACCCGATTCATCGAACCCTTTGGAAGGACGCTGGATTTGTGTGACACGGGCCCGTTCTAGGGCGAAGTCGCTTAGACGCGGCGGTCGATGGGTCGACCAAGGGAGGTAACCGTGCCCCGACAACGACTCTTGGACGATTTCACGGGCGGCACCGGACCGGTGGCTCCCGAACCCGCGGCCGGGCGCCTTCACCCGCCGGGGCTCCCCGGGACGTGGCAGGTCGAAAAGGGGTACGTGGTCCACCCGTTGCTGAGGCCCGGGGAGGTGCGCGCGCTGCCGTTCCAGCTCGATCTTGCTCGTGTCGGGCTCGACGAGGACCTCCTCGTCGTCCTACCCACGGGCCTCGGAAAGACCGTCATCGCCGCTCTGCTGGCCGCGGAAGTGCTGCGTCGATTCGAAGGCAAGGTCTTGGTGGTGGCTCCGACCCGCCCACTGGTCCAGCAGCACGCCGATTCCTTCGGTCGGTGGCTCACTCCGTTGAGGATTGCGCGCTTCACCGGGACCGTCCGACGGCCGGTCCGGGAAGGAGCCTGGGACACCGCGGATATCGTGTTCGCGACGCCCGAGATCGTGGTGAACGATCTCACGGCGGGTCGGTATCGGCTCAACGAGGCCATGCTGGTGGTGTTCGACGAAGCCCACCACGCCGTGGGCAAGTACGCCTACGTCCCTCTCGCGGCCCAATATCGGACCGAACGTCCGGTGGGGAGCCGAGTGCTCGGACTCACGGCCTCTCCCGGAGGCAAGGACGAACGGATCGAGGAGGTCGTCCGGAATCTCGGGGTCCAGCGGATCGAGGCGCGGAGCCGGGAGGACGACGGAGTCCGGGAATACGTCCAGGAGATCCAGATCGACTACCGTTGGGTCGACCTGCCTCCCGAAGCCCAACGGATCCGGGAGCTTCTGCAGAACGCGGCAAACGCGACGGCGCGCAAGCTGCAGAAGATGGGGTATCTCCGAAAGAAGCCGATCCGCTCGATCTCGGTGAAGGACCTTATCGCATTGCGGGCGGAGATCTTTGCCCGTCCGGGTCCCATGGTGCGACGGTTCGGGCCGCTCTTTCACCAACTGGTCCTGCTCCATCTCCACCACGCTCAGGAGCGCCTCGAGACCCAGGGACTGGCCCCGTTCGTTCAGTATCTCGACCGACTGGCGGACAAAGAGAAACCGAGTCGCGGAGACCTCGCCGTCCTGAAGCTACCCGAGGTCGTCATCGCCCGCCGGGAGGCCGAGGAGTATCTTCGGACCTCTCGGGAGTCGTCCCACCCCAAGCTCGACGCGCTCGTCGAGCTCGTCCGGGAGACCTTGGCGCGCCCCCGAGAGCACCCGCCCCGAATCCTGGTCTTCGCCCAGTACCGCGACACGATTCAGACGATCCAGTCGATCCTGGAGCTCCAAGGATGGACGACCGGTCGGTTCGTCGGTCAGGCGACCCGCGACGCGGAGGACAAGGGGATGAACCAGAAGGACCAGGGCCGCATCCTCACCGCCTTCCGAGAGGGGCGGTTCCCCATCCTGGTAGCGAGCAGTGTCGCCGAGGAGGGGCTGGACGTGCCGGACGTCGACCTCGTCGTGTTCTTCGAGTCCGTTCCGAGCGAGATTCGGGCGATCCAGCGGCGCGGTCGGACCGGTCGAAGTTCCCTGGGCCGGGTCACGGTTCTCCTCACGCGAGAGACCCGGGACGTCCAGTATCAGGCCGCCGAGGTCCGCCGGGAACAGTCGATGCGTCGCATCGTTCGTAGGCTCTCGAAGGAGGCGAGAAAGCGGTCGGCAAAGCCCTCCCCCGACCCCGCACCGGGCGGAGCGGCGGGCGCGGACCCCGGCCTATAAACCTTCGGCCGCGCCGTGCGACGTTACCGCTCGGTCATCGAGGCTAAATACCGAGGTCCGGGTCTAACGCCCTAAGTCAATCCATGGGCTCGCTCGATTGGGTGGTCCAAAACCTCGGGCTCTTGGCGCTGACGCTCGTCTGCGTCGCCCTCACCTTCTACCTCGTTTACTGCATGGTCCATCCCGAACGGTTCTGAAGAAAGAGGCCGATGGCGTTCGACATCCGCTCGCTCTGGGACGTCCTTCTCGTTCTGGGCCTCTCCTTGGCCATCGCCCCCTGGTTCGGGAGCTACCTCGGCCGGGTCTACATGAATCGACCCGTGTTCGGGGACGTCCTCTTCACTCCGATCGAGTCGGCGATCTACCGAGTTCTCGGGACATCCCCCCGGCACTCGATGAAGGCTCGCGAGTACATGGTCGCGCTCCTGCTCGTGAACGGCGGGGTGCTGGCCTTCCTGTTCTTCTGGTTCTTTTACCAATCGCAAACGCCCCTGAACCCCCTCGGGATTCCGAACATGGGCTGGGACCTCGCGTTCCACTCCGCGTCGAGCTTCACCACGAACACCAACTTCACCCATTTCACGAACGAGTCCCAGATGAGCCTGGGCTCGCTCACGATCGCCTGGCCGCTCGCGCTCTTCCTCTCTCCCGCGACGGGATTGTCGGTCCTCGCCGCGATGGTACGAGGCTTCGTCCGCAAGGACGGAACGCTCGGGAATTTCTACGTCGACATGACCCGGTCGGTCACTCGACTCCTTCTGCCGTTGGCCGTGCTCGGCGCGCTCGTGTTCGTGCTTCTCGGGGTTCCCGAAACGTTCACCGCGTTTGTCGCCGCCCACCCGCTGACCGGGGGCACTCAGACGATCTACCTCGGGCCCGTGGCGAGCTACCAGTCGATCTCGCTGCTGGGCTCCAACGGGGGCGGATTCTACTCGGCCAACATGGCCTCGCCCATCGCGAACCCGTCCGCGCTCTCCAACCTGTGGGGAGTCGGTCTCATGTTGGTCTTCCCGTTCTCGGCGCCCTTCGCGTTCGGCGAGATCGTCCGGCGAAAGCACGAGGCTTGGCCGTACATCGGGACGATCCTGATCATCCTCGGGGTCGCGCTCGCCCTGTTCATCGCGTTCCAAGCGGCCACCAATCCGGCGATCTCCACGGTCGCTGGACTCGGACCGCAGACCAGCGGATACTCGGTCGGCGTCGATACCCGATTCAGTCTCTCCGAGGCTTCGCTGTTCCAGGTCGTGAGCGTCTTCAGCAACGTCGGTGCCAACAATCTCCAGATCGGCTCGATATCGCCCGTCGCCCAGCTCGTCCTGCTCTTCGGAATGTTCACCCAGAGCACCCCCGGAGGGGTCGGCACCGGGTTCGCGATGCTGTTGCTCTTCGCCATTCTCGGAATCTTCATCGCCGGCCTGATGGTCGGGCGAACTCCCGAGTACCTCGGCAAGAAGATCGGCACGTCCCAGGTGAAATGGGCGGCCATGGCCCTCCTGATCCATCCGGCCACGATCCTGTTACCGTTTGTTGTCGCGGTCGCGGGGAATTTTGTGGTGGTGGACGGAGCTACGATCGGGGCGACCTCTCACAATTTCACCTCGGTCCTCTACGAGTTTACGTCCGAGTCCGCGAACAACGGAAGTGCCCTCTCCACGGGGGCGTTCAACGACACCACACCGTTCTTCAACATCGTCGGGGCTCTCGTCATGCTCGTCGGCCGATTCGTTCCGATCCTCGCGATGCTCATGGTCGCGGACCTCTTCTCGCGCCAGGAAGTTCTCCCCGCCGGCGCCGGCACCTTGAGGACGGCCAGTGGAACGTTCACGATCTACCTCACTCTGTTCCTGATCATCACGACGGCGCTCCTCTTCCTGCCCGTGATCGCGATGGGCCCGCTCGCCCAGATCTTCGGAGGGATGTAGCGTGGCGGCCGAGCTCAAAATGGAACCCGGTGCCCACGTCTCGGTCCGCAAGGTCCCGCACACTTCCTGGAAGAGAGTTCTCTCGGCGTCGTTCCGGGGCTTCGACCCCCGCCGGGAGATCCACAACCCGGTGATGTTCTCGGTCTACCTGTTGTTCCTGTTCGTCGTCGTACTCACGCTCGTGCCCCGAGCGTTCCCGGACGTCGCCCACACCTACAACGCCGATTACTACCTCGCCGTCTCGATCATCCTGTTCCTCACGCTATGGTTCGCGCACCTTTCCGACTCGATCGCCGAGGCCCAGGGAAAAGCGCAGGCCGATAGCCTTCGAGAGATCCAAAGCGGAATCCGGGCCCGCCAGATTCGTGCCGACGGCAGCCCCGTTTGGCTGGCGTCCGACGCCCTTCGGGTGGGAGACACGGTCGAGATCCGTCCCGGTGAACCGATCCCGATCGATGGGGACGTGATCCACGGGGCCGCCCTGATCGACGAATCGATGATGACCGGGGAGTCCGAAGCGGTCACCCGGGAAAGCGGCGGGGACAAGACGAGCGTCCTCGGCGGGACTCGCGTCCTCCAAGGAACCATACAGGTCCGGGTCACGACCCAAAAGGGCGAGTCGTTCCTCGACCGAATGATCCGCCTCGTCGAAGGGCAGGGACGGGACCGGACGCCGAACGAGCTCGCCCTCGGGGTGTTGCTCTACGCGTTCACGATCGCGCTCTTCAGTGTGATCGTGACGTTCATCTTCCTCGCCGACTTCACGGACATCATCTACGTCGACATCGCGACGATCGTCGCGCTCTTCGTCTGCCTGATGCCGACGACGATCGGGGCGCTCCTTCCCGCGATCGGGATCTCGGGGATCAACCGGGTCGCCCGGGCCAATGTCATCGCGAAATCCGGGAAGGCCGTCGAGGCCGCCGGTGACCTGGACGTCCTGATCCTCGATAAGACGGGGACGATCACCGTCGGGAACCGACTCGCGGTCCAGCTCGTCGTGGCCCCAGAGGTCCCGATGGCCGAGCTGTTGGAAGCCGCCCTGCTCTGTTCGAGCCTGGACGACACGCCCGAGGGACGCTCGATCGTCCGCCTGGCCGCCCGCCGGGGCGTGCAGCCCGGCCGCCTCGAGCCGGGAACGTTCAAAATCCTCCCGTTCACGGCGGAGCGGCGGATGAGCGGAATCGTGCTGGCGGACGGTCGGGAAGTGTTCAAGGGGTCCCTCCAGGCGATGGAGTCGTACGGAGCCGTCCTCCCCCTCGAGCTTCGGCGCAAGGCCGCGGAGGCCTCCCGTCAGGGGATGACGCCGCTCGCGATCTCGAGCGGGAAACGGGCGATCGGCCTCGTCTACCTCAAGGACGTCGTCAAGCCGGGCATCCGCGACCGTCTTCGCGAGCTGCGGACGATGGGCATCCGAACGATCATGTGCACGGGCGACAACCGACTCACCGCGGCCGCGATCGCTCTGGAGAGCGGGGTCGACGATTTCATCGCGGAGGCGAAGCCCGAGGCGAAGCTCATCCTGATCCAACGGGAGAAGGCCCAAGGACGCCTCGTCGCCATGACGGGGGACGGGACCAACGACGCTCCGGCTCTCGCGCGCGCCGACGTCGGCCTCGCCATGAACAGCGGGACGAGCGCGGCCAAGGAGGCGGGCAACATGGTCGACCTCGACAGCGACCCCACGAAGCTCATCGAGGTCGTCTCGATCGGAAAACAGCTCCTCATCACGCGCGGGGGCCTGACGACGTTTTCGATCACCAACGACGTCGCGAAGTACTTCGCCATCATCCCGGCCGTGTTCATCGCCGCGGGAGCGGGCATGCTGCCGGGAATCGCGTTCATGAACGTCCTCGGTCTCTCCAACCCCGACCTCGCCGTCATCTCGGCGCTCGTGTTCAACGCGGTCATCATCCCGTTCCTCATCCCGCTCGCCCTCTACGGAATCCCGTTCCGACCCCGGAACGCGATCGACCTGCTGCGTCGAAACCTTCTCCTCTACGGAGTCGGGGGCCTGCTGACCGCGTTCGTGGGCATCAAGCTCCTCTACATCCTCCTCTCGTGGCTCGAATCGCTCGGCTGGGTCCAGTATCTCGGGCTCGTCATTTCCCACCTCTTGCCGCTGGGAGGCCTATGAGTACGTCGTCACCCACCCCCGAATCCCCCCCGAAGGAGCCCGCCGTGACGCGGCCGGCCCCACCTCCTCCGGCCCACTCCGGCCTCCAGCACCTCCGGGCGACGGCCCTCTTCTTGGTCCTCGCCCTCTTGGTATCGGGGGTGGCCTACCCCGTCGTCGTCACGGGGATCGCGGAGCTCGTTGACCCCGCCATCGCCAACGGCTCGCTCCTCCGCGACCCGAACGGCACGGTCGTCGGTTCCTCGCTGATCGCCCAGAACACGAGCGCCCCCTATCTCTTCTGGGAACGGCCGTCCCTGACGGACTACAATACGACGCTCGGTACCGACACGCCGCCGGGGCCCAGCGACCCGGCGCTCGGGGCGCTCCTGAACGAAACGATCGCCTACATGGACCAGGCGTGGAACTTCAGCGCCAACCACACGCTACCGGACTGGCTCGTGACCCCGTCGGGGTCCGACCTCGACCCGGACCTGGTTCCCCAGGCGGTCCTGATCCAGGTCCCGCGGGTCGCCGCGGCCACCAACGAATCGATCGCGTTCGTGACGCAGTTCGTCAATGCCCATATCACGAACCCCGTCATCCCGTTCATCGGGGTCGCGTACGTGAACGTTCTTGAGCTCGACATTGCGTGGCTGAAGGTGATCGGGAAGTAACCAATCATGTACCGACAGATCCTCGTGCCCGTGCAGACCTCCTCCGAGGTCGAGCCCATGCTCCGGTTCGCGTCGATGTTGCTCGACGCGGACGGAGAGATCCGGGTCCTGCACGTCATCCCCACGACCACGCTTCCTGAGGTGACCCGAGAGTGGCGGGCGTCGGTCAATATCGTCGTACCGGCCCACGAGACCGGAGCGGCGCTCGACGTGCGGGTCGACCCGGAGGTCCGGGCCGCGACCGACGTCCCCGGGGAGATCCTGGAGAGCGCCGAGTCGCATGACGTCGACGCGATTCTTCTCACGCTGCGGGGGAATCGTCGGAGCCCACGGTTCTTCGTGGGGCATACGGCGACCGGGATCCTCCAGCACGCACGGGCGGATGTCCTCGTGCTCAACCGCCTCGCGCTCGCCGCACCGAGGATCCCACGAATCCTCGTGTCGACGTTCCGCGACCAACCCGCCCCGAAACCGATGATGCTGGCCGAGGAACTGGCCGTGCGCAACCCTCCCGCGCCCGTGATCACCCTCACGTTGGCCACGCGGGGCGGGTCCGCGGTCGAGGAGAGCGACGACCGGGAGGAGACGAGCACCCGGGGGATCCGGATCGTTCATCGTCGGGCGCTCTTCTCCGAGGCGAACCTGGGCCGCCGACGGCATCTTCCCGACCTGTTGCTCCAGGCCGCCCAGCGCGAACGCTACGGTCTCTTGCTCGTCGGCGAGGAGGAGCGGGGTGGCAGCCCGCTCCTCACCCGCCGGTTCCTTGAGGAGCTGTTCCGCGCCGCTCCCTGTCCCGTTCTCGCGTTGCGCGACTAGGAGGCGATCTCGCAATGGGCGAGCTCGCCTTCGTGGGCCTCGGTCTCTCGGACGAGCGAGGCCTCTCCGAGCGCGCGCGCGAGGTCCTCGCGTCCTGCGAGGTCGTGTTCGCGGAGGAGTACACCGCGCTCGCGCCGCCCGGCACTCTCGAACGGCTCGAGAAGCTGCTCGGTAGGCCGGTCCGTCGGCTCTCCCGTCCGCTGCTCGAGTCGGAGCGACCGATCCTCGACGCGCTCGCCGCTCACACCCGTGTCGCGCTTCTGGTCGTGGGCGACCCGTTCGCGGCGACCACCCACGTCGCCCTCCGTTTGGCCGCCGAGCGCGAGGGTCACGCGTGGACGTACCATTCTAATGCGAGCATCTTGACCGCGGCCGCCGGGTTTCTCGGACTGATGCACTATCGGTTCGGGCGCACGGTATCCCTACCCCTGCCGGCCGAGGGATTCTCTCCTACCTCACCGCTCGAGCACATCGCCGCGAACCGCGGACGGGACCTCCATACGCTCGTGCTGCTCGACCTGCGTCCCGAGGAAGGCCGGTATCTCACCGCGTCCTCGGCCCTCACCGTGATACGAGAACGCGACCCGACCGGGACATTCGTATCCGACCGGGACCGGGTCGGGGTCGTCGCCCGCCTCGGGCAGGAGAGCGCCCGCGCCTGGGTCGCGCCGTTCGTGCGATTGCGCACGGTCGACTTCGGACCGCCGATGCACGCGATCGTCGTGCTCGCGCCGACGCTCCATTTCGAGGAGGAAGCGGCGGTGCGACGCTACACCGTCCCGGACGAAGTGGCCCGCGCGTCGGGGCCCTAACGCGGTTTCGGCGCGTCCCCAGCTGATCCCGAGGGAACGAGCGCTTCCGCGAATTGGCGGATGCGGAACGGTCGCAATAGGACGACGTCCGGACGTTGCACCGGGTCGGAGGGAAGGGCGGGAGGATGCGACGCCGGGCCCACCAGGATCACCCGGAGCCCCGGCGAGAGTCCGCGCGCGTGGCCGATCAGTCCGTTCGGGCTCCCCTCGGCCAGGCTCGTGTCGATCACCAGGAGCGACGGACGATGCATGCGGACCAACTCGATCGCCTGGGTCGTTCCTTCGGCTTCCCCGTCCACGCGGAAGTGGTGCAGGCGGAGAAGGCCTCGAAGGAGGACTCGTGTCTCCTCGTCGCCCGCCACGACGACGGCAGACGACGCAGATGCCAATGTGCTGCTCAAGGCCCTTGCTTCCGGTGCGAACCCGGCTCGCACCTCCCCGAGTTGAGTGTACCTACCACGTGCGTCTATTTTCGACTATGCCTCGAACGCCTCCCGCCGCAGGACGGGCGCCGCACGTCGAAGCGACACCGGGTTACGCGACGCCGGCCTCGGCCTCGCCCCAGTCGGCCACGCCGGCCGCTTGCAACAATTGGTCGAGAGCGCTGTGGTACTGGTCCGCGGGAGCGCGGAGAAGTTCCCGGGCCCGGTAGCTCAGGGCGCCCCCGAACTCCCGTTCGGTCTCCGAGAACTGCCAGGCGTGCGCGTTCTCTCTCCCGAGGGCCTTCAAGAAAGCGTAGGCGAGGCCCCGTTCTTTTCCCTCCGCGGGCAGGGATTGCAGGATCGCCCGCTCGGCTCCGGTCTCGCGGTGGGTGCGGAACTCCCGCGCGACGCGGTCGACCCACGCGGCCTCCCGGGCGAGGCGGGAGTATCGCGGGAGGGTGCCGAGGAGCTCTTTCTCTTCGCTCGAGCGCTCGGCCCGCTTCAGGAGCTCCGCGACCCGGCCGGGAGACGAGCGCGTATCCCCGATGAGCCGCTGCGCTTCCTTGGGGTCGCGCACGATCGTTCGAACGATCGTCTCCGCGTGCTCGCTCCACAACTTCTCGAGCGCGCGGCTCGCCCGGGGTTCGTCCACTTCGAACGGACCCGACCACGTCCCGAGGACCGCTTCGAGGGCCCGGCGCTCGACGGGGGTCGGCGCGAGAGCATCCAGGAACGGCGTGAGCTGGTCCCCGTAGCAGACCCCACCGGCGATCAGCGTGGTCCGTCCGGTTCGCTCCACCCGGGCCGCGAGCTCGGAGGTGAAGGCGTCGAGGAGCCCGGTGTCCGAGAGCTTTCCGAGTTCGTAGTCGCGTCGCAGGCCCCGCGGCAGCGGCGGGAGCGAAGCGTGCACGCACTCCGGTCCGCCGCGGCACCGCACGTTCGGCTCCGCGGTCACGGGGAACTCGGCCGCAGGGTCGGGGCTCGCCGTGCCGTCCGAGACGCTCGAGAGGAGGTGCCGCTCGCTCTTCGCGCATCGACGGCAGACCCGGAACGCGGTCCCCGCGCCCGGCCAACCGACCTCGAGGAACGGGCGGGGTTCGCCGGCCTGGAGGTGGACGCACTCGAAACGCCCCGCCCCGGGATTCTCGACCAGTCGGTACGGGAGCTCCGCTACCGTCTCCGCACGGAACTCCGGAGGAGGCGCGGGCGAAAATCCGGTGCAGAAGAGGGTACGGCGCGTCGCGAAGAAGTGGAATCCTTTGCGGGCCCAATCGAGATACCCGAGCAGGAGCCGGTTCGGGTCGTCCGATTGCTGCACGGCGACCTCGGCTTCGCGGTCGGTGCGAGCGAAGGGGGCGTACGACACCTCGCCTCCGGGGAGAGGGAAGCCGACAATCGTCAGGTTCTTCGGGTCGAGGTAGAATCGCAACAGCCCCGCGTAGGCTCGGGCGAGCGAGTCGCCCCAGCGCGCGAGCTTCTCGAGGCGGTGCACGTCGTCGCGGGCCTCGCGGACCTCTTCGAGCTCAGCGCGCCGCCGGTCGAACCGTTCGGGCGGACACTCTTCGCTCAGCCGCGGGACGAGGGGGTCGACCGATTCCCGGAGGACCTTCGCCCGGGCGATCAGGTCGTGCTCGCGCAGCACCGAGCCTTTGTGGATTCTCGCCACCCGTCGCCTCGTCCCTCGAGCCGCGGGCGGTACTTATTCCCGGGGGTCAGCGACGGCACGAGTCCAGGAAATGTCGGAACATCTCCCGACCGCCCTCGGTGTGCTCGACCTCGGGATGGAACTGCACGCCCCAGATCGGGAGCGACGGGTGCGCCATCGCCTGCACCGGGCACGCCGCAGAGTGGGCGAGGACGCTCCAGCCCGGAGGGGCGACCGCGACCTGGTCGTTGTGGCTCGACCAGACCCGAAGCTGGGCCGGCAGTCCCGCGAAGATCGGATGGTCGCCGCGGTCGACGGTGAGCTCGACCGAGCCGAATTCGGGGGCCGCGGCTCGCTCGACGCGGCCTCCGAAGTGGCGCCCGAGGAATTGGTGGCCGACGCAGATCGCGAGCACGGGCACTTTCCCGGAGTCGATCCATTCGCCCACCCGCCCGAGGGGAGCGTCCGTTCCCTCGAGGCTGAGCGCCCCGCCCGACAGCACCACGCCGTCCGCGTCCATCTCCTCGAAGGGGGTCGTGTTCGGGAGGATCCGCGTGTCGGCCCCCAGGTCGCGGAGGACCCGCCACTCCCGGTGGGTCCACTGTCCACCGTTGTCGAGGACGGGGACCTTCATCGCTTGTCCTCGGTCGCGGGGCTCGAAGCGGAATCGGGGGTCGGCTCCTCCGCCGGGCGGCCGCGCAGGTCGGCGAGGTCCCGCTTGATCGACTGCATGTCGGACCGCATCCGGAGCATCTCCTCCTCGAACGGGGTGAACCCGGTCGGGCTCAGCAGTCGGTGCGACAGGTAGACCCCGATGAAGATCGCCCCCACCAGCGCGAGTAGCGTGGTGAACACGAGCGCGATCACGAACGCGAGAGGGTCGGCGATCGCGGACTGGATGGGGAGGGTGAAGACGTGGGTGATCTCCGCGAGCTCCACCACGAGCAGGATGACGATCAGGGCGATCCAGAGCAGGACCGCTACGCGACTCGCCCTCACGGATAGCCTCCGGGACCGGCGTTCGCGAGCAGGATCGCGATCGGCAGCGTGTCGTTGTTGACCGCGAGCTGAGACGGCACCGTCACGCCCGAGGTCGCCGTGGCGGAATAAAGGCTCTCGCCGCTCGAAGAGGCGGCCGGGGACGCGTAGAACGCCAGCAGTCCGACGTACCACGTGCTCCCGGAGGGACTGGTGTAGTGCGCGGAGATGTTGAGGGCGACCGGGTTCGCCGTCGTGTTCACGATGACCGAGAGCACGTTGCTGTCGTTATCCCACTGCGTCCAATTGAGACGGTTCCAGGAGATCGAAGTGGTGCCGGTCCAGTTGAAGGAGGACGCCACGCCGATGCGGATCACGTCGTACCGAATGGTCTCCCCGAGCGCCCAGACGTAGAAGTGGAAACTGGCGTTCGTCGAGGTCTTGTCGACCACGAGTTCGGCCTGAGTGAGGATTCCCGGTGCGGGTTTCCCGTTCCGCACGAGCACCGGCGTGAGCAGGATCATAAGGACCAAAAGGAGGGAAACCCCGACGAGGGGCCACGGGGCATAGACCCCCAGCCTCCCCCTCGGACGGGGAGGGGTCCCGTTCGGGGAGAAGAACGACCCGCTCACGCTGTTCCCGCCTTCCAGCCGCGATAGAGCTGGTGCGATACGCCGAGGTGGTCGAGAACCTTGCCGGCGAGGTAGTCGGTCGTCTCCTCGACCGATTTCGGTCGGAGATAGTACGCCGGGGAGGCCACGAGGACGATTGCGCCGAGCTCGCTCAAGGTCGTGAGGTGCCGTAGGAGGGTCGTGGAAAGCGGGGTCTCCCGGGGCACGAGAACGAGGCGCCGTCGCTCCTTGAGATGGACGGCCGCCGCCCGGGTGAGGAGCGTGTCGCTGAGCCCCAGCGCGATCTTGGCCGCGGTGTTCGACGAGCAGGGAACCACGACCATCCCCCTCGTGGGGAACGAGCCGCTCGCAATCGGGGCCGCCAGGTCTCGGTCGGAATAAACGTGCGAGGCCCACGGACGGAGCGCTTCTTCGTCGAGGTCGGTCTCCTCGCGAAGGACGGTGCGCGCCCCCTCCGATACGACGAGCGAAACCGGGAGATGCGCGTCGTGCAACGCCCGAAGGACTCGAAGAGCGATCGGCGCCCCGCTGGCGCCCGACATTCCCACGACGAACGGAGCTTCCTCGGTCACGGCAGGTCCCCGGTGTTAAGAAGCTTCAACGAATCCGTTCATAAGACGGTTCGTGAGGCGGCAGCATTGGCTCATCGGGCGGCTATCGTAGGGGCGGGGCACACCCGGTTCGGGGTGCTGGACGCGGGCCCCCGAGCCTTGGTCCGGTCGGCCGTGGAGTCGGCGTTGCGCAGTGTCGACAAGGGCGCCGACCGTACGGACGTGGGAGAAGCGATGCTCGCCACGCTCGGCTTCGGGGGCTCCCAGATCGGAAACTCGGCCGCTCTGCTCGCGGAGGAGGCCGGCGTGGTCGGCGTTCCGGTGACTCGAGTCGAGAACGCGTGTGCCTCCGGCGGGTTCGCCCTCCGTTCGGCGGTGGGCGCGCTCGCCGCTCGGGCGGGCCCGCTCGTGCTCGTGGTGGGCGTCGAGAAGATGACCGACGTCTCGAACGCCCGCCGTCGCTACTGGCTGGGGGTCTCGGGCGACACCGAGTGGGAGCGTCTCGCCGGGCTCACGTTCGCCGGAGTCTACGGACTCATTGCCTCCCGGTACTTTGTGGAGCACGGGGATGCCTCCCAAGCGCTCGCGGAAGTCGCGGCGAAGAATCACGAGAACGGCGCGCTGAACCCGAACGCCCACTTTCAGAAGCGAGTCTCCCGGGCCGAAGTGCTGGCGGCCCCCCGCGTCGCCGACCCCCTCGGGCTCTACGACTGCTGTCCCGTGAGCGACGGCGCCGCCGCGCTGCTCTTGTGCGCTCCCGAGCTCGCCCGGAAGTACACGGACGCCCCCGTGTATCTCGACGGCCTGGGAGCGGGCACGGATTTCCTCGCGGTACAGGAGCGGGCCTCGATCACACGGTTCCGCGCGACCCAACGAGCCGCGCACGAGGCGTTCCGGTCGGCGGGCTGGCACCGTTCCGACGTCTCGTTTCTCGAGGTGCACGATTGCTTCACGATCGCCGAGCTCCTAGCGCTCGAAGACCTCGGGTTCGTCGGACCCGGTGAAGCCGCAGCGCTAACGCTTTCGGGAGAGACCCGAAGGGACGGGCGGCTTCCGGTGAACCCCGACGGAGGACTGAAAGCGAAAGGACATCCGATCGGCGCCACCGGCGTGAGCCAGGCGTACGAGATCTTTCTCCAGCTTCGCGGCGAAGCGGGCGCGCGTCAGGTGGCCCACGCCGGACACGCCCTGGCCCACAACGTCGGCGGCGCGGGGGCGACGGCGGCCGTTTCCCTCTTCTCGGTGGGGTGAGCTCGATGCGTTCGGTGGTCCGCGTCGCCGCCTACGTTCCGGCGGGATCCTCGGGGGGTGTGCGAGTGGCCGCGTCCGACGAGGATGCGTTCACGCTGGGGGCGACCGCGGTCGAGCGCGCGTGGGGGGCGCGGGACGTTCCTTCGGAGCCGGTCGTCGTCCACCTCCTCGGAGACTACCCGGCCATGGCGGACTGGGGATTCCCGGCGCTCTTGGGCCAAAAAGCCGAGGTGCTTCGACACCCCGGAAACGCCGACGAACTGGCCCGCACGCTTCACGAGGTCGAGGAATTGGACGGAGGTCCGGTCTTCCTCGTGGCCACCGAGATGCCCGAACGCGACGCCCACCACGAGGGATCCTCCCCTGCCGCGACCGGGGCCGGGTCGGTCGCCTATCTTCTGGAACGTTCGGCTCGCGGGAAACCGTTCCCGTTCGAGCACGTCGGCACCGCCCGCTCGGCGCTGACATTGGCCCTGAACCGGGGGAACCCGACCGGAGCCGGGGTCGAACCCCCCGTCTTCGTGGGAGACTGGGATCTCCCCGGGGGGACGGGTCGACCCGTCAGCGCCGAACTCATTCGACGGGCGGCCGAGCGGGATGCGTCGGCGGTCTCCGAGGGGGCGTACGTTCCGCGAGCACGATATCTCGAGAACCTCCCGAGCCGTTGGCGGCTGGTCGCGGAGGAATGCGACAATTGTCACGAAATGACGTTCCCCGCGCGCGGAATCTGCCGGCGCTGCCGACGCCGGGACACTCTCGCGACCGTGCCGCTGCCTCGGGACGGAGGTCTCGTCGTCGCGATCACGACGATCGGCAAGGGCGGTCAGCCCACGGAATTCGACGACCAGGTCGAGTCGTCCGGACCCTACTCGGTCGCGCTCGTCGAACTCGCCGAAGGGATCCGGACGACCCTGCAGGTGACCGATGCCTCGCCGGGCGAGGTCCGTGTGAGCGACCGGGTCAACACCCTGCTTCGCCGTCTCTATCCGATGGAAGGGGAGTGGCGGTACGGTCGTAAAGCCGTGCCGGCGCCCTCGGGTGCCGCGGAACGCGACGGGCGCTGAAACGACGTCCCGAAGGCCGTCGTTTCGGTCCTACGCAAAACCCGGTAGGTCGCGGTCCGCCGGCGGTTCGCCGCCCTTGCGGACGTACGGCTCCGCGGCGATCCCGAGGTGGGCCGCCAGGGTCCGAAAGGTTTGGGCGAGCTGATGGACCGATTGGGCCATCTCTCGTTGTTCAGCCCTCAACTGCTGGAGCTCCTCTCGCAGGTTCCGCAACTCGCCTTCCCAGCGCGCCTCGTCGGAACCCACCGTCACTTTCCATCGCCTCGAGCGGACGATCGCCCTTCGGTAGATACGTTCTCCCGAACCGGCTCGTCGTCGGCTCGGGCCCTTTCGAGGTCGGGACACCCTTGAGGCCAAACTGTAAACCCACCCCGAGGTGCTCGCCTGTGGTGACTGAAGCTTATGTACGACTATCGTAATTCCGATATCGGAATTACGATGATTGAGGGTTCTCGGATCCATGAGCCCCTTCGCGGCCGGCCCGGGGGGTGGCGTACCGGGAACCCGACCAGCAACGCCCAAGAACCCCCCGCGGTCGGGGGAGAGCGAGAGTCCGAATGACGGAAGCGATCATCGCGGAAGGTCTCAGCAAGGTCTTCAACGGTTCGGTGAAGGCCGTCGACGGGATTTCCTTCTCGGTGAAAGAGGGCGAAGTCTACGGTTTTCTGGGCCCGAACGGAGCCGGGAAGACGACCACCCTCTCGATGCTGACCGCCGTGCTCGGACCGACCGCCGGTCGAGCGACGGTCGACGGACTGGACGTCGTCCAGCATCCCCATGAGCTGAAGCAGCGGATTGGGCTGGTCTTCCAGGAGTCGACGGCCGACCAGGACCTGACCGGACGCGAGAATCTCGAGCTGGCGGCGGCTCTCTTCGGGGTCCCTCTGAGGGACACCCCCGAGCGGGTCCAGGAACTCCTCGGACGTCTCGCTCTCGCCGACTCGGCCGAACGTCTCGTGAAGACGTACTCCGGAGGCATGCGTCGCCGGCTCGAGCTCGCCGTAGGGATCATACACTCGCCTCGGGTCCTGTTCTTGGACGAGCCGACGCTCGGCCTCGACCCTCAGGGCCGAGCGGGTTTTTGGAAGATCATAGGCGAGCTTCGGAAGGAGACCGGAATGACAGTCTTCCTCACCACCCACTATCTGGAAGAGGCGGATGGGATGTGCGACCGGATCGCCATCATCGACCACGGCAAGATCGTCGCGACGGGGACTCCGACGGAGCTCAAGGACCGGGTGGGCGGAGACGTCGTCACCGTCCGGCCGCTCGGGAACGCGACGGCGCTGGAACCCGCTCTCCGGGCCCTCCCGGGGGTCACCGCGGTGGCATTCCAGGACGGAACGTTCCGCGTAAAATGTCCCAGTGGGGACGCCCTCATTCCGAAGGCGGTCGGAGCCGCGACCAACCTCGGCATCGCTCTAGCCGGCGTTTCGCTGCGACGACCGAGCCTCGATGAAGTGTTCCTCGAATTCACCGGACGCGAGTTCCGGGAGGATGAGGGACCCACGGCGACCGACCGAGCCGTGTTCCTGAGCCGCTTCCAGGACGGACGAAGGGGGCGGCGATGAACGTTCGGCGCTGGAGCGCTCTCACGAAGCGAGAGCTCCTCAAGATCGGGAGGAATCCGGCGGCGATTGGGACGTCCCTGCTGCTTCCCATCCTGTACTTGCTCCTGTTCGGACAGGGGTTCAACTTCACGAAACTCCTCAATGTGCCCGGCCTCACCGCGCAGCAGCAGGCCCTGTTCCTCGCCACGTATCTCCTCGGGGCCCCCGACTACTTCTCCTACTTCGCGGCCGGCATGGTCGGTTTCGTGAGCGTGACGGCGACCCTGTTCGTTGGGGCGAACGTCATTTTCGACAAGCTCTTCGGAACCCTGAAGCGGACCGCGGCTTCCCCGGCGACCGCGACCGACATCTTCGGAGCCCGACTCGTGGCCGGGTCGATCCAACCGGTCGCCCTCGCGTTCCTCGTCCTCGGCCTTGCGGTCCTGCTGGGGTACGTCGGGCTCGCCGGCCTCCACATCACGGCCGCGGTCTCGGTGGTCGGGGCCGTCGAAATCGTCGTCGCCATCCTCCTCCTTTCACTGATGTTCGCCTCCCTCTTTCTTGCGCTCGGTTTCACGATCGAGCAGCCGCAGACCTACTTTGCTGTGGTGAACGCGATCAATCTGCCGGTCCTCCTCACTTCGGCCGCCTTGTACCCGTGGGGAGCCATGCCGTCGTGGCTGCAGGGGATCGCTTCTTACAACCCCATCACGCTCGCGGTCGAGGTCTTGCGGATCAACCTCTTCGGAGGGAACTTCTACCCGCAAGCGGCATGGGTCTACCTGCTCGGACTGATCGGTTGGGCCGTGGCGATGTTCGCCATCGCGACGCTCCTGACCCAGCGGGCTCTCGCTCCCAAAGTCTAGCGGGTCAGGTCCGGTCGCCCGAAGGGCCGAAAGGGGAGTCCACTATCCCCTTCTCCACGAACGGAACCCAGGTCCCTTTCTCGGCCGAGAAATCGACCCGTTGCAGCTCCACCACGAAGCCCTTGAGGAGCTCGGTGGCCGCAGGTCGGACGGAGATGGAGTAGACGTAGATGCCGAACCCCATGAACTCGGTGACTCGCCGCAGCACTTCGGGAAGCGCGTCCCGCGGGACGGTGATTCGGATCGAGGTCCCTCCCAGCAGGGTCGAGAACTCGTCGACGTCGAAGGGACGTTCGAGGGTGATGAGGGGCTGCGAGGGGGCCCCGGTGCCGGGGCTCGGGGGTAGGGAAGGGGTCGAAACGGTCACCGAGGGGGTCGAAGAGGACGGGCTGGGCGGTGGACCCTTGGGCGCGGTTCCGGGGGCCTTCGGTGGGTAGCGGTCGAGCACCGGGCTTGCGTCTCGTCCGATGAATCGGGGTTGGGCCGCGGCCCTCGGGCGGCGCGGCAACCGCGCGGGGACCTTCTTCGGTTTTCCTCGTTTCTTGGTCGGCATGGGGCCCGGACGTCCCGAGGCGTGGCGGGCCATAAGGCATCGCCTCCCCCGGCCGATGGGCCGTTCCGAAGGGGCGTATATCGTCGGTTTGTAGCGAGCGGTGCCGTGCGACTCCTCGTCACGGCTGGTGACTTTTGTCGCTCCCGAGACGACACATGGGTTATGTAGCAAGGGACAAGTGGGAATCCCAGGTCCGAACCGCAAAGGCAGGACCGAAAACGAGGAAACGAAAATGCCGGCACGCGTCATGAAGGAGTTCCAAGCGCCCCGCGGCCTACCGCGCAAGACCGCGTCGGTCTGCCCTGAGTGCATCAAGGTCATCCCCGCGATCGTCCGCGAGAAGGAAGGCCGGGTCATCATGGAGAAGACCTGCCGAACCCACGGCTATTTCTGGGACATCATCTCGAACGACGTCGATTTCTACCTCCGGATGGAGGTCTATGCCCACGACGGGGTCGGTTACGAGAACCCGTACTACGACAAGTTCCGCGGCTGCCCGACCACGTGCGGAATGTGCAGCCACCACAAGTCCCACACGGGACTCGCGCTCGTCGACCTGACGAACCGCTGCAACTTGAAGTGCCCCGTCTGCTTCGCGAACGCCAACGCCGCGGGCTACGTCTTCGAGCCGACCCGCGAGCAGATCCACTTCATGCTGAAGACCCTCCGGGAGCAGAAGCCCGTCGGAACGGTCGCGGTCCAGTTCTCGGGCGGCGAACCGACGCTCTCCCCGCTCTTCCTGGACGCGGTCTCGATGGCCCGCGACCTCGCCTTCAAGCAGATCCAGGTCGCGACGAACGGGATCCGGGTCGCCAACGAGCCCGGCTTCGCCCAGGCGTGCCGGGACTCCGGTCTCCATACCCTCTACCTGCAGTTTGACGGTCTCGACGACGAGATCTACCGAAAGGTGCGCGGCGTGCCCCTGCTCAAGGTGAAGCAGAAGGCGATTCAGGCCGCCCGGGAGACGCACTCCCCCGCGACCGAGCTCGCGGCGGGCAAGCCGGACAAGCCGCTCTCCGTCGTCCTCGTCCCCACCCTCGTCGGCGGGTTCAACGAGAAGGAGATCTGGCCGACCGTGAAGTTCGCGATCGACAACATCGACGTCGTCCGCGGCGTCAACTTCCAGCCGGTCGCGCTCACCGCGCGGATTCCCGACAAGGACCGCTTCCAGATGCGGTTCACCCAGTCGGACCTCGTCCGAATCCTCTGCACGGAGGGCCCGTTCGAGAAGTCGGACTTCTTCCCCGTCCCGTCCGTGGCCCCGATCTCCGAGCTCGTCTCGATCATCCACGGCGAAGAGAAGATGACCCTGACGACCCACCCCGGCTGCGGCTGCGCCACCTTCGCGTTCATCTCGAAGGACGGCCAGAAGATCACCCCGCTCCCCCGGTTCATGGACGTCGACGGCTTCTTCGAGAACGTCGAGTCGATGATCGAGAAGTACCGGGACGCCCGCTTCTCGCGCGTCCGAACCGCCGTCGCGGGAGCCCGACTGCTCCACGACGTGTCGAAGTACTTCGACTTCTCGAAGGCCCCGGAGGGCCTGAGCGAGAAGAACTGCGTGAAGGTCATCGCCGGGATCTTCACCGAAGGGAACAAGGAGGCGCTCGCGAAGTTCACGTGGCGCACGCTCTACATCGGGAACATGCACTTCCAGGACGCCTACGACTACGATATCCAGCGCCTGATGCGCTGCGATATCCACTACGCGGTCCCGGACGGACGCGTGATTCCGTTCTGCTCGTACAACTCGGGCCCCATCTACCGGACAGAGGTCGAGAAGAAGTTCTCGATCCCGATCCCCGAATGGCAGGCCGCGAAGAAGCAGGGCGGCTTCGCGCTGAAGACGCTCGAGACGATGGGCGTCAACGGCGAGGTCATCGTCGACCCCGAGTACTACAAGATCCGGGCGCTCAAGGGCGCGCCGGGCATGTCGTCCGCGTAGGTCGACCCCGGACCTCCGGGCCAACCCTTTCCTTCCCGGCCTCTATTCTTTCCACGCTTTCAGGCGACCGTCTCGAACAGTGCGGCTCCCGCCTCGCGCCATCGGAGGCTCGAGGGCAGCGACCCCTTCTTTTCGCGCTCGAGGCGGCGGTCGATCTCCTTCCAGACGGCGGAGGGCCGGACCGAGGGTTTGGAGGAGGCGGGGGCCGGGGTGTCGGGATGGTTCGTGAGCCACCGGTCGACCGCCTCGATGTGCTTGCACGTCCCGAGGCCGCGTCGCGCGAAGTCGGCGCACGTGCAGAGCGCGGTCGAACGGTCGGGGTACGTGGGCCGCATGACAAGGTAGGCGGTCCGGTGGAGCGGGTTTCGGACCTCCACCAGGGGGTAGGGGTCCCGCCGGAGCAAACGGATGTCGAGGGGTTCCTCGAGCGCGCGGGAGCGTCGTTCGCTGAGCTCGTCCGCGAGGTCGCGCGGGTCCGGAGTGCGCGAAGACGACGCTCGCGGTCGGTCCACGGCGCGGTACCCGCCGGACGCTACTTAGGTATTCCCGACCGCCGGAGGACCGCCTCCCTTCGGACCAAAGTTTGTTATCGTACACCGGGGTGATGAGGCCCCAAGCCACCGGGTCCGCTGCTTCGTGCCCCCGACCCCGCCGGGTCGCGAGGTGCCTTGCCCCGGTAACATCGGAGAACGCACGCACCCATGGACACGACCACTGAGTTCATCGTCGGCCTGTTCCTGTTGGTCGCCGCCTCGATCCTGGTCGGGGAACTCCTGAGCCGACTCGGAATAGCCGCCCTGGTCGGCCAGATCTTGGTCGGAGTGGTGCTGGGCCCGACCGTCTTCGGGAACTACCTCGGGCTGACGAACATCTCGGCCGAGTTCACCGGGATCCAATTCCTCGCGACGTTCTTCATCCTCATGATGGCCGGGCTCGCCGTCACCCCGGCGCAGATCCGCGCGACCGGCGCTTCCGCCGCCGCGCTGGGGATCGCGATCTTCGTCATCCCGTTCGTGGCGGGGGCGGGGGTCGTTCGCCTCCTCTACCCGACCCTGCCGACCGACACCACGCTGTTCATCTCGCTGACGATCTCGATCACCGCACTCCCCGTCCTCGGGATCATGTTGCGCGAGTTCAACCTCGCCGACACGCGCTTCGGCGCGTTCCTGATGAACTGCTCGGTCGTCAACGAGCTGGCCGCGGTCACGGTGTTCGCGGTCCTCCTGCGGCTCGAGACCGGTACCGGCAACCTCTGGTTCGACATCGCGACCGCGGTCGCGACGGTCGGCCTGTTCCTCTCGACCATCCTCGCCATCCACATGGGACTTCAGAGCCTGCGCCAGCTCCATGTATGGGATCGCTGGGTCGAGCGCTTCCGTCTCACGTGGCGGTCGCGCGAGGCCGGCTTCGGGATCCTGATGGTGGCGGGGCTGGGGGCCGCGCTCTACTCGCAGTTCCTTGGGCTCACCTTCATCGTCGGCGCGTTCTACGCCGGTCTCCTTATCACTCCGGAGAGCGCCGGTCGCGCCGGGCATCGAACGATCAGTCTTGTGTTCAACGCGATCACGTGGGGATTCTTCATCCCCCTATTCTTCGCTCTCGTCGGGTTCGGCATGAACTTCCAGACCCTTGGATTTGCCGCCCTGCCCATCCTCGCGTTCGCCTCCCTGGCGGCCTTCGCCTTCTTCTCAAAGGTATTCGTCGGGAGCGCGTTTGCGCGTACCCTCGGGTGGTCGGGGAACGAATCGCTCTGCGCCGGCATGCTCGTGTCGAGCCGGGGCGCGGTCGAGCTCGCGATGGCCGTGATCCTGCTCGACGAGGGAATCTTCTCGACCCAGATCTACACGGTGGTCGCCGGTGTCGGACTGCTGACAACCCTCTTCGCGCCGATGGCCGCGAAACCGTTCGTGCGCTCGATCACGGCCGCGCGGCGCGCGTCGGCCGAGCGGGCCAGTGCGATCACCGAAAGCCTACCGCCGCGTCACCTCATCTCCGACGGGGAAGTCACGCTTCGGCGCTGACTCCTCCGAACGGGTCCCGTCGGGGCCACCACGGTTATCTCCCGGGCGTCGACTGACCCGATATGGCCGTGGAGGGAGCGCCTCCGGATCGCCGGAGTCGACGACCCGCTCTCTCGAAGTCGGCGAAGATCGGTCTCGGTCTCCTCCTCACCCTGGTCGGGCTGTTCCTGCTCGTCGTGCTCTTCCCGACGGACCCGAACCGCTTCTCCACAGTGCTGCCCGTGGCGGCCGCGGGGATTGTGGCGCTGTGGGTCGGGGGCATTCTGATGGGCGTCGGCAGCCGTTCGTGAGAGGTCGCCCGTGCAGCGAACGCTCCCCTGGCGTCTCGTGACCGTCGACATCGACGGGACGTTGACCCTGCGTCACGGGTGGAGGGATATCGCGGTCGCATTCGACCGCCTCGAGGCCTTCGAGGACACGAATCGACGCTTCTTCGCCCAGGAGATCGGCGAGGACCTCCACCTTGCGGACCTCCTGGACCTCGCGACCGGACACACCGTGGCCGAGGTCACGGCGGTCGTGGAAAAGACTCCCAAGCTGCGCGGGATCCGGGAGGGGGTTTCGCGGTTGCACGCCCGGGGCGCCCGGGTCGCTTTGCTCACCCACAACCCGGACTATGTGGTCGACTGGTACCGACGCACGTTCGGATTTGACGATGCGGAAGGAGTGGCCGCTCAGACGGTCACGGGCGGCCGGATCGGTCCTCCGGTCGACGTCCGGGCCAATAAGCCCGGGGGCCTTCGCTCGCTCCTCGCTCGCCTGGGGGTTCCGGCCCTCACAGCGGTCCACGTCGGGGACGGTCGGTCGGACGCCGAAGTGTTCCGCATGGTGGGAGGCGGGGTCGCCCTCAACTCGCCCTTCCCGGACGTGAATCGAGCGGCGGACCTCGCCCTCTCCACCGAGAATTTCCAAGAGGTGGTGGACGGGCTCCTGCACCTCCACCCCCGACGGTGAATTACGACCCGCGACGGTTCATAGAATTCTTATAGCGCCGCACCGTCGATTGGTGAGTCCATGGAGTATGTCATCGTCCGCGCCACCCACCCGACCTGGCTCACGTTGCAGCTCCCGAGCGAGGTCGCGGATCTGATCTGCTTCCGGCCGGAAGCGGGAGCGCATCGGGACCAGAGCCGGACGATATCGTTCCTGGCGCGGGGCTCGGGGATCGCCCGGGTCATCGCGTCGCATCCCGCTCGCGAGGCGCTCGCGATCGAGACGGTCCGAAACCGCCTGATCGCGTCGGCCCGGCCGGGCGAGCGCCACCTGTTCACGTTGCCCGCCCCCGTCGTCCAGCACCTGGGCCTTCAGGTCTACTCGCGGGGCCCGAAGCTCCGAGGCACCGACGACCGGATCCTTTGGTTCGTCCCAGCGCCCGAGTACTACGAATACCGCTCGATCGTCGAGGCGGGCAAAACCTGGAATGGCCCATCGGGGGGTCCGTTCGCCCGCGTCTACGTCACGAAATCGCTCTATCCGTTCCCGAAGGAACTCCAACAGCTCGCGGAAGTCGAGTACCGGATCGAAGAGGAGGAGTGGCGACCGGCGGTCGAAGCTCTTCAGCGCGTGGGCCGGGGTCGCCGGGTGGTGCTGTAGGGGTCCGGAGGACCCTTCCTCCCCCTAGGGCCGGCGATGATTTCGGGCCATCGGAGGGGGGACCCTGCCCCGTGGTCGGGCTTACGAGGGCCATGAAATTTCCATAGTTACATATACCGGCCCGAAGGATAGATTCCACCCATGCGGGGCACGGCCAGCGGGCCCTCGAAGGACCCCAGTCCCAAGCGGTACACCCTTCGTAACCCGGTGCCGCTCCGGACGGAGCAGGACATGACGACGACCCGTGCGGGGATTCCTACCGATACCGTGTTGTCGTATACTGCCGGACCCGTGGATTTCGACTCGCTCGCGAAGGCGATCCGTCGGTCGGTCGGCCACGAAGGCATGCGGCCCGAGGACGCCCGCTCGATCGCGGCCCACGTCCTGAATTTCTTCGGTTTCAACGAGAGGATCATCGACAACGTCCTCGAACCGGACGACCGAGACACGTTCTACATGCTGGAGGACACGGGCATCCTGGAGACCGAGCGCGACGAGACGACCCTCTACGACGGCCGCGAGTGGAGGATCCACTACTGGATGTTCCGAAAGGAGCGGATCTTCGAGCTGGCCCGCGAGGAGTCGGCCGCCATGGCCGCGGCGGGCGAGAAGGAGGTCGTGTACTCCTCGAACGCCAATCGCTCCGGGGCATTCCTGCTCCCGCACGGGGAACTCGGCACCGGCATGGCCGCCCACGCCGTATATCATGAGCTCGGGGACGAGGTCTGGCTCGAGCGCCGCCAGAACCCTTCGCCCACGCCTCCGGCCGCGCCGGCTCCCCGCCGACGGACCCACGTTGTCGACGAATAGGCCCGCTCCGGCCGTTCCGAACCGTTAACCTTCCGGGCGCGTCGCCCTTCGGGATGCGCCGGTTCTTGATCCTGGCCCACCGGGTCCCCACCGGCGGTCAGTTCACCCTCAACGACCTCGCGGGCGGGGCCGGGCGCATGGACGAGGTCGCGCGCGCCGTCTCTACGGCCTTCACGCTCTCGAACGACCTGCGCCGGGACACCGAGGTGACCGTCCTCTTCGTGGCGGACCCGCCACCGAAGGCTCGGCGCATCGACCTCGTCGGAGCGAGACTGCGGTACCTCAACCCGGACGAGCGGTCCACCGCCGCGCTCCTGAAGAACGCCCTGGTCCGGTCGGCCGACTTTCCGCGTCCGTTCGAGTCCTCGCCCGGACTCACGGTCGCCGCTGCGGAACCGACGGCGGACCTTCGGACGTTCTTGACGCAGCCCAACGCCGTCTGGCTCTCCGAGGACGGCCGCCCGATCGAGGAGTGGTCCTCGCCGGGCGGTCAGATCGCCGCGGTCGTCTCGGACCCCTACGACCCGACGCCCGAGGAGCGAGACCTCCTCCTCTCAAGCGGCGTCCCGCGGCTCTCGGTCGGTCCTCGCTCGTTGCGGACGAGCCAGGTCGTCGACCTCGTCCACCACGAACTCGACCTCCGGGAAGCCGGGCGGTCGGCGAACGCGGCCGCGAGCCCTAGTGGACGAACATCGGCCGAGTGATCTCGGCCGTGCTCTCGAGCGCCTCGCGCACGGACCTCGGTCGGAGGCCCCCGATCACGGCCGTCAGGTGGACGACCTCTCTCGGCTCGGGACGGACCCGGGTGCCGAAGACGAGTCGGTCGGGGTTGTTGAGTCGCGCGCTCATCGTGCGCAACACGCGATCGAGCGTCCGCAGCGTGAGGTTCGAGCCTCCGTCCAAGTGCACGAGCGCCGACGATCGCTCCGAGAGGTGGAAATCGAGCAACGAGTCCGTGAGCGCCTGCTGGACGAGCCGCTCGGGCTCGGAGATGTGGTATTCGCCGACCAAGAGGGTCGAGAGCCCCGCGTCCCTCAGGTGATTCTTCAAGCTCGCCAGGTCGACGTTGAGTTGGGAAGGGTTCTCGATCATATCGACCAGGCTCGAGACGAGCGAGTGGATGTAGGCGTTCCGGACGTGGAACACCCGATGGATCGGGAGCGACTCGAAGCGACGGAGCTTTTCGTTCGCGAGCGCGACCAAGAGACCGCCCATCTTCTCGAGCTCCGTGACCGTCTCCTCGACGTTGTTCCGACGGGTCTGGTTGTTGTCGAGCTCGAGCTGGAACGGCAGAAAGGCCACGGGGACCGCGAGGGTCTCGGTCGAACGCAGCGCCCGCGAGAGGAACGGCAACAGGGCGCTCCCGGTGCCGCCGCCGAGGCCGGCGAGCAGGAACACGATCTCGAACGGCCGAAGGCGACGGAGGAGCTCCTCCTTCCCCTCTTCCGCGGCCCGAAGGACCCGAGCCCGGTCCCCTCCGCTGCCGCGCCCCCGGAGCTCCCGGTTCCCGATGAGGATCCGCTCCTCGACGCCGCTGCGCAGAAGGTGGGACGCGTCCGTGTTCACGGCGATCGCGCGAACCCCCGGAATGCCGAGGGCGATCAGGTCCTGGACCGCTTCGCTTCCCGCGCCGCCCAGCCCGACGACCCCAACCGAAGGATTGACGGCGAGGGAGCTCCAGTCGTTGGCCGGGAGCGGTTCGTAGCTCATGGTCCCCTCGCCAGCTACGGCGGAGGGGATCCCTCTGCCGCGACCGGTTCCCCCTCCCGACGGTGGCTCCGGGCGGATGGGCCGAGCTGCTCGATCCGGCTGCGAATGTACTCGCGGACCGCGGAGCGCACAGCGTCGTCGACGCTGACGGAGTTCCCCTCCCGGACGAACTCTTCGAGCCGACTATTGTCCTGCCGGGAGAGCTCGACCACGACCTTGCGGATGTTCTGGGGAGGGAGGTTCAGTTCGATGTGCTGCTCGAGCCCTTCCCGGATCGTGTCGGAGATCGTCGGGGTGCCCTTGAGCTGCTGAATCTGCTTCAGCTTCTCGAGCAGTTCCTGCGGGATGCGTACCGTCACCCGCTCCGACGTGTCGACCATGCCCGTCAGACAAGACCCCTTTCTTTGTCTGACGAATGACATATCGGACTACTGGTATATGAAACGCTCTGGGGTCGCGAACGCGACCCTCGGCCGGGTCCGCCCCGCGGAGACTTCCGGCCGTGAAAGAACACCAGAATCGGTCGCCCGCCGGAGCGCTCGCCGCGGGTCGGCGGAGCGGGCTCAGTGGACGCCGGTCACCTCCCCGTCGGCCGTGAGGTCGATCTCCTCCGCCGCAGGCCGGGTGGGCAGTCCCGGCATCGTCTCAATCGTTCCGAGGTAGACCACCGTGAATCCCGCCCCCGCGGACCGCGTCAATCGGTCTACCGTGACGTTGAAATCGCGCGGTCGGCCGAGGACGTGCGGGTTGTCGGAAAGGGAGAGGGGGGTCTTCGCGATGCAGACCGGCCCGTCGAGCTCCCCGATCCGCTTCAGCAGTTCGAGGTCAGCGAGCGCCTCGGGCGTGCGGTTGACGTGGGAGGCGCCGTAGAGCCGGGTCGCGATCGTATCGACCTGACGGAAGATCGGCGTTCCGGGAGCGTTCACCGGTCGGCTCTGACGGCCGAGCGACGCGGCCGCGTCGACCGCGCGGGCGAGGTCGACCGCGCCGGCGCCCCCGTCCGCGAATCCCGTCGCCTCCACGACCTCCACGTGGCGCGTCTTGCAGAAGCGCTGGACGAGCTGCGTCTCCTCCGCCGAATCCCCGGGGAACTGATTGAGGGCCACGACCGTGGGGACACCGTAGGTATCGATGTTGTCCAGATGCTGGGCGAGGTTTTCGAGGCCGCGCTCGAGCGCGGCGCGATTCGGTCGGTCGGACTCCTCGTCCGAAGCTCCCCCCTGGTAGCGGAGGCCTCGCTGGGTCGCGACGAGCACCGCCGCGTCCACGTTCCGGCCGAGCGTCGGGGCCACGATGTCGACGAACTTCTCGGCCCCGAGCTCGGTCGCGAATCCCGCCTCGACGATTGTGTACTCGCACGTGGCGAGGCCGAGCTCGATCGAGAGGCGACTGCACGTGCCGTGGGCGAGGTTCCCGAACGGCCCCGCGTGCACGAGCGCCGGAGTACCCTCGGCGGTCTGGACGAGGTTCGGTTCGAGCGCGTCGCGCAAGAGGGCCGCCATCGCCCCGGACCCGTTCAGGTCGGAAGCACGCACGGCCTTGCCATCGGTCGTCAGCGCGGCGATGACGCGGCCCAGACGAGCCTTGAGGTCCGTGTAGTCGCGGGCCAGCGCCAGGATGACCATGATCTCGGAGGCGGCCGTGATCACGAACGAGCTCTCGTGCTCGACGAAGCGGGGGTCGTGGCCCTTTCCGACCGTGATGTGTCGTAGAGCCCGGTCCTCCATGTCGAGGGTCCTAGGCCAGAGGATCCGATTCGGGTCCACCTGGAGCGAGTTCCCATGGAAGAGGTGGTTGTCGACCAGTGCCGAGAGGAGGTTGTGGGCGGAGGCGACGGCGTAGATGTCCCCGGTGAATCCGAGGTTGATCTCGGCGGACGGTTCGACCGTCGACCGGCCCCCTCCCGTCGCGCCTCCCTTCACCCCGAAGATCGGTCCGAGCGACGGCTGCCGCAGGCAGACGACCGCCGAGCGCTTCAGTCGCGAGAACCCGTCGGCGAGCCCGATCGCCGTCACGGTCTTTCCCTCGCCGTGGCGGGTCGGGGTCATTCCGGTGATCAGGATCAGCTTCCCGGTGGACTTCTTGGCGGCGCGCGCCCGCACGACCGACACCGGGACTTTCGCGACCCGCGGACCCGCGGGATGGAAATCGTTCGGCCCCAGACCGAGTGCGCCGGCAAGTTCGTTGAGATTCCGCATGGTCTCTCCCGAGCCCTTCACACCTCGAGGAACGAAGGTCGGGATGCTAGTTCTAAGGACGCCCTTTATAGGAGCCTATTGTGGACCCGGCGTGACCCTGAGCTTCGCGCCGTTCGCGCTCGACCAGCCCACGTCGCTCACCTTCGCCGCCGATGCGCTCCGCAGCCGACTCGCGCCCGGCGAGGACCTCCGCGACCTCCTGGAGTCCCAGGCATCGGCCATCCGATCGGCCCGGGCGATGGGCGGGCTGGTCCGGTCCGAAGGGGAGGCGCGGGGGATCGTGGTCTGGGAACGGTCGGGCCCCCTCGGCGTCGCGGTTCGTCTCCTCTACCTTTCTCCACCGAGGGCCGACGTAGCCGGGTATCGGGACCTTCTCGCGCTCACCGAACGCACCGCCGGACCGATCGCGTTCCTCCCCGGACCTCTCGCGGGATTGTCGGCCGACGAGGAATCGGCGGTGATGCGAGAGCGCGGGTTCGCGCCGTTCGGTCGCTCGGAGATGACCCTTCCTCCCGCCGCCCCGGTTCCGCCGGTACCCGTGCCCGCCTCGGGAGAGCTTCGGCCCGTACGTCCGGACGATGAGCCGCTCCTCGCCCGGTTGCATGAGCACGCTTACCGCGATCACCTCGACCGATACCTCTCGCTCGAGGACGAGGACCCCGTGCGGGACGCGGACCATGGGCTGCGCGACTACTTCGTCGGACGCTTCGGCGAACTCCTATCTCCCGGTTCGTCCGTGCTCCTGCTCGACGGACGGATCGCGGCGGCCGTGATCGCGGTCCGTCGGGCGGCCCACGTCCTCGTCATCGATGTGATGGCGGAGCCGGCGCTCCAGGGAAAGGGACTCGGCCGAACGGTGCTCGCGGGAACGCTGCGGGCGCTGCGCGACCGAGGAGAGACCGCCATCGTTCTGAACGTCACCGAGGGCAACGAGCGGGCGATCCGCCTCTACCGTCGCCTCGGCTTCGTGCGGACGATCGGACCGTCCCAGGAGTGGTACGACGCCCGACGTATGCACGTCGAGCTCCCTCCTCTTCCCGGGGGTCAACCGGTCGCCGGGGCCTGAGGCTCCGCCGGTCGATACCCCAGGCGTCGCAAGGCACCGAAGGCCACCGCCATCACGAGGCCGAAGACGACGATCGCGCCCCCGGCGCCGAGATAGGTCCCCTGAACTCCCACCGACAGGGTCAGGAGTCCGCCCGTGTACTGACCCGCGGGAACCAAAGCGAAGCTCCCCACCTCGTCGGCCGAGAAGACCCGACCCATCATCTCGTCGGGGACGGTCGCTTGGATCGTGGAGAGGAAGACCGTCGTGATCATCCCGGGCATGAGTCCGTAGACGAAGACGATCGGCAGCGCGAGCCAGATCGACCGGACGAGACCGAGGGCGAGGATCGCGAGACCCATCGCGAGGGTGAACACGATGATGGCCCGGCCGGCCCGAACCTCGAAATGGATCCGGGAGGCGAGCACGAACCCCACCGCCACCCCTACGGTCGCGGCCCCGACGATGGCCCCGTACCAGATCCCCTCGGTGAGGTCGAGCCAGCTCGCCACGTAGAGCGCGAGCTCGACCAGCGCGACCGCGGAAAGGAAGTTCGTGACGAGGGCGGCGACCGTGATCTGGAGCAGTCCCCGTCGCCGGGCGAGATAGGAGTAGCCGTCCACCGCCTCCTTGAAGACAGAGCGAACGGGCCCGCGCCGGCGGACCGAGAGGTCAGCGTGGACCAGAAGGAGGGCCACCTGGGCCCCGAAGAACAGGGCGAACGCCACGCTCAGGGCGTAGGCCGGGGCTGCGACGGTGAGCACGACCCCGACGCCCACGCTGCCGACCGCGCTCACGGTCGCCGCCACGGCGTAGATCGCCCCGTTCGCCTTCGGAAGGTCCGCCGCATCGACGAGCCGGGGGACGGAGGCGTTGAACGCCGGTCGGAAGAGCGTGGTGGTTGCGGCCACGGCCGCCCAGCCCGGGTAGAGCAACAGCACCCAGAGCGGGAGGTAGAAGCCCGCCGGACCGGGAAGGGCAACGTGCGCGCTCGGAAGGAAGACGAAGTCGGCCGCGAGGGTCGCCGTCGCGGCGAGGGAGGCGAGATTCACGACCTTGAGGATGACCCCTCGATCGTATCGGTCCGCGAGCGCGCCCGAGAAGAACGCCCCCGCGAGGGTCGGGAAGGCCGAGGAGAGACCGAGGAACGCGAGCGCGAGGGCTCCGTAGGTGGTGCGCTCGTCCGCGGGGTAGGCGAACGCGATGCCGTAGAGCAGAACGACCAGGACCGCCGAGGGAGCGGCGAACTGGAGAGCACCCGCGCTCAGGAACGCTGCGAATGAGCGCTGCCGGAAGAGCGCCCCATAGCGGCTCAGGGGATTCCTCCGGCGGCGAGGACCCTCCCCAATACCGATAAGCCTGTCGGCGGGCGAGTCGTCGTCTACGAAACGCGCTTGTACTCCCCGCACGTCCTCGAACCTTCGGAGCCTTCCGTGCGCCTGATTCACCGCGACCCATCCACCGGCGTCCATCGGCTCCGCCTCGAAACGCCGAGCGACCTCTGGCGCATCGCGCGTCTCGTGCGTCCGGGCGACCTCGTGGGGGCGTCCACGACTCGGCGAGACCCCGAGGCGCCCCCGGAGGTGGCGGGGGCGGAGCGGACCCGCCGGCGCGTCTACCTCACCGTGCGCGCCGAGCAGGTCGAGTTCCACGGGTTCTCGAAGCACGTCCGGGTCACCGGTCCGATCGTCGAGGGGCCGTTCGACATCGGCCGGCACCACACGCTCGACCTCACCGAGGGCGACGAGGTCACGGTCGCGAAGTCCTCCTGGACGACGGGCGACCGGACGATCCTCGAGGAAGGTCTCGAACGGAAAGGGGACCCCACGATCCTCGTCGCCGCGGTCGACTGGGGAGACTCGTCGCTCGTGCGACTGCGCGGACGCTCGGTCGAACCCGTGGTCGACCTACGTCGAACGATCGCCGGCAAGCGCTACGAGGGCGGACAGGCCGAGAAGGACCGGGGGGCATACATCGCCGAGCTCGTCGCGCTGCTGCGCCGCGAGGGGGCGGAGGCGAGCGCGGTCGTGGTCGCCGGTCCGGGCTTCCTCAAGGAGGAGCTCGCGCACCGCCTGACCGAAGAGGACCCGGCCCTCGCGAAGAAGATGCGCGTCTATCCGACGGCGGAATCCGGTCGCGTCGGAGTCGACGAGCTCCTCAAGAGCGGCCGCGCGACCGAGGTCCTGCGAGGGAGCGTGGCGGCGGAGGAGGCCGAGGTGGTCGAGCGCCTCATCCGCTCGCTCGCGGGCGGGACCCGGGCCGCGGTCGGACCGGTGGAGGTCGCCGAGGCCGTCGAAGCGGGCGCGGCCGAGACGATCCTCGTCTCCGAATCCCTGCTCCCCGAGCCCGCGGTCGCCCCGACGCTCGACCGGGCGCGCGAGGCGCACGTTCGACTGTTCGTCGTGCGGGACGAAGGAGAGGCGGGCAAGAAGCTCACGGCGCTCGGACGGATCGCCGCGCTCTTGCGCTACGATTGGACGAGTCCGTCGCGGTTTACGGGATCGCCTGGATCGCCTCGCGTAGGTCCTCGAAGCGGCGCTTCAGGTCCTTGAGCGAAAAGCGCAGGGCTTCGCGCGCCGAGAGCGAACCGTCGGTCTCGAACCGGAGGAAGAAATCCTCCTCGTCGGCCGTAACCTTGATCGACCCGTGTTCGCAGGCCTCCTCGCACGCCTTGCAGAAGATGCACTTGGGTTCGTCCGTGACCGAGAGCTTCCCACCGGCGAACTCGAGGATGTTAACGGGGCAGGACGCGGCGGTGCGCTTGAGACACGCGTCCGTGCATCCTTCCTTCTTCGCGATCTTGACGTGGGGGCGCGGGAACATTCCCACCCCGTGGGCGACCTGCCACTTCGCGTGCTCGCGGGCGGTCCCGACGATCGCGGTCATGTAGGCGAGCAGGGCCTGGCGCGCTCCGAGACGGACGATCGGCACGTCCGGTTCCAGGATGGAGAGCGTGCTGTCCCCGAGCGGCACGACGTCCTTCGCGTAGACGGTGCACGGGCCCTTCTTGTCGACGGAGAACATCACTTGGCAGTGAACGCAGCCGGCCCCCCCGCACTCGCATTCGGACTTGCGCCGGAACTGGGAGAGGTCGGTGGGGATCGGAAGCAGACCGAGGCGCAGCGCGACCGCCTCGTCGAACATGCTCGTCGAGGAGTCGTAATCCTTGCTGGTCGCCTCGTCGCGGATCGGGCCGAGGTGGAACTCGACGTCCTCGATCGCCAGCTTCGGAACGTCGGCGAGGAGCGTGCGACGGATCGCGTTCACCTGGGACGCGGTCATCCCCTCGATCTCGAGCGCGGTCGAGCGGGGCTTCAGTTCCTGGACGGTGATCGGCATCCTTCACACTCGCCGGCCGCGGCGACCTCCCTTCGGCTTGGTCCCGTCGTGCGGGACCGGAGTGACGTCCTCGATCCGCTGGATCCTAATGCCGGCCCGGGCGAGGGCTCGGATCGCCGCCTGAGCGCCGGGCCCCGGCGAGCGGGAGCGGTTGCCACCGGGCGCGCGCACGCGGACGTGGAGCGTGTCGTACCCTTTCTCCTTGATGGCGGCAGCGATCTGGTCGGCGGCCTTCATCGCCGCGTACGGACTCGATTCGTCCCGAGCGGCCTTCACGACCATGCCCCCGGTCGCCTTCGCCAGGGTCTCGGCGCCCGTGATGTCGGTGACGGTGATGTGGATGTTGTTGTAGCTCGCGAAGATGTGCGCGATCCCGATCTTCGCCATGGCCTACGAGCTCTCCGCGGTCTCGGGGGCGGCCTCGGTGGGGACCGGTCGGGCGTTGAGCCGCTCCCGGAGAGCGACCCGGACCATGTGGTCGTCGTTGGCGAGCGGGCTCGTGGGGCAGTACGCGATCAGCGGTTCCTCGAGCGAGGGCACGAGGTAGCCGGGACGAGTGACCCGATGGTCACCGATCGAGAAATGTCCGTGGGCGATCCATTGGCGGGCGCCGTTCGCGGTGGGGGCGAGACCGCGGTGGAAGACGATCCACTCGAACCGGCGTTGCAGGATGTCCTCGGTGTTGAGTGCAAGCACGTCGTCGATGGACGGGGACCCGACGGGCAGCAACCCGAGCCGGGTCAGCCGACCGATGAGCTGGTCGGTCTCGCGTCGGGCCTGCGGTTCTTCGGCTCGGAGCCGAGCTTGAAGGTCCCGAGCCTGGCCGCGGAACCCCCGCAGGATCGACTGGGCCTTCCAGAGTTCCCGCTTGTTCTTGAGTCCGTACTTCACGAGCAGCTTGCGCTCCTCTTCCATCCGCGCGGCTTCCCACGGATGCTTCGGCGTGTCGTAGGTGCGCCGAAGGAACTTGGGGTCGCCCATGATCCGGAGTTCACACCTTCTTCGCGGGGGCGGGTGCGGCGGCGGCGGGCGTGGGCGCGGTGGCCGGAGCCCCTTCCTTGCCTTCCCTGCCCGCGGCGGCGGCCGCTTCCTTCGCGGCCTTCTTGATGACGCCGGCGGCCATGCCCGTCCGGCCGTTCGAGCGGGTCCGTTGTCCGCGGACCTTCTGGCCCCTCTCGTGACGGACGCCGCGGTAGCTCCGGATCATCTTCATCACGTTGATGTCGTCCCGGCGACGGGTCTCGAGGTCGGGACCGAAGTAGTAGGGCGACTCGCCGAGGATGGGTTCGTTCGTATGGTTGACCATCCACGGAGGGAGCTTGGTGGCGAGGGACCCGAGCGCGGTCTCGAGCCCATCCACGGTCGATTCGGGAAGGTTTCCGATCATTTCGCTTGCGTTGACGTTCGCGAGACGGCAGGCCACTTCGGCGATTCGAAGACCCACGCCCCGGACGCCGGTGAGCGCGAGCGCGGTAGGTCGGGTGCCGTCCAAGTCGGTGTTCGCGAGTCGGACGATGTAGCGGAAGTTCGGGTTGTCGGGGATGATCTTCGTCGTCTTGCCCGGCGCGCCGGGCTTCGACTTGCCCTTCGCTTCCTTGGCGTCCTTCGACTCCTTTCCCTTCCCGGGTTTTTCCTTGCGAGCGGCCTTCTCGGGAACGGGCGCGGGCCCGGCGTCCGCGGCGGGCGCGGCTGGTTGTGCCGGGGCCTCTTTCGTTTCCTTCGGCGCGATGGTCACTCCCCTGGGGGAAGCCTCATCGGAAGGGAGCGAACGGTCCGACGAGCGTCGGGTTCGACCCCCTCCATCGAGGGCGCGGCCGCCGAGAAACCCGTGCCTCTTAACGGCTTCGGCCATCGAAACCGCCGGGCGAGGCCCCGGCGTTCGTGACGTCAGTGGAGAAGACCCGTTCCCGTCCGACAGGCTTCGAGCACTCGGTAGCCGGAACCTCGCCCGAGGACGGCGACCGGCCCGGGCCAGTGGGCCTCGAGCCACTCCTGGTAGAAGCGGATGCCTTGGCTCCCCTTCCCGACGAGGACCAAGCGTCCTTCGGGCACGAGATGTGTCGGAGTCTCGGAGAGGAGCTTCAGGACGAGGGGACGGCCCGCGTGGAACGGAGGATTGGTCGCGATCACATCGAACGTCTCCTCGGCGACGGGTTCGAAGAGTGAGCCGATCCGGACCTCGGCGTTGCGCACTCGGTTCCGGTCGAGGTTCTGTCGGGCGAGTCGGGCGGCCCGGCGGTTCACGTCGGTCAGCACCACGCGACCGTCGGGGGCGGCCTTCGCGGCGGCCACCCCGACCGCCCCCCAACCGCAACCGAGGTCGAGGACGCGGTCCGTCGCGCGAAGGTCGAGGTTCTCGATGAGCAACGCGGTGCCCGGGTCGATTCCGTGGGAGGCAAAGATCCCCGAATCGACGACGAAGGTGAGGAGCTCTCCCTTGTAGAGGAACCGGCGTTCGGTACGGGCCGACCGGGCGCGGGGCTGCTCGACGAAGTACTGCTCCGCGGCCGGGGGCTCCTCGTCCGGCATGTTCACGGGGAACGCCGACGGAAGAACGAGTCCTTCTTCGAACTCGCGGGGATGCCGGCCCCGAGCGCGTCCCGAAGGAGCTCCTTCTCCCGTCCGGAGAGCGAACGGGGGATCTCGACGTGGACCGTCACGAGCTGGTCCCCGCGGGAAGAGCCGCGGAAATGGGGGAACCCGTTCCCCCGCAGGCGGAACTGCGTCTCGGGTTGGGTCCCGGCGGGGACCTTGAGCGCCGCCCGGCCCTCGATCGTGGGGACCTCGACCTCCCCACCGAGGAGCGCGAGAGAGAGCGGGATCTTGGTCTCGGAGTACACGTCGGGGCCCTCCCGACGGAAATCGGAGGAGGGCTCGAAGACGACCTGGACGAAGAGGTCGCCCGCTCGTCCCCCTCCCGCTCCGGCCGTTCCGTGACCGGGGACGCGAAGGACGGAGCCATCGTCCACTCCCGGGGGGACCGTCAGCTCGATCCGTTCCACGCTCGTCGTCCGGCCGGCTCCGTTGCACGTCGAACATTTCTCGAGGATTCGCTCGCCGGTCCCGTGGCAGCGCGGACATTCGGCGATGGAGACGAGCTGGGTATACCCGCGTCGCTGCACCCGTCGAACCTGACCCTGTCCGTGGCATTCCGAGCACCTTTCGAGCGCGGTGCCGTCCCGGGCCCCGGTACCCCGGCAGATCGCGCACGGGCCCGTGTGGGGCACGTCCACCGTGGGATGGGCGCCCTGCACGGCGGCGATCAGCGGGAGACGGATTGCGATCTCGACGTCGTTCCCCCGGTAGGCTCCCCTCGCCCGGCCCCCGCCGCCGAACGGGCTGCCGAATCCGAAGAACTGCTGGAACAGCGGAGAGGCTCCGAGAAGGTCTTCGAGGTCCCCCATGTGGGTGAAGTTCTGCCAATTGAATCCCCCGGGGCCAAAGTCGGTCTCGACTCCCGAGAAGCCGAGCTGGTCGTACTTCTGACGCTTCTCGGGGTCCGCGAGGACTTCGTACGCCTCGGAGAATTCTTTGAACTTCTCCTCGGCGGCCTTCGGGTTCTCCTTCGCGACGTCCGGGTGATACTTCCGAGCCAAGCTCCGGTAGGCCTGCTTGATCTCGTCGGGAGTCGCGGTCTTCGGGACGCCGAGGACCTCGTAGTAATCCTGCTTGGCCATGAGACACTCCCCCGGAAAGAAGGTGCGCTACCGACGTTTCCTAGGTTGCGCGCTATTAGCCTTTTCAGTCCGGGTCGCGGAACGCCTTCGCCACGTCAGCCCCACGCGACTTCCGACTCCCGCCCGGAGGCGATCCGAGGCTCGACCCACTCCGACGGCCACCTCGAGGAGGCCGAAGCTTGAGCCGAGAACTCCCAAAGTCCCCCGGCCGAGCGATTCGTAACTCGTCACGAACGGAGTCGCCCGGTGTCGGGCTCGGCCCGACGTGAGCTCGAGGCGATGGACTCCGCGGTCGATCCAGCCGGTCGGAACGTTGGTGACCAAGTTCCCGAATCGGTCCTGGTGGATCACCTCGCCTCGCGCCCCCTTTGGGGTGTGGGAAGGTTCGGGGATCGCGTAGGACTTCGGGGTTGTGGGCGGGCCCAATGCGGACGTGCGACGGCCGCTCGCGAGGAGTGCTGCCGCGGGAGCGAAGACATCGCGACCATCGAACGTCGTGCCCACCCGGGAGGGCCGTCCGAGCTTCGAGAGGTCGATCCGATGCGCGCGGCCGAGTCCGAGCTCTCGGGCGAGAGGGATGAGCACGCCGTTATCCGGGCCGACAAGGATCGGGCCGGCGCGGGTCTCGATCGCGATCGGCTGACGGCGGCCCCCCACTCCCGGGTCGACGACCGCGACATGAATTGTGGCGGGCGGAAACCCCCGCGCCATTTCGCGGAGAAGGAAAGAGGCCTCGTGAATTCCGTGAGCGGGCAAGTCATGTGCGAGGTCGACAATCGATGCGGGAAGAATCCCTCCGGCAATCAACGCCGCCTTCATCTGCGCCGCGTAGGCCGACCCCCCGTCGCTCGTGAGGGTGACGATCCGGCCGCCGCGCGACCGGGGCCGTCGCGCCAACGGGCCCCGACGAAAGGCGCTTCGCCGCCTACGACTTCATGATCGCGACCAGGAAGATCCCGATCGCCACCAGGGCGCCGATGACGGCGGCCACGATCACGAGGAGCGACTGGAGCACGAGCGTGCCGAGTCCTCCCGAATTGGGTCCGAAGTCGCCCACGTGGTAGAGATACGCGATCAAGACGCCGACGACCAACCCGACCACGAGGAGCGCGACGCCGATGGTCCGGCTCTTCCCGCTGCCGAAGTACGCCGTGAAGATCCCGGCCAGGATCAAGAAGAGCGCGAAGACGAGCAGCAGCACGACCAGGAACGCGTTCCACTGAGTGAAATCCACCGCCGAAGCTACCAGATCGAACACTTACTTTCCATCCTTCAGAATTTAATGCCCGTGAGGGTCTTCGTGTCAATCACGCCCGACACCGACCGGATCTTGTCGACGACCAGCTGGCCGAGCGCATTGAAATCCTCGGCCTCGACCTTCGCGATGAGGTCGTACTCCCCGAATAAGGGATGGAGCTCGACGATCCCCTTCACTCGAAGGAGCTCGGTGTAAACCTCGTGCTCCTTGGCCGGGGCCGTGCTGATCAGGACGAAGCCAATCGCCACGCAGGAACTCCCTTGAGGGGCGGCAAGAAGTTCCCCAGCTAATAAGCGTGTCGAGGAAGGAGAGGCCGTGCGCCCTCGGGGCGGGCCGTGCCGGACCCCTGTCACCACTCGAGTGAGGGCCGCTTAAGTAAGCGCCGTTTAGCGACGAGTTTGGAGATGGCACTTTCGCTGCGGACCTGGCCGAGTCGTCTGTTGGCCCGCCCGTGGCTGCTCGCGTTCGTTCCGATCAACGCCGCCACCGCCGGTTTCGGAGTCGTGCTCCCGCTCATCATCCTCATCACGCTGCACGGCACGTGGGCCGACGTCGCGCTCGCGGCGACCCTGTTCAACAGCGCCGTCATCCTGATGTCGGTGGTCTGGGGCCACCTGTCGGACAAGTACCCCGTCCGACGTACCTTCCTCGTCATCAACTTCGCCGGATACGGCCTCCTCTACGCCTTGCTCTCGGTCGTGCACACGCTGCCCGACCTGTTCGTCATCTACGCCGTGATCGGCGCGATCGCCCCTGCGGGCGCCAGCGCGTCCAACCTCCTCATCCTCGAGAAATTCAGCGAGCGGGAACGCCCGAACGCCTTCGCGTCGTTCCAGGAGATGAGCATGATCGGCTCGATCCTGGGAGTCCTGCTCGGATACTTCTGGACGCTCGCGTCCGACGCGCTCCTGAACCTGCTCCTCGTCATGGCCGGGCTGGCCCTCGTCAGCGCGGTCGCGATCTGGTTCGGGATCCGGGAAGGTCCCCGGACCCTGAAGACCCTGCATGTCGCCGGCCATCCCGAGAGCCTGCTTTCCCGGATCCGGGAGATCCCCTCCTTCCGGATCGCGATTCCCTTCTTCCCGACACGGCCCGCGCTCCGGCCCCGCCCGTGGAGCCGGTTCCGCGCCTGGGTCCGGGCCGAGATCCACCACGAGCTCCCGCTCATCATGGCCGCGTCGTTCCTGTTCAATCTCTCCGCCAACTTGTTCAACATCTCCTACACGCCGTACCTGTACTCCGCGGGTCTTGCGGCCTCGTCGATCTTCCTTGTGAACGTTTCGAACAACTTCGCCCAGACGCTGATCTTCCCGTTCACGGGCGGGTTTTCCATGCGCTCGGGCTCCGACCGCCTTGTCCAACGAGCGACGTACTTGCGGAGCATCGGCTACCTCGCCACCGCTGGGTTCACCTTCGCCGTCTTCAGCGAACCGGCGGCGTTCGAAGCGAACCTGGCGGTCTACGCGCTTCTAGGTGGTGCGATCGCGGTCTACACCACCGCGAGCTCGCTCATCCTCTTCCGAGGACTCGTGGGGCGGGACGCGGGCAGCCTCATCGGCGTCAACACGGCGCTCGGGGGCGTGGCGGCGGTCGCCGGGGCCGGGCTCTCGGGGGTCCTCTCCCTCTTCGGAAGTTTCCGCCTCGTGTTCCTGGTCTCGGGCGGTCTCTTGCTCGTTTCCCTACCCTTGTGGACCGCCGCGACGGTCGCGTACACCCGCCGCAAGTACGGAGTGGCGCGGGACGTTCCCGAGAAACCCGTCACGCCGGCGGTCGACGCTGGCGCGGCCGCGAAGATTCCCTAGGGCGGCCGGCGGACCGCGTCTTCCGCGAGGAGGCGAGTTCGGGGTCGTCCATCCGAACGACCTTCATCAACGGATACCGAAGGTCGGGGCGGTGCTGGAGGCGCGCCTCGACGCCCGTCGGGCCGTCGACGAGCCGGACCCGGACGTCCAACATCTCGGGGGTGAGGTAGCGGTAGGCGAATCGTCCCCGCCCGAGCGGTCCTCCCCGGTCGGGCTGGATGCGAACCGTGACCTGGCGCACGAACGGTTGCAGCCCGACGGCCGCCTCGATCGCTCGCGAGAGCGACCCGGCGGTCCGATTCGAGACGGGGATGCCGAGGTACTGGTGGAAGACGCCACCGAGCTTGATGCCGGCTTCGAACAGCAGCGTTTCCCGGCGAGAGAGACGAGGAGCGGGTTCGCGGTGAGAGCGAGTCATGGTTTCGAAGGAGCGTCCGCGCGCTCCCGGGGAACCGTGAACGGTCCGAGGAGATAGTAGCTCGCCACTCCGATGAGGAACGCGACGGCGGCCGCGTAGGTCAGGTTGTAGAGGAGAGAGCCCCCCGAGAGTTGGAACTGGAGCGCCACGAGGGCGATCGCGGCCGCGATGGCGGTCGCCGCCATCGGAAGGCGAAGCGGGTTCCCGCGTCGGATCTTCGGGTATCGCACGGGTACCACCATCATGACGGAGAGGACGGCTACTCCGACGAAGAGCCCGATCGGCTGCACGCTCTGGAAAGCAGGAGTGTCGTGGAAGAGGAGCGCGACCACGAGCGCGAGCGCGCTCTGCGGGGTCGGAATCCCGAGGAAGTACGGACGGTCGAAGGCACGGAAAGTGAAGTACGTGAGGCGTGCCACGGCCGCGACGAGATACGCTGCGGCGAGGGCGATCGCGACCGGTTCCCACGGCTGCCAGGTCGACACGTCGCCCGTGTGGACGGCGATGAGGAACGCGGGGGCGACCCCAAAGGAGACCGCGTCCGCGACCGAATCGGCGATGCGACCGAAGCGGCTCGGCGGGGACGCGCTGCGTCGGGAGAAGATCCCGTCCAACCCATCGAACCCGATCGCGCAGACGATGAGCAGCATCGCCCAGAGCTTGTTGCCCGCGAGGACGTAGAGGACCGCCGCTACGCCGAGAACGGCGTTCGAGAGCGTGGCGAGGTTCGCCGACACCCTCCAGCGGTCGGTCACGGCGTCTCCCGGGCGATCGAGCTCGTTCCGGCCCGCACCCGGTCCCCGACGTGCACGGCCGGAGCGGTGCGGTCCGCGGGAAGAAGAACGTCGACCCGAGACCCGAGCACGATCATCCCCAGTCGGTCCCCCTTCTTGCCGGCCGAACCCACTCGTACAAAAGAGACCAACCGCCGCGCCACGACCCCGGTGATCTGCACGACCTCGACCGTCCCGAGGGCGGTCGAGAGGCGGTAGCGCCGCTGAACGTTGCGGTCGGCGTCCGGTCGGTACGCGGCGCGGAAACCATCTCCGCTACTCTCGATCGCCACGACCTGTCCGTCGACCGGGAATCGGTTCACGTGGACGTTGGAGACGTTCATGAACACCGAGATCCGCCAGACGTTCCCCTCCCGTTCGACCGCGCGGATGCGGCCGTCCGCGGCGGAGACGACGCCGTCACCGGCGGAGCGGTCGGGGTCCCGGAAGAAGACCGCGAAGAACACCCAGACGGCGAGGCCCGTGGCGAGTCCTGCGGCCCAGGCGGGCGAGAGCGGAACGGCGCGGGCGACGGGCAACGCTGCCAGAACGAGAAGGACCGCGGCGGCCGCCCCCAGGTAGCGGCCCGCGCCCGGCGCGAACACGCGCTTAACCGGTGAGAACGATCTCGATGTTGACGCCGTCGGGCACCTGGATCCGCATCACCTGGCGGAGGGCGCGTTCGTCGGCGTCGATGTCGATCAGCCGCTTGTGGATTCGCATCTCCCAGTGGTCGATGGTGCTGGTGCCACCGCCGTCCGGGCCTTTGCGTACGGGGACCTTGAGCTTCTTCGTCGGGAGCGGGATCGGGCCGGCGATGGCGACCCCGGTCTTCTGGGAGATCTCGCGGATTTGCTTGCAGATCGAGTCGACCTTGCGGGAGTCAGTGCCGCTCAGCGAGATACGGGCCTTCTGCGGCATCGATGGCCCCTCTCGATAGACCGCCCGTCCGCCCCCAAGAGGCTTACTCGCGCTTCTTGAGGTCGACGACGACGCCCGCCGCGACCGTCTGTCCCATGTCCCGGACGGCGAAGCGTCCGAGTTGGGGGAACTCTTTGTACTTCTCGATGACGAGCGGGCGCTTCGGCGTGATCTTCACGACCGCCGCGTCCCCGGTCTTGAGCGTCTGGGGGTTCTCCTCCGCGACCTGACCGGTCTTGGGGTCGAGGCGCTTCAGGAGCTCGGTGAACTCGCAGGCGACCTGGGCGGTGTGGCAGTGGAAGACCGGCGCGTAACCGACCGTGATGACGCTCGGGTGGTTGAGTACCTGGATGTTCGCCGTGAAGCTCTCGACCACCGTGGGAGGGTTCGAGATCGGACCGGCGACCTCACCGCGATGAATGTCGTTCTTGTCGATCCCGCGGACGTTGAAACCGATGTTGTCGCCCGGAACGGCCTCCGTGACCGCCTCGTGGTGCATCTCGATCGACTTCACTTCACCGGACTTGCCGCCGGGAAGGAAGATGATCTTGTCGCCGACCTTGAGCGTACCGGTTTCGACGCGGCCGACCGGAACGGTCCCGATGCCGGTGATCGTGTAGACGTCCTGGATCGGCAGCCGGAGCGGCTTACCCGTGGGCTTCTCGGGAACCTTGAGCGAGTCCAGCGACTGGAGGAGGGTGGGTCCCTTGAACCAGGCCATGTTCGGGCTCGCCTTGTTGATGTTGTCGTCCTTGAACGCCGAGATCGGCACGAAGGTGATCTGGTCGGCGACCTTGAACCCGACGTTCTTCAGGAGCTTCGTCAGCTCCTCCTTGACCTCCTCGTACTTCTTCTCGGAGTAGGCGACTTCCTGCCGGTCCATCTTGTTGATGGCGCAGATGATCTGGTTGACGCCGAGGGTACGGGCGAGGAAGATGTGCTCCCGGGTCTGCTCCTGGACCCCTTCCGCGGCGGAACAGACGAGCACGGCCGCGTCGGCCTGGCTCGTCCCCGTGATCATGTTCTTGACGAAGTCCCGGTGGCCGGGCGCGTCGATGATGGTGAAATAGTATTTCTGAGTGTCAAAGCGGCGGTGCGCGATGTCGATCGTGACGCCGCGTTCCCGCTCTTCCTTGAGGTCGTCCATGACCCAGGCGAACTCGAACGTCGCCTTGCCCTTCGCCTCGGCTTCCTGACGGTACTTGTCGATCTCCTCCTGGCGAATGTAGCCGGTATCGAGGAGAAGGCGGCCGACCGTCGTGGACTTCCCGTGGTCAACGTGTCCGATGAAGACGATGTTGAGGTGAGGCTTCTGCGCCATTTTCTGAGGGCTCCGCGCGCGGCCAGTTGGTCCCCCTATATAGGCATTGTCTCCGCGCGCCTCCGAGAGAGACCGTTGTGCGAGTTTCCCCGGCGGTGATGCGCCGCCGGGGCGACGTCCGGTCTGGGGCCCGGGCCTCGCCGCCGAGCGGGGCCCGGGCGCTGGGTTCTACAGTTCCGGCGCGAGGAAGATCTCGTTGCCGTCGGGGTCGCGAACCGTCGCAAACCAGCCCCACGGTTCCTTCTTGGGTCCTTCCACGAACTCGACGCCGTTCGCCTTGAGCTCTGCGCACGCCGCGACGAAGTCCCTTCCCGGAACTCGGAGCATGATGCCGGAGTTGCCGGATTCGAGCGGTGCCTTCTCATCGAATTCGGCGACCGCGCACAGGTGCAGCATGCCTCCCTTTCCTTTGCGGCCGACCGCCACCCAGTGGTCCATGCTCTCGACGACCTCGAGACCGAGGTTGCGCGTATACCACTCCGTCGCCTTCTTCCGATCCGAGACTACGACTGCGACGCTCGCGACGAGCGCCTTCGGCAACGCGGCCTTTCCACGGACCTGGCTCTTTCCCTTTCCCTTGCTTTTGGTCGGCATGAATGACCTTCCAGGGGGAGAATGACGGTTACCCGTTCATGAGGGTAATGTGAGATGATGAAACGGTCGCGACCCGCAGGCGTCCCAGAGGAAAAGGCTATATCGAATAAGCGATATCGGAATTTCGAGCATGTGGGCTTACGGTTGGGGTTCGAAACGGCATCGAGGTCTCCGGGTCTGGGTGCTTCAGCTTCTCGAACGAGGACCGATGAACGGAGCGGAGATCATGGAGGAGATGGATCGAATGACGATGGGCTGGTGGCGTCCGTCCCCCGGCTCGATCTACCCTCTGCTCGAGCAGCTCGCGGAGGAGAAGCTCGTCCGCAAGCGAGACGACGGCCGGTACGAGGTCACGGAGTCGGCCCGACGAGGGCCGGACTGGACGCACGGCCCGATGAGCCGCGGGCCCCGGACTCCCCAGGATGCCCTCGCGGAGATGGAATCGTACCTGGCGTTCCTCGAAGACCTGGGCAGCGGAGGAAAGACCGATCTCAGCGCGTTCGCGCCTCGCCTGAAGGCGGTGTCGAAGCGGCTGGATGACCTTGCCGGACGCGCGAGCCGTGGGAAGTCCCCATGACCGACGGTCGAAGATCGCACTGGGTCCTGCTTGGAAGGAGCGCATGAACGGTCCGGAGTTTCTCGCCGGACCGGAGGTCGAGGGACACTTCTTCCGGGGCCTCAAGGCGCGCATCGTTGCCACGATCGCCCTTCTCGTCGGGGGGCTCTGCTGGGTGATCCTCTATCTGGCGTTCCTGGCGGGGCGGTTCGCGTGGTATCAGAACCTCGCGATCGTTCTGGTCTCGTTCCTCGTTGTCCCCGCGGTCGTCGTCGTGATGTGGATCTACTGGGGCATGTCCGTGGGTCGCCGATTCGGTCACGCGTTCTGGCACGACGATTTCCCCTGACGCCTGGGGGAGATAGGAATCGGGCCTCCTTCCTCGGAGGGCGCGCGTGGAAACCGAGTACCGGCCTTCGACCCGAGACCGACTTCGCGTGCGCGTGCGGCGCGCGCTGCTCGAACGAATTCGAGTGCTGCTCGCACCGGAAGGCCTCCGGCTCCTCGACCTAGGCGGAGGAACGGGTGCGGCCACGGTGGTGTTCGGAGCGAGAGCCCGAGAACGAGTAGTGCTCGAGCCGGACGAGCAAAGGATCTCCCGCGGACGCGCGGCGCACACCCCGGTGACCTTCGTTTCGGGGGTCGCGGAAACGGTCCCGTTCGACGACGGCCGCTTCGACCGGATCGTCTCGCTGATGTCGTTCCACCATTTCTCCGAAGGTGACACGGCCCTCCGCGAGGCGGTACGGGTCCTCGCCCCCGGAGGCCGGTTCGTGCTCTACGATTTCGACCCCGCGACCCCTTCCGGTCGGTGGGTCGCGTTCTTCGAGGGTCGGGTGCTCCGCCATTCGTTCGCCTTCGCCGCCCCGGCGGACCTCGAGCGACGAGCGCTCGCCGCCGGCTTTCGTGCGGCGCGGCGAGAGTCGTTCGGTGCGGGGGCCTTCGTCATCGCCGAGCGCTGAGAACGATCGTCGCGGCGAAACCGCTTTAGCGACCGGCCCCGTCGGTCGGTCGGTCATTCTCGGGGCGGAGCTCGTGCCGGACCCAGTTTCTTCCACCGTCAGCGCGTCGCGCGCTTCTACGGTCCGGCTGATGTTGCCCACGGACACGAACTTCATGGGAAACGTCTTCGGAGGGCACATCCTGAACGAGATCGACCGGGTGGCGTACATCGCGGCGAGCCGCCACGCCAAGGCCAGCTGCGTCACCGCGTCGTTCGACCGCGTGGATTTCCTTCAGCCCGTTCACGTGGGGGACGTGGTCGATTTCGACGCCGAGCTGACCTACGTCGGGACCTCGTCCATGGAAGTCTGGGTACGGGTACGTGCGGAGCCTCTGCACGGCGCGGAAGCTCGCGCGGTCGGGGAGGCGTACGTGACGATGGTCGCGGTCGACAGCGACGGTCGCCCTCGACCCGTCCCACAATTGGTTCTCGAAAGCGTGGAGGAGCGCTTGAGATTCGAGGAGGGCCGACGGCGCATGGAAGAGCGCCGGCGCACCCGTCATGCCCGACCGAAGTAGGAGACGACGATGCTTTGCGAAATGTGCGGAAAGGAGGTCCCCCTGACGACCCGGACCCGCCTCGAGGGGTCGGTCCTCTCCCTCTGTCCGGAATGCTCTCGATTCGGGACCCCCGTGGACCCGGTCCCGACTCCCCCGACCGCGGCGCCCGGGGGCACGCGGTTCCGTCCGGGAATGGCTGTGACCCATCCCTCGGGTCCCGGACGTCGCCTCGAGGAACGGGACCTCTACCAGGAGATCGGGGAGATGGAGCTCGCCGCGGATTGGAACAAACGGATCCGCGTGGCGCGGGAAGCCCACTCGTGGACCCCCGAGGAGTTCGGCAAGAAGCTCAACGAGAAGAAGTCGGTGGTCCTCAAGATCGAGTCCGGTTCCTTCCGACCCTCGGACGCCCTGGTGCGCAAGATCGAACACCTGCTCAAGGTACGCCTGCGCGCCGAGCCGGAGGCCGCGGGTCAGCGCTGACCCGACTCCGTTTCCGCCGTGCCGGTCGGATCGTCCGGGATCTCGAGCGACTCCGGCGTACGCCGACGAACGTGCGGGGAGTGGGCCATGGGTCGACCGACGTCCCGGTCCGGCCGAGCGAGGGACCGAAGTTCCGCCCATAGAATGCCGTTGACGCGGCCCCCCTCCTGTTTGGAACGACGGTCTTCCGAGTAGCTCTCGAGGAACCGTTCCGACCACGCGACGTACCCGAAGCCGAGCGTGCCGAGGCCCAGGACCCCCACCCATCCGGCGAACCAGAGGGGCACCGCGACCGCGAAGGCGACGAAGGCGACGATGAGCGCGACCACCGCGAAGAACGACCGGTCGACCTCCCGCTCGGCCCGTCGGTCCCGGTGGGAGTATTCCATCACGGCCCCGGTCGGTCCCTTCGAAACCCGTTCACTTGGACCGACGGGACCGGGCTCGAGGGAGGAGGAGGTACTCGAGGATCGCCTTCTGCGCGTGCAGCCGGTTCTCGGCCTGGTCCCACGCCGCCGCCCGCGGTCCGTCCAGCACCGAATCGGTGATCTCCTGGCCGCGGTGCGCGGGCAGGTCGTGGAGGACGAATGCCGAGGGATTCGCCAGTGCGACCAGCGCGTCGTTCACTTGGAATCCTCGGAACGCTTCTTCGCGGGCGGTCGTCTCGGCCTCTTCGCCCATCGAGACCCACACGTCCGTGTAGATCGCGTCCGCGCCGTGCACGGCCTCTCGAGGGTCGTTGGTGAAGGAAAGCGTCGAGCCCGACCGACGGGCCAGGACCTCCGCGGCCCGGACGTACTCGGGTTGGGGTCGGTAGCCGGCGGGGGTCGCGACGGCCAGGTCGAGGCCCATCGCCGCGGCGCCGAGGAGGAGCGAGTGAAGAACATTGTTGCCGTCGCCTACCCAAGCGAGCCGGCGGCCGCGGAATCGGCCTTTCCAGCGCTCGCGCATGGTGAGCAGGTCGGCGGCGATCTGACACGGATGCTCGAGGTCATCGAGCGCGTTGATAACCGGCACCGTGGCCCAACGGGCGAGCTCGACCATGTCCGTGTGTCGGAACGCGCGGTAGCAGACCGCGTCCACGAAACGGGAGAGGACCCGCGCCGTGTCGGCGATCGTCTCGCCCCGACCGAGTTGGAGGTCCTTCGAGGAAAGGTAGAGGGCGTGGCCCCCGAGGTCGTTCATCGCCACCTCAAAGGAGGTCCGGGTTCGCGTGGAAGGTTTCTCGAAGATCATCGCAAGGTTCTTCGCGACGAGCGTCGGGCGTCGGATCCCGCGGGCCCGCTCCGCCTTCAGGGCCGCGGCGCGCGTCAGGACGCGGCCGAGGTCCCCGCCAAGGTCGGAGATCGACAGGAGGTCTTTCGGGCCGGAGGGGGGCGCCATCGTAAGGAGCACCGTCCGCCCGCGTTAAACGATTCTGGGAGCGGCGGGCTCCGAGCGGTCATGCGAAGGTTATGAAGGCGACCCGACTGGCGCGGTACGAGGGAGATTCTGTGCCGGCCCGTCCCCAAAAGAAATCCGTGAGTCGCCCGGCCCGACCGACCCGAACCCGAACGCTCCCCTCCCGGGGCCGACGGGTCTACATGGTCACCGGGGGCGTCACGAAGTTCGCGAAAGCCCATCCGGCCATGGACTTCCGACTGATGGTCAAACGCGCCTACGACTACGCCCTCAAGGGCATCCCGAACCTCACGCCGGACCGGATCGACGGGAGCCGGATCGCCTACTTCTCGGACCATTTCGCACGGCAACTCAAGGCGGCGAGCATGGTCCAGGACTATCTCGGCCTGAATCCGAAAGGGTCGGTCCGTATCGAATGGGGCGGCGCGACGGGCGGCGAGTGTTTCCAGGCGGCGTACGAGGCGGTGGCGAGCGGGCGGATGGACGTCTGCCTCGCCGCGGGTTTCGAGACGATGAGCCGGGTCCCGACGTGGAAGGGGAACGAGTTCATCGCGCTCGCCTCGGACACGAACTTCGACTTCCCGCTCGGCGGGTTCTACACCGGATACTACGCGCTCATGGTCATGCGCCACATCTACGAGTACCTGCGGCTCGGCAAATTCGCCGATATCAAGGACGAGCGCGAGGCGCAGCGACGGGCGATCGCCGAGGGGAGCCGCATCATGAGCCTCGTCTCGGTGAAGAACCACCGCAATGCGCTCCACAACCCGTACGCCCAGTACCCGAAGCGACTGACCGTCGAGGAGGTGCTCAACTCCGAGATGATTAGCTACCCGCTCACGCGCGAACAGATCTGCACGATGAGCGACGGGGCCGCGTGCGTCGTGCTGTGCGACGAGGCACGGGCGAAGGAGTTCACCGACCGGCCGGTGCAGGTCACCGGGGTGGGA
>Ga0074044_10000130_pt1 | contig 75179 bp, 64 predicted proteins | sample BogForMeECP23OM1_FD_94443 | JGI IMG/M metagenome (GOLD analysis project Ga0074044, IMG submission 94443) | Bog forest soil microbial communities from Calvert Island, British Columbia, Canada - Bog Forest MetaG ECP23OM1 | ecosystem: Environmental > Terrestrial > Soil > Wetlands ...
CACCTTGCCGCGCTCGATCCGGCCCGTCACTACCGTGCCGCGTCCTTGAATCGAAAAAATATCTTCAATCGGCATCAGGAACGGCTTGTCGAGTTCGCGCGCCGGTTGCGGCACGCTCTTGTCGACCGCTTCCATCAAGGCGTCAATCTGCTTCTCCCACTTCTCTTCGCCATTCAAAGCCCCTAAAGCCGAGAGCCGAATCACCGGCACGTCGTCGCCCGGAAACTGATAGCTCTTCAGCAACTCGCGCACTTCGAGCTCGACCAGATCCAGCAGCTCCGGATCATCGACCGCATCGCATTTGTTCAAAGCCACAACAATGTACGGCACGCCGACTTGCCGCGCCAAAAGCACGTGCTCGCGCGTCTGCGGCATCGGACCATCGGTCGCCGCCACGACTAAGATCGCGCCATCCATCTGCGCCGCGCCCGTGATCATGTTCTTGATGTAATCGGCGTGGCCCGGGCAATCGACGTGCGCGTAGTGCCGGTTCGGCGTCTCATACTCGACGTGCGCCGTGGCAATGGTGATGCCGCGCGCCTTTTCTTCCGGAGCGTTGTCGATCGAATCAAACGACCGGAACACGATCTTCGGGTTGTGCTTCTGCAAAACTTTCGTGATCGCCGCCGTCAACGTCGTCTTGCCATGGTCGATGTGACCAATCGTCCCTACGTTGCAGTGCGGCTTTGTCCGTTCAAATTTTTCCTTCGCCATTTGCTCTTATCCTCTGTAGCGCCGGCGTCTCGCCGGCTGGTTCGCAAATCAATCGTCGTCCTGAGATCCACTCAGTAGTACTGATACAGCTTGTGAAACTTCGCTCGCAGGGCGGGGTCGACCTCTTCGATCTTCGAGAGATAAAACTCCCGCACCTGGGCCTGATCCGAAACTGGCAGCGACCCATGCAACGATCGTGTCGTTCCAATCTTGTCGCCGGTCACCCGGTCGATCGCATCGGCCGCAAACACCGCATCCAAATCGCGGACCCGAATTCCGCGGCCGTCGAGCGTCTTTAAGAACTTCGCGACTCGATCTGCCGCAAACGCCTTCTCGATCGCGGCTTTTAGGTCGCCGAACTCACGCTCTTTCTCGACCTTGATCGCCGCTTGCTCGAACATTCCGTTCCGCTCAACCACCGAATTCCAACCCTACTCTCAAAATCTGGAGCGGGAGACGGGGATCGAACCCGCGACCAACAGCTTGGAAGGCTGTGACTCTACCACTGAGTTACTCCCGCTCAGCCTCGACCTTCTAGATCCCTCGCCAAGAACGCTCGGGATTTCGCCTGCGGGCTCCCGCTTCGCTCACGCCCGCAAAACGTCTCAAGTTACTCCCGCTCAAACCGGTTCTCAGCTGTCAGTTCTCAGTTCTCAGTAAAATCGCACCGCAAATCTCATGGAGCCGATGATCAGGATTGAACTGATGACCTCTCCCTTACCAAGGGAGTGCTCTACCAACTGAGCTACATCGGCCCACTTTACTTCATCCAGCTTTCAATCCGTCGGCCTGGCGCGGTCCCGCTCTTCTTCGATCCGCATTCGCCAATAATGAAGCGCCGTCTTGAAAGCAAACAGTCCCAGAACGATCAGGGTCGCGGTGCGCAGTCTCAAATTCCCGTTGAAGACTCGAATCGGCTCGTCCGACAACGTGGTCCAAGCCAAGATGCCCAACGCTGCATATCCGAGAAGCGCCAACGCGAACTTCTTTTTGATCGTCACACAAGTTCCAGGTTTCAAGGTCTCAAAGTTTCAGGGTTTCAAGGAACCCAATCGCCCTGGCTCTTGCTTTGAAACCTTGCAACCTTGAAACTCTGAAACCTTTTTTCTGGTGCACAGGGGAGGATTCGAACCTCCGTACCTCCTGAGAGGGACAGATTTACAGTCTGTTGGCTTTAACCACTCACCCACCTGTGCAAATCCGAAAACCTCGCCGGACAAGAGCACCCGCGCAACACAGCCTCATCGACATCGCTCCGCAATTCTCAGCTCGGGAAACCAGCTGCGAGAACTCCCGCCTGAACCACACTCGCCGGAAATACTTCGATGGATTGTCTTCGCTAGACTTCCTTAAGAGCCTGCCTTAGAGCTGCGCTGCCTGGCGCGCGTCGCCGCGTCAACCTCTACTGTTTCCGGAAAATTATTTCTGGAGCTGGCGAAGGGAATTGAACCCCCGACCCTCTGATTACAAATCAGATGCTCTACCGACTGAGCTACGCCAGCAGGTGGAAGCAAGTCCCTACGGACACAATACTTCCCTGATCCCTTCCTGAACTCCGGGACAATTATTTAAGTTATCACAAGGGCATTTCACGTGCAACCGGACTTCGGGCACGGGTGTGGCTCATTTTGCCAAAACGTCCACCACAAAGGGCACGAAGGTACACAAAAGGAAAAGCTGTTGAGTTTAAGACCTTCGTGGCGCTTTGTGTCCTTCGTGGTTGAGGGTTTTGTGGGCGCATCGTCAAAGTGAGGCGCTACCCACATCACTCTCAAGCAAACCGTCACGGCGATCGAATGCTATCATTATCTAGCTCTCGCTCGAAATTCGATGCGCATTCGACGCCGTCTCACCATCCCCCTGGTCGTCTTGCTGATTGTTGCGGCCATCGCACTGATCGTGGTCCTGCGCAAGCACGCCCCGCCGGAGGCAGCCCGCCTGCTTCCTGGCGCCGACGGCTTCTTCTACATAAACTTGAAGTGGATTCGTACCTTCAACGCCAGCCAGCTCCCGCCCGTTTCACGCGAGCCCGAATATCAGAAGTTCGTCGAGGAAACAGGTTTTCAGTTCGAGCGCGATCTGGATCAAGCCGCCTTCGCCATCCACTATCCGTTGAGTTGGGGGAACGGAACGGCGGGATCGGCAACCGAGCCGCGATTTTCAGAGGTATTCGTCGGCAAGATCGATTCCGGACGCCTGACGGCCTACCTCAAGAAGCTGTCCTCTTCGATCGACGACTATCGCGGATTTGACATCTACAACATCCCCTTCGAGGGCCGCACGGTTCGCGCTGTCATTCTTTCGTACGATAGCGTCGCGGTGTCAAACCATCCCAATCCCGACGTGATTCGCGGAATCCTCGACCGCTCGCGCAAACTGGCCTCGCCGTTTGCCGGCCCCTGGTTGCTCCGCAAGTTCTACCGTCAGGTTCCTCTGGCCAGCTTGTCTTTTGCGATTCTGCGGGTTCGACCCGAGATCAGTTCCTTCGGCGCCCTCGGCAGTTGGAGCTTCCTGTTCCCGCATCCCGCCGTCGCCGTAATTTCCGCCCGCTATCTTCGCGCGCTCCACTTGCGGGCGGAAGCGTTCACTGACAGTGACGCCGACGCGCAGGCCGCGACCGAAAAAGTCTCCGCCTTTCTCAGCCTCTTTCACGCCGCCGAAGGCAATGTTGGCTCCCACGGTACGGACCCGGATGTAAAGGCCTTCTTCGACAGCCTCAAGGTCGAACAGTCCGGGGATCGCGCCATCCTCTCCGCCATCGTGCCGCCCGGATTCATCCGCAAGGCTTTAGCAGAAGCGCCGCCGGAAACTGGAATGCCCGCCGCAATCGAGACGGCACCCAAGAGACCGCCGGTCTCGAATCCTCCGCAAAAACCACAGGCGCGATAACGGAGCATCGCGATAACCACCATCCGACGACTGCGTCCAATGTAGGAGAGCGGAAATGCTGTAGCGATTTCGCGTTTGGGTGCATCTGCTAAGAGGTAGGTAAAAATTGGCGAAGGCTCGGGTTTCGGCGCGATGCCGAAGTCTTCGAGATTGAAAGCCGTTTAGGGGCTGGGATCGCTCCCCGAATCGCTACAATAGAAAGCTATGCAGAGTCTGCCACTACCGTTCGCTGTCTTCGTCGCGGGACTGATCTCGTTCCTGTCTCCCTGCGTACTCCCGCTCGTGCCCGGATACGTTTCGCTCATTTCCGGCGTGGGGGTCGAGCAACTGAAACTCCCAGAAGGGCAACTCTTCCGCAAGGTGATGCTCAATTCTGCCGCGTTCATCATCGGCTTCAGCATTGTCTTCATCACACTCGGCGCGATCTCGACCGAAGTCGGCCAGGTTCTCGCACAATACAAAACCCTGCTGGCCCGTATCGCCGGAGCAGTCATCATTCTCTTCGGCCTGCATCTGACGGGCATTCTGCAGATTAAGGCTCTGCTGGCGGACACCAGGCTGCATAACCTCAAAGGCAGTTCTTCCGCCTGGGGCGCATTCGTCATTGGATTTGCCTTCGCCTTCGGATGGACGCCGTGCGTGGGGCCCATCCTCGCCGTAGTGCTCGGATTCGCCGCCGCTCAGGACACCGTCTGGAAAGGTATCTTTCTTCTGGCCACCTACTCGGCCGGATTGGCCGTTCCATTTCTGCTGACCTCGCTAGGCATTGAGCGCTTTCTAAAGTTCTACAATCGCTTTAAATTCCACATGCACGCCGTGGAAGTGGCCAGCGGAGGTTTGCTGATCGCATTAGGCATCCTGTTGGTAATGGGCAAATTTACGCTGATCTCCGGCTATTTCTCGTTTTTGAATCGCTTTGCGCTCTAGCGCGCAGCGACGATTAAAGATTATGGATTCCTATCAGGGCATCGCTTTAGCGATGCCGGAAGTTCTTAGAATAAACTGCCCCTTGAGGGGCTGCACCGCGCGTTCGCGGCCCGAGGTTGGAATTGAAAAGAAATCCCCTGATTCTGGTCTTCATCGCCGCCCTCGTAGCGGCCATGTTATTCGCCGGCATTCGCCTGACTCGCAGCCATCGCGCCAACGCTCCCGCCAAGGGACAACTTATAGGCAATTTGGCCCCTGACTTCGAACTGCCGGCACTCGACGGCAAGAACCTTAAACTTTCCGACCTGCGCGGCAAAGCCGTTCTGCTCAACTTTTGGGCGACATACTGCGGCCCCTGCAAGGTCGAGATGCCCTGGTTTGTCGAACTGCAAAAAGAATACGGCTCCCAGGGATTCCAGATCGTTGGCGTAGCCATGGATGACGCCAGCACCGAAGATATCGCCAAATTCGCCAAGGAGTTGGGAGTAAACTATCCCATCCTGATCGGCAAAGAATCCGTTGCCGACGCCTACGGCGGGGTCAGCGTGCTTCCGACTACGTTTTTTCTCGATCGCGACGGCAAGCTCATCGCCCGCGAGTTCGGGCTGCAGAGCCGCAGCGTTTTCGTCGATCACATCAAAAAGGCCATGAGCCAGGGACAGGCAGTACAGGCTCAGAAGTAACTACGGAATGCACCTGGACCTGGGTTACTCTGAAAGTGGATTGGTAGGAAGCAGGTTCGTATCAGGGCATCCCTTTAGCGATGCCAGCAGCTTCGAAATCAAACGCCCCTTTTGGGCTGGATGTCGGCATCCGATTCCAAGCGCGGTCAGTCCAATGAAAATTCTTCTCGCAAGCACGATCCTCCTGTTCGCCGCCTGGGCTTGGGCACAAGACGACCTGGGCCCGCAAGGACCAGCCGTAAAGATGGCCCCCGCCCCGGTCGTAACCGCTGTCCAGGGTAAAGCGGCTACGGTCTCTCTCTTGTTCCGGGTGGCCAACGGATACCACATCAACTCCAATCAGCCCAAGGCCGAATTCCTCATCCCGACCGTGCTCAAGGTCGAAGCCACGACCGACATCGTCATCGGCAAAACCACTTACCCCGAAGGCCAAGATATGAGTTTTGCCTTCGCTCCCGACGAAAAGCTCAATGTCTACACCGGAGATTTCAAAATCGATGTGCTCGTGCGTCCGCTGCACTCCGTACAACCCGGCAAATATGTCGTCCGCGGAACTCTGAAATACCAAGCCTGCGATAACGCGGCCTGCTATCCGCCCAAGCAATTACCGGTGAGCTTCGATGTAAAGATCGCAAAAGCTGCACCGGCGCCAAGCAAGAATCCCGCCCAAAGTCCGCACGCACACTAGCAAGACTCACGTAGGGGTGGACGCCCTCGTCCGCCTAGCGGAGTGAAACTCCGCAGTGCGAGCGCCATTCTCACTTCCCCAACTGGATGTCGACGTTCGCCTGAAGTCGTGAGGCAATTGGCGCAACTCGGTACGGAATGCGAAGAATAAATCCGGCAGTATCGACAGAACGGCCCGCGTTGCCATCGCCGAACACCAGCGATGCCCCAACGGTTTCGAGTACCCGGCTGGCAATGGCAAGCTTCACCCTCCGCAACGTTGATGTAGCAGTCGCCCCGGATGGACGACGATTCGTCAGCGGCTTAGTCGCACTCTCTCGCTGATCGCGCCCATCCGTCTTGCGGAACTCGTGTTCGTCAGCAGCCCGGAGCATGGCACCTGCCGGGCCCTCCCCGACAAGAAGCATCACCTTGCCGCCCCGCGGCTGCGCTTCGATCAACGCCCCTATTAAATACTGCAAAGCCAGCCGTAGCCGCGCTTCCCGCACTGGCAGCGTGGCCGTAGATGTGCCCGCCAGTCGCAACTGGATATCGCGCACCGCCGCGATCGATGACAGTTCTTTGATCACGCTCCGCAAAACCGGCATCAGCGGGACCCGGCAAGTTTCCGGCACCGGTTGCTCGGCATCAAGATACTCCCGCATTAACTGAATCATGCCAATGACTTTTTCCGTCTGTTGCAGAGCCACCGAGACACTCCCCTGCTGCGGTTCAGCGACCTCCTCGATGGAAAGTTCGAGAGAACAGCGCAAACTGGTGAGCGGCTGGCTTAAGGAGTGCAGTAATTCGCCGAGCACATCCGGACCTTGCGGCGGCTTTGGAAAAGAATGCGAACTCGTGCTCATGCCGATATCCCCTCCGGACTCATTTGATATCCCACCCCCCGCACCGTATGAATCAAAGATGGAGAGAAGCCATCGTCCACCTTGCGGCGCAAGTAGTTGATGTAAACATCGACCACGTTGGTAGTGGAATCAAAAGTCAGGTTCCAAACATGTTCGATGATCATCGCCCGCGTCAGCCGCCGCCCGGCATTGCGCATCAGGTACTCGAGTAGGGCGAATTCCTTCGTCGTTAACTCGATATGACGCCCGGCGCGTTCCACTTTACGTTCCACGCGATCCAGGCAGAGATCCCGGACGGTGAGCACCGATTCCGACGGCAAATGGCTGCGCCGCAATAGCGCCCGCGCCCGCGCCGACAGTTCGAGATAGGAAAAAGGCTTTACCAGGTAGTCGTCCGCCCCCGAATCCAGGCACTGCACGCGGTCTTCGACCCGGCTGCGCGCGGTAAGAATCATGACCGGCAGGTTCGCCTTGCGCTGCCGCACACTTTTCAGAACCGTCAGCCCGTCCATCCCCGGCAGGTTCAGGTCGAGTACCACGAGATCGTAATCGAACTCCATCGCCATCGCACGGCCCTGATTCCCTTCGCTGGCCACGTCTACCGCATGATGTTCGGCTTCCAGCCCCTTTCGGATAAAGCTGGCGAGCGCCGCATCGTCTTCCACAATCAGAATTCTCATGAGCGTTTTCTAAATCGGTTCCCGCTAAACCGATTCTTATTCTCGACTCACAAGGCGCAGCAGACAAGATAACCAGTCCGTACAAATGGACGTACCTCCGGAAGTGAAAGCAAGGTTGCAAAATAGAACGGAATCGGCAGCGTAGGAGAATGGGCGTCAGGAAACTACGGCTACGCATCAGGACATCGGTTTAGCGTTGTCGAAAGTTCTTGAAATCAGATGCCCCTGCAAGGGATGGGCTCTTGACTACGCGCCGAGAGCCGATCGAATGGCCTCGACGATCGAATCTGCCAGCCTGTCCATTTGCTCCTTCGACTCCGCTTCAATCATCACCCGCGCCAGCGCTTCGGTGCCAGAGTAACGCACCACCACTCGCCCATTGCCGTCCAGTTCCCGTTCCGCCGCTGCCATTGCCGCTTGCACTCTCGGAATCTCTGCAAGGGGAGTTTTGTTCCGCACCCGCACATTCCGTATCGTCTGCGGAAACACCTTCAGATCGCCCACCAGATCGGCCAGCGCCTTACCCCGGCGCACCATAATCTCCATCACTCGCAGCGCCGTCAGCAACCCGTCTCCCGTGGTTGCGTCCCCATCGCGAAACAGTATGTGACCCGACTGTTCGCCACCCAGCGTTGCTCCCACGCGCTGCATTTCTTCGAGCACATACTTGTCGCCAACGTTGGCACGCAACATGCGAATGCCCGATCGCTTAAGTGCCAACTCCAATCCCATATTCGACATGGTAGTCGCCACCACCGTATCATTCGCGAGCACCCCGCGTGACTGCATGTCCCGCGCTGCCAGCAGCAGCACCGCATCTCCGTTGACCACTCGCCCGTCAGCGTCGCAAAAAAGAGCGCGGTCGGCGTCGCCGTCGAAGGTAATGCCCATGTCGAAACGTGCCTGATTCTCCAGAGAATTCTCGTAGACATAGCGCGCCACCGTTTCCGGATGCAGCGCGCCGCAATTCTCGTTGATGTTTTGGCCGTCCGGCGAGGAGTGCAAAAAAGTCGCGTTGACCTTGAGCGCCCGGAATAATTCCGGAGCTTCCGCAGCCGCCGCGCCGTTGGCGCAATCCACCACCACGCGCAACCGGCTCAAGTCCAATTCCGGCGAAACGCTGCCCGCAAGCCAGCAAACATAAGCCTGGCGCAGGCTTTCCTCGCCGGGAAGGCTCGAAGCCTCGGGGGCGGAATCCGCCCCCGAGGCCGCTCCCGCCTGCAGCAACGCGAAAATCTCTTTTTCAATCGCCAGTTCGCGCGCGTCCGGAAGCTTGTAACCGTCGCCGGAAAAAATCTTGATCCCATTATCCGTCCAGGGATTGTGCGAAGCGGAAATCACCACCCCGGCGTCGAACCCTTGCGAGCGAGTCAGAAAGGCCACACCCGGCGTAGTAATCACGCCTGCGCTGCGCGTTTCCACGCCCACCGATGCCAGCCCTCGCAGAAATCGGTCGGCAATCCAGCCACTGGAAACGCGTGTGTCCTGTCCAATCACCACTCGCGCTTTGGCGTTGACGCGCACTAGATCGTGCCCCAGCGCCCGCCCAATCCAATAAACACTATCGTTCGTCAACGGAAATTCGCCCGCCACGCCACGAATTCCGTCGGTGCCGAAAAGTTGTCTGGTTTGCGTCATGAATCGGTCGTTGGTCGTTAGTCGTTGGGCGGCCGCACGACATCGTTAGGAATTCGCGACCGACTATCGACCAACGACCTGTCTCACTTTTTCTCGTTTCCCGAACCTTCCATGATAACCGTCACACGAATCGGGGTCGTGTGTACAACCTGGATCAGTGGGTCCGGAACATAGGCTTGCGTCACAAAAGAAGCTCGCGTTATGGTTCCGCTGACGTCTACCGGATCGGTCGTGGCAGCCTCCACCGCTTCGACGCGGCGCTGCGGTCCCGTGATCATGACACTCGACGGGTCGGCGACCACCTGCGCCACTCGCATCCCGCTCGCGAAATTTCCGATCACTCGCGGTCGAATCTCGACCACACGGCTCGCGCGATTATCGAACGAGAGGTGAAACTGACCGGGTATGATCTGCACTACTTCGAGATCCTGCGGCACATGAATTTGCCCTCCGTTTAGATCGAAAGTCCGCTCACCCGGGTGCACGTTGGACAGATCGATGTCCGCTCGCACGTCCGCAGGCTGCAGGCGATGAATCACCCGCTCTGGCCCCCGTATTCTGATCTGCGCCTCGGTGAAGCTGGCGGAATCGATCTCCAGATTGTCTGGAAGATTACGGAACTCGAGAGGCACCTTCAGTTCGATTTCGGCGGGGAGATCGTGCGCAACCGCCAACCACAGACCGACGGCGAGTAACAGCGAGACCAGCTTGAGCCCGATGTTGTGAGCAAAGCTGCGCTGAAAGAAACTGCGTTGGGAAACGTTGCGCTCGTCAAAGCTCGCCATCAGTCGTCCCTTCCGGCGTCCGGCCTGCGGGAGACCTGCGAACTGGGCGGCTCCTCTTCGATGAAGCTTCCTTCCACTCCACTCGGCAAACTGGGCGCGGGAGCATAACGGCGCAACAGATTGCTCAGTCGCTCCCGCAGACGCTCCACCGTCAACTCGCGCTCAATGTTTCCCGCCACAGCCACGCTGATTGTGCCAGTCTCTTCCGAAATGACGACGGCGACCGCGTCGGTTTCTTCCGTGATCCCAATCGCCGCCCGATGCCGCGTTCCCAGTTGGATCGACAGCACCGGGTTCATGGAGAGCGGCAGGAAGCAGGCAGCCGCCGCGATCCTGTCCCGCTGCACAATCACGGCGCCGTCATGCAACGGCGCGCTCGGACGAAATATAGTCGCCAACAGGTCGTACGAGAGCCGGGCATCGAGCGCCACTCCGCTCTCGATGTAGGTGCGCAGTCCGATCTCGCGTTCGATCACGATCAGAGCGCCTGTCTGATTCTGCGAAAAGAGATTGGCCGCCAAAACAATGTCGTCGTACACATCGGCCACCGAACTCGAAGACCGCATCAGCGAAATACGGCTCCCGAGATTGGCGAGCGCGTGCCGGATCTCCGACTGGAAAACCACGATCAGCGCGAACACAACGTAGGGCAACAGCGTGCTGAGCAGCCAGTTCAGGGTTCGTAATTCGCCCAGATGCGCGAAATAGAAGGCTAACCCGAGCGTTGCCACTCCCACCAGCATCGGCGCCGCCCGCGTACCCCGCACCAGCGTCAGAAGCTGGTAGATCAGGAACGCGACCAGCACGATATCGATGATCGAAATCACCGAGATGTGCGACCAGATCGTCGACAGCGTCACGCCCGCCTCACGCCCAAACTTGAGTTGCCCTCATTCTAATGCAGTGCCCCGAATACAGTTCGCTGAATTCTGTTGGCTGATCGAAGCTGACGGATTCAGCTTTCCCTTATCAGGTCTCGCTGCGCTCGGTTCCGGTTACACGGGCTCGAACCCTTCCCCGAGCGAGGCGCGCTGACAGCTCTTCCCCAACTTCGAGTCGCGCCGCATCCTTCACCAGTTGCCCTTTCGCATTGAACACCAACGCATATCCACGATTCAGAATCGCCAACGGCGAAAGCGCTTCCAGGCTTGCGGTTCGCCGATCCAGCGCGCCACGAATCTGCAGCAAGCGTGTGCGCGTGGCTGCGCTCAGATTCGCAACCTGAGCTTCGAGTCCCTTTCGCGCCGCGGCCAGACGGCGTCGCGCGTCATAGTGCCGAACGGCTGCGGAAGCATTGTCCAGGCGGCGATGGCAGCGCTCCAAAAGCTGCCGTTGCGCTCTTTCCAGCCGGAAGCCCTGTTCATCCAGTTTCTGCTGCCGGCGGTGGATTCCGTCCATCATGCGCGCGAACGCTCGCTGCTGCGAGCGCTGGTTCAATTCCTGACGCGCCATCAGCAGGCGATAGCGCACGGCGCGCTCCAGGCGACGGTACAAATCCTCCGCTTGCGCTTCGATCTCCTGTCTTGAGCGGATCACCAGTTCCGCCGCCGCTGACGGCGTGGGGGCGCGCAGATCGGCTACAAAATCGACGATCGTGAAATCCGTCTCGTGCCCAATCGCCGAAATCACCGGAATCTTCGAATCCGCCAGTGCACGCGCGAGTCCCTCATGATTGAAGCACGCCAGATCCTCGGCCGAACCTCCGCCGCGAGCAATGATGATGACTTCAACTGCTCCTTTGTGGCGCAGTTCCTGATTGAAGTATCTAAGTCCCGCCATCACTTCGCCCGGCGCAGAATCTCCCTGCACTTGCGCGGGATAGATCAGGACATTCGCGGAATGATGGCGTCTTGCCAGAATGTTCAGAATGTCGCGCAGAGCCGCTGCCTGCGGAGACGTGATGATGCCAATTCTCTGCGGCAATGGTGGAATTGCCTTCTTGCGCGACGCCTCGAACAATCCTTCAGCCTGCAAGCGCGCTTTCAACTGTTCGAACGCCAGTTGCAACGCGCCTGCGCCTTTCGGCTCCATGAACTCCGCGGAGATCTGCAATTCGCCGCGATCTTCATACACGGTGATGCGACCGCGCACGGTGACTTGCAAACCGTTCTCCGGGCGAAACCGCAACAGTTTGGCCGACGAGCGGAACATCACTACCCGAATCTGCGCCGACTCTTCCTTCAGCGTGAAATACAAATGGCCAGAATCGGGAATGCGCAGATTGGAGATTTCCCCTTCTACCCAGCAATCCGAATACTGCCGTTCGACCAGCGATCGCACGGCGGAAACCAAGGCTCGCACTGACCAGATATGTCGTTCTGGCGCGCGAAACTGGAAGCCGAGTTGGTCGGACATTTCCATGTTGTTAGATCTCAGCTCTCAGCTCTTAGCTATTAGCTCTTAGCTGTCGGCTATCAGCGGTCAGTAAGAGCAAAACTTTTGTGCTCCTAGTTCTCGCAGATCAAGTCAGTGCATGAAAGTCAGCCGCGAAAGTGCACGGTGAAGATCAGTTTACCTTTTACATTGCATTTGGAAAGAATGCTTCGGGAGGCACGTTGCGAGACCCCTGGAGGGGCGGTCTTTTGGAATCAAAGACTTAGCGGTTGTTTTTTCCTAGATCTTTGAGGAATAAGGACTTACTTGTAAGGTCTTTATTCGTCAAAGACTTGGGTCGTTTGATCAATAAGTAACTGACAATTTCTTGAAACTGTGAGAGAGTGAAGTTATGAGCGGGATGCGGGCGATTCGGCGAAACTTTTCTGGGCTGGAGCGGCGGCGGATGGAGGCGGCTCGGCTGCTCCGGGAGGGCGTGTGGCAGGCAGAAGTGGCGCGGCGGGTGGGGGTTCGCCGGCAATCGGTGGGCGAGTGGGCGAAGAAGATTCGGCGGGGAGGGGTGTGGACGCTGAAGGCAGGGCGGCTGGGACGACCACGAAAGCTCCATGCGGAACAATTGAAGCGGGTGGAAAAACAGTTGGAGCGCGGTCCGCAGGGGATGCGGTCTAGGAAGTGGACGGTGCGGCGGGTTGGGGAGTTGATTGCACGGGAGTGCCGCGTGCAGTATTGCGCGGCGGGGGCTTGGGGAGTGTTGCGCGGGATGGGGTGGAGGTGGAGGGGCGGCGGTCGGGGGTGGAGATCAGAGGGCGGAGGTTAGAGGGCAGAGGTTCGCAGGAAGGCAAAGAGGGCGACAGCGCCTCCACCGCGGCAAGGCAAAACCGGGATTGAGTGGGCCATCCGCCAGGAGTTGATTTCCCGGGGCGGGGTTTGCGGAATTTTTTAGAGCGGAAAGAGCAAAGTCAAGGGCAGCGGACAGAAGTGCCCGCTCCACACGGTCTTTGGGGAGAATGCCTTGATACTTTGCTGGGAATGTGGGCGGACGATTACCGCTTCAGTCGTGCGAGCAGGAAAAGGACAATCGAAAGCACCACACTGATCAAAACCGAAGTAGCTAGTGGGAAATAGAACGTCGTGTTCTTGCCGCGATAGAGGATGTCTCCCGGCAACCGGCCGAGGGGCAGGCCCGTCCGACCTAGCAGCATGATGATGCCGCCAATCACCACCAGGGCAATGCCAAGCATCACCAGTATTCGTCCCGTCTCGGTCATGCTTCGAGTTTAACTCCGGCGATTGCTAAACTACATCGGGGGCCAGTCGACGTGAACTCCTGTGTGCGCTAACTATGCCCCTGGGTCGGAGCCTCATAACTTTTGGCGATACGATGCGCCGTCCTTGCCACCGTAATGCCCTTTTTATGAAAAAGCTGATTGCTCTGTTGCTCTTGTCATCCACAGCGTCATTTGGCCAAAGCCCTTTCGATGGCACATGGTTGTTCCCCGCGCAACTGCCGCGAGAAGCGACGGTTTATTTGCTGGCCAAAGGCATGTTTCGCTGCTCTGGATGCCTGGCGAACATGGAAATCAAAGCCGATGGGTACGACCACAAAGTTGCGGAGACCGCCTACTGGGACACGGTGAACCTTCAAATTGTGGATGCACACACCGTTGCATTCATCGCCAAGAAAGCCGGGAAAACGATGTTCACAGAAGTCGATGCGATTTCTCCCGACGGAACTACGCTGACCCAACTGGTGAAAGACACGACGGAAGCGGAGACCGTCACGATTGAGACTCGCAATCGAAGAATCGCGAAAGCTCCAGCTGGCTCTCACGTTCTTTCCGGCTCCTGGCGCGCCTACAAGACCAGTCGATCCAGGAACGGTTCGACAATCAAATACCAATGCACGGCGGAGGGACTTAGCGCGGAGACTCCTCTCGGCGAAAAGTTCAATGCAAAGTTCGACGGCAATGACTATCCCGTCGAGGACGACCCTGGCGGAACAATGGTCTCTGCGAAGCTATTAAGCCCCGACATCATCGAACTAACGTCCAAGCGCAATCGAGAAGTAATAGCGGTCAAGCGTATGTCCGTGCAGCCCAGCGGAAAGTCGATCCACGTTGTTGTCAAAGACAAGGAAGGCAATACCACGATGGTTTTCGACATGCAGAAACGACCGTAGTTCCCGAGGACCTACACACCATGCCCAAGAAATCCGCAGCGCCTTTCGTTCTCCCCGAAGCTCTGCTCTCGGCTTTCGATACCAACGACCGCATCAACCACTACCTCCTTGAGAATCTGCCCGCCGAAGCTTGGCGGGCCGAGCCTCCGGAAAAAAAGGGCCGCGACGTCGCCGGCGTGGTTGCGCACATCCACAACGTTCGCGTCATGTGGTTGAAGGCCACAAAAGGAAAAGTTCCCGAGCAACTCGACCGATTCACGGTCACGCCGGCGCAAGCCAGGAAGGCGTTGGACACAAGCCGCGGCGCGCTCCGCGAAGTTCTCCAAGCGGCCCTCGAAACCGACGGCCGCATCAAAGGATTTCGCCCCGATGTAACCGGCTTCTTCGCTTATCTTATCGCGCACGACGCTCACCATCGCGGACAGATCGCCATGCTGGCGCGCCAGGCTGGGCACCCGATCCCACAAAAGGCGACGTTCGGCATGTGGGAGTGGGGTGTACGTTAAACTCTTAGGACAGGAAACTCTCAGGACAGAAACCAGCCGACGCATGAATAAAGCCACGATCCTGTTCAACCCCAACTCTGGCCGCCGCGGAAAAAAACGCGACGCGGAATTGAACCGCGCTATTGGCATCATCCAGTCCGCCGGCGTGCGCACCGAGCTAACCGTTTGCCGCTCCAGCCAGGAAGCGACTGACAATGCCCGCTGCGCTGTGGCCGCTGGCAGTGATACCGTTTTCGCCTGCGGCGGCGATGGCACGATCCACGACGTAATTCAGGCGCTAGCTGGAACGCCCGTCGCGCTGGCCATTCTCCCTTTCGGCACCGCCAACGCTCTGGCCCACGATCTGGGAATCCCGGGCCGGCCGAGCGCCGCGGCTCGGATCGCGGTTAGCGGCAGGGTTCGGCGCATCCCTCTCGGTCGGGTCGAGTATGAAAATTTCTCAGGTCAACCCGCCGCGCGATACTTCACCGTCGCCGCCGGAGTCGGCATCGACGCGCACCTGATCTACAAACTGACCGCCGACTTCAAGCAACAGTCGGGCATGGCCGGCTATTACCTGAAGGCGTGGCAGTTGTGGGCGACTCATCGCATGAGAAAGTTCGAAGTTGAATATACCAACGGAACCGGCGAGCGCCAGCGCGCCGTTCTGACTGAACTCATGGCGGTTAGAATCCGCTATTTCGGAAACGTTCTCCGCGAATTCGTCCCGGGAGCGTCTCTCGACTGCCCCGATCTGCGCACCGTGATGTGCCGCACCGCCAGCCGGAATGCCTACATCCAGTATGTGGCCGGCTCGTTGCTCGGCCGCCAGTGGAGGATCGACGGCATCGATGTGGTCAGTTGCTCGGAGGTCATCTGCCAGCCGCCAGAAAAAGGCAAGGATCATGATGCCGGCCACGTCGACCGCGTCTACGTCGAGGCCGACGGTGAGCTGCTCGGCCGGCTGCCCGTCCGCATGACGATGCAGCCCGATGCGCTGTCTTTGGTGGTACCCGAATGAATGCCCTGCTGGCGCGGGGACGGGCGAGACGCCCGTCGCTCCATCAATACCCAGCTTGGAATCATTTCAAGCAGGAGAGCCCGTGGAACCGGTAACTCACTTCCTATTCGGCGCCGCCATGGGCCGGGCCGGACTCAACCGCAAGACGGCCCTCGCCACTGCCACGTTGACGCTGGCCGCCGAGGCTGCCGACCTCGATGTCCTCAGCCGCTTTGGAGGCTCGGCCTTCGGCTTGAACCATCACCGCGGCTTCACTCATTCATTCCTCGGAGTGCCGTTGGTAGCCGCTGCGGTTGTGGTCTTCATCTATTTGCTCTGGCGTTTGCGCGGTCGCAAGACGCGCAATCCAAATCTGCCTCCGCGGTGGGGATTGCTCTTCGCCTATGCCTGTCTCGCCGGCCTCAGTCACATTCTGCTTGACTACACGACTGCTTACGGAGTGCGACCCTTTTGGCCAATTTCTGAACGCTGGATTTCTTGGGATATCGTGTTCATCGTCGAGCCCGTTCTGCTGGTTGTTCTCACGCTAGGATTGATCTTGCCGGCATTGTTTTCGCTTATCAACGAAGAGATTGGCGCCGGCGGCAAAGGCAAGCCTGCGGGAAGAGTCGCGGCAACGATCGCTCTCGTCGCCGTCGTAGCCTATTGGGGAGTTCGCGACTACGAGCACCGCCGCGCCCTGGCCGCGCTGCAGGCGCGCGATTATCAGGGGGCCGACGCGATTCGCGTTTCCGCCTATCCCTATTGGGTCAATCCATTCCGCTGGTATGGAGTCGTCGAAACCCACGACTTCTTCGCCAGCATGGATGTCGATTCGCTGAATTTCAATTCGATGTCTCCGGAAGTTGATCCCGAAGGCCAGATGCGGATTCAATACAAGCCCGAAGAAACGGCCGTCACTCTCGCCGCCAAGAAAACATACCTGGGTCGCGTCTATTTAAGTTGGGCGCAGTATCCTGTGACGGAAACCGAGGAACTGGCGGACCGTGGCTCCGGGAATGCTCGCGCCGCCTACGTGGTTCGCTTCCGCGATCTCCGCTACGACTATCCCGGGCACGACGCGCGCGGCACTCTTGCGGCGATCGTGGTCCTGACCCGTGATCTGCAGGTCGTCGACGAACGTTTCGGATTGAGGAGCACGGACACGAAGTAAGTTGCTCCATCGTTGTCTTGCCCTTGACCGGCGGCCTCGGCTCGCGCAACAATCCTAATTGACGTCGAGGTGAATCATGCTGGCTTATCTATTTGTCATTTTTGCGGTGCTGGCGCGGATGCCGTTCATGCCGCATCCCTGGAATCTCACTCCAGTCGCAGCGGTGCTGCTTTATTTTGGCGCACGCGGTTCCAGACGCCAGCTGTGGGTGCCGTTGGCGCTGCTTGCGGCCTCTGACGTCATCCTCGACAAATTCGTGTACGCTTACCCATTCAGCTGGGACCATTTCGTAACCTGGGCGTGGTATGCGGCGATCTTGTGGCTGGGGACACGTCTGCGCGGAATCGATCTTCGCGAAAGCGCGGCGTGGCTGCGGGTGGGTGGAGCGGCGCTCGCCAGTTCCGTCTCGTTTTTCATCGTGAGTAACTTTGCTGTCTGGGTCGCTTGGAACATGTATCCGAAAAACTTTTCGGGTCTGATGATGTGCTACGGGGCGGGCGTGCCGTTCTTCCGCCACGCAGTCGCAGGCGACATGCTCTTCACCGCGCTCGCGTTCGGATTGCCGGCGCTCGCCGCTGGGCTGGCCCGTTCCGCCCATAAGCCGCAAGGCACCGCGGCCGCCTAGGTAGGATCGTGCAGGGACGGCCGCCCTTGGCCGTCCAAGGCTAGCGCAGCTCGGCTGCGCTTGGCGCGGCGCCGGATCAGCCAGCCGATTAGCAGCACTCCCACCCCCGCCAGAATCCACAGGAAGTGGTGCGCGAAAAGGTTCACCGTCATGGCGACAATCTGCGGACCAAACCACAGCGTCAGCAGCGCTTCGATCAGAAAGCGCACGAACCGGCCGACAAAAATCGCCAGCAGAAAATGCCCGAAGTTCATCTCAAACGCCGACGCCGCCAGAACAAAGATCTTGAAAGGCGCAGGCGGCGGCAACATGGCCGGAAACATCAGCGCCCAGAATTCATGGTGATCGAAAGATTCGTGAACCTTTTCGAAGCGCTCGGGCGAAAGGCGCTTGCGCAGCAGCACCTCGCCTCCCGTATACCCGATGACGTAGAGCACGATGCTTCCCAGCGCCGACCCGGCCGAAGCCAGCAGCACATACAACAGGAATCGCGAGCGATCGTTGTAAACGTAGCCGACGAAAATCGCATCGAGCGGCATGCCCAGAAATGCGCCATCCACGGCCGCAAACGCCAGCATCCCCCACGGGCCCAGGGGCACGAGCACGTGCTTGATCCACTCTCCGTAGGCGTGGACAAAATGTTTGATCTTGTTCAAGGGAATGAGATTAGTTTACGCGAGATGCGGAGAGCGGTCGTTGGTCGCTGATCGCTGATCGTTGGTCGTTAGTCGTTGGCAAGCCAACCCAGTTCGCTTCCACCGTTCGCATGAAATGGTTGGCTAACGACCATCGACCAGCGACTATCGACCTTCATGCTCCGTCTTTCCCGCAATCAATTCCAGCGCGTGCGGCAGCAAATCGATCACCGCTTCCAGTGACTCGATTGCCCCCGCCGGACTGCCCGGCAGATTCAGAATCAGGCTCGTTCCGCGGATCCCGCACAGCGCGCGACTGAGCGCGGCGAAGCGCGTCTTCTTGGCTCCCTGCAATCGCATCTGCTCCGCGATGCCTTCCACCAGCCGATCACAAACCGCGCTCGTTGCTTCCGGCGTCACATCGCGCGGAGCGATTCCCGTCCCGCCCGTAGTCACCACCAGCCGTGTCGACCGGCACAACGCAATCAGTTTTTCCTGAATTGCAACGCGTTCGTCGGCCACCACTCCACGCGCTGCTACTTCAAATCCATGCCGCCCCAGCGTTTCCGCCACGGCCGGACCGGAAAGGTCCACTTTTTCGCCGCGCGAACACGAATCGCTGACCGTCAATACTGCCGCCGTCGTGCTCTCTAAGCTGGCATCAGGTGTCGAGCAGGACATCTTCACCCTCAGCGGCGGCGTCGCGCTGCGCCTCGTCCAGTTGCCGCAATCCTTCCATCAACAGGCCTTGCGTATTCAGCGTCGTCGTTTCCTGCGACGACTTGCCGTTGAAATCGATCTGAAAGTTCCCATCCGTCCAGCGCAGCACTTTAAAAACCGCTTCGTCCCCCGTAATCGGGCCATAGACGGCGTGTTTGGCCTGCCCCTGGCTGAAATAGATTTCGCATTTTTCATCGTTGTTGGTCATGGTGAGCAGGCAGCTCTTGCGTCCCATTTCCAGCGATTGCACCAGGTCGATCACGTTCATCTGTGACAGGCTGCCGCGCAATATGCCATCGGTGGATGCCGCCTTGCTCATTTTCTCCAGTGCGATGCGGTCCACCACGCGCTTGATTTTGTGGGTGGCATCTTTCAGAAAAAAAGGTTTTTCCAGATAGTCTTCAATCGGATCCTGCATCGACAATCGTTCGCTGATGTCGGCCTTGCTCGCCATCAGGATCACCGCGATCCCCGCCGTGGCCGGCCTGCTCTTCAGTTTCTCCAGTAGTTGCCGCCCATCCATGCCCGGCATACGGTAGTCGCTGATCAGCACGTCCGGCAGATCGTCGACTGCCTTCAACAACGCATCGGCGGCGTCGGTCGCGACCGTCACCTCGCCCAGCGCCGAGAGCGCCTGCTGCAACATCCCAAGCACCATCGGGTTGTCGTCCACCAGCAGGATTTTGACGTTGCTCGCCATAGTTACTTGCGCTAGTTACTTGCGCTTCCCGCGTCTCCGATACTCGCCGCTCTTGCCGCCCGACTTCCGAACCAGCAACACGTCCCGAATTTCAATTCCCTTGTCGAGCGCCTTGCACATGTCATACACAGTCAAAGCCGCCACGCTGGCCGCGACCAGCGCTTCCATCTCCACGCCAGTCTCCGCGGTGGTCTTTACTTTTGTGGCAACAGAAACGCCATTCTCGCACACGTGTAGAGTCACAGCAATGTGCGAGAGCGGCACGGGATGGCACATCGGAATCAACTCCGCCGTCCGCTTCGCCGCCATGATTCCCGCCGTGCGCGCCACTTCCAATGGATCGCCCTTCGGATTCTTCGGCAGCGCCCGCAGGACCTCGGGACTCATGAAAACGAAGGCGGAAGCCTCTGCCGCGCGCGCCGTTCGCGCTTTCGCCGACACGTCCACCATTTGAGCCTGGCCCTGCGTATCGTAGTGAGAAAGCTGGGAAGGTTTCTTCGCCATCATCAACAGGTTATCGTATCGCCGAGCTTAGCGCGGGCAGATTCCGAGTGGGGCCGAGCTTCGCTCGGCCGTCCCTACGCGAGAAAACCTCGCACGCGGGCCGCTATCGCATCAACAACGATACCCACTCCCCCGCCTCAATCCGCTCGCGATCTGGAGGAATCACCACATAACAACTCGCCCGAGCCAGCGCAGCGATATCGCCCGAGCCCTGCCACCGCGCCAGTTCCACCTCGGCATTTTCAAACTCTCCCGAAAGCACCGCCGGAAGAAACCTCTTCAGGCCAGTCCTGGTCCGGATTTCTGATTTCAGCCGCGCCCTGAGAAACATCAACGGGCGCGGCGTCATTCCTGCCAGCGCCTCGATCATGGGCCGGGCGAATAGTTCGAAAGTCACCATGGTGGATACCGGATTCCCCGGCAGCCCAAAGAAATATTTCCTGTGTGGCGCGGGCGCCATCGCCCGCGCTGACGGCGCTTTCGGCGCAGGCACGCGGACAGGAGTGTCCGCGCCACACGAGCCAAAGACCATGGGCCGTCCCGGCTGAATCTCCGCTCCCGTAAAATAAAACTCCGCTTTCAACTCCCCCAGCACTTGCTCTACCAGATCGTACTTGCCCATGGAGACGCCGCCTGCCAGCAATAAAAGATCGCATCGCAATCCTTCTTTGATCAAAATCCGAAGGCGCCCCCGCTCATCCGGAGCGATCCCAAGCCGCACCGCCTCGCCGCCGGCATCGCAAACCTGCGCTGCCAGCGAATAGGAATTCGAATTCCGAATCTGCGCCGGTCCCGGCGTCGCGTCGATCTCCACTACCTCATCTCCGGTAGAAAGCACGGCCACGCGTGGCTTACGGAAAACCTGCACGCGGCTTTTGCCCACGGACGCCGCAATGGCGATCGCCGCGTGATCCAAGCGGCGCCCGCAATCGAGCAGCAGTTGTCCCGTGCGCGCCTCAGAACCGCGCGGAACAAAATTCTCACCGACTTCAACTCTGCGCTGAACGTCAACAAATTTTCCGCCGAGGGCGCCCCATCCTGACATCGCGTTCTGTGCGGGGTCAGGGTGGAACTCTTGTGCCAACGCGGTGTGTTCCACCATCACGACCGCATCCGCCCCCGCCGGCAGCGGAGCCCCTGTCATGATCCCCACCGCCTGCCCGCGTCCAACCGCGCACCCTGAAGCCTCCGGCCAGTCGCCCGCCTTCACCTCGCCCACTATTTCCAGCCGCGACGGAATCTTGGCCAGGTCCGCCGCCCGCACCGCATATCCATCCCGAGTGGCCCGATCAAAGGGAGGAAAGTCGCGGTCTGCCACGATTTCCTCTGCCAGCACCCGTCCTAATCCGGCCAGCAGTTCGACCGACTCCGCTTGCCCCGGAGACACGCTAGCCGCATGCTGTTCAACCATCCGCCGAGCCTGTTCGAAGCTGACAACTCCGGTCGTGGAAGCCGTGGAGGACATGCACGGATGATACCCCGTCCGCTTCTTTGCGAGCCAGCAGTGCGCAATCAATCGGAAAAAGTGTAGGGGTCCTTCGACTACGCATTGACTTCACTTCGTGAACTCAACGCTGCGCTCAGGATGACGCGTTTGGGATTATGGGTTTGAGGAACCTAGCGCTAGCGCGCCAGTTCCTGGCCCAGCACCGTGGCGTTGCTGGCGAAGCAAAGACCGGTTTCGAGATCCACCAGTCCGGAGCGGACCAGTTTCGCAATTTCGCCATCGAAGTGTTGCATGCCTTCGTTGCCGCTGGCCTTGATCGCATCGAGCAGGGTGCGGCCCGGCCGCTCGCCTTGCTCGACGCAATCGCGAGTACGCGAGTTGGATTTCAGGATTTCCACGACCGGGATGCGGTCGCCGCCATCGGTGCGCGGGATCAGTCTCTGCGCAATGATGTAGCGGAAAGTTTTGGCCAGACGTTCGCGCACCGATTGCTGTTCGGCAGCAGGAAACGTACCGACAATGCGCTCGACTGTCTTCGAGGCGTCGACGGTGTGCATGCTGGAAAGCACGAGATGGCCGTTTTCGGAGGCTTCGAGAAGAATTTCCAGCGTTTCGCGATCGCGGATTTCACCGACCATAATCACGTGCGGAGCCTGGCGCAGAGCGGCTTGCAGCGCCAGCGCAAAATTCGGCGTGTCGCTGTGCAACTCGCGCTGATGCACCGTGGATTTTTTGTGCTTGTGCAGAAACTCGATCGGATCTTCGACCGTGAGCACGTGATAGCAAGCCTGGCTGTTAATGCGGTCAATCAAAGCCGCCAGTGTAGAAGACTTGCCCGATCCGGTTCCGCCGGTCACCAGAATGATTCCGTTGCGGACTTGCGCGGCCTCTTCCAACTGCGGCGGAAGATGCAGCGAATGAAAAGTAGGAATGACGGTCGGAATGACGCGCATCACAATCGCGCAACTTCCGCGCTGAATGAAGACGTTGACCCGGAACCGCGCCATTCCGGGCAATCCGTAGGAGACGTCGCAGGAGCCCTGCTCACGCAGTGTATTGATCGCCTGTTTATTGTTGCCGATCAAGTCGGCTGCGATTCGCCGCGTGTCATCCGCCGAAAGGCTTTTGCTGCCGGGAATTTCGACCGCGGTGAGTTGACCGTGAATTTCGACCTGGGGCGGGCGGCCGGGGGAAAACATAAGGTCGCTGACTTTTTCCGAGGTGCGCAACATCCCGGCGAGCAGAACCGGAGTGGGAATCGAGTCCGTTCCGCTGACGCCCTCAAAGGCAATCGCAATCGGGGAATTCCCCGTAGCCGCCATTCCATACACTCCCAAAAATAATGATCGGTATTGACGCCACAGGGGAGAAATCCAGAACGAGGAGTCTATGTCATGAATGTAGCGCGAATGCGAGGAAGAGCGAAGGACAAGTAGGCCATAGACCTCGGTAACTGAAGACGCTAGTGTCGTGTCCCGGACAATCGCAAGGTTGGGGCGACGTTTCCGGAACGGGCGCGAAGTCTGGCAGCGCAAGCAAACACATAGGTCCTTCGCTTCGCTCAGGATGACAGACGAGGTTATGCCACGAACCTACGGGACACGACACCGGCAACTGGGTACTCAAAGGTTACTATTATTTCGCTTTTTTCTTGGTTCCGAAGCCCGTTTCCACAGGCGCTCCGATGCTCGCCAGCAGGTCTTTGGCGTTCTGGGCGTAGCGACCGGTTGGAGCCAGTTCAAGATACTTCTGGAAGGCTGCAGCTGTACCTTCAGGCGCGGTCGTCTTGCCGTCCTTTCCGACCGTCATCTTGGCGAGCAAGTTCAAGCCCTTCTGGTAGTAGGCCTCGGCTTTGGTCGGATCGGCGGCAATCACCTTGTCCCACACCGCAATAGCCTCATCCGCCTTGCCCGCGTTGGTTAGGACCGCGCCCGTGTTGAACAGGTAAGATCCGGCGTGCGCCGGATCCAGTTCGGCAGCCTTGTTGTAGTTGGTCACGGCATCGTCGACCTTGCCCGACTTCGAATAAACTTCGGCAAGGTTGTTATAGTAGGCAGCCAACTTCTGGTTATTGTCAGCCTCTTTCTGGGCCGTTTCGGAGGCGGTGCGCAGGTCGATGGCCTTCTGATAATCGGCTGCGGCCATTTCGAAGCGCTTCTGTTTTTCAGCGGGATCGGTTTGCTTTGGAGCCGACATGCGGTAAGCATCGGCCAGTTTGAACCAGACCAGATCGCGGGTGCTGTCGATCTGGTTGCCTTCGGTCAACGTGGCGATTGCGGTTTCGTAATCTCCCGCATCGGAGGCCACCTTGGCGGCGCTAAGCTTTTCGTTGAGCGTGCCCACCGTCTTCTTTTCGGCGGCGTATTTGGCAACGGCTTCGTTCTGCTTCGCCGCTTGTTCGGCGGTCATTCCGGCTGTGGCGGAGTGCTCCTTCTTCAAGTCGAAGTCCTGCGTCGTTTCATCTACACTCACCGGAAGGCCCTTGAAATACCAGAGTTGCTTGCCGTCTTTGGAGAGCGTGACGTTGTAGCGGCCAGGATTGATACCGAGCGAAAAATATTCGCCCTTGTTATTGGTTTTGAGGGTGTACTTGTGGCCGGTGTCGGTCGAAAGCCACTCCACTTCGGCGCCGGCGATGGGCTTGCCTTCGTCGTCTTTGCAAACTCCCTTCACACTGCCCGTGATTTGGGCGAACGCGAGTGGAGCGATCAGCCCCAGGGCAAGAACCAGCAGCAGGGGAAGGATGAAATATTTCCTCATGATTGTGCCTCCCGGCATTGCATCTGAATTTTTAAGACCTTTTATGACAGCACCAATTTAGCTCAGTCGAGCGGCGGGTTCCTCGTAGGCAATGGGATCTTCCGCGCCCGCATCGCGAAAGGCGCGCAGGCGGAGCACACAGCTGTCGCAGACCCCGCAGGCACGAACCTCGCGCTGATAGCATGACCACGTTAAATCGAACGGGGCACCCAGTTCAAGGCCAAGCGTCACAATTTCGGCCTTGTGCATCGCAATCAGCGGTGTCACCACCCGGATCGTTCCGTCCCGCGTGCCCGCTTTCACAACTTGATTGAACGCTCGATAATACTCCGGCCGGCAATCGGGGTACCCGGAACTGTCGGGCTCAACTGCTCCAATGTAGACTTCTTCTGCTCCCAGCACCTCCGCCCAACTGACGGCGACGGCGAGAAAGTGCGCGTTGCGGAAAGGGACGTAAGTCACGGGAATGTTCGGAACGCCGGCGCCGATGGCCTGCATCTCGGGAACGGCAATGCTGGAATCGGTGAGGGCCGATCCTCCGATGGCACGTAGGGCTTCATTGCGCACCAGCAACCGATCGCGAATCTGGAGCCGGTCGCAGATGCTTTCGAAGGCACGTCTCTCGCGCTGTTCGGTGCGCTGCCCGTAGCTGACGTGGACGGCGGCGGCTTGGTGGTCGCGTGCCGCCAGCGCCGCACAGACGCACGAATCCATGCCACCGCTCAGGAGAACCACGGCTCGGCTCTGTTTGCCGGTTGAGTTCGATGCCATCTAATGCCTGCTCAGAATCGGGATCTCTCCCTAATTTTATGCCCAGGGATGCCATTTAATCCCGTTTCCAGGCCTGCTGCCCCGAGGGTGAGACGCCCCTTCGGCAGGCTCAGGGCAGGCTCTCGGGACAGCCGGCAAGATGCCGACGCTACGTCAACGGCGCGGGGAAGTGGTGGGCAATCGTCCCTCGTAGTACGCCTCAGAAGCGGTCTCAAGAGTTTTTCCATCTTCGCTGAATATGGGGTTGCGGACAATGCCGGTGCGCTGGAGGGCGAACTGCAGAGTGGTTGCGAGCACTCCGAGGCCATATTGCACGCTGCGGCGGAAATTGATGGAGGAGGCCTCCTCGAAATACTTGGTGGGGCAGGAAACTTCGCCGATGCGGAAGCCGAAATAGACGCATTGGGCGAGCATCTGGTTGTCGAAGACGAAATCGTCGCTATTCTCCCGCAAGGGCAAGCGGGTGAGTACTTCGCGGCTGAAAGCGCGATAACCGGTGTGATACTCCGACAACTTGACGTGCAGGAACAAGTTCTCAAAAGCGGTGAGCAGGCGGTTGGCGACGTATTTATAAAGCGGCATGCCACCGCGCAACGCCGTGCCCCCGAGGATGCGGGAACCGAGAACAACATCATATACGCCATAGGCAATCATGCTCGCCATGGCGGTCACAAGCAACGGCGTGTACTGGTAATCGGGATGCACCATGATCACTACGTCAGCGCCGGCGGCTAAGGCTTCGCGATAGCAGGTCTGCTGGTTGCGGCCATAGCCGTAGTTGCGGTTATGAGCGAAGGTCTGCAAGCCGAGTTGTTTCGCGACTTCGAGGGTGCGGTCGGAACTGTGGTCGTCGACAAGAATGCGAATATCGACCAAGTCGGGCAATTCCTGAACCGTCGCTTCCAGCGTCTTTTCCGCATTGTAAGCGGGGAATACGACGGCAATGCGTTTGCCGTGAACCATGCAGTCTTTCCCTTGATTGGGCTGGTTGAATGATAACCGGAAACGGCGCCGTTTGCCGGATGGACGGGAATCATTCTCGCAGGACTTCGAGGTGGCTGCGTTGGTAGACTATCGAACAGCCCATGCTGGCTCGGGAAGAAGCTGGAGATATGCCTCCTCGTACTCTATTTGAGAAGATTTGGGATGCGCACGTGGTCGCTGCTCCGGAAGGGCAGTCGGCGCTGCTCTATATCGATTTGCACCTGGTGCATGAAGTGACATCGCCGCAGGCTTTCGACGGACTGCGCGCCAATGGGCGACGTCTGCGTCAGCCTCTGCGCACGGTGGCCACGGTCGACCACAACATCCCGACGACTCCGCGGGGCTTGCCTATCACCGACCCGATTGCGGCCAAGCAGATTGAAGCGCTGCAGAAAAATTGCCGCGAGTTTGGCGTTCCGCTGTTTGATATGGACTCGGCCGAACAGGGCATCGTGCACGTCATCGGGCCGGAGTTGGGCATCACGCTTCCGGGGATGACGATCGTCTGCGGCGACAGTCACACCTCGACACACGGCGCGTTCGGATCGCTGGCGTTCGGCATTGGAACGTCGGAAGTGGAACACGTCCTGGCCACGCAATGCCTGCCGCAGAAAAAACCGAAGACGATGCAGTTCAACGTCACCGGAAAGCTGGCGGAGGGCGTCACGTCTAAGGATTTGGCGCTCGGAATTATCGGACGGATCGGAACCGACGGCGCTACCGGATATGTAATCGAGTACGCGGGGGAGGCGGTGCGCGGATTGTCGATGGAAGCCCGCATGACGCTATGCAATATGAGCATCGAGGCGGGTGCGCGAGCGGGGCTGATCGCGCCCGATGAGACGACGTTCGCGTATACCGGCGGCCGGCGTTTTGCACCGAGGGGAAAGGACTGGGAAGCATCAGTTGCGTATTGGCGAACGCTGGCCAGCGATCCTGGAGCCAGGTTCGATCGTGTGATTGAGATCGATGCTTCATCGGTCGCGCCCCTCGTGACCTGGGGAACGAATCCCGGAATGGTGGTGGCCGTCGACGCGCGCGTTCCCGAGTTGAAAAGCTTTGCGCAGGAGGCGGATCGCCGAGCAGCCGAACAAGCGTTCGCTTATATGGGCCTCGACCCGGGAACGCCGATCGAAACCATCGCCGTGGATCGAGTATTCATCGGATCGTGCACCAACTCGCGCATTGAAGACCTACGGGCGGCAGCGCGCGTGGCGAAGGGGCGACACGTAGATGCAAAAGTTCGCGCCATGGTAGTGCCGGGCTCGCAGGCAATTAAGCGCGCGGCCGAGCAGGAGGGATTGCACCGTATTTTTCTGGACGCGGGATTCGAATGGCGCGAGTCGGGATGCTCGATGTGCCTGGGCATGAATCCCGACATCCTGCAACCGGGAGAGCGCTGCGCATCGACCAGCAACCGCAACTTCGAAGGACGGCAGGGCCGCGGGGGGCGCACTCACCTGGTGAGCCCCATGATGGCGGCGGCAGCCGCGATTGCCGGGCATTTTACCGATATAAGGAAGTGGCGATTCAACTAAGCTAAGAAAACTATGCAACCGTTTCGCAAGCACACCGGCGTCGTTGTTCCGCTCGACAAAGTGAATGTCGACACGGACCAAATTATCCCGAAGCAGTTTTTGAAGCGCATCGAGCGGTCCGGATTTGGCGAATTCCTGTTTTACGATTGGCGCTTTGTGGGTGATGGAGACGCACGCAAATTAACCGGCGATTTTGTGCTCGACCAGCCGCGCTACGCGAAGGCCTCGATCCTGGTTGCGGGGAAAAACTTCGGCTGCGGGTCGTCGCGCGAACATGCAGTCTGGGCGCTGGCGGATTTTGGCTTCCGGGTCGTGATTGCAGCGTCATTTGCCGACATCTTCGCCAACAACAGTCTAAAGAATGGCCTGCTGACGGTGCGGCTCGACGAAGAACAGGTGGCGGAGATCATGCACCACTCGAAGGAGATCGAAAATTACCAGCTGACAGTCGACCTCGAAAATTCGCGAGTGGACGACGGGCGAGGATTGACCGCCACGTTTACGATGGACGAATTCTCGCGCCATTGTCTGCTGAACGGGCTGGACGATATCGGACTTACGCTCGAACACGAGGCTCGGATTGCGGCGTACGAAGCAGAACATCCTGTGCGCACGGAAATGAAGGCCATTCTGGCGGGTTGAACCAAACCCAGCGTGAGGGCACGAGCGTAAGGGCAAGGGGTTCAGGATGACGACGGATGGGGTGAGAAGGTGGAACTGCAGATCCCTCACTTCGTTCGGGATGACAAAGAATTAGAGGGGTTCGGAAGGTGGCGGCGGACCCCCGCCGATTCACGACCGACTGGACGACCAATCCTTCTGACGCAGACTCCTTCCACGTTGTACACTTTTCACTTTGAGCACTAGCGGTGTTGGGTCACACCTCATGCTGAATTGGAGCGCACTCGTGAAAAAGCTTTTCTTCGTCTTCACTCTCAACCTCTTGGTTCTGCTTTCCGTCGGACGCGCCCAGAACGCGGCGCCGGCCGCGCCCAAGCAACTCACGATTGAACAGATTTTCGCGGAAGGTGGGATCACGGGCCGCGCTCCAGAGACGATCAAGTGGAGTCCAGACGGCACCAAGGTGTCTTTCGTGCAGCGCGATGAAATCGGCGAACACGGCGAACTCTGGTATGTGGACGCGACGACGGGCGAGAAGAAAATACTGGTCAGCGAAGCGAAACTGTCGCAACTTGCCCCGCCCACAAGCAAAATCCATGACGAGCGCGAGAAAGAGCGCGTGATGCGGTATCACGTTGCCGCTTATACCTGGTCACCCGATTCCAAACACTTGCTTTTCGATTCGCAGGGACAGCTCTGGTATTACAGTCTCGACACGGGAACGGCGGTGCAGCTTACTTCGTCTCCGGATCCAAGCGAAGACCCGAAGTTTTCGCCGGACGGTAACCGGCTGGCCTATGTGCGCAAGCACAATCTCTATGTGCATCCGGTTTCCGCGGAGACCGGTGAGCGTCCGATAACGCGGGACGAGAAAGAGAAGAAAAAGGACAAAGATAAAGACGGCGACACGGAAAAAGAGGACAACATCTTGAACGGCGAAGTCGACTGGGTTTACGCCGAAGAACTGGCCGTGCGCAGTAACTTCTTTTGGTCACCGGATGGCAATGAAATCCTTTTTCTGCAGATGGACGAGACCCGTGTTCCAACCTATCCCATCACCGATTGGCTGCCTACGCATCCCCACGTCGACCAGGAAAAATATCCCAAGGCGGGAGATCCGAATCCCAGCGTGCGCCTGGGAGTGGTGGGGAGCAATGGCGGCAAAATGCACTGGATCAAACTCACCGGTGACGATGACACTTATGTGCCGCGTTTCGGCTGGATTCGCGAAGGCTGGGCCTGGGCCGAGGTTCTGAATCGCAAGCAGGATGTGCTGGACCTTTATTTCATCGACGCGAAGTCGGGCAAGTCGCGCAAAGTGCTGGCGGAATCGGCTCCGGATGCGTGGGTCAACGTCAACGACGATTTCCGCATTCTGAAATCTGGCGACCGCTTTCTGTGGACTAGTTGGCGGGACGGCCACACTCACATTTATCTCTACAGTTTCAATGCGCCCGACCCGCTGGCGGCCGATGCCAAACTCGAACGCCAGCTCGAAAGCGGAGACTACGAGGTAATCGCGATCAACGGAGTAGACGAAGCCGCGGGCGCGGTTTTTTTCACCGCCAATAAAGGCGATCCGCGGCAGGAGAAACTCTTTTCCGCGAAACTGGACGGCTCCGGTGTGGAAAGCCTTTCCTCGGAGAGCGGGAACTATACTGCCAGCTTCGCTGACGATGGCAAGCATTTTTTGGAAACGCATTCCGCAGCGCTTACACCGCCGCGCATCTCGGTATGTGCGCCGGGCGGCGCCTGCCAGAAAATCTGGGAAGGGCGCAGTGTGGCGGATTATGACCTGATCGCGCCGCAGCCTCTGGAATTCAAGGCCGAGGATGGCACGGTGTTGTACGGCTATCTGATTCTGCCGCGCAATGCGGACGCGGGCCAGAAGATTCCGCTTATCGTCCACATCTATGGCGGCCCGGCGGGGCAAACTGTGCAGGATGGGTGGGGTGGATCGACCACGCTGTTTCACCAGATTCTGGCACGGGAAGGGTTCGCGATTTTCTCCGTTGACAATCGCGGGACCCCGAACCGGGGCAAGAAATTTTCGGTCGCAACTCGCTTGCAGTTTGGAGGAGTCGAACTGAAAGACCAACTCACAGCGCTGGACCAGTTGTATGCGCAGTTTCCGCAGCTCGACCACAGTCGCACCGCGATTTGGGGATGGTCGAACGGCGGTTCCATGACGCTCTACGCGCTCACACATTCCGACCGCTTCAAGGCCGGAATCTCGGTCGCGCCGGTGACCAGTTGCCGCAACTACGATTCGATTTACACCGAGCGCTACATGAGTCTGCCCAAAGACAACGCCAGCGGCTACGACGATTCCATTGTCAGCGCTGCGGGAAATTTGCGCGGGTCGCTCCTGCTCGTGCATGGGACCAGCGACGATAACGTGCACTTCCAGAATACAATCCAGATGACCGACGCGCTTATCAAGGCGCAGAAACAGTTCCGTCTGATGGTGTATCCGGGAAAAACGCATGGTATTGGCGGGACGGGCACGCGCACACAACTGTTCCACATGATGGACGATTTCTGGAATAAGGAATTGAAATAGAAGTCAGCCGTCAGCCATCAGCCGTCAGGTAACCCGGCTCTCGGCGAACGCGAGATATACCTGATGGCTGACGGCTGAAGGCTGGTTTATGCATCGGACAACTCTTGGCGATTTCGAACTTACCGTTGTCTCCGACGGAACCTACTTCCTCGATGGCGGCGCGTTCTTCGGCGTCGTGCCCAAAACCATGTGGTCGAAGAAGGCCGCGCCCGACCAACAGAACCGGCTCGATGCGGGGCTGAATTCGCTGCTCGTCCGCACCGGTGAAAAAAATATCCTGATCGAAACTGGCATCGGCAACAAGCTGCCGGACAAATTGGTGCAGATCTACAAACAGCCGGCTAAACTGCTCGACAACCTGCACGCCGCTGGAGTGGCGCCCGAAGACATCGATATCGTCATCAACACGCATCTGCATTTTGACCACTGCGGCTGGAATACGGTTCGGCGTGGCGATCAGGTGGTGCCGACGTTTCCGAATGCCAAGTATTACGTGCAGCAGCAAGAGTGGGATCATGGCCGGCTGCAACTGGAGCGCGACGCGGTCAGCTATATGAGCCCGAATTACGATCCGCTGATCGAGACGGGCCAGATGGTGCTCCTGAACGGCGACCGCGAGATTTTGCCCGGCATCTCGGTGAAAATCTTTCCTGGGCATACGGCAAACATGCAAGCGGTGATTATCGAGAGCGGCGGGGGCAAGGACAAGAAGAGGGCGTGCTACATCTCCGATCTGATTCCAACCTCAGCTCATCTCGACTTGACCTGGGTGATGGCGTTCGATCTGTTTCCGCTCGATACCATCGAGAGCCGCAAAAGGTACTACGCCTGGGCAATCCCGGAAAGATGGCTGACGGTATTCACGCACGATGACGAGACGCCTTGGGGATATGTGGAACGCGGGGAGCGGGGAAGGTTAGCTCTGTCAAAACTCACGTAGGGACGGACGTACTCGCCGCCATCCTCGCTTCAAAGAACTGTTCCACCCGCCCCAGTATCTCTGCGCCACTCCTCGCCTCGTAGATTGCCTTGCGCAGCGCCGCGCCTCCGGGCACGCCGTGCGTGAACCACGAGGCGAACTGCTTCATTTTGCCTTCCGCTCCGGGCATTTCTTCTTCCAGCAGCATTTGAAAGTAGGTGCGAATCATCTGGTAGCGGTCGGCTTCGGTGGGTTCGTCGTAGGGCTTTTCCGCGGAGTTTGCGGCGGGACGGGCGGGGACGCCCGTCGCTCCACCAACATACTGCTCGATCTGGCGGAAGATCCACGGATTCGATGGGGCCATCCGGCCGATCATCACCGCGTCGCAGCCGGTTTGGGCGACGATGGCGCAGGCATCTTCGGGCGACCGGATGTCGCCGTTGCCAATCACCGGAATCTTGACGGCTTGCTTAACGGAGGCGATCCATTCCCAGCGGGCGTTTCCGCTGTAGCCTTGCTCGCGGGTACGGGCATGGAGTGCAACCGCGCTCAGGCCGCAAGCTTCGGCCATGCGCGCCAGTTCCACGCAGACGATTTCGTCGTCGTTCCATCCGGCGCGGAATTTCACGGTGAAGGGAATCTTTACGGCGGCGCGCACCGCTTCGAAAATCTGGCCGATCAGCGGCAGATCGCGCAGCAGGCCGGATCCGCCGTTACACTTCACGACTTTTTTCGCCGGGCAGCCGAGGTTCAGGTCGACTAGATCGAAGCCGAGGTCTTCCACCAAGCGCGCGGCATCGGCCAGCACGTTTGGGCTACTGCCGAAAAGTTGGGCTGAGACTGGGTGCTCGTCTTCGTAGAAGTGAAGATAGCGCCCGCGGACGCGCTGGTCGCGGAGCACTCCGTCGGCGGAAGTGAACTCGGTCATGATCAGGCCGCATCCACCGAGGCTCTTGATGAAGCGGCGGAAGACAGTGTCGGTGACGCCGGCCATGGGTGCAAGCACGGTAGCGGGAGCGATGGCAACGGTCCCAATCTTCAGGCCTGCAGGAAACAGTTTTGCTGCGGGGACGGATGACGGAGCAACGGGCGTTTCCCCCGTGCGACCTGCCACTGCATCCGCGTTGTCCCAGAGCTTCTGCACGCCACTATTCTACGTGTTTTCGAACGCCAGTCAGAACATGCGCTGCGGAATGAGACCGGCGGAAGAATCTACAGCATACGGAAACGATGCCCAAGGCGAAAACGTCAAACCGGTTGCGCCATCTAGACCCTAGGTCTTTCCATCTGGAGTAAGCGGGCGAAGACACGGACGATCATGCCATCGAAGCGGGTGCCGCTCAGTTTTTGCAGCTCCGCCAGCGCTTGGTCTTCGGTTCTGGCAACGGCGAACGAGCGATCGCTTGTCATGTTCGCATAGGCGTCGGCGACGGCGAGGATGCGTCCATACAGCGGTATCACCTCACCTTTCAGTCCCAAGGGATAGCCACTGCCGTCGAAGGCCTCATGATGGGATTCGACAGCCTCCGCGAGGCGCTCGATTTCGGGAATCGCCCGTAACACATCCGCGCCAATCTGGGGGTGGGTTCTGATCACCGCGAACTCATCCTCGGTTAGCGCCCCGGACTTGTTCAGGATTCGCTCTGGGACGAACAGTTTGCCCAAATCATGCACCCGGCCTGCGAGCGTGATGTCTTCCACCTGCTGCGCGGACAGGTTGAGTCCGCGGGCGATGATCCCGGCATAGTGCCCACATTGCTCGCCATGTCCCGGGGTGCAGCGTTCTCTGAGCTCGGCGGCGCGCGACAGGGATTCAACGGCCTCCTTCATCGCTCTTTGGTCTGCGTCCTCCTCGCGTCCGCAGAACTTGCGCAGGGTGGTGACCAGCTCTTCGAGGTGCTCGGGGCTGTTATGCTCGCGTTGCAGAAATCCTTCGATATAACCGGCGAGAAGGTGGCGTTGCACTGCCGGAGCTTCGCCGAACGCGTTGGAGGTGGAAACCTGGTTACCGCCCGCGTGCTTGGAAACGTACATACCTTCATCGGCCACGCGAATCAGGTCCTCCATAGCAAAACCGTGCACGGGGAAACTGGCCACGCCGAAACTGCCGGTGATATGGTGCTCTTCCAGCATCGGATCAGTGGCGAGCCACAAGCGCAATCTCTCCGCCAACACCTGCGCCTGCTCGATGCCGGTCTCGGGCATGAGAATAATGAATTCGTCTCCGCCGTAGCGGGCAACCACGTTGGACTGACGGCATTTTTGTTCGAGCAACCGGCCCACGCGAGCCAGCACCAGATCTCCTTCGAGGTGGCCGAGCGAATCGTTGACCTCTTTGAATTTATCCAAATCCATCAGTACCACCGAGAAGGGCCGGCCCGAACGGGACGCGCGTCTCCACTCCGAAGTCAGCGCCTCCCAGAAAAAACGCCTTGTCTTGATTCCGGTCAAGCCGTCGGTTATTGATTGCTGCTGCAGTTTTTGGAAGACGAAGGAGTTGTGCAACGCCGTCGCCAGAAGATCGGCCAGGGTGTTCAGAATGAGAACATCCTGGGGCGAGAACGCATTTTCGTCGCGGCTCTCGACGTTAAGCACGCCCAGCAAAGACTCGCCATAACTGATCGGCAGGCAGAGCACCGCCCGCGATTCCGGCAGCACTCCAGCAAGCTGACCGGGCCCGGCATTCTGCACCAGAGCGCTGGCGCCGGTGCGCGCCACCTTTCCGAGAACGCCGCTGCCCACCGCGATACGGCGGCCCAGGGTTTGCGAGGTCGTTCCCGCCTCGGCTTTGATTTCAATATCCTTGGTCGCATAGTCCAGGATGCCGATGCCGATGTGATCGTAGCGGAAGTTCTTCTGAATCTCGCGCACGATGTTGGCCATCATTTGCTCGGCGTCTTCGCTGGAGATCGCCATCTTCGAAATGATGTTCAGGAACGCGAGATGCCGCGCGCGGCGCTGCTCCTCGGTAAACAGGCGCGCATTTTCGATGGCCACCCCCAGTTGGCCGGCAGCGGTTTGCATGACCGCAAGATCCCTCGCCGTGAACTGCAGTTCCCGCTCCGTACTTAAAGCCGCCATAACTCCGGCGGGTTTGCCGCCGAGAAAAATAGGCACGGCGCAGAACGACCGCGCCGGCCGCGGTGGCACGAAATCCACGCCCAGCTTTGCACGCACCTGCTCCAGATCGGATTCGATCAGCAGGGGCTCCCCTGTCCGGAGAATGTACTCCGTAAATCCGCTGGCGACCTTGCGCGAACGCTTGGGAAGAATCCTGCCGCCTTCGATCTCCAGCTCGAAACGAATCTCATCTTCTTCCTGAAACGCGATGTAGAAATTGCTGGTGTCGAAAATCTGGCCCAGTTCCACCTGCACTGTGCGCAGCACTTCGTCCTGGTTGAGATGAGAACTGATGGCCTGCCCGATCTCGGTGAGCAGTTCATATTCCTTGGTGCGGCGCTGCGCTTCGTGCATGACTACATAGTTTTCCAGCGTCAGGGCGATCTGTAGAGCCAACCCAATCAGCAACCGCAGGTTCGAAGAGCCGAACATCCGCCGCTCGGCATGGGGAAACAAAAGCACTCCGAAGTTGTGTTCCCGCGTCTGCAGGCTCACTGCCATCAGGTCAGTGATTCCCTCCGCCAGCAGCGCCTGCTTGCAGGCCTCGAATTTTCCTCCCGAAAGCGCCGGCAAAGGCTCTTCCAGTTCTCGAAGATTCCGGAAAGTGACTACTCCTCCTCGCCTGTAGGCCAGTTCGGCGATGTAATCCCCGGCCTGCGTCTTTTGCAGCTTCTCCAGAAACTCAGCGGAAAAACCCTTTTGTACCGAAGGCACGGTGCCGCGCCACTGCTGGGAAACAAAAAAGATGGCGCGCCGCGACGGCAGCGGGGCCACTAACCTGTCCACAAAGGTCTGCAAGCTAGGGACCAAGTCGCTTGCAGAGAGCAATCTGCGTGGGTCGTTGCCCAGAGTCGAGAAGGCCAGAGCATTTTCCTGCACGGCATTGCGCTCGTTCTCAAACAGTACGATCACCATGGCAAGGGCCAGCAGCATCTGAGGAATCGGCGCTAGAAACCCTCCGAGTTGACCGACCACATTGACGAAGGGTTGACTGAGTTGGCCAGCCCACATGAGCGCGGCCCACAGGGCTAGCGACAACGAGAGCGTTCGGAAGGCTATGGAATTTCTGCGAAAAGCATATCGGTAATAATAAAACGAGCAATAAAGCAGAGTGACGGCGAGCGCGATTTCCATCCGCAAATAGATTGGCGGCGGAGTTGCGGTTTCGCTGAATACACCACCCGCCATATGAGCCCGCAAGTTGACGCAGGCCAGCAGGACTCCCGCCACCGTCAACGCGACGTCATACCACTTCAGTTGAAACGGTTCCCTCATCAGGCGCGTGGAGACAAAAATGCTAACCGCCATCGCCACCAGTAGCAGCGAGCTCAGCAAAAACAATAACGGAGACGGACCGTAAGAATGCTCGATCGCTTTCAACCCGTAGTGCAGCGTGTAGGCCGCCCAGGCCAGTTGCCATGCCCGAAAATAGCTGTGACGGTTTTGCTCGTAGAGGTAGGTAAAGACCAAAAGGACGAGCAGGGCTACCGCCCCGGGAATCAGCGCCAAACCTGTGGCAACGTTATTCATCGATCCACCAGCCCTCAATTGATGATCCCTCATCAATCCGTAACTGCCCTTGATGAAATCTTTCTGGTGTGATGCTGGCCTAATGCTGTCACACTAGATCGACCGAAACAACAGGTGTCTTCCGGCCGGTTCCGCCCTGGGCACGGCATTTCGAAAAGTATCTTCTTATGAGATGCTATGCCGCTAGCGCCGTCTTCTACCCAAGCGTTACCTCGGTAACCTCTCAGTAACCAGTCTGAGTTCGCAAATCACGCGCCTTTCGCTCTTCCCGCCGCATGGACGAAACGACTGTCTCCAGATTATTAGAGAAAATTCCGCCCGGTGCTCCTAGAGCCAAAACCGCAATCCCGCTATACTCAAAAGTTATGCTTCGCGTTCGTTTTGCGCCTTCTCCCACCGGTTTTCTGCATGTCGGCAGCGCTCGCACCTTCATTTTCAATTGGCTTTACGCCCGTCACAACCATGGAACCATGGTCCTCCGCCTCGATGATACCGACGTCGAGCGCAACACCGACGCCTCGGTTAGCTCCATCTTTGAGGGTCTGAGCTGGCTTGATCTCGGATGGGACGAGGAATATAAGCAATCGGAACGGCTGGCGCTCCATCGCCAGATTGCCGGCGCCGTCTTTCAGAAGGGTCTGGCGTACCGCGACTTTACTCCCGCCCACGCCGGAGACAGTGAAAGATCCGGCGCTAATCAAACCTGGCTCTTTAATCCCGGGATGCGCGAGCTCCCCCGCGCTGAGAGCGACCGCCGAGCCGCCGCTGGAGAGCCTTTCGCGCTCCGCTTCCGAGTTCCCCGCGGCACCGACGCCGAAGTTCGGTTTACCGACGCTGTCTATGGGATGCAAATCAAATCCGCGGACGACATCGAAGACTTCGCGCTCCTCCGCTCCGACGGCATGCCTACCTACCACCTGGCCTCCTGTGCCGATGACATCGACCTGCGTATTAGCCACGTCATTCGCGGCCAGGACCATCTCTCGAACACTTATAAGCACGTGCTCATTTTCGAAGGCGCCGGCGCCAAGCCACCGCAGTTTGCGCATCTCCCGCTGCTGGTTGCTCCTGACGGATCGAAGCTCTCGAAACGCCGCCACGGGCCAGTCGTTAGCGTCACGACTTATCGCGACGCCGGATTCCTTCCCGAAGCGTTCATCAACTTTCTATGCCTGCTCGGCTGGTCCCCAAAAGACGATCGCGAAAAGATGACGCGCCAGGAACTGACCGATGCGTTTTCTCTCGAGGGCATCAATCGCGCCAATGCTGTTATTAATTTCAAGGAGCCGGCCGCCACCCCCGACGAAACCTTCGACCCCAAGGCCGTCTGGCTGAATGCTGAACACATTCGCGGGCTTTCGATCGACGACCTCAGCGCGCGCCTGCTTCCCGTGGTCCACGCCGCCGGATTTCAAATTACGCCGGAGAAAATGCGCGCGATTGCGCCGCTGATCCAGGAGCGCATCAAACTTCTGCGTGACGTTCTAACCGCAGCCGATTTTTTCTTCGTGGATCAACTCCCGCCCTACGACCCCGCCGAATTAATTCCGCAAAAGGGAGATGCGGCCATGGCGCTCAAGGTGCTAACCCGAGCACGAGAAGTCCTGGCCCGAACCGAATTCACCCACGACCCTTTGGATCAGGCTCTCCGCGCCGCCGCCCAAGAAATGGGCGTGAAAGCCGGACAGATGTTCCAGCCGATCCGCGTCGCCGTTTGCGGACGCAAAAACGCCCCGCCTTTGTTTGAGACGCTTCAAGTTGTCGGGAAAGAAACGACCTTAGCGCGCATTGATAAAGCAGTGGAGATGCTGCGTCCGTAGAGACCGCGGTTTGCCGCGTGGCAGTTGTTTCCTTGATTTTGGGTGGCGCAGCGCTTCAGCGCTGCGGTAACCCACTGTTTCCAATGCGGCTTTTAGCGCTGAGGTCACGCTTCTGCCCCAGTCTTAGTGAGCGGCCTCTAACTGCCCCGCCCTCTGCCGCGCGTCCGCAGCTTCACTCTTCATTCCCTTTTCGCCAAAGACTTCGGCCAGAAGATTTTCGTTGTCGGCGTTGTCCGCGGTTTGCCGCTGCTTCAGCAGCGATGCGATGGCATCGTCGTAGAGCTTCAACCGGGCCTGCATGACGCCCATGTTGTAGTAAACGCCCTGAATACCGGAGTCGAGCGCCGCCGCGCGTTTGTATTCGTCGAGCGCTTCGAGATTCCGGTGCTGATCCGCAAATGCGTCCCCCAGTCCGGCGTGTCCATCGGCACTGTTGGGATCAATTTTTAGCAATTGAGCAAAAATGCCCTGCGCTTTTGCGGGTTGCTTCAGCTCGAGATAGATCAGGCCCAGCCGGTAATACGCGTCTTCGCTCCGCGGGTTCAGCGCAATCACGCGCTGCATCTCCGCCGCCGCATTTTCCAAGTCGTGCTTCGCAATGTAGGCTTGAGCCAAGGCCGCGTGGGCAGGAGCAAAGTCGGGCCGCTGGCGTACGGCTTTCTGCAACTCCGCAATCCCGTCGTCCGTCTTCCCCTGTTCCAGAAGTCGCACCCCGGTTTGTCCATGAAACATATAAGAGCGCGAGCGCTGCAACCACATCACGCCACCCGCCACGGCCAGGACTCCAACCAGCAGCACCGCAATCCTCCGCAAGAGGTCGTCTTGCGCGGGCGCGACCTTTGCGATCAGCGCACCGAGCAGCAAGCCCATCAGCAGCCCGCCGATGTGCGCCGCGTTATCTGTACCGGCCGCCACTTTCCCAAAAAAAAGGTTGAATGCGACAAATATCGCCAGGCTGCGCAGCGTGCCGCTCATCGCGGCCCGCGGCAGCGAAAACTCGCCGAGATAAAACGATGCGATCAAAGCCCCGGCAATTCCAAAAATCGCGCCCGAAGCGCCCACGCTCAAAATCACGGGATTCCAAATCAGGCTCCCCAGGCTCGCGCCCAACCCACAGATCAGATACACCGTGGCAAATGTCCAGTGGCCGTAGACCGATTCTGCGAGTCTCCCGAGGCTCCACAGACACCACATGTTGAACCCGATGTGCAGCAACCCGCCGTGAACGAAAACACAAGTGAGCAGCCGCCACCACTGGCCACTGACCGTCAGCGGCCCGAAATTGGCTCCCCAGTGCACCAGGTCCTGCCACGACGGATTGTCGAGCATGGAAACCCCCGCCAGGCACATGGCGGCGAACACCGCAACATTAATGCCGAAAATGGCCTGAGTCACCGCCATGGAACTGGACTGTCGCCGCATCCACGGCGCGGTCTCGACTCGCTGGATGGGAATATCTTCGCCCCGTTTCGCAGCTTCGTTCATCACGCACCACTGGCAAAGCTTCTTGCCAAAGCTAAGGCCTGGAAGCTGGCGACCGCATTGCACGCAATTTGCCATGAAAAGTTGGCCCCCACCAGCCGTGATTTCACGGAAAGCAGCGGTCCTTCTTGACGCAGATTATCATGTGAGAAGCGGTCGGTAGCCGCCGCGAATTCACTTGGCCCATATAAAATGTAAAGAGTATGAGCACTACTAACTCAACTTCATCTAAATCCGAAGAATCTGCCGCGAACTCGCCCTCTGAGCCTCGCCCCTCGAACTTCATCCGCGACATCGTAATTGAGGATGTAAAAACGAAGAAGTATGGTGATGCCGTCATCCAGACCCGCTTCCCTCCCGAACCTAATGGCTATCTGCACATCGGCCATGCCAAGTCTATCTGCCTCAACTTTGGATTAGCCGACGAGTTCGGCGGCAAGACCAATCTGCGCTTCGACGATACGAACCCGGAAAAAGAAGAGCAGGAGTATGTGGACTCCATTCTGAAGGATGTCCGCTGGCTGGGTTTCGATTGGGACGGCCTCTACTACGCTTCCGATTACTTCGATCAGCTCTACGAGTGGGCCATCAAGCTCATCAAAGACGGCAAGGCGTATGTCGACGATCTAAGCGCGGAAGAGATTCGCCAGTATCGCGGCACGCTCACCGAGCCCGGCAAAGAAAGTCCGCATCGCAACCGTGAAGTGAACGAGAACCTGGACCTGTTCGAGCGCATGCACAAAGGCGAGTTTCCCGACGGATCGCGCGTGCTGCGCGCCAAGATTGATATGGCCTCGAAGAACTTGAACCTGCGGGATCCGGTCATGTACCGCATCCTTCGCGCCGAGCATCACCGCACCGGCGACAAGTGGTGTATCTACCCGATGTATGACTACGCGCATGGTCAGTCGGATTCCATCGAGCACGTGACGCATTCGATCTGCACGCTCGAATTCGAGGATCATCGCCCGCTTTATAACTGGTTCATCCAGCAACTGGGCATTTTCCCGTCGCAGCAGATGGAATTCGATCGCCTCAGCCTTACCTTCACGCTGCTCAGCAAGCGCAAACTGCTGACGCTGGTGCAGGAAAAACACGTCACCGGGTGGGACGATCCGCGCATGCCGACGCTTTCCGGCATCCGCCGGCGCGGCTATACGCCGGAGGCAATCCGCAATTTCTGCGCGGCCATCGGAGTGTCGAAAACGAATGGCACGCTCGAACTTGCCATGCTCGAACACTTCGTCCGCGAAGATCTGAACAAACGTGCGCCACGCGTGATGGCGGTTTTGCGGCCCTTGAAGATCGTGATCGACAACTATCCCGAAGGTCACGTTGAGGAGGTCGATGCGGTCAATAATCCCGAGGACGAAAGTGCCGGGAAGCGCAAGGTACCATTCTCGAAAGTCCTCTACATTGAGCAGGATGATTTTCGTGAGGATCCGCCCAGGCAGTATTACCGCCTGTCGCCCGGTCGCGAGGTTCGACTGCGCTACGGCTACTTCATTACCGCAAAAAGCGTGGTGAAGAATGACCAGGGAGAAGTGGTCGAGGTGCACTGCGCGTACGATCCGGCCACGCGCGGCGGCAACGCTCCGGATGGGCGCAAAGTGAAGTCGACCATCCACTGGGTGTCCGCCGCGCACGCCCTCGACGCCGAAGTGCGAAACTACGACAAGCTTTTCGCCCAGGAAGACCCGAATCAAGTTGAAAAAGGCCAGGAATTCACGGCAAACTTGAATCCGAATTCGCTGGAAGTGATCGCCAATGCCAAGCTGGAACCTTCGCTGGCAAATGCGCCGATCGAAGCCCGCTACCAGTTCGAGCGCCTGGGATATTTCTGCGTGGACATGGATTCAAAGCCCGGGCATCCAATCTTCAACCGCACCGTCGCGCTGAAAGATACCTGGGCGAAAGTCGAGAAAAAAATCGACAAGAAGCCCCGGAATTAGAATCGGTGGCGAAACGGCGGCCTCGCCCTTCCACAAGCAACAACGTACTGTGAAGGCTTGCCGGCTTGCGCTCAAAGAACCCGGCACGCTTCGTCGAATTCAAGCCGCGGACCGCGCGGGAAAAGCTTGCTGTGATCGCCATAGCCCAGATTACAAAGAAAATTCGCCTTCCATTTGCCATCGGGAAAGAATTCGGCATTCACCTTGGCGGCGTCGAAGCCCGACATTGGGCCACAATCAAGTCCCACGGCTCGAGCCGCGAGAATAAAATAAGCCCCTTGCAATGAACCGTTGCGGAACGCCGTCTCCTCGATCAATGCTGGTTTGCCAGCGAAATAGGAACGCATGTCGGCATGGGGAAATAACTTGGGAAGCTTCTCGTGGAACTCGCTATCCCAGGCAATAATCGCAGTGACTGGCGCGGCCTTGGTTTTTTCGACATTGAGCGGTGCCAATGCCGGCAGAAGCCGCGCCTTGGCCGCTTCACTTTCGAGGAATAGGAAACGCGCAGGAGAGGAATTCGCGCTGGTTGGTCCCCAGCGCGCTAGTTCATAAGCTTCGCGAAGCGCGGCGAGCGGCACGCGTGCCGGCAACCACGCATTATGCGTGCGGGCTTGCCGAAATAACTGGTCTAATGCTTCGCTGGAGACCTTGGTTGGGTGTGCGGCATCTTGTGTCTGGGTCATCGTTCCTGCCTCAAGTGGTTTTGTAAAATTAGATGGCAGGGAGCAACACAAGGATTCGGGACCGACGGCGAGTGGGCAAGGGAGTACTTACGTCGTGCAAAAATGCCGCGCACTACCTAATGTGAAATAGGTTTCAGGTTCTACTTCCACGGTCCGCCCGTATGCACCATCCACAGATCGGTATCGGGAGATGAGATCACCTCAAACGGCATCCAGAAGTAGCCGCGCTGTCCCCAATTATCGCCCCAACTATTCTGAATAAGCGCCAGCTGTTTCGCGAAGTCGTAACCGAAACAGAGTACTTCGTGGCCGCCCTGTTGCTGTTCTCCGGATTTCGGAACCGGCACGATACCGCTATTCGCCACCTGATCCGACGTGAATGAGTCATAGACTGTAAAGCCGACTAGAACGGGCCAAGGCGTTGCACCGGCCAGGCAAGACAGAAAATCCGATAGACTCCCGATGCGGTGATAAGCACCCGTCCTATACTTCAGCGCGTTCGCAATCTGCGCCGGGGTGGGCTTTGTGATCTGGCCTGCGATATACGGATACAGCTCCGTCTCGCAGCAACCGAGTGCGGTAAGCACTTGGCAGGCGGTACGCGGCATCGCGCCCTCATCCTTTGGGAAGTCGTTGCTGGCCAGCAATTCCTCGGCATACAGGCATTGCGGACTAAGAATCGGCGAGTTCTTTTCATACTTCCGCGCCATCCACTCGCGCGCTGATGAAAACGCGTGTCCAGTGCAACTGCCCTCTTCGCCCTGATCTTTGATCGGTCCTCCCCACTCCCGCAGATCCACCTGAAGCGCCGCCGGGTGCGCTGACGAAACAGCTCGGTACATCCGATCCCGAACATCGTGAACATCGCGCAGCGCACCAAACTTGCGTTTCATCAATTACCATCCTTTCGACTAAAAGCTACTAGAGCGTCCTCGGATTCGAGCACGGCCGGTTACTGTAAGTAAGTTGCCAATTTATTTCAGGTAGCCTAATGAGATATATCTGGCCGCTTTCGAGTGCTGGTGAATGACTAACTTCGGAGTAGCGGCGTCCACGGCAGCATTCCCGGTCTTGGCAGTAAGAATGACGTTGTAACTCGCCACGAAGTGTTTCAGCTTGAGGAGACCCTCAGCCTTGGCGCTGTTGGGCGAAACGGTTGGCGCCTGGCAAGCAGGAATCACGGCCGTGATCGCGCCTATCGTCCCGGACACAAGATTCGCAAGCAGCGCGATCTTCGTCTGCGTGTTCGAATCTTTCACCTGTGCCAACTGCAATACGAGGGCCTGATCAACCTGATAGGTGGCGATGGCATTCTGCAGAGTGGTGCAGGCATTCGACCCGCCATCTTTCGCAAAGTCAGCAGCCAGCGTCTTTATTGCCGCTGCATCGCCATTGATTTTTGCCGCAAGATTCGAGTTCATCGGCGCGCTGTTTGCGACCGAGACAATCTGTAAAATGTTGATTAGGGCCGGCGCCGCGGCGGCCAGTATGGAGTCAAGCGTCGACACCCAAGCGGTCGAACACCCGCTGGATAACAAGGCCAAAGACAACACTACGATAAGAACTTTCTTCATAAAAGTATTTCTCCTATGTACTCGTCGACAACGACTTACTTCCCTGAGTTGGCGGTCTCGGATGGTGAAGGCAACCAGTGCGCCACAATAACAGCCAGCGGCGCAAAGATCGCTGCGGCAGTAGCGTGATTCATCCAGAAGGCCGCAATCGCCGGCGTGGCCGCGTTTGCAAGTGAGGTGAGCAGTAATACAACTGTAGGTAGATAAGCAGCGTACTTTTTCACGGTAGGATCTCCTGATGGCGGTGTGGCCCGGGAATGTTGATTTACAGTTTCGGTCAGCCTGTTACGGTTACGTTAGTCGACTAGCTCTTAATGAAGCTTTGCTCTTTTGAAATCTCTCAGAACGCGATGATTCCCGCTTCATACGGTGTCTCCGGCGAACGCTTCGTTAGGACTTCCCGGCGGAATACGGATCCCTCCTGTGCTAAGCCAACATGCACCCATCCGTACTCGAGAATAAGTTGGTCGTATTCGATGTCGGATCTCAATATGGCCAGCGCCACTTTTACGGGGGCCCCGAAGCCGGGACAGACGAAGTCGCACGCCAGTCCTTTGACGTGCGCGCTGTCGCTGACTCCGCCCACTGAGGCATTGACCAGCGGCGAACGGTATCCGCTGTCAACGTGAATTGGCTTATCGCCAAGAATGGTACGCACCTGTTCCATCGCCGCCGCCGTTCGTTGCAGGTTGGCTAGTTCGACGGGTCCCGGCGTGTTGTCGAGTCCGCGCCGCGCCGCCACCTGCGAGGCACACATCTCCTCCAGCGTGAAATGCTCACTCAGTTGCATTAGGTCTCCTCGGTTAGCCCGGCTTGATTAGTCCCGGTAGGGGCCGTGTGTCCCGCAATTCGCCCCCGCCGGGCAGACGTACTCGGTTTGGGTTGCAGCGGTGTTCATGTTGGTAACGTTTGTGGCCGAATAAGACGACCCACTCAACGGCACCAGATCGCTGAGCGTGAAGTTCGTCGACCACGGTGGCCCCATCAGTAGGCAGTTCAGTGGATTCGATCCGTCGTAAACGCAGGCTCCAGACGGGAAGATCAATCCGCTGCCGCCTGTCACCGTCCACCCCGTCCACCCCATGCAGCCCGCGACTGGCCCAGCCGGGCAATCCGCATTCGGCGACAGGTTCGCGGTTCCGCTTCCTAGCGCCCCATTCGTCCATACGTCGGTGTAACTACTGTTCACCGCCGGAGCGGTCCCGCTCGTCTGGTTGACGATCAGGTTGCCATACTCGGTCAAGTTGGCTTGATCCCAGCACTCGCTCAACGCGCTATTGCCCGTGCCCGTGACGTGCGAGCAGGTGATCCCGAACGGGCTTTGTCCCCAAGGCGTGGCGAAGGCGTTTCCCGTGAGTTGATTACTGAAGTGCTGCCGCGAAGTTCCGCCGCTGTTGAGGCTCACACCGGTTGGACTCAAGACCGTGTTGCTGGCAAACAGACTGTTCACCGGATGGCCGGCGTCGTTCCCTAAATCGCATACGATGTACCCGGTTGAGTCGTTGGCCCCGGTGTTGGGAAACGATACCGAGAGCGAGGTTGGCACTGTGCCCGATGCCGCCGCGACAAAACTGGTGCCTCCGGCCGCGTAAGTCGTGTCCGCCGCGTTGGTATTCGTATTCCAGCAAGAGGAGGTATAGACTCCATCACCTGGGCTCAGATCGTGATAGCGAAACGCCAGCGTCGGCATGGTGATGTTGTATCCCGCCGCACTGCAAGCGGCAGCCGACGAGCACAAACTGCCCGCTGGCGCCGATGAATCCGTGTACTCGAAGGAATTCCCGAAAGTTCCGTCCGCCCGTATACAAGGCTGAGGTTGGGAATTGTCTGGAGAACTGCAGAGCGTGGTGACTCCGCCGTTCGGAGCGCTGGTGATGGCGAACGTTCCGGTGTATCCCGAAGGTCCATAGACCGTCACGTTCTGGCCGACGTAAGGGTCTTGGCGCGAGCCGAGGGTTACCAGCATCACCCCTCCGCCAAGGTTGGTGACGCTCGTCGCCCCAATCGCGTTGTTTTGCGTCCCGCATCCGGCACCGCACACTGGAACCGGATTGCACCCAGAAGCCCCCGCCGTGCAGGTGGACAGAAGAATTGGAAGCGCCGCAGCCGTAGCCACATTCGAGGCGCGCGACATGACCGCGAGAAAATCATTCTCGCCATAGCCGCCCCAGTCGATCAGCTCACCGCCAGGGTTGTTCCACTGGTTCGTATCGCCAATGTTCGACCACACGTTGTTCGCAATATCGATAAAGTCTTCCGGCTGCGATACCCCTCCGCCGTCTCCCGGCCCTAATGACCGCGTGCCCAACTCCATGCCTTGCGGCGCATCCGAGAACCGGTTGTTGGTGAGCGAAACATTGCCGATGATCGTCGCTGGGGGGCAGGGAGGTGTTCCGCAATTGGTCACCACTCCGGCGTCAGTACCACCCGAAGTCGTGCGCGGGTTACTGACAATCAGGAAGCCTGCTTGCGCGTCGGCCCACGAGCAGCAGACGGTATTCCCATCCACCAGAACCCGGTTGCCAAGTTTGAGTTCCAGGGTGTTCTTGATGCCCCACGCTTCCGGGCAGGTATTGTTCGACGCCGGGGTTTCCAGCGGTCCGCATCCAAACGGGGGCGCCGGACTGTTGCCCGCGCTTCCAGTCAGGAACCTGTAGCCCAGGTCGCGTCCCAGGAAGTTTCCGCGAATCTCCACGTCGTTGGCCGGTCCGCCCTTGACATCGACGGCTGCCCCGCCGCTGAACAGCGTATTCGCTCCGCCTTCCATCCAGTTGTGCGCGATCTTAATTGGGCCATTCGAGAACCCAAACGAAAAGGCGTGCGACTCTGACTCCCACCAGTGGATCTTCTCGATATAGTTCCACTCAAACCAACTGTTCACCGCGCTAAACCCCACGCCCTCCACCACGTCGTCTCCACACCCGTTGGCATATTGCGTCGCGGGATTCAGCAGGGAAAATGCGATCCCAGCCGAAGCGCCCGATTTCTCCGACGAGTTAGTGAAGTTGACATGGGTGAAGTTGGCCTCAAACTGCGAGGATGACAATCCCGAGGAAAGCACCGTCACGGTCTGGCCGTTAAGGTAGGACTCTGCCGTGCCTGAGAGATAGACCAGTTGCCCAGCGGAGAAACTGTTCGAGGCGGTGACCGTCAGCACGTTGCTGGTAATGCTGGCGGCGGTGATGGTCGCTGCCGCCGGCAGCGCTGGCGGTGCGGAAGAAACCGTCAACACCGTGTCGCTGGCACCGGGCACAAAGTTTGAGATCGTGTACCCGGTGCCGTTAATAAAGAACGCATTTGGCTGTCCGGCTGTCGCCTGCGGATAACCCGGTGAGTGAGTTCCATCCGAGGCGGTCATTCCCAGGCGGTCGCCAGCCGTAACGGTAATTGTCGTTCCCGAAGCGGTCACCGACCCGGTGAACAGCCAACTGCCGTCCCCGTAGGGCGCCGTCGGGTACGTTGAACCCTGGGTGCACGCTCCCGCGGGTTGACCGGAATCGCCAGGGTTTTGCCCGTGGATGTAAGAGTATTGAACGCCTAATGCCTGCGGACCCCCCTCAAACTTGATTAACGAAGGGGCATTCGACCCCTTGCCGCTTTGGGCCGCTCCGGGTGCAACCGTGACTTCCATGTCCCGCAGAAGAATATGATTAGCCGGGTTTGGGGATCCTCCCGAGAAGCAAGACGTGTTCCCCCACGCCGTATTGTTGCCACCGCAGGCGTAAATCGCAATATAGCCAGAGATTGGAGCGCTGTCGATGCGCAGGGTCCAGAGCTTCCCGATATCCGTGGTGCAGCCAGGGTCGCGCGTGCCGCCGTAACCCGGGAGTCCATGGGAGCACAATATCTGGTTGGCAGTCGGTGGCGAGGAAGATTCCACTACCGCGCACTTCGTGGCCCCAGCCTTCGCCGGCAGCGTCACAAGCGAGTTGTTGGAGTCGTAAGTGGACCCATGCAGCAACGCACCCGCTGGCACAATGATATGCCACCACTGATCGGGAGCGTTCGACCAGTCTGTTAGAGCCCCCAACAACCCGGCTGGAGTTTCGGCATAGTGACCCGTTCCCGAGCCACCATCAACATAGACGGTGTTGTCGTAAGAACGGTAGAGCAGATGTCGGCCGAGTCCACCCAGTTGATCGGAAGCGCGGCCCCAATGCCGTTACCGCCACCGATCATGCTCCACTGCCCTGCCCCGGGATACGATCCGGGACCCGAATAGATCGCTTGCCCGAAGGCTGGCAGACAAAACAGCATGATTGCGCAAGTGACTCCGAACCAATTCCCACAGCGAATCTTCCCTAACCTTTCCTGTTCACACAACGGACACGATCCATTCTTGTCCAAAGGTTCTCTGCAGCCCGGACAGCTTTTTGCAACATCTTCTTCTTTCTCACGAGCTCTACGCTCGGCCACGCTATCTTCGACACATTCCTCGTCACACGTGGCACAAGACAGGTCCGGCCGGTTTATACAGCTATGCATTAGTGCTTCACTCATGTCTTCTCCGTCGCCACAGAAACAGCGTCTCCCCCGCGACCACCATCCAGCAGGCTGCGGAAGAAGTCGGTGCTGCACTTGATTTTGGGTGGCGCAGCGGTTCACCGCTGCGATAAGGCACGTCTTTCAGAGTCGGCTTTAGCCGCTGCGGTGAGACTGCCGGCGTAGAAAAAATTTCCTGGATCTTTCTCAGCGTCCTCTGCGATTTCTCGGCGCCCTCTGCGTTTGAGAACTACCAACCTCCGACCACCACCTTCGCTATAATGTTTGTTTGCTCTAACCCCGCCGTTTGCGCAGAGCTTCATGGAAAGGGAACTATGCCGACTGACGTAGTCATGCCCCAGATGGGCGAATCAATCTTCGAAGGAACCATCACCAAGTGGCTGAAAAAAGCCGGCGAAAAGGTCCAGCGCGACGAACCCTTGTTCGAGATTTCCACCGATAAGGTCGACGCTGAAATCCCCGCGCCCGCCAGCGGAATTCTTCAAGAGATCAAGGTTTCCGAAGGCAATACCGTTCAGGTCAACACCGTCGTCGGCGTCATTGGCGACGGCGATGGCGCTTCCGCCAAGGCCGCCGCTCCTGCTCCCGCCGCTGCCGCGCCGCCCAAAAAAGAAGCTAAGGAAGCTCCCGCTCTTCAGCCCGCCGCCATCGCTCCGCAAAAAGAAAAAGACGAAGACGAGGAAGAAGCCTCCGACGTCCGCTCGTCCCCGCTCGTCCGCAAGCTTGCCCGCGAGCACAATGTGGATCTCGCAAGAGTAAATGGCACTGGTACTGGTGGCCGCGTCACCAAGCAAGACATACTCGATTTCGTCGAGCATCGGACGGCAGCTCCCGTTGCCACACCCGCACCCCGCCCAGCCCCAACCCCTGCGCCTGCAGTGATTCCCGGCGATCTCGTCCCCATGTCTCAAATGCGCAAGATCATTGCCCAGCGCATGATCGAATCCCGCCGTACCAGCGCTCACGTCCACTGCATGTTCGAGGTGGATTTGACCCGCATCGTCAGTTTGCGCAATAAGCTCAAGAACGGCTTCGAGCAGCGCTACGGCGCGCGCCTCACCTTCATGCCCTTCTTCGTGCGCGCCGCCATCATCGCCCTGCAGCAATTTCCAATCGTCAACAGCTCCATGGAAGGCGATAGCCTCCGCTATCACAAGCATGTCAACGCCGGTATCGCCGTCGCGCTCGATTGGGGACTCATCGTCCCCGTCCTCAAAAACGCCGACGATCTCAACTTCCTCGGACTGCAGCGCGGCATCACCGATCTTGGCGAGCGCGCCCGTACAAAAAAGCTCCTGCCCGCCGACGTCGAAGGTGCCACCTTCACTATCACCAACCCCGGTCAATTTGGAGCCGTCTTCGGTTTGCCCATCATCAACCAGCCGAACGCGGCCATCATGGGCGTCGGCGGCATCACCAAGCAGCCCATGGTCATCACCGACAAAGACGGAACAGATTCCATCGCCATCCGTTCCGTAGTTCACCTCACACTCGGCTACGACCATCGCATCATCGACGGAGCCGTAGCCGACCAATTCATGGCCGTAGTAAAGAAAACGCTGGAAAACTGGAGCGAAGAAGTAGGCTAAGTGCAGAGCTGCGTACGTCGCCGTCCCACGTAGGACCGGACGCATTCGTCCGGTCTACAACGTGCCAGCGCGATTCGCATCTGCGATTCGTATCAGCGTATCGCTTTAGCGATACCGCAAAATTCCGACGTCAGACGCCCCTTTAGGGGCTGCTACCGTCACACCAGCGGCGTTTCCCCAAGCAGCGCTGGCCCGTCTTCCGACCGTTCGATGAAATACCGAGCCACGTCATCCCGGAGCCCAGGTTTGTTTCCTGTCCACCGCCATAGTCCCTGGTAATCGCGCGCGATGTCCGTTGCCGGATTAAAGTCCCACTTCTGCAGCAGCGCCCACCGCTCGCCATACGCCCGCAGCGCCTTGTTGCCGTGAAAGGCGTGCGTCGCAAAGTTGTCGATGCACCCCATCGGAGAGCGCCCTTCGACACGATTGAGTTTCGCGGCCCGCGCCTGCCAATTCAGCACTGATTCCACATAGGGCTGCGTGCACCGCTTCATTTCGGCGGCCACGTTGGTCGCTTGCACCAGCCCAAAAGCCATGTGCCAATCCGCACTCCCCAGGACGCAAGTGTCCAGCATCCCGCCCGCAGTTTCGAAAGCATCCCGTCGCCACGACCACGCACCTCCGGTCGCTCCCGGCGCATAACCATAAGGAAAAACGTTGGACGCCGGCAGCTTGGCGTAATAACTATCGGTTCCCGAGTATCCCCCGCGCCGGCTACGAGAACTCAGAAATTCATTCTGGTGCAAATAGTTCCATGCAAAGCTGGCGCTCATCCGGTAAGGACGGTCTCCGCTATCGCTAGTCGCGGTTTCACCCGTGACGTCGGTATAGCTGCTGAACAACTGCACAAAGCTGTGATGCTGGAGCATGTGAATTGCCTCCAGCGCCCAATCATGTCGCGTAAAGTGGAAGTCGCCATCCACGTATCCGCCATACCGCCAGTCTGCCGGAAAACGGCGCACCCCTTCATTGATCGCGCATTCCTTGATCCAAAGGCTCGAGTCGGTCCGCAGTTGCAGATCCAGCGGGTTATCCCCGCTCGTAACTTCATGCGGACGATCCCCGAACGCCACCTCGACCACGTGCAGCACGACGTTCGGACTGCTCTCCATGTGGAACCGGAAATCATGGAAAGCTTCTCGTCGGCGCTGCCAGCGATACGGGTTCGAATACACCGAAACAATGTGCAACTTCTGCGCTTCGGAGTATTCCACAAACTCGCGATGAACATTCGGATGCTTCAGTCCGTACATGTACCGCTCCTCACGATCATAGAGACACTGAATCATCGAGCCATTTGGACATTGAAGGTCACTTGCTTTGGAAAAATGATTCAATGCTTCAAGCGCTCAATGACCAAGTAATCCCTCTCTATCTCAACCGCAGACAGTCGCGCCACGCGACAATCGCGCTGATTGCGAATGTAACCGCGAAGGTGATCACGGCGATTACGATTCGGTCATAAATGGTTCGGCGAAGGTCATTCTTCTCCAAGTCACTCAGCCGATTTTCTGCCAACTGCATTCGTCCCGGCTGTCCATTCCCCACGACCATATCCATTTTTGCTTCCAGTTGTCCCAGCTTTTCCAAGACCTTCTGCTGAAAGTCGTTGACGTCCATGCGAACCACCACCGGCGGTGCCGCGCCGACTTTGTCGTTTGCTTGTTTCATAGCGGATAATCGACATGCATCGCCGCCGAATACCGCGAATACTTCGGCGGCGCGCTGTCGTCATAACTCCTCAAAAAGTAATCCTGCGCTCGCGCGTATCGCGAAAGCGTAAAGGTGCTGCTCGAAAAACGCCCGATCAGGTTGCCGCTGTAACCTTCCCCCCATCCTTCATCCGTGTACCGCACTTCGATCCCGCTGCCCGCCGGAGGCGTCCATCCCGCGTCAATCGTCACCGTCGTCGAACCCACATTCGTAACCTCCGCATCGGTCAAATCCGGAAGATAGTAATTCCCCACCTCGGTCACATCCATCGGCGTCAGCACCTGTGTCTGCTTCATCAGCGCCGCAGCAAAAGCAAAATCCAGCGAAGGATCTCCCGCATCCACAAAGCGCAGCGTATAGCGGCTGTTCTCGCCCGCAATGTCTGCGATCTCAACATCCACTTCGCGCACGATCGCTGTGAACACAGCCATCCGCGACGGCACATCTACCGCCAATCCGTCTCCCGGGAAAATATCCGCTGCCCCGCCCGGCAGCAATTGACTCCACGCCTGGTATTCTCCGCTCCACCCCTGTCCGGCATCATCGAGCAACGCCAGTGCCGCAATTTCGCAATCCGCCGATGTCCGCGGAACCGGCAACCCAATCTCCCGCACGCTCCCGCGTACTCCGTCGTCATCGCCACGCTGATGCGCCTGAATGCTAGCCGAGTTAATGACTCGCGCCATAGCATGGCCCTGTCCGCGATAACTAACCTCGATCAGCTCATTCGCCGCCGGTATGTACTCCGGATAAAACTCCAGCGCCGGTGCCGTTGTTACCTGACATGCAGCGCCGTCCAGCAACGATCCCGTCAGCACAGTCACCGGGCTTCCTTCATACGGTGTTTCGCGGACCAGGGCATCGACCGGCAGCCATACATAAGTGAACGCAAGCGAGCACCGAATGTTACCGGCATTCACCAACGCATAAGTGCAGAACCCCGGTGCATTCGCGATGATGTCGTCATACAACACCGTAGCCGGTGCGATCTGTGAAGCCGGGTTCTCGGGATTAATATCCTGCACTTCCAAAACCACGCGTACATCGCCGGCGATCGCCCCGCCCCCGCGCGGCGATCCGGAGGGATAAAGCGAAGAGTGAAACACCTGCTGCATCCGATACGTCTCTGTCGGATACAGCGTGGTCGTAAACACATAATGGTGTCCGGCCTGCGTAGCCAGCGGCGTCCCCGTGACCGAGCCTTCGACCAGAGCCTGAATATTGCAGTACTCGCCCAAGGGTGTTATGCGAAAGCCCGCCAGGCAGCCTGCAATTGTTACCGCTCCAGCATAGAGTCCGCCAATCACCCCATCCGATGCCGCATTGAACACCACATCCCCGTGTTCCAGCATCGTCGTCCCGCCCAACTCTACGTCTTCGATGAAGCTCAGCAGCGTTTGCCCATCCGTTCCAGTTCCTCCCGCAACCTGTAACTGCCCGTTGCCAACCGTGATCACGCCCAACGGATCGGTCACAATCCAATGTGTCGGGTCCAGTACCGCATAAGTCTCATCCAGAATCGTGCGGTTATAAAGCGCCACCTGGCTGCTGCGAGTAAAAGGCTTCTGGGACATGTAAAAGTAGGTGGTGTACCCGTCGCCGCAAAAGTAATCCTTCACATGAGCGCTTGGCTCCAGTGGCCCCAGAATAGTTATGTCATTGACCAGTCGGTTCACGCTCTGCAGCTGCAAGTCAGCAGGAGAAAACGCAGTCACATCCTCCGCCAGCGCATAAGTGTTAGCTGCGATCGGCGCAAAGAACAGCTTGCCGTCGTCGTCCCGATAAGCACATCGTGCCAGAAGCGCAATCTCCGCCGCCGATGCAGTCCATTTTGTCGCCGGGTTCACGCTGTAGTACGGAATCGGATCCCCCGCCTCGACCCCGCTAACATCAAACCAGCCCGGCAGCGCCTCCGCCGTCAGTTGATCGAACGCGCTGCCCGCGCTTCGGTCCACGAACGGGGGATGTGCCGGCGGCGCTTTTTGATCCATCAGCATCACATCACTGACCGCGCTAACCTCGTACCGGTAACTTACTCCGCGATCTGCCCACCCCAGATACTGATAAGTCGGAGTTTCGGCAATATAACCGGTAAACAAATCGTTACCATTACTCAAAGTCAGCATCACGCGTCCGCCGAGAACCGGAACCGCCAACCCTCCCAATCCGGCAACCAGCCCAAAGTGAAATGCAGCCGGGCTATTGATCTTGCGTACCAGGCCAGGATTTTTGCTCGAATCCAACAATGCCGTGTAATCCAGCGGCCCGAGCCCGTCAAGGTTGTCGATCAGTAATTTCATGGCGTATCTGAAAACTCCGCGGCCTCTGCGTTTCTCTGTGTCCTCTGCGTTAAGCTTTTGCTTTTGTTCTTGTTCTTGCGGGAGAGTTCCTGGAGCTTATCTCACAAATGGTTTTGGGTAGGGCACGGCTTCAGCCGTGCCGTTCAGGACCGATAACAACGCGGGCTTTAGCCCCTGAGGGCCGGACCGTTTGCTCGGAGAAGCATTCATGAGACCAGCTCTAGTACACCGCTGCTCCACCAGCCGGAAAGTAACTCCGATAACAAAGCACGACAGGCCCGTCGTTGATATCGACCGTAGGTAGTGCCGTAAACGAAGCCTGCAACGCCAATTCCCCAATCGGCTTCTGAATCAGAACCAGACTCTCCCGGGCCCACTCCGCCTTCGCCGTGCAAGGACTCAACAACGGATAGTAGAAACAAACTCGTCCGCCTGATTCATCCTCCGCCACGAATAATCCCGACCACTGTTGCAGAAACGCCCCGCCTTCGCGGTCCGCGAACGCGACGACTTGCTGCACCGACGCCCCGGCCGCCGGCACTCCTCCTGGCAGTGGCTGCGTCAGCAGCAGCGACGTAGCCGTCACCAGCGCGACCCGCCCCACGTTGAACGTAACCCGTCGCACATAGTTGACATCCTGCTGAACGTTTTCTGGATTCTGGACGTATGCACCAGAGATGCCCGTGCCCACATATCCAATCTGCTGCGCGTAATCCACATCGCACGCGACCAGGTCACCCGCCTCAAATCCACCAATGGCGCCAGCTCCCAACACAAGCTCCGTAGCCGTCGAGCCAGCCTGCAACGGCACCGCTGCAATCGGAATCCCCCCCGACCCCGCCGGAGACGCGCTCGCATCTGTCGCCAGCACATTCATGTGCTCCGCCCCGCCCGCCAGCGCCATCTGCAACTTTCCCCAATCGCGGAACTCGAACTCAACCCGCGCTCCCAAAGCGTGCCGCGCTTGCGCCGCAACCGCTCCCGCCGTCCCACCCGTCAAGGGCTCGATCTGCGATGTAGTCGTACGCTGAAAATTCTCGATCCACCCCAGATCCATCCAAGGAGCCGGCGGAGCATCAAGCTGGAACCCGCTGTTTTGCGATGGATCAAAAACCGCAGTCGGCCCCGTCGCTCGGTTCACTGGTGCGAAGTAAGCGCGCGTCTGCCGTGCGATTGGTCGTAACCCAGCCCGCGTCACGCCGTTACCTCGGGTAAAAAAAAATAAATTCTCACCTGCGCATACCGATCCACCCGCGCCAGCCCAGCGCTCCACTGCTGTTTTTGGATCGGCACATCCCCCGGAGCATTCCCCATCACGGGCGCCGTCCAGAAAATCCCCGACCCCAAATCCACGCTTGGAGTCTGACTGTAATCGATCATCTCCGTATGCGGCGGATCGCAAATTCTGAGTAACTCGTCATCCATCTCCGCCAGCCCGCGCCCTCGATCCACTCCCGTGCCGCCGCTGCCTTCGCTCGCGTACCAGATATGGCAATCGACTCCCAGCATTGGCCGCGTACTCTCCGCAATCAGGATGTCCCCAAAATCCAGATAAAACACATCCGGCTGCGCTTCCCCGAAACGCGGCTCCACATTTTCGCGGACCACGATCGCCGGCACCGTGACTCCGTCAATCACCATCGTCCGCGCCGGATTCAACGCCGCCAGCCGCGACCGCAGCGCCATGTAAAAACTGTCTTTAGCTGCCTGCATACGTCTCCAATGACTAGGTAGTAAGTCGGTTGCAGTAAACTGAGAGCTGAGAACTGAGAGCTGAGAGCTGAGAGCTGAGAGCTGAACTAAGCCATCGCCGAGACGCGGTATAAGTACGCTACTCCGCCAAGCCGCTCAACAATGAATCCCTGGATGTGAAACATTTCTCCGCGGTAAACGAACCCCAGCGCCGTTTCGAATAACACCTCCGCCGATGCCACGTTTCTTTGACTTACCTGCTCCGCCATCGCCGCATGTCCCGCCAGCATCTCGATGCGCCGCCGCGGCCCATTAGTCTCCGTGGTCAATTCCCGCACAATCACCGGCGCAATCAACGCCTGCTCCACTCCCGGATCCACCAACCCCAGCCCTGCCACCGCATCCCCCGGCATTCCCGCCGCCGCAAACAGCAAGGTCACTTCCGTTCCGCCCAAAGTCTGTAACATCGCGTCCGCCGCTCGCGCAGCCGCTGCTCCCGAAATCCCAGTCATGTCATCCCACTCTCTGCGCCACAAACGGCGCCAGCAACTCGCGTACCATGTCATCCACCAGCGAGTCCGCAAAGTACCAGAACTGCATTCCATCCGGAGCAACGTTCTTCTTCACATTCAGCGCCGGAGTAGCCTGCGCATTCTTCACCAATTGCGCGCATGCCACCTTGACCTTGTCGGGAAATGGATCGAACCCAGCCGTATAAACAATCTCTACTTCCGTGAACGCCCACCCCATCACATTCACCGGCAATGTGACTTCCCCCGTTTCCGCAAACGCATCCAAGTCCGACACGTCCAGGTTCACCCACGTTCCCGGAATCCCAAACGCGAGCGCGATGTCCCACAAGTCGGCTTCGTAATCTAATTCGCCCCGCCGCGGCGTTGCGTACCGCCCTCGCGCCGAAACCAGCGGCGTCGTTGCCGGAGCCACCGCACATAGCGGCAGATACGTAAGCTGCACCGGTCTTTGTCCATTCTCCGTTCGCAACCGCTCCGTGTACTGATTGATTCCCAGCGTGATCCTTCGGCAATGCGCATCGATAATCGCCGATGCCGCCGTCACCCACGCCGGCCCCGTCGTTGCGTCCAGTCCATACGTTTCATATTCCGATGGTTGCAGATAATTCATGATGGTTTTTTCCGTTCTCGATAACCAAATTGCGGGTGCCCCACTCACCGCGCACGTTGCGATGAGTGGGACCACCTCAGCCTTCGACTACCGGTCCACCAACACTTCGTAGTGCGCATAGTTCGCGCCTTTCACCACCACGCCGCCGAATTTCACCACCACGCTTTGCGTCATCAGCGTGTTCGGCAGTCCCAGCTTGAAGATCCGTGGATTCGGCTCTGTCAGCCAGTGGTACTCGATCATGTCCTCGGACACGATGTAAGCTGGCAGCACCGCATTGCCGCTTCCCGGTGTGCCCGTATAAGGCAACGCCCATTCCGGAATCAGCGGCAACTCCCCGGCCTGCGTGCTTAAGGTTTTCACCGTCAGCCCGCCCGTGATCACCGCCGTCGAAAGCACGACGTTGAACTCCGCTTTCATCTCGCGGTCGATCAAATCGAGCAGCACCGGATTCGCATAGATCGCCGTCGGCCGCACATCGAACGACGAACTTGCGACCATCTCCGCGATGGTGCTCTTCAGTCCGTCCACGATGCTGGCCCCGTTTGCAATGGTGACCGTGTTCCCTCCCGCTTCGATCTGTCCAATCGCACCGAAATACTGTGGTGTCGTTGGATTGCTCAGGGAGGTGTCGTTGCCGTTCCACAGCGCTACATCGTGCGTACGCAAGAGTCCGTCCACGGAATCGGCCAGATCCTTTGCTTGCAGATACGCAAACTGGCTCTGCTGGGTCCCCACCTCCATGTCGAACAAGTTGTAGTTGATCTGTGAGACCAGCGCCTTCAGCGGAACCGTGCGCTCCACTCGCGTCGGCACCTGCAGCGTCGGCTGAATGTTCCGCGGATCGACGAACGCCTGCGTCGCGCTCGGCGAAGGAATCGCCGTTTCTTCAAAAAACCGTGACGGCTGTCCTGTTGCTGGCACCTGCTTCATTCGCTGTCCAAACACCCCGCGCCGCCGCACAATGTCCGTGATCTCGGTTTGGTATCGATTGATTTCGATCGCGCCCGGCCCCAGAAAGTCCGCTGCCGCATGCAAATCCAGAAAATTCGCTTTCATGTCTTCTCCTCAATTGAGTTGTTACTGCCTGATCGTTCTGTTCGTCCGCCTGTCATCCCGACCGAAGCGCAGGACCATCCATCAGTTGCTCGACTCCTAGGAAAGTGTGCCCAGGATGTTGTTGACCAGGGTCAATGCCGGATCCGCTGCGTCCAGGTTCGCGGCGATGAGGTGCAACCCCCGCTTCACCTCCGCGCCAGCTGCCGCCGCCGTGTTGGCCATGCCGCCAAGGTCGATGTTGTCGGTGGCGTGCGCCTTGGTCTGACTCGCTGCCGTGAAGGTGGATCCAGCCAAAGTATGCAAATCGGTGATAACTTGTGTGCTATTTGCCAAAGTAGTATCTCCTCTCGGGGAACTTGTTTTTCTTAGCTAACAAAAAAGACGCGATCTAACTCGCGTCCCGAACGACTAACGACTGACCAACGACGACCGAACCTCGACTTACTCGATCATCCCCGCCCGAGCCAGCTCCGCCTTCACCGCGATCCGCTGTTCCACGCTCAGTGCCGCCAGCGTCTTATTCAGCATCCCTGGGTCCAGTCGCTCGCCTTCAATCTCGTTTTTTCCGATCAGCGCCGAAACCACCGGTGACAACGTCTTCCGCGCCATCCGCGACGCCTGTGCCTTCAGATCCGCATTCGACTTTTCCAACTCGACAACCCGCTCCTGCAAGCCGCTTCCAGTCTCTGCCGCCTGTTGTCGCTCGCTGGTTTGTGTGATGCTTTCCTCGACCGCCGCAACAATCCGGTCCACCTTTGCGTTCAGCATTTCCTGCTGCGCGTCCAGTTTTCCCAATACCCGGTCAAGTGTCTCCGAAGCGGCCGCCAGTCGCGCCGCCGCCGCCATCATTTGCTGCACCATTTCATCGTTCATTAGTTTTTCCTCCCTGGTTTGTTTCGTAAATTTGTTCATGTAGGAACGGACGCATCCGTCCATCCAAGCCCAGCCAGCCACTCGGGATCGGCTCCAGTGTGTGAGAACTCGTCTCGGATTCCCGCACAAACGAGACGCCCCAACATCCAGCCCCAGCGAGGCGGCCGAGTTGCACATCTCTTCGTCCTGCTCACCCCAATTCAATCCAAGTCGCGCGATACGCTGCTTTATCCCGCCGCAACACCGCCGCTCCCGTAAACGTCACGCGGTTCAGGACCCACACACTCGCCGTGATGTCTTCTACCAGCGCATCTGTAATTTCGTACGACATTCCCAGCCCCGCGCGTGAAGCACGAACATGGTTATCCCCCGTCGGTCCCGAAGCCCCCGTTCGCCCCGGCTTGCCGATCTCTGCCACGATCTCCGGAAAATCCCGAGCGTACAAAAATCCGCCAACCTCAATGACGCGCCCCACAATTTCAGCTCGCGTGATCACCCCAATTTTCCGCCGCGCGTCGTGACGATCCAGCGCCGGAGAGTAATCCAGCCCCATCCCCATTAGCGACGGCATCGCCGCCTCCGCCGCCCGCCGCGTCAACAACACGCGATGACCACGCGCACCCGAAGGTGCCTTGTCCGATGCGGCATCTACAGTCGTCAATACTCCCCGAAACCCTGCCCGGTTCGGATGCCCATGTACCGCCGGCATCTCAATCGCCATCGACTCCACTGACAATCCCATCTTCAATCTCCCTCGCTGAAAGGTCCCAGGCTAGGCCGCACGTCTTAGCAGCCTGCGGAAAAGTCCCTCTTGCGCTTGTTTTTGGGTGGCGCAGCGCTTCAGCGCTGCGGTAAGTGCATTGTTTGAATGCGGCTTTAGCCGCTGAGGTAACGCTTTCTGCGTTTTTCCGCAGCCTGTTAGGACGTCACCGCCGCTCAGCTTTGTTTCCTGAGACCTGACCTGACACCTGAGACCTGTTTCAAATAATCTCCGCCAACCCGCGAGCCCGCCGTACCTCGTTGACCGTGACCACACCGCACCGCAACAGAATCTCGTCGATCTGCGCCTGCTGCATCTCGTCTTGCACATCGAGATCGGTGAATACAAATTCCAGGTCCGTCCATCCCAGCCTTTTGCCGATCGCATCCCGCGTCAGATGCTCCGACACCAGCCGTGCCGTAGGGACAATCGCCGACCGGAACGCCTGCTCGCTCATTTCTCCCGCCGTCGATTGATTCACATCTTGTTCCAGTCCCAGAAACTGTGCCGGCAAATCGAACGCATCCGCGATGATCCGCAGCAGGAATTCCTGCCACGCCAGTCGCAAGTCTGCATCCGTCCCCGCCGCGAACCGCAGCACCTCGGGCTTGTTTTCCGCCGCAATGATCGGTACCCGCCCTGTCCCCTCAATTTCGTCCTGCCACCACCGGATCAGCCGCTCATGATGCGTAGGCGTCAATCCCTGCACCCACAGCGCATACTGCACCACCGAATTGGAAGCCAGCCGCCCCGCATACCGGTAAGCACTCAAAAATGCATTGATCGTCTCGAACGCCACTTCCAGTCGCCCCAGCCCGAACGGGGTGTGTGTCCGCGGATTCAGTCGTATGTAACTAAGCTCGTTGTCATTCAGAACAATCTGTCCATCCGCCCCATACAATCCCGTAACCTGCGCGTACCGCGGAGAATCGGGACGCCCATTCCAATCCGTCATGATGCGAATCGTCGCCCCGTCCACTGGCCACATCAGTAGTGGTGGCGCCGGCGTCCCGCCGGCCTCCGGCATCTTCCACTCCTCCACCAGATCCAATTCGATGGCACCAAATCCTCCGACAATGACATCCTCCAAAACCTGCTCCACCAGCGAGCGGAACGAGTCATCTGGGTTTGGCGCCTCGAAGTTTTCTGTCAATATTTGGATCCGCTGCGGGCCATCCGGAATCTGCTCCAGCGCCCGCCCCTGCCGCGGCTGGATTCGCCATCGCATCCCCACGATCCGATCCTTAATCGCATTGATCGCCCGCCGCGCCACCGGAGTCTCCGCAAACCGGCGAAGATTCGCCGGAGTGGGTTTCGGCACCAGATTGTGTTTTGCCCCCGCTCCCGCCCGCGAAAAACCCGGCGAGGAAAACGGGGCCAGGTTCGACCCCGCTCCCGCCGTCTGCCGTCCACCCCGCCCGGCCAGCAAATTCGCAGACAACCATTCCCGCAACGACAAAGACACTTCTCCCACCCGGCGCTGCGCGCCGCGCACCCGCTCTCCAATGTTCATTGCTCTCCTCGTCCCGGTGTTCCCAAACCAAACTTCAAATCCCTGTCATCCTGAGCGAGGATTGCCGCTTACGAAGTAAGCGGCAACCGCGGTCGAAGGACCCCTACGTCTCCTTATATCTCCTCGATCCAGTCAAGGCGTCGTCGCCAAAACAAAACGGCACAGCTTTCGCCGTGCCGTCAATTCCGAACCCGGTCTAATCTATGACTCGCTTGCTAACGGCAACAAATCTCAGCCTATTTCAAGCCCGCAACTCCCGCCGCACCTCACCCGCAATCTCAGCCATCTCCGCGACTGCTTTCACTCGAACCGAGTTCTGTTCCAGCATCCCAATCGCGAATCGCGTCTTCTCATCCTGTAAAGCCATCCCCTGGTCGACCACCGCCGTCAACGAAGCCTGCAACTGTTCCAGCCGCATCCCCGACTCAACTCGAGAGTACCGGTAAGCCAGCGCCAGCGCCTGATCCACATTCGCAGCGACCGCCGGGGCCCCCATCGAGCCCGGTTTTGGCTTGATGGGGTGGAGTGAAACCGCATGGAACATCTTCACCGCGCTCCCCACCCGATATCCAAAATCAATCCGGAACGGATCTCCCAGTCCCGTGTACTTCACTACATCCAAATCGCGTTGCATCAACTCCAGCACCCCCGCTTCCGTGAACGCCTCGCGCATAGTGTTCACAATAGCAATCCGCCCGGTGCGCTGCTGCGCTCGCTCGCCTCGTCCCATCGGAACCAGGTACATGGAAGTCAGCACGTCCATCTCTTTCGCCGGATCCTCCGTCAGCACCGCCTTGGTAGGCGCCACATCCAGCATCGTCCCGAATCGCTCAGTCATCAACTGCATCAGTTCTTCCCGCCGCCGCAAACTTCCCGACCTGCCGCGGATCTCCCTCTCCACCATCTCGAACCACTCCAACTCCACATCCGGAGCCACGCACTGCAGCATCTTCCAGTCCCGCGTAAACCGCACTTCGGCAAATCCACCATCGCTTTCCAGCAACAACAGTCCAACCGTAACGAAGTCGTCGCGCAAGGCATGCGGCAAAAATCGCAACAGATAAAGTTCGAGTTGTCGCATCTCCGCCATCAGCCCTGAGTTCCTTTTTTGGATTGGCCAAGATACTTCATAAAACCGCTCAACATCTTCTTGGTTTCCACCACATTTTCCGAAAGGTGCTGATAGACCTCAGGTGCCAGGTAATCCAGATCCCGCGACAATAAAAGGTGATACTCCAATTCGCTAGCCGACCCCAGCGCGATTTGCAAAAATCGGGCAAACTCCGGCCGTGAGTTCTTCCCGGCCCCCTCGGCGATGTTAGCGCCGACGGAAACAGCCGCCCGCCGAATCCGATTAGTCAAGCTATACATCTCGCAGCGAGAAAACAACTGAGTGGCGCGATAAACGTCCAGCGTAAGCTGATGTGCCTTATGCCAAACCTTAAGCTCCCGAAAATCGCGCATAACGCTTCCCCTCTGAAGCAGACACCGAACGCCCTACCTGACGGCTGACGACTGATGGCTGACGGCTGATGGCTGAGCCCTAGTTCTCCATCCACTCCGGAAACGGCCGTCGCGGCGACCCACGAAACGCCAGAATCAGTTCTCGCACCATCGTCTTCCGCGCGATCAGCCGCTCCACCAGCGCCTCCAATTCATCCCAAGACCCGCCATACCACGCCGGAGGTATCTCGCCCGCCACTCTCCAGATCGCGTCTTCATCCAGTTTTTCAATCCGCGACAGCCAGGGCTCAAACGACGCCCATCCACTCACCCGCGCATAAACTTCATTCCGCGGATACACCCCCCGCAAAGGAAAATCCGGAAACGTCCACTCCCCCGCATTAAAGCAATACCCCTGATCGATAAACGCCGCCGAATATTTTTTTTCCCGCATCTTTCGCCAGAACGCCGCCTGCCGTCCATCCGCATTGCAAGTCCACTTATCCAGTGCCAGTATCCCCGCAAACGTATTCAAATTCCGCACCCGGTCCAGCATCTCCGGAGGCAAATAATCCAACACCTGCCCTTCCACCGGACTCACCACATACCGCGATCCAAACTGCAACCCCGCTTCCACCTGAATGACATGGTTCCCGATCACAATCGTCAGTTCCGCCGTGTGCTCCACCAGCCACGGCTTTACCTCCACCACCTCTGCCGCTGGCACCGGCAATCCCACGCGCTCCGCCAGCCGCGTAGCCAGAAACTCATTCGCCAGTACCCGCTCATGCTGAGGATTATTCCGAAACTTGACGACGTAGTAATGCCCATCGTCGCACCGCATCAGATGCCCCTGCGCCCCACCCCTCATCCTCTTGACATGTTGCACCGCAGTAGTAGGCATAAGTCCGATGGTGGCGCTCTCTGCGTTCCCTCCGCGTACTCTGCGTTAAGGTTTTGACTCTTGCAGAAACCGCCACCATCAACATACAAGCCCCAAAAAGCCCTGCCTGTGACCGCCGCACACGAAGAATGTTCACTTTTCCGCCGCTTCCGCCGCCGCACTCTTCCATTTCCGCCCCGCTTCCTGCTTCCGCACCGCCCAGGCAATCACCATCGCCAGCACGCAATCGTCGTGCGCGCCCCCAGCAGCTCCCGTTCCCCCATCCCGATCCCGCACAAACGTCCGGAACTCCTGCAACAGCCGCGCACTCCGGAACAGCCCCGGCTCGTCGATCAACGCATCCGCCAGATTCTCGATCATCTTCGGACGACTCGCCCGCGTCGTCGCCCACCCGCCCTTCTCTTCCGCAAAAACCTGCGGATAATCGAAATGCTCCAGATGCGCCAGCACCCCATTCCCGTGATTATTGCCCTCCACCGCCAGCAGCGCCGCGTTGTATTCCTTCCCCAGTTTCACCAGCTTTTCCGCAAACTTCCGCAAAGACCAATGTCCATGCAACTCCGCGCACTGCGTTCCCAGTTCCCGATCGATCACTTCCGCGCACGAATAATCCCCGTCCGTCCCCCCTCCTGCCGGATCCGCTCCAATCACATACTCCCGTCCCTCCCGCGCCGGCAGCCAAATCAATAATCGATCGTTGTCCCGCCTCTCCATCGGCTCGCCTGACACCTCAAGAGCCCGCTCCACCGACGCTAAGTCAAATACACATTCCCCCGATACCCGGAAACATGACACCGCATCCTCGGCAAATTCCTGCACCGCCATTCCCCGCAACGATGCCCATTGCCTCCGCCGCCACTCGATCTGCCGCGCCGTCAGCCCATGCTCGTTCGCCAGCGCCGACTCTTCTTCCGTCAACAGCAATATCGGCTCTCCCGGCTCCGCTACATAACTTTCCTCATACCACCACGGGAAAAAATGCTTCGTGTACCCCGTCTCCTCCGCCCGCATCCACTCCTCGTAAAACTGTCCCCACGCCCCATTCGCCGTCGATTCCAGCACAATCTCTCCCCCCGGAACCACCGCCGCCCGCAGCGATGCCAGTGCCTCCGCGCCCTCGCGCCCCCACCGCGACACCTCCGTACAATGCAGGTTCTGGATCGTCCTCCCCCGCCCCGCATTCTCATCCGCCGATGTCACCGTAAACTCGCTGTCCAGATGCGGAAACACCAGCTCCCGCGCGCTGCAGTGCGAAGTCTTCAGCGGCCCTGTCCGCAACTCGTCCTTCAGGTTGTCCCAGAACCGGTGCACGATCCGAAAGATTTCCTCCGCCGCTTCCCGGTCATGCGCCACCAGCATCGTCAAAGTTCCCATCCGCGAAATCGTTTGCACAAAAAAGCGCGCCGCTATATAAGACGTGATCCCCACCTGCCGCGCCTTCAGCACGATGTTCCGCTTCGAGCCCTTCTCCGCGCACTCTCGCGAATACGCCTGCTGGGCCGAGTTCAACTGGATGGGCTTGATGTCTCCCCACTTCGTCCGGATCTTCAAATGCTGCTCGATCCAAACATCCCCTTCCGGCATCCTCCACAGTTCCGCTCTCCCGGGAACCTCCCGCCAGTATTCCTCGTTCCGCGTAGGAAGGGCGAGTGTTTTCCCGCAATCGATAAGTCTTGTTAACTCTCTTTTCCACGCCTCGTCCTTATCCTTAGCCTTTTCCTCCGCCGAACACCCATTCCCGTACTCGACCTTCCCCTCGACCGGCCGGATCCCGCTCAGCCCCTGCAAAGTGCCCATCAATCCGTCCGGCCCTTTTGGAATGTCTGCCTCGCTCAGCTCCCGTTTCGCCTTCTCGCCCGTTTCCCATTCCCGGTCTTCAGAATCCATCCCCGATCCGCGCCGCCTTCCCTCTCACTTCTGCAATCTGACTTCTGACTTCTGCAATCCTCACAAAATTGTCATCCTGACCCTGAGCTTGTCGAAGGGGAAGGACCTGCTTTTTGCCGCCAGCACCCCTGCTCGAAGGTCTTCACTTCTGCAATCTGACTTTTGACTTCTGCAATCCCTCACAAAATTGTCATCCTGAGCAGGGCGAAGGACCTGCTTTTTGCCGCCAGCACTCCTGCTCGAAGGTCTTCACTTCTTCAATCTGACTTCTAACTTCTGCAATCGCCCCTCAATGCGTCGCGCTGAAATTCTCCGGCACATACACGTAAGCCCCAATCTCCCATCGCAATCCATACGAATTCTGATTGATCCCCAGTAGGTCGTATTCATACTCCGCTCCCATGTTCAACCCCGCATCCCGCACCGGAGAATTCATCGTAGGCCGAAAATCCACCGCCGTTCCATTTCCCCCGCAAACGTAAAAGCTGCCCGCCACATACCCCGAAGGCACCGCATCGTTCGCCGCGCATGAAAGCAATAAATCCACCATCTGCGTGTTCGATTCCAGAGTCGCGCCCCCCTGCACCAGCGCATCCATGAAATTCTCGACTTGATCCGGCCGCAACTCGTTCACATGCCAGAAGTATCCGATCGGCCTTCCCCAAAGCGCGTTCTTGAACACATCCTGGCTAACCAGATTTCGCATCTGCTGATAACTCAGATTTTGGTAGTTGGGCACCACTCCCTGGCTCAAAATGTTGAACACGTCGTATCCCTTCGCCAGCGTCGCATCCGCCCCGCCCAATACCCATGTGGACGTCAGAGATCCCGTCCCGCGCACTCCCTTGAATCCAAGCCCGCTGGCGATGTTTTCCGTCAGCCCATCCCCGTACGTACCGGGCATCACGTACACCAGGTTGTTAAAGTTCAGCCCAGAAAGGTTCTGGTTAAACCAGGTCAACGCCCACGTCATCTCGTCAGTTTCAAGGTGCGTTTCGTCGAACAGCACGCACCCCGGAGTCGAGGGAACTGCCATACAACTGGAAGCCACCGGCAAGCTGCTGGGCAACGTCATGGGTCCAGCCACACCGGGACTGGAAAACGTGTCCGCCAGCGAAAAAGCGTGCACTCGCGCCTTCGCAAATTGATTGTTGTATGCGGTTGCATCCACCGCATAGCAATTCGGCTCCGCTTGTAGCGTCGCCACGATATTCGCGAGTGTGTCGATCTGTCCCGTCCCAGCCGTTCCCCCCGGCGGTACCGGAGTCAGATCCCACGAGTGATAGCAAGTCGGGTCGTACGGCGACGTGGTCAGCGTTAGATTTCCGCCCCCGCCGCTGTGCGTGATGCTCAGCGTGTAACTCCCCGGCCCCACATACGCCAACAGAAAAGCATCACACGGAATCGGCCCCGTAGCGTCGTTGCATGAGGTCGTCGAAGGAGGGTTCCAGTATTGATGCGAAACGGAATGCGTGTTGATGTCCCATCCCCCATTGATCCATCCCTGCACCTCTCCGATGATCGACTGCGAATAAGTCCCGTTCGTGACCACCGCAATCGAAAGCGGTATTTTCTTCGTCGCCATCATCGGCAACAACCCACTCACATAGCTGTCGCTGTACAAGACCAGCCCGGGATCGTCAAAAGTCACCGTCGTATACGCCGGCCACCGCTGCCACGTATGCACCCACGGTGGCGTTTCAGTCGGAATATTGTGCGTTCCCGCTGTCGGTCCCGGCGTCCCCGCAACATCCACCGCCAGCGCCGTCGCCAGGTAGTTGCCGTACAAATGGCAGTAGTCGTAATTCACCGCTCCATCGACCGCGTCCATGATCCCGTACGTTCGATTCCCATAAGCGCGGCAGTTCTTGAGTTCAAAATAGCACCCGCCGCCGCTGCACCCAGAGCCAGGGTTATTGAAGCTGTACCCCATGTAATTCATGTTGGCGTCGGTGTTGTAGAGATGGATGTCCACCGGCGTGCCGCTTGGTTGCACATAGAAACCCAACGGCACCGTGCTGTTCTCTACTTCACTGTTTGACGCGATATTCGCCAGCCAAAGATGGTCGCTCGCCCCTTGCACCTGCACGCCATAAGCGTCAAACCAATCAATCTGCAGATGCTGAATCTCCACCCATGACACCGAGTTCAAATTCAGTAAGGTCTCCCCGCTCAACACGATCGGCGCAACCAGCAGCGAATACGCCGCATTCATCGCCGGATTGCCCTCGGCGCTGTACACATACAAAATGTAATTCGTCGAGTCGTACCAGAAGTCCCGGTCCTGGCCGAGAGCCCCCTCGCTTCCTTGCGCTGTCCCCCATACCGTCCCGAACCGCACGTACTGCAACTGCGTCGGCGGCTGTGTCAGGCAATAAAACCCGCGAATCCCGCACTGCACCACGGTTGTCAGCCCCGGTGTCGCCGAATAAAGCGTAGCCGCCCACACATTTGTATTAGGAACCTGAGTCCACCACCGCGCCCCCACCGGCAAATAACCCGTCAAATGCGGCGCCTGACCCGTCCCATAACTGTCAATCTTGATGAGCGCTCCCCCCGTCGCCGGATTCGTCCCACTCGAGGGCGGAGTCAAAGTCTCGTTCCAGGTGCAGTCCCTCAGCAGGCTGATCGTGTCACCCGGCTGAAAGCTGTTGATCCCAACCTCCAGCAAAGTCCGCCAGGCCAGTTGTGGGCTCGTCCCCGCATTCCCATTCGACCCATAATTACAATCGACGTAGTAATTCGAGGCACACGCCGCCCCCACTCCCCAAAGGAGTAAAAACACAATGTGTTTAATCATGAAAGTCTTAGTATCCAGTCGAGATTGCCCCGGAGGGGCGAGCTACCTTAGCCCCGCGCCTTAACGCGGGATACGGTGGAAACAACCCAAGTCCTGGAAGGCCGACCCAGTTCTCACAGACACTTCAGGGTCTTACTCAAAGATCACAGACAGCGGCCCCGCCGTGAAACTCTCATAACCCGACCCCGGAGCACTAATCGAGGAGTTCAGTGTCCCGCTCGCCGCCACAGAAGACGCCGCCGTGTTGGAATAGTAAGTAGTGGTCGTACCCCCGCTCCAGTAGAAAGTCGCGCAAGACGACGTACAGGTACTGCTCAGCGCCAGGTAATACTTTCCCGGTGCCAGAGTCGTCGATCCCTGCGACCAACTTTGCCGGTAGATTGTGGAAGCCGTCGGCGCAAAAGACGTCCCCGCCGCCTGATACGACAGCACCAGCGTCCCCGTTGCGTTATAAACCCCAACCTCATACGTATTCGAAGTATTGTCCGCCGCGGTACTCTTGTATGCGACCTTTGCGGTCGTGATCGCAAACGGAACCACGAACTGCCACACCGCCGCCGTACTCCCCGACGTCGGAAACACCGATCCCCCGTTCGTGTTGTACCCACCGAACGGCACAAACTGGCTCGGAGCCAGAATGCTCGCATTTACATAGCCCGTTGTCGCCAGCTTCTGCGAGTTATCCCCCACGCTCTGCGTCGTCCCCAGCGTCCCGTTTGGCAGCGTCGGCGTCCCGCTCAACCCGCCCGCCGTCCCCGTCGTGTTCGCCGCGTTGTTTGGAATCTCCGACGCCGCCAGCAAACCGCCGCTCAGTTGCGGAATGTCGCTTCCCGTGCTTCCTACCGTGTACGACGTTCCCCAAGCGCTTCCCGTCGAATTCGCAATCCCCGCCCCCGGCCACACCATCCCCCCGCCCGACGGCGGCATGCACGACGCCCCGCTCGCCAGTTCGCAATGAAACGTATTATCCGATCCCACCCCCAGCGAAAAGTTCATCCCGCTCGGAACCGTCACCGACGTCCCCGTCCATTCCACACCCGACCACTGTGTCGGCCCCGACCCCGTCTGGTTGATGTTCCCCGCCACGTTAAGATTTCCGCTCAGCGTAACCGTGCTCGCAAATGTCTTCGCCCCCGTGATCGTCTCTGTCCCCGCCAGGTGAACCACGGTCGAGTCCACTGCTGCCCCCGTCACTTGCGACGCCGAATAGTCCCCGCTTTGCGCCGTCACCGCCCCCGTCCGTGCAAATACCGAGCTCACCGCCCCGCCTCCGCCGCCTCCGCTCGGAGGCCCTAGGCTCACCCGCACTCCGCCGCCGCTCTCAATTCGCCCGATCACCTGCACCCCGCTCGGCCGCGTTGTCGATCCCGTATCGTGACACTTTCCCGCTTGCGTCGTACTGGCAATCACATAATCTCCCGCCACCGGGCTGCCCGCATCGAAATTACATGCCGCTATCCCCGCCCACGTGATCACCGCTTTGTTTGACGTGCCCGCCCCCGCGCTGACTACCCCAACCACCCCATCCGTGCTCGAGGTGGCCGCCGTCTGCACGCCGCTCGCCCCGCTGTCGTAAACCGCCAGGGAATTCAGTGTCGTGCCGGTCGTGCCGTCGTTCTGATACTCGAAATCCTGCCGCCCAGCGCTGTATATGTTGAACGACGTCTTGGCGAAAACGCTTCGCATCGCCTGCCCGCTGTCGCTCCCGATGTCGTAACTATTGTCCGTGTTCGGCTTCAGTGCTCCCGTCGCCGCGAACCCCCACTTCAGACTCGACCCGATATACACCCCCAACCCTAGCGCGTTGCCGCTGTTCGCATCTTCGCTCCGCAACACCTGGTAACCGCTCGCCGGGTCGTACCCCATCGACATCCGCGTCCACGCCGTGCTGTTCGTGTACGTCGAATACACCCGGAAGTTCTCCGCGTTAGTTCCATTCCGCTCCTCCAGGTTATCCGCTGGGTCGCCGCCCGGGTCCGAGTTGAACAGATTAGTCAGACCCAGCTCCACCGCTTGCCCATTATTGTCAATGAAGAATGGCGCGTGTTTCGACGAATCAAACCAGAATACGCCCCAGTTTGCGATCCCCGCCGGTTGCGTCGTTTCCGGCAACTGGATCACATCCGGCGTAGTGCAATTCGCATTTCCATTCGGCGCAATGCCCGTCGCAAATGACCCGGTGCATTGCGTCGGTATCGCCGCCAACGCCAGAGCCGTTCCCGCCTGTCCACTGATATTCGAACTCGTCAGTGCAACCTGCTGCGTTGTTCCACCAATGTTCACCACAGGCAGCCCCGCCGCCGTATCCAGCCCGATGCCGCCCACCGCTGGAACGTACCCGCTCCCCGCCGGCAACAACAGGTTCCCACTCACCGCCACATTATTCGTAAACGTCTTGGCCCCAGTGATCGTCTCGGCATTTGCCAGGTGGACAACCGCTGCATCGGCCGCCGCCCCCGTAACCTGTCCCACCGCGTAATCGCCGCTCATCGCAACCACCGCGCCCGTTCGGCTGAACACCGAACTTACACTCCCACCCCCCCCGCCGCCCCCTCCGCAGGCGCTTCCGGTTGACGTAATTAATCCGGACACGACGTTAAGGCAACCGTTCGTCAGCCCAGGCAGCGTGACGCTTTGGTCGAATTGTGCCGCAACCTTGAACTCCTTCAGCGTTCCCGTCAGTCGCTCCAGCCAGTTCGCGTGGATGCCATCGCCCGTCTGCGCGATGTAATTCGTAATCGACAGCGGCGCCCCAAATGCCAGTTGCCCCGAGCTGGCATAGACGTTTCCCGGCGTGTCCGTCCCGATCCACGTATCGTTCGCGCTCGCCGGCGGACGAAATCCCCAGGTCGATTGCGTCAGCGATGGCTGCGAGTCCAGCAGCGTGATAATGTGGTGCGCGGAAATAAGTGCTCCTGGCGTGCCTGTGAAATTCAGTCGCCCTTTCGTCAAAGTCATCCCATTGGCGACATTTGCCCCATCGCTGAGCAGCGTCCCTGTCTGATTCGGCACCGCGTTATTCGAAGAGGTCACACTCGCCAGGCAGGTCGTGTAACCGCCCGGCGACGCTACCCCGTAGTTCGAGCACAGACTGGCGATCTGCAATGGGTTTCCGAACAACCCCACCGCTACAGAACCCGGCTCGTCTCTATCCACCAGCACTGGAGTGCTCACCGCAACGATCGCGCCCGGCCAGAAATTTAGGGGCCCATTGTAATGACCCGGTTTAACCGTATACGCCGACGTCGAACTCGATCCGTTATCTGTATATGTGCAGACAAACCCACCCGAGCAGGCGGCAGCCTGTGTCAGTCCCATTGCCACATTTCCGCATATTCCGCCCGCTCCTCCGGGGCATCCCCCGTTATACGGAAACACTGAACCCACGCTGGCTGGAGTCGCGATGCGAATTACGTCATAAGTAATCGCATCCGCCCCATTTGCTACCCTCGGCCAACGAACCGGAATCGAATCCGTACCCGTTGATAGCCAATTCATAATCTGCATCGGAGAGGTTTGCACATTAGTCGTCGTGTCATTGGCCACGATGAAATATGTGTACGGAATTGACCCCGTCCCACCCGTCGCAAACGCTCCCGTCGTGCCCCCATTCCCCGTAATCTCAAAACTCCCACTCGATGCCCCGGCAATCAGCCCTGCGATCCCGAGGCCGGGAAACGGAGACTTAACTGGAGATTGCGGGTTCAGGGCGTTGTTGTCCTCCGAATAGATGTTCTTGAGATAAGCCCCCTGATAGTTCCCCGTGTAGTTCGCCGCGTACACCTCCCACGGCCCCGTGGCTTGCAAAACTGTGTTTTCGATATAGAGCCCGTTGGAGTTATAGTCGGTCACTCCATTCGAGTAATTTGCCGTGATCGTGGAATCCTTCAGCGTGATCACCGGTGCGATCGGAAAAATTTGGTTCCCGGCCGAGAATACAAACGATCCCGTCCAGTTTCCATTGGCATTCAGCGAGACGCCCTGATTGTTGAAGTGATCGATGGTTGCATTCTCGTCGTCCCACATATCGAAAAAGTTGTTGAAGTGGCCATTTTCCGAATCTTTATCGTAGGAAATGTCCAGCAGATGCGTGTCCAGCGCGTTGTCCAATACCGCGACATACGCCAGCGCTACCACTCCAGGACTGGTCTGCGCCGCTATATTGGCTCCCGTGTGTGCGTACTGAAACGTAGTCGAGTTCGGTACCGCCGTGATCGCGGCATCGCCCCAGTAGTTGTTGTTGTCCGTGAATAGGATCGTCACCATATCGCCAACCCGAAAGCCATGCGGGCTGGCCGTCGTGATGGTCACGACTTGCGATGTCATCTGCGTTTGCGTGATCGCCACTCCGGCAAACGCGGCGTTGCCCCCAACATTCACTGGCGTCCGGAAACTCAGCCCCGCAACCGTGTTGTCCGTGTAGTTGTTCGAATACCTTAGGTCCCCAATCTGCAGGCACGCGCCACGCTCCAGGCAATTCAGCGATGTTCCATAACCGTTCAGTATCGATTGGTTGGAATGCAGATAAATCGTCCCGTAAACGTTGTACGTGTTAATCGTGCTGTTCGGTCCATTGGCGGGAATGGTCACATTGCACTGGCTGTTTTGGTACTGGCTGCCACTAACTCCGCAACCTGCATTCAGCGTCTCTTGGATACCGGAGGAGGCTGAACCAATGGTGTACCCAGCCGCATAAGAATAGAACGGTGTGAACGTGATCGTCCCCGACCCCGCTCCTGACATGCATCCCCCAGCCCCGCTTATCACGCTGGCCGCTTCGCTATTTCCTCCTCCTGAGACAAGAACTTGGTACCCGGCGCCGCTCGTTGTATCAATGCCCGTCGGACACGGAGTCAGCGTAACCGTGGCCTGTGTTCCACCCGTCAGCGGACTGGACATGGTTTGCGACCAATTCAACGCCGTCGTCGCGTAAGTGATCCCCGCCGGTGCTCCACCGCCACAAGATCCCCAGGTCGAGTTCCCATTCAAACAGGTTGCGGAACTGGCCACCCCCGCTCCCAGTTCGGCGGGAGGTACCGTCCCATTCACCAATCCCGCTTTCACCGCCAGTCCGTTGTCCACATAGTTCCGGTCCGCTGCCTGGTTGGGAGAGGTCGGATCTGCCGGCAAGCTCAGCGGACCAGTCATGGTGCCGCCAGCCAGCGGGACATACGCTCCCGCCCCTACGTTTTGTACTGCCGCATCCACATAGCCCTTGTTCGCGGCGTCCGTCGATTGCACCGGCGCTGGTAGCGATGGCGGCGCAACAAACTGCTTCGTACCTGTAATCGTTTCCGATCCCGCCAGATGCACCACCTTGGCATCGACCGCCAGCGGCGCAATTGCTGCATTGACGTACTGCTGCGTAGCTGCCAGGTTCCCCAGCCCCGTGCCCGGCGTAGTCAGTACCTCCGCAATCGTTACCGGCGATGTGGTCGGAACCGACCAATATTCAGTTCGTACCGTTCCGTCGTCCAACTGAAAAACCGCAACATAGAGTGTTCCCGTCGGAGTCGCCCCCACGTTCGGGACCAATTGTGCCGTAAACGCCCCGAGCGGTCCGATCGTCACCGCCAGATTGCCCGCAGCCACCGCATCTCCCGCCGCCGACTGGAACGTCGGCCACGAAATCAGCACCGTACCCGCCGCCGCCGTTCCGTCCGCCCTGTATACGGTATCGCTGATGGTTGTGAGCGCTGGCCCCTGGGCTTGCACCGTACTCGACAATGCCAACGCCGACAGCAGCACCAGCACCAGAAAAGTCGGGAACCATTTGTTATTCACCGCGAACCATCTGCGCATGTCTTTTTCTCTCCTCATAACCGCGCCCAACCCTACCAGATTCCTGAAAAACTCAAACTTCTTGCGGAAAGACTCAGGTTTTTGATTCTGTTTTGAAAGGGTGCGGCTTCAGCCGCACTGTAACTACCGCAGAATCATTGCGGCTTTAGCCGCTGAGGGATCGACTGCGTCGAGCAATCGAGTTTCTCCGCAGCCTCCTTAGTCGTGCCGCTCAGCCGCTGAAAATGTGTCCGCGCTTTAGCGCCTGAGGTCTGCTTCCTTCACCCTCATCGAGTCTTTCAGCAAACAGCCAAACTCAGCCCAATAAGAAAGCCGCTCAATTTGAGCGGCGCCTCGAAAGGTTTTCCCCGTCTTCCTCTGTGTTTCTCCGCGTCCTCTGCGTCTGTTGTTTCTCCGCGTCCTCTGCGTTAAGGATCTTGACTTTCGCAGCAACCGCACGAAAACACGATTGTCACTCTGAAACCCGTGGCTCGCTCTCCACTCGCGATGCCAGAAATCGCCGCACGCTCTCCACATAGACGTCCGCGAAATCTACCACCGGCCTGCATCTCTCGATCAGCACCATCGCCGCTTCTATTTCCCAATCCATTGCACACAGTACCGCCAGCGTCATCATCGGAGCCCGGTGCACCCCCGCCGCGCAGTGTATGTAAACCCGCGTCGACGCTTCGTCCAGCGCTTCCAATGCAAAATCAACCCCGCGTTGCAGCAATTCCGCCGGTTTTGCCAAAAAATCGTCGTCCGTCGGATTCCACAGCACCCGGATGCCGTGCGGCGCCGCCAGCGGCCCGTCGTCGAATTCGATCTGCATGTCAAGCACGTGGGTCACGCCCGCTTCCGCCAGCTCTTCCATATTCCGCGCGTTCCAGATCCCACCGCCCAGTGCAATTCGTTCCGTGACCCAGGATATGTCCATGCTGCGTCCCGTCTACCCCTCCGGCGCAATCCTCACTGGCTGCATACAACCCTTCTGATTCTACGTGACTTGCCAAAATAGAAAAGGGCGCGATTTGCGTCGCGCCCTTCAGAGTTCTAAATTTTCTTGACTCTTATATTTAGGATATCAAATCGCAGGGGTAAAACGGACAATTTTTCGATGTTTATTTTCACGATTATTCACTTCACACAAATTGGAGGTATACTCAATGAGCCGTGACAGGGCAGAATATACGAAAGTAGAAACAAGAGATTTTGGCACTGTCCAAGTTTTTTTTGAGCAGAACAAGG
>Ga0074044_10000132_pt1 | contig 74759 bp, 69 predicted proteins | sample BogForMeECP23OM1_FD_94443 | JGI IMG/M metagenome (GOLD analysis project Ga0074044, IMG submission 94443) | Bog forest soil microbial communities from Calvert Island, British Columbia, Canada - Bog Forest MetaG ECP23OM1 | ecosystem: Environmental > Terrestrial > Soil > Wetlands ...
TGCTGATCACGGGCGAGCCGCCGAAGCGGGCAGAAGACCGGGGAAAACCGAATCCGACGCTTGCACCGGCTTGGCAGGACACTTACTGCCTCGAAGACACCGGCTTATTCAGAGTTTCCTTAGGTGGGAGTGACAGGCGAGACGGACGAAAAAAGCGGGAATGAGCCCATCAGTCTTTTGTCACGACTGAAATGCCGCCGATGTCTGGGCGGCGTTTCTTTCTCGCCTCATCCGGATGTTCTTTCCGTGTACCCTTTGTTCGCCCTCCAGCCATTACGCTCAAAAACCCTGTTACGGCCTGACAGCAGCGACCCCATCCGACAACGTGGTGTGCACGTCAAGTCCTGGCTATCACATCTTAGAGGACCGTCCGCCCTAAAAAATGAATTTCATCCAAACAGCCGCATGAAGCCACCCGGGGCCAAGTCGGGCATGAGAAAGCTGGCGCTCTTGCCGCCGGAGAAACGCGCCAGTGCTTCCGCCGCAAGATAGCCACTGCGCACCGCGCCCTCCATGGTGGCGGGCCAACCGGTCGCGGTAAAATCGCCAGCCAGAAATACTCGCGGCCACGCCGTTTCCGGCCTAGGCCGGAACTGGTCGATTCCCGGGCGCGGTGAGTACGTCGCATTCACTTCCTTGATCACGGTTGATTTCAGTAGTTTCGCTTCGCGCGCGCCGGGGAAAAATTCTTGCGCTTCTCTCGCCGCCATGTCTACGATCTCCGACTTCGACTTTTCTACCAGGCTTCGGGAGCAGCTCACGACCAGCTCAATGTAGCTGCCGTTGCCATCCTCGCGACTTTCGCTGCTACGAGATTCAATGAGCCGCGATTTGTGAAACATCCACTGGATGGTGCGGTCGAGCAGCACGGCGTGATCGAGCTCGCTGATTTGACGATCGAACCAGAGATGGATACCGGTGATCGGTGACGACGAGAACTGGCCGAGCGCTGCGCCCAAAGGCGCAGCGGCCGGAGTATCAGGCAGCATCCGTCCCAGCACGTCAAAAGGGACGGCGAGGACGAGATAGTCGAATTTCTGTTCCTGTCCGTTCGCCGTCACACTCACCTCGGAGGTTTCCGGTCGAAACGACTCCACACCCGCGCGAAACCGGACATCTCCACCACGGATGCGGATGTAGTCTCCGGCGGTACTGTAGAGGTCGGTGAGCGGCACGGTTGGAATTCCCATGCGTCCGGCAGCGGCTGATTTTAGAAACGACTCGCGCACCACCTGGGCCGCGTATGGAACGGAAATCTGATCGAGATCTTCATTCAAGGCGCTGACCAGGATTGTCTTCCAAAAGCGTTCGATGGCCCGCTCGGTTTGCCAGTGTCGTTTGAGCCAGTCGAGAAACGACTCGCCCCGATCCGCTGGAGTGGCCGGAGCGAGCGCTGCCATAGCGCGGCTGATGGCCAGCTTGTCGCCAAGGTTCAGACAGTCGGCCCGGAGAAATGCCAGCGTGGTATGCAGCGGGGCCGGGAGCGCTGACGGTGCAATCACAGATGCGCGTCCTCCAGGCTCGAGGAAGGTCAGTTGCTCATACCAGCGAATCTTGTCCTGAACTCCCGCGCGACGATAGAAATCGAGCAGGTTGGTGCAGCAGCCGAGCAACACATGCTGGCAATTGTCGACAATTTCGCCGGTGCCGGGATGCTGATAAGAAGACGCGCGCCCGCCGAGATACGGACGGCGCTCAAAAAGCGACACGCGAAAACCGGCTTCCGCCAAAGCGCATCCGGCGGCGAGTCCAGCCAATCCGCCCCCGGCTACAGCGACTGTGGGAGGAGGTGTCGTATCAGGATGGGTCGAATTAGGACGGGCCGAATTAGAATCGAGCGAGGGCGGCATCACACCAGACGCTTCAGAATTCCTTTTCCGAGGACAGTGAGCTTCTCGGGAACGGTCAATCGAACACGCTCACTGAAGACGTCGTACTGGTTCGAAGCAATCTTTTCAAGCAGGCGGTGGTAGATGGTAATGAGGACCCACAGGGCGGGCTGACTGTCTTCACTCACCAGCGGGATCAGTTCATCTCCTGCGCCGTAGCACTCGCGAGCGCGGTCGGCCTCCATCGCCAGCAGCGGACGGATACGGGCAGCGTCAACATTCGGCACGGCCAGATCGGCGGCCGAGAGACCGCACTGCACCAGGTCCTCTTGCGGAAAATAAACCCGGCCCATGGCCACGTCTTCTTTGACGTCGCGAATGATGTTTGTAAGCTGAAATGCCAGACCGCAACGTTCGGCAAGCGGCTCAGCAGCAGGATCGCGATATCCGAAAATCTTGATGCACACCAGACCGACAACCGATGCCACACCGTAGCAATACTGACGCAGCTCTTCAAAAGTCTGGTAGCGCGCCACCGGCGGCGCAACGGCACAGGGCTCTGGCTGGCTGTAGTCAAGATCCGCAGCCGTACCGAAGGCGAGCTGGTCGAGAAGCCCAATCGGAATCTGGTACGTGCGCTGCGCATCGGTCAGCGCCAGCAGCACCGGATCATCGGTTGGCTGTGCAGCCAATGCGCGGTGTACGTTGTCCAACCACTCCGCCAGCTTGATGTGGCGATCGTCGCGGCTCAGCGTGTTGTCGTCAACGATGTCGTCGCAGCGTCGCATGAAGGCATATACCGCGCTCAGCGCATTGCGCTTCCTTCGCGGAAGGACCACAAACCCGTAATAGAAATTCTTGGCGGCGGAGCGCGCGATGCTCCGACAGACGGAGTACGCCATATCGAGCTGGGAAGCGGTAGGAGCAAATTGCACAGGCGCATTTCCCACGGCGGCGCTCATCGTTCCTTCTCCCGCGGCTTCCCCAGCAGCTTCCCCAGCGCGGCCCGAGCGACCAAGGCCAGCTTACGGGCGTTGGAAATTGCAGGACGCCGGCCGAGCACAGCATAATGTTGGCGTTCGATTGCGTTCAGTATTTCCTGTCCGCCGCGGCTGAAGAGTTCGATGTCGGTGGCCAGTTTACGATCGACCTTCGCGATCAGTGGCAGGCCTTGCGCAAACCATTCTCGCGCGCGCTCGACTTCAAACGCGATCATCTCGCAGAATACTGAAGTGTTTTCGCCGTCGCGAATTACTTCCTGGCTCACGCCGAAACGACGCAGGTCTTCGAGTGGGAGATAAATTCGTCCTTTGGCAAAGTCCGCGCTCACGTCTTGCCAGAAGTTCGCGAGTTGCAGGGCGGTGCAGGTGTAATCGGAAAGCAGCTGGCGCTCGGAATCGCGGTATCCGCAGAGATACAGTACCAAGTGACCGACCGGATTCGCCGAATACCGGCAATAGCCCAGAAGATCGTTGAACGTTTCGTAGCGGCTGATATTTTGATCCTGTCGGAACGCGGTCAGCAAATCGGCGAATTCATGCTTCGGAATTTCAAACTCGCGTACGGTTCCAGCGAGCGCGACAAATACAGGATGACGCGGATGACCGTCGTAGCAGGCGTTTAACTCTGTCTCCCAGTGATCGAGCAACTGCAGAGATGCGGCGGTATCGCCCACCTCATCGCCCAGATCGTCCGAGATGCGGCAGTAGGCATAAACATTGAAGAAGTGCTGGCGCAGGCGCTGCGGAAGAAACCAGGATGCGACGGAAAAATTCTCGTAATGGGAGCGCGCCAGTCGGCGGCAATATTCCCGGGCTTCGGCTTCCGAAGGGGCATGGTCGGGAATGGCGTACTCCGGCGGCAGCGCACTCCAGCCGGAGGAGAGCGGTGTAGTCGGGGGATGGCTGGCAGCAGTCATCATCGAGAAATCATCGAAAATTCTTACCCACAGAGGACACAGTGCTTATGGAGAGCCGGGCGTCCCCGCCCGGTAGGAGGGGCGAGACGCCCGTCGCTCCACCAGAACGACTCATCACACGGTCACGATGCTAGTGACCCGGGATAATCGCAGTCTTGATATCTCCGTTGCGGTTTAGCATGTGGCGCAGCACATCTTGCAAACGCGAAAGCGGCGCCTCGCCGGTAATATAGTCGTTGCCGCAAACTTTCTTTTCGGCAATCAAACCAAACGCCCGGCGCACCGTTTCCGGGGTGTGATGGAAGGTCGCTTTCAAGGTAATCTCCGAGTAGTGCAAGCGGTTGGTGTCCAACTGCACTTTGGTTCCCGCAGCGCACCCGCCAAAGAAATTTACCGTGCCGCCCTTGCGCACCATCTGCACGGCCCACTCCCAGGCTTCCGGACGGCCGACGGCTTCGATCGCCACATCGGCGCCACGCCTCTCAGGACTTAACTCGCGCACCGCCTCCACCGGATCTTTCACCTTGGTAATCTGCACCACCTCGTGTGCACCCTTTTTGCGCGCCAGTGAGACCTGCGAGTCGCGCTTGACGACCGCAATCACATTGCATCCGATGGCCTTGGCCACCTGCACAAACATCAAGCCGATCGGTCCGCCGCCAATGACTGCCACGGTGTCGCCGATCTCGACTCCAGTTTCGTGCAGGCCACGGAGCACGCAGGCGAGCGGCTCAGTCATCGCGGCATCCTCGAAGGTCACATTCGAAGGCACCACGAGCATATTGGTTTCCACAATGCGCCGGGGAATCCGGATGTACTCGGCGTAGGCGCCGTTGTTGAACAGCAGATCCTCGCAGAGGTTGAGCTGGTGCTTGGAGCAATAGAAGCACATGCCGCAGGGAGCCGAGTTGAGCGCGACCACGCGCATGCCCTTCTTGAAGCCGCGCACACCCTCTCCAACTTCCTCGACCGTGCCCGCCAGTTCATGCCCGAACAACGCCGGAGGCACAATCATCCGAGCGTGATAGCCCCGCTGATACACCTTCAAATCCGTGCCGCAGGTGAGGGCCACGTGGACCTTGACCAGAACTTCGCCATCACCCACACGCGGGATTGGCACTTTTTCAATCTTGATGTCTTCTTTGCCGTAGAGGACGGCAGCCGTCATCTTGCCATTCACAGTCGATGTCCTTCCCACGCTCTCCACCCCATCACGCCAAAACCGGGCGTGCTGGGGACCCCGGTCTGCCCGGCTGGATGACGATCTTCATCGAGTCCGGCCGAGGATGGGCAGCCAGACTCAGCGCTTCCACACCGCTTTGCAGCGGGAAACGGTGGCTGATCAGCCGTTCCAGATCCATTTCGCGGTTCATGACGAACCGCACCGACTCCTCCTGTAAATCAACCGATGCACTATAGGAACCGAGCAAAGCCTTTTCATCCACGCACACCGCCGCCGGATCAATGGTGACCTCGCCGCGCACCGTCTGCGCAAACAGCAACACACGACCTCCCGGACGCGTGGCCTCGATGGCAGGGCGGATCAAGCCGCTCCCGCCGACTGCCAAAATCACAGCGTCAGCCCCTCGGCCTTCCGTCATTCCGCGCACCGCTTGCCCGGCGTCAGCCTTGGAAGCGTCAATTGTCAGATTGAGGCCGAAGCCCTTAGCCATTGTAAGCCTCGCCGGATACAAATCGGAAGTGATCACCCGAGTCCCGGCTCGCTTCGCTAAGTTGGCCAGAATCAAGCCTATCGGGCCCTGCCCAATCACCAGCACGGTTTCCTCCGCTTGCAGGCGAAGGGTCTCAATACCTTTGATGCAGGTATTCACCGGCTCGACAAAGCATGCCTGTTCAAAACTGACGCCGTCCGGGATGTGTACCGTGCCCTTCTGGACAATCCAGTCCATCACCCGTACGTATTCCGCAAATCCTCCACCGGAGGGCTCGAACCCCGCCGTGCAACCAACCTTTTTGTAGGTGGAGCACTGCGCGAAGGTCTTGTGGCGGCAGTAATAACACTCTCCGCACGGGATGTGATGGAAGACGACTACGCGTTCGCCGACGCTGAACTTCCGAACGCCTTCGCCGACTTTCGCGACGACGCCCGAAGTTTCGTGACCAAAAATACGTGGCGCGGAGTGTGAGCCAGTGGCAATCTTCTTGAGATCGGTCCCACAGATTCCACAGGTGTGGACTCGAACCAGAATCTCTCCGGGCCCGATTTCAGGCACCGGCACTTCTTCCATGCGCACGTCGTTCACGCCGCGATACACGGCGGCCTGCATCGTGGCAGGAATCTCGCGCCTTACGCTTTCCACGGCTAGTGTCGATGGTGGAGCAATTGCCATAGCAGCTTTTACTGTTTCCCTTCCGGACGATTATGGGACCGCGTATCGGTACGAGTATGTGCGCCGGCGAACACGGGTCCGCCTTCTTTTTGGTTCATATTGGACACCAAAGACTCGCCAGGCAAAGTCTGAGCCTCACGTCCGAGGTAACTAGCCAGCGCGCCGCAAAGAGCCTGGCTTGCCTTGGAACTGTTTCGCGCCAGCGCGATGGTCGTCCCCCACAGCCACGGGCGGAGGGCCACATGACACGCAAACCTCGCGGAGTGAAACGTCCCATCGTCTGCCACAAAGCGGTCCAACGAGTGCTCCATCGGGGGCAGGCTGAAGTCTGTGGTATCGGAGATGACCTTTAAAGCTCGGAACTCGACGCCACGCGCCTCGGCTCCCTGCGCCACGGCTGCGGCTTCCATGTCAACCGCGATCGCGCCATAAGCCTTGTTCAACCGAATTTTCTGCTCCTTGCCAGCCACGGTCGCGCAACTCACCAGTATTCCCTCACCCGAACCGACTTCGGTTCGGGAGCCGTCAGAGGTATTGATTACCGTGCGCGGCTCAACAATATTTCCGACTTGCATGGACGCAACCAGCGCTCCGGCAAAGCCGACTGAGATCACCTGCGCCGGGTTAACCTCCCGAATCACCGCTTCGGTTGCGCGGCGCGCGGCTTCGGCTCCAATTCCACCGCATACCAGGGCCACTTCGCCATTTTCAAAAAGACGATATCGTCGTCCGCCCTGTTCCATAGTTCTAATATTAGCGCTGACCTTCCAGCTTCGAATCAGCGGTCGTACCTCTCGTTCCATCGCGGCGATGAGGGCGATCTTAGCCATCTGCGGCCACTGCAGCCCCTGAAGGGGCGGCTGATTTCGCGATGCTTGCGGCATCGCTAAAGCGACGCCCTGATACGAAGCTCGAACCCGAATCTTCCGGCAGCCCGCTAGACATAGCCGTTCGCGCGGAACCACTCCACCGACCGCCGCAGCGCTCCATCCACGGGAACCTCGCGCCAGCCCAGTTCCCGTTCCGCCTTTGCTGAACTCACAAACATCATTTTGCGTCCCATGCGCACGGCGTCAATCGTCGCGCGCGGCTCGCGGCCCAGAAGGCGGCCCGTCACCATCTCGTCCACTGCCCCGGCTGCGAACGCGAACACGTACGGCAGTTTCACCGTCGGCGACGGCAAGTTCGTGATCGCGGCCAGCCGGTCCAGAATCTGCTTCAGCGTAAGATTCTCTCCACCCAAAATGTAGCGCTCGCCCGACCTTCCCTTCTCCAGCGCCTGGACATGACCGCGAGCACATTCGGTCGCATCTACCAGGTTCAAACCGGTTTCCACGTAAGCGGGGAATTTCCGCTTCAGGAAATCCACGACGATGCGTCCGGTCGGAGTCGGTTTGATATCGCGCTCGCCGATCGGCGTCGTGGGATTCACGATCACTACATCGACTCCAGACTTCGCAGCATCGACTGCTGCCTGCTCCGCCATGAACTTCGAACGTTTGTAGTGCCCGATCATGTCCGCGATGCCGACCGGGCTCTGCTCATCCGCTAGGTTGCCGTTCTTCGAACTGATCCCCGAACCGAAGCCCATAGTCGCCACGCTCGACGTGTACACGACGCGTCGTACACCTTGTTTCCGCGCCGCTTCGAGCAAGGATCGCGTGCCCTCGACATTCGAGCGATACATCTCGTCGGGATCGCGCACCCACAGCCGGTAGTCCGCCGCAACGTGAAATGCGACGTCGCAGCCGGCGAGCGCTTTCTCGATCGAGGACGCACCGCGCAGATCGCCCTCGACTCGATCGGCCTTCAGGCCGTCAATGTTTCGAAGATCGCTGGTGGCCCGCACCAGCAGCCGCAACTCGGCTCCCTGTTCGGCCAGGACGCGCGCGACATGGCTGCCCAGAAATCCCGTGGCGCCGGTAACGAAAGCTTTCAAAACCAGTTCTCGGTTCTCAGTTCTCGGTCCCCAGTAAGAACCCGCAGGCCCAGAGCATGTATCTCATCACTGGTTCTTCTGAGAACTGGAAACTGGGAACTATCTTGCACTCTTCTCCGCCATCACCTTCGAATAGGTCGTGAGCGCGAGCAGCGGGAAATACTCGCGGTACAGGTGGTACTTCAGGTAGAACACGCGCGGGAAGCCCGTGCCGGTGAAGAAAGCCTCGTCCCAGGAACCGTCTTTATTTTGCGTTCGCAGAAGATAGGCCATGCCGCGGGCTACGCATTCGCTGCGCGTATCGCCTACGGCCAGCAGTCCCATGATTGCCCACGCGGTCTGCGACGCCGTGCTCTCGCCTTGCCCTCGAAGGTTCGGATCGTCGTAAGATCCCACCGTCTCGCCCCAGCCCCCATCGGCGTTCTGCACTGATCGCAACCACTCCGCCGCCTGCTGGATCATAGGATCGTTGCGGTCCACGTTCATCGCTTCCAGCCCGCGCAACACCTGCATCGTGCCATAGATGTAGTTCACGCCCCAGCGTCCGAACCAGCTTCCATCCGGCTCCTGCTGTTTGCGAATAAACTTGAGCGCCCGCTTCACCGCCGGATGGTTCTGATCGTATCCATGGGTCGCAAGACACTCCAGAATCCGCCCCGTGATGTCGACGGTTGCAGGATCAAGCATGGCGTTGTGATCGGCAAAGGGCACGTACTGGAACACCATGCGGTCGTTGTCTTTGTCGAATGAAGCCCAGCCGCCGTCCCTGCACTGCATCGACAAAATCCAATCAATAGCCCGCTGCACCGACTCGCTCTGATAGCGCCCGTTCGGATGCTCGACCCGGCTCAGCGCGAGGCAGACCATGGCACTGTCGTCCACGTCGGGATAAAACTCATTGTTGAACTCGAAGTACCAGCCGCCCGGTTCGCCTTTCGGATTCTTGATTTTCCAGTCTCCGGGCTTGCGCACCTGCTTCTGCAGGATCCAGTCGGCGCACTTCACCAGCCGCGCATCGGTCGCCGGAACTCCCGCCTCGCCCAGCGCAAACAGCGCGTATGCGGTATCCCACACCGGAGACTTGCAGGGCTGCATGCGGAAAGTGTCACCCTCTTCGATGCCGAGCTTCTCAAACTCGTCCATCGCGCGGATGAACTGCGGATCATCCACCGAATACCCCAGGCAGCGCAGCGCAATGATGGCGTTCATCATCGAGGGATAGATCGCTCCCAGACCGTCGCTCATCTCGAAGCGCTCCAGCATCCACTTCTCGGCCTGCCTCAAGGCAAGCGAGCGCAGCGGACGGATGTGCACACGCTCCGCCCAGTGGGTAAGCCGATCGAGGACCAAAAAGAAATTGCGCCAGGAAATCCGCTTCTTGGCCCAGTGCAGATGCATGCGAGACTTGTCGCGCCCACCGACAAAGAGCTCTTCGACGCCCATTTCGTCGGGAATCTTCTTGAACGGCTTTTTGGCGTAACAGATCGAAAGCGGCACCAGGATGGCGCGCGACCACGAAGAGATTTCGTAAATATTGAACCAGAACCAATTGGGAAACAGCACGATCTCCGGCGGAATCGCTGGCACCGCATCGTAATCGTACTGCCCAAAGAAACAGAGATAGATCTTGGTAAATGTATTGACTTCGGTCACGCCGCCCATGTCGAGAATCTTTTTGCGGGCGCGGGCCAGCGCGGGATGATCCGCCGTGAAGCCCGCCAGCTTCAGGCCGAAGTAGGCTTTCACCGAAGCGCTGATGTTGGATGGGCCGGCGGCGTAGATGCTCCAGCCACCGTCTTCATTCTGGTGGTTCAGGATGTAGCGCGCCGCCTTGTCAAAGCGTGCCTGGCTGCCGGTGCCGAGCAGCATGTGGAGCAGGATGTAATCGGATTCGAGGCTGGTATCGGCTTCCAGTTCTCCGCACCAGTAACCCTCTTCGTGCTGCTGCGAGAAAAGATAGTTGCGCGCCGCATCGACGGCGAGTGCGACCCGGCTCCCCAGGTCGTCAATCTTGCCAAATCGCATCTGCGGTGCGGAGGTCGAACCTGGTGCTGAGCTATGTGCCGAACCTTGGGGCGAACTGTGCGCAGAAGTGCGAGGGGAGAATTCTTCCATCTAGGACTCCACGGCCATGGCGGGCGCCGCGGAGATCGTGGCCACGATTTCCGGTGGCAATCCAAAGCGCACATTTTCCGGCATGATTTCCAGCTCCTGCACGTCGCCAAAGCCCTGCCCCGCCAGGTACTCCACCACTTCCTGCACCAGATGTTCGGGAGCCGATGCTCCCGCGGTCAGCGCCACCGTCTTCACGCCATTTAACCACTGCGGCTGAATGTCGCGACAATCATCGATTAGATGCGCCTCGGTGCCCAAACTGCGGGCAACTTCCACCAAGCGCTTGGAGTTTGAACTATTGTCGGAGCCAACCACCAGCAGCAAATCGGCATCGGACGCCACGTGCTTCACGGCAACTTGCCTATTCTCTGTGGCGTAACAGATGTCTTGAGCCGCCGGACCCTTAATATTCGGGAAGCGCTTGCGCAGCGCGGCGATAATGTCGCGGGTCTCATCCAGGCTGAGCGTGGTCTGCGTCAAGTACGCCACGCGGTTGGGGTCGGGTAACGTCACCGACGCTACTTCCGCCGGCGACCCCACCACCTGAGTCACCGCGGGCGCCTCGCCGAGCGTTCCAATCACTTCGTCATGATCGCGATGGCCGATCAGGATCAGCGAATAGCCTTCCTTGGCGAACTTCACCGCCTCCACATGCACCTTGGTGACCAGCGGACACGTAGCATCGATCACACGCAAATTCCGAAGTTTGCTAGCCTCGCGCACTTCCGGAGAAACCCCGTGGGCGCTGTAGATGACGCGTTCGCCCTCGGGAACCTCGTCCACGCTATCGACAAAAATCGCGCCCTTCTGCTGCAGTTCCTCAACCACGAAGCGGTTGTGGACGATTTCCTTGCGCACATAAATCGGCCGCCCAAAGGCCTCCAGCGCGATCCGGACAATATCGATCGCCCGCACCACCCCAGCGCAGAATCCACGTGGCTTCAAAAGCAGCAAGGTCTTAGTATGCAAGTTCTTCCTGTGTAAGCTGCTGGCCTCAGACAAGTTGCATCCCCCACCCACTAGGGTACACTTCTTCCTAGGAAAAGATGCTCTAAGGGTATCGAAAGATGCACCCTCAGGTCAATGTAAGCCTTTGAGGGTGTGGGGATTAGCAGCGGGCGGGGAAATCTGGCAGGTGAACGGGGTAGTCGCCCACCAAGTACCCATTTCACCAGATACGGCGTACCCCATAAGCATCAAGTGTTCTGTCGGCGCTTACGATTGGTAGGCCTAATACGAGCGCCTGTGAAACCAGCAAACGGTCGAATGGGTCGCGATGATGCAATGGCAGCAGGCCAGCCTTCACTGCATGCTCCAAACTGATGGGCAACTCCGTGAAAGTCTGCTTAGCGAAAGCTCCGTCCAAACCTAAGAGTAACGACGAGGGCTGGATCTTACCGGCATTAATCTTGATGGCTAGTTCCCAAGCCACGACCGCCGAAATCAGAATGCGACTGCCAGTGTCGGCGAAGGTGGCCGCTGCCTCTTTCGATAGTCGCGCGGGATCGACCATCCACCAGATGAGCGTATGTGTATCGACCAGAGCTTCCATTGCACCATCGACCACTTCTAAAAATCTATTCGAAGCCCAGATCTTTGAGCTCTTGATCGGTCAGTGGATCGAACGCGTCGGGTGTGTAAGTGACTAGTCCTTTCCAGAGACCTGGCACCCGTTCCTGCGTCGTTTTATGCAAGGGCACAAGTTTGGCAACCGGCGTCTTCCCGCGAGCAATGACGATCTCTTCGCCCCGGCAAGCCCTCTTAATCAACCGCGAAAGTTCGGTTTTGGCCTTATGGATGGTGACGGTTTCCATCGATATATGTTAGCTAACTACACTTAGCTAAGTCAAGATGCCATTTGCTCTGCGCAGTACAATCCTCGCTCACAGCTGCCGTGCTATCTTGCCCCGCTATGTCCCTGTTGATCGCCGCACTGCTCCTTGCCGCCATTAAGTCGTTGTGTGGAATATTGGTCGGAATCGCCGAAGATTGCTTCTTTTCTTGTTTGCAGGTGCGATGTGTGGACGATACGATTTTCCTCCAGTTTCATCACCAGAGTGCATTCCCTTTGTGCCCGATTACAGTAGGCCAGTGGCGAAAATGCCATCCGTCAAAAGATGGAGTGGTGAACTGGTTGGGAACTGGGGATTTGGCGAAGGGCTTGGAAAAAGTGCCATCAATTACCCATTCGCCCGAATCATCTGCTCCGCATGCTTCCGCGAAGTCTCGGTCAGCTTAGCTCCCGACAGCATGCGCGCCACTTCCTCAGTACGCTCTTCGCCAGTAATCTGGCGAACCGTAGTCTTAGCGCGGCCCGCGGCTTCGCGCTTTTCGATCAAGTAATGGTGATCGGCAAAGGTCGCGATCTGCGGCAGGTGAGTAACGCAGAGCACTTGATTGCCCTTGGAGAGCGCCTTCAATTTTTTTCCAACGGCCTCGGCAGCGCGCCCTCCGATGCCGGTATCGATCTCGTCGAAGACCAACGTCCGCTGCGCGGCCGCCGACTTTTTCTTTTTTGTTTGATCGCCCGCCGGATTAGTCCCCGCCTCGACGCTTGCCTTCAGCGCCAGCATGACGCGCGAAAGCTCGCCGCCCGAGACGATCTGCTCCAGCGGACGCATGGGCTCGCCCGCGTTGGTCGAGATGCGATAGACGACCTGGTTGATACCCGAAGACGTCCAGTGCTGCTCGGCTTCGTTCTCTTCTACAGCGATGCGAAAACTGGCGCGCATCGCGAGATCGTTGATCTCGGCCTCAACCAGCTTCTCTAATTTCCGTCCCGCCTCCAGGCGTTTTCGCGAGACGCCACGGGCGACTTTGCGATACTCTTCAGCAGCCACGGCTAGCATCGCCCGCAGTTCAAGTAGTACCTGATCTTTATTCTCCATCTCAGAGAGCTTGCGACGTATATCCTCGCCAAAAGCGATTACCTGCTCAAGCGTGGGCCCGTACTTGCGTTTCAGACGATCCAGCAGAGCCAGGCGCTCTTCGATTTCTGCGAGGCGCTCGGGCGAAGCCTGGATTCCTCCGGCGTAATCGCGCAGCGTCGCTCCTACATCTTCGACGCTGATGCGCGCCGACTCGAGCGCGGCGAGCGCCTCCTGAAACTTCGGCTCATAGCGAGCCAGCTCCTCGATGTGTTTCTGCGCGGCGCGCAGGCTCGACGACGTGGAGGCATTGCCCTCATACAAAAGGTCGAAGGCATTGATGGCCGCGCCGTAAATTTTCTCGGCATTGGCTAAGACGCGCTTCTCGGCTTCCAGTTGCTCATCTTCTTGCGGACCTCCCTGCGCACTATCGTCCGCCCGAAGACGCGCCTCTTCGATTTCGCGGCTTTGGAAGTTCCACAGGTCCAACAGCCGCATACGATCCTGCTCGTCCTGTTCGAGCTCCGCGATGCGTCCGCGAATCTGCTTCCAGTGGGCGAATGCGGAGGACACGTCCTTCAACTCGACTCCGGCGTAAGCATCAAGCAGATCCTGTCGCGCCGCGGCGTCGAAGTTTACGATGGATTCATTCTGCGCATGGATCACCGCCATGTGGGGTGCGATCTGCTTCAGCACGGCCACAGTTGCGGGCTGGTTATTAATGAAGACCCGCCCCTTGCCGCCGGGAGCAATTTCGCGCCGCAGAATCAGCGAGCTATTCTCCGCGTCCAGACCGTTGGTCTCGAGGATCCCTTCGATGGAACGCGCCGCGGCTCCGTCATTCTCAAAGACGGCAGCGACCACGGCCCGCTCGGCGCCCGTGCGGATCACATCGGATGACGCTTTTTCGCCGAGCAGCAGTCCCAGCGCGTCGATCAGAATCGACTTCCCCGCCCCGGTTTCGCCGGTCAGAAGATTCAGACCTGCCGCGAACTCGATCACGACGTTGTCAATCACCGCGTAATTTTCGAGTCGAAGTTCGGCCAGCACAAGGGTCCTACAATCTTTTCGCGTGGCGCGGACACTCCTCTCCGCGGCCTTTGAATCTTGACTTTCAAACGCAACTGTAATTTACGCGCAGCATAGCACAGAGCACACACGGGAATGCGCGAAACCGACTGGGAAGCGATAATCAGACAAACATCGCCCCAACATCGCATTGACCGATGCGGTACCCTCGCCGAACACGCCGCCACCGTGGTCTATAATTCTAGACAGGGTTCTTCCCAAAACCGATGCATTTTCCTTCCGTCCTCCCGTTGTTTATCGGCGGCGAAATCGTCGATCTCGTCCTTCAGACCGGTCCGGTTGCCAAAACCGTGCTTCTCCTGCTCATCGTCTTCAGCGTACTTTCCTGGGCCGTAATTCTCTCCAAATGGCGGCTGATCAAGCGCGCGCGCGGGCAGAGCGGACGCTTCGTGCACGCCTTCCGCAAGGCGCAGCGCCTGCAGGACATTGCCTCGGTTGCCGCGCACTTCCGCCCGAGCCCGCTGGTTGGAGTGTTTGACGGCGCAGTCGAGGAGTTCAAGCGCCAGATGGGAACCACGGGTGGCGTCCACAACCTGGTGGCCATTCAGCGCTCCATGCAGATCGCCTCTTCCGAGGAGATTACCCGCCTCGAACGCAATCTCCCGTGGCTGGCGATTACGGGTGCGGTCACGCCCTTTATCGGACTGTTCGGAACCGTCTGGGGAATTATCGACGCATTCCATGGACTGGGCACGGCCGGTGCGGCGACTTTGCGCGCAGTCGCTCCCGGAATCTCTGAAGCTCTGATTACCACTGCCGCTGGCTTGGCTGCGGCGATCCCGGCGGTGATCGCCTACAACCTCATCATCGGCTCCATTCGCGAAATGGCGTCGCGCAACGACGACTTCGCGCTGGAGATGCTTAGCCTGGTTGAGCGGCAGGCGTTCGAGCTCCAGCAGGCGCCACCAGTAACCGAGGTACGGCGCTGATGGCATTCACCTCCGCCAACGGACGCACCCAGACCGCGCTCGCCGACATCAACATCACGCCCCTGGTCGATGTCGTCCTTGTGCTGCTCATTATTTTCATGGTGACCGCGCCGATACTGCAGTCCGGGATCGAAGTCAACGTGCCCCATACCCGCACCGTCAAAGAGATCACCGAAGAGCGCCTCGTGATCAGCATCGACAAATCGCAAAGAGTTTTTCTCGGCAACGATCCCATCAACATCAACCAGATCGGAGCGCGCCTGAAGCAGAAGATTCGCGACCCGCAGCACCAGTCCATCTTTTTGCGCTCCGACGAAGATGTCCCGTTTGGCGCCTTCGCCACCGTGATGGACGCTATCAAGCAGGCGGGCATCAGCAACGTGAGCATCGTTACACAGCCGATGGATAGCCATGGCGGCCATCACTGATATTGATATTTATTCCGAACACGGACAGTTGCGCCGGCCTCTGGCCTGGTCGCTCGGCCTGCATCTGGCGTTCGCGGCGTTCGTTGTGCTCTACGCCACGTTTATTCCCGGGTTCGGCCGCAACGCCTGGGGCAGCGGCGGCACTGGGGATGCCATGGGAGCAACGCTCGTGAGCGCGGTTCCATTGCCCGCCAATCCGGAGCAGACAACGAACGTGCTGGCGACGGAATCCAAGGGACTCTCGAAGTCCGAGCCCACAATACAGGAAAAGGAACCGGAAGCGATTCCGATTCCCGATAAGAATACGAAGACAAAGATAAAACCCGCGCCGGTCAAGACTGCAACGCAGCGCAAAGCGCAACCAGAAACCCCCGAATCGAATCAAATTCCGTATGGTGAGGGTGGCCCGGTTAGCAAACTGTACAGCATGAGCGCGGGTGGTGCCACGGGCGCATTCGAATTTCCGGGAGGTGGTGGCGACTTTGGCACACGCTATGCTTGGTACGTGCGGGTGATTCAGCAGAAGGTTCAAGACAACTGGCTGAAGTACGAAGTGGATCCGCGTATCACCTCGGCACAGCGAGTCTACTTGATTTTTGACGTTATGCGCGACGGACATCCCACCAATGTGCAAGTGGAACAATCTAGCGGTGTACCTTCGCTCGACCAATCAGCGGTTCGAGCGCTCCAGCGCATTGATACTTTTGGCCCCCTGCCATCGGACTATTCAGGAAACAAGATTTCAGTGGAGTGGTGGTTCGATTACAGCAAGAAATAGAGGCGTCAATGAAGCGCTTTTTGTACTGGTTTCTTCCGTTCATTTTATTGGCCTCAGGCGCAGCCCAGGACTGGGTACGCGGCGGCACCGGGCTCGGGGTCGAACGAGTGCGCCTGGCCGCTTCCGACTTCAAGCCATCGACCACCGACGCCAAGAACGCCGAACTGCTGAAGACCTTCAACGACACGCTATGGAATGATCTCGACAACGCCGGCATCTTCGATCTTGTGTCCAAGAGTTTTTATCCGCTGCAGGAGCCGGGGCAACCGTCCGAGGTCAACTTCCCGGCATGGAATTCCCCGCCGCCGAACACGTCCATGCTCGCATTCGGCAACCTGGGCGCAGCCGCCGGCAAAGTCACCGTGCAGGGTTGGCTCTACGACGTCAAGAATGAGAAGTCGCCGCAGGTACTCGGCAAGCAGTACACCGACAATGCAACGGCCGACGCGGTGCGCGTGATCGCCCACAGGTTTGCCGACGAAATCATCTTCCGCCTCGGCGGTGGCCTAGCCGGGATCGCCGAAACCAAGATCTATTTCGTCAGCGAACGCAGCGGCCACAAAGAAATCTGGGTGATGGACTACGATGGCGCCAACCAGCAACAGGTCACGCACCTGGGAAGCATTTCCCTCTCCCCACGCATCTCGCCCGACGGTTCGCGCCTGGCGTTCAGTTCGATCAACAAGGGCGGCTGGGAAATCATGATGTACTCATTCGATCTCAACCGCATGGTGAGCTTCCCCCGTTTCGGCGGCATGAACCTTTCGCCTTCTTGGTCCCCCGACGGCAAGATCGCGTTCTCGTCTTCGCGCAACGGCTATCCCAACATTTTCGCCGTCGACGCTTCCGGAGGAAATTCCCGGCGCTTAACTAACGATCAGGGACCGGACGTTTCTCCCACATGGAATCGCAAGACCGGCTCGCAGATCGCCTTCGTCAGCGGACGCACCGGCCTGCCTCAGATCTATACCATGGAAGCCGATGGCACCAACCTGCAGCGCCTCACCGATCAAGGCTATGCGGTTTCTCCCAACTGGTCGCCGAACGGACAGTTTCTGACTTTCTCCTGGATGCGCAAGTATGGGCCGGGAGAGCCGGGCTCCAACGATATTTATTTGATGGACGTCGCCAGCAAGCAGTGGGTACAGCTCACGCACGACGCGGGGCGCAACGATTTTCCCTGCTGGTCTCCGGATGGGCGGCACATTGTGTTTCAGTCTCACCGCTCGGGTAGCGACCAGATATGGACCATGCTGGCGGACGGCACCAATGTGAAGCAGTTGACGTTTAAGGGCGCCAACACACAGCCCAACTGGAGTTGGAAGTAGATTGGTTCTGAAAACTGGTTTTGAAACTAGGTTTTGAAAAGAAGCACGGTTTTGCGGCTGGCCCGTGTGCGCCCTGCCGTCAAGCTGCAAATAGCAGGCCACAATGCAGGCGCACAAACAGGAGGAATCAGTGAAGCACGCAAAGACGAAGACAGCGACAATGACAATCACGATGACGAGATGGGGCACGCTGGTATTCGCACTCGGTCTATTCGTGTTCCTCGGCGCATGCGCGAAGAAGGTCGCTCCACCCCCACCACCGCCGCCACCCGCATTAACGGCTCCCACAGCCTCGCTGTCGGCCAACCCGAACACTATCGACGCCGGCCAATCGACAACGCTGACTTGGCAGACTACGAACGCGACCGACGTCAGCATTGACGGTATCGGCCCGGTGGAGTTAAGCGGATCGCGTCAGGTTACTCCGGCCGACTCGACCACCTACCATCTCATCGCAAAAGGCGCCGGTGGAACCCAGGATGCCACCGCTCGCGTGACCGTGAACGCCGCGCCCGCGCCGCCGCCAACGACGTCTAACGCCACCGAAGAGGAACTCTTCGCGCAAAACGTCAAGGACATCTACTTCGACTACGACAAGTACGATGTGCGCGCGTCCGAGCAAGGCTCGCTGCAGGGCGATGCGCAATTCCTGCAGCAGCATCCCAACATCCACATCACGATCGAGGGACACTGCGACGAGCGCGGCTCGACCGAATATAACCTGGCCCTGGGCACCAATCGCGCCGACACGGTAAAGAATGCGCTCATCCAGGCTGGTGTGAGCGGCGATCGTATCAAGCCTATGACCATGGGCAAAGAGAAACCGTTCTGCAGTGAATCAAACGAAAGTTGCTGGCAGCAAAACCGCCGCGGGCACTTCGTGTACGAAAAATAAACTGAGAAAGTGGAGGGACGGGCGTCTCTCCTGTCCGACAGTATGAGAGCCGGGCGGGGACGCCCGGCTCTCCACCAGCAAAGAAGGTTCGGCCCGCAGGACGCTCAGCGGGCTTTTGACATCCAAGAGGGTATCTATGAAATCCAATCGCATTCCGCTCGTTCTCGCCCTGTTCCTGACGCTGTTCCTCGCTCTCTGGATCGCTCCCGCCTATGGCGCCAGTAAGGAAATCATTGAACTGCAAACGCAGGTCGCCCAACTGCAGCAGCAGATGACCGCGATGACTCGATCTTTTGACGAACGCATGGGTGTCATGAAGAATCTGCTCGAGCACAACACCGATGCCGCCAACAAAGTGAGCGCCACGATTGGCGAACTGCAAGCTTCCATCAACAAGCAGCAACAGGATCGCTCCGGGCAAGTCGACCAGATCTCCGGGCAGATTCAGGCGCTGAACGACACCATGGACGAGCTCAAGGTCCGTCTCGCCAAGCTGAGCAAGCAATTCGAGGACATGCAAGCGGCGCAGCAGTCCCTGGCCGCGCAGCAAGCTCAAGCGCAGCAGCAGGCCCAGGCAATGGCTCAGGCTCCTCCACCCGACGTGCTCTACAACAACGCCCTCCGCGACTACAACGGCGGGAAAAACGATCTTTCAACCCAGGAATTCAACGACTACATTAAGTTCTATCCCAATACCGACTTGGCGGGGAATGCATATTTCTATCTAGCCGAAATTCAGTTCAAGGCGGGCGACTACCAGAAAGCGGTCGCGAACTATGACCTGGTGCTACAGAATTTTCCCAGCGGAAACAAGGCTGCCGCAGCGCAGCTTAAGAAGGGATTCGCGCTCCTCGAACTCGGAAAAGAAGACGAGGGCACCCAGGAATTGAAGCACGTCATCCAGCGCTATCCGCGCACCAACGAAGCCATCCAGGCGCGAGACAGACTGCGGAAACTGGGGCCAGCGCCGAAAACCCGCTAGCACGTCCGTGTGGAGCGGACTCCGCTGCCGTTGCATTTGCTCTTGGGTTTGGCCGCGACAATTGCCTGCCTAGGTTGAATTCGTCGCACGCTTTTCGCGGACAGGATTGTCCGCGCCACACATTACGGCTTCCGCTCAGTGTTCGGCACCGTCACGCCACCCTCAATCTTCGGGATACCGAAGTGCCCGCCAAGACGGAAGAGATCGACTGGACTGATGGACCCGGAAACCACGATAAAGTCGACCTCATTCGATTTCTCCAAGAGAACCGCGACATTGCTGATCGCATTGTTCTCCAGGCGCATCCAGAGATCCGTCACCCCTGGGCCTCCGTCCTTCTCGTGGTTGTTCACCACCTGCTTCCAGCCGGCCGCGCGGTACTCGTCTTTCACGGAGGTCACCGCCTGCGCATCATACGTCCAGGCTCCCGGAAAATGATAGCTGTGTACTGAGACCCCACTCACGCCTGCGATGACGCGGCGCAGGTCCTCGTTGTCGTGGTCGAGCTTGGCCGCCATTACTAACATGGAGTGGTCCAGCGTGAACTCGGTTTTCGAGGATGCACTTTGCCGCAACGCCTCAATGCCCCGAGGAACCCATTCGTGCTGCGGTTGCGCCGCAATCAATTTGGCTGTCGAAATGGCGATCAAGACTACAAGAACAACGGGGGACAACCTCATAAGAGCTCCTCAATAGTCAGAAGGAATGGCCAGACGGAATTCTGGCCCAACCCGTGAGCCAGAACCCCTAGGCCAATATGAACCCGTCGCATGAGAATTAGTTGTACGACTCTCGCGATCGCGCCCTCAAACAACGTCAGCCGCCGTAGCCTTTTCCGCCACTACACCGCTCGGCCGCAGTGTGACCCAATCGGTCTGCACCCGATCCCATCCCTGAATCAGGAAACCGTAGGATTCAAATAGTTGGCGGATTTGCGGCCGCTGCCAACCTGCAATCTCCTCCAGAATCGGCACCAGCGTTGCCAGGGCGTTGTCACTTAGCACCGTCCGCTTCGCGATCTGCGCCACCAGCTTCGATTCCGACACAGCGATGGTAAAGCCGTCGCGGCGGTTCACATGCAGCATGACGTGAATGTCGGAACTGCCGTCGCCAACATAAACAATATGGTCTGCCGGAATGTCGAGGTCTTCTTCGAGCTGATCCAGGCGCGTCACTTTTCCATAACCGGCCGTGGCTCGCACCAGCGTGTCGATCTCGCCCGAGGCTTTGTACTTGAACTCGGTGCCAAAGATGTGGTCCTCGGGCACGATCCCCTCCAGCGCCGACTGGATCACTTCAACTGGCGCCGCCGAGAGCACGTAAAAATCAAAGTGGAATCCGTCAATCCGCCGGTCGAGTATCTCGTAAATTTGCTTGATGTTTTCCTTGAGGCGAATGCGCTTGCCCACCTCAACCAAGTCATCGCGCCGGACGCGCGAATGGAACTCCGGATCGTGTAACAGGAGATAAGAAAGTTCGGCGCCCTGCTGAACCAGGTTCAGCTTCGCCATGCCTTTGGCCTTGCGCTCGAATTCCTCAACCGAAATGCCCAGCATCTCGCTCAGCACGTAACCTGTATCGTTAAAGGTCAACGTCTGATCGAAGTCGCTGGCAAACAGATAATGTTTACGATATTTGCCAATCATGTCTAAGTTTAGATTCAAGAGCGCATGAATGGACTATTAAATTTACCTATCGTAACTATCACAACAACTTGCAGGTGCAATGACGAGCAAGACATTGCCTGCTGCCAGCATTCGGCGTAACCTGAACCTGTAATCATTAATTCCTTAGCTCATACGTTGAAAGGCCCGCCATGCCGAAAAGCGTCAGCGACCATCTCAAGAATGATGCCGACCGTGGGAAAGGTTCCAAGGAGCCGGACGAACGCGGCCAATCCGGCAACAACTCCATGAAGGACCAACTCGGCCACCGCAACCCCGACCCCATGCAGGACGGCGCCGATAGCGATTTCCCCGAGCCCGGCCACAGCCCGGAGCACTCCTTCGAGGGAGAGTTGAAGAAAATTACTGCCTAATGGAGAGCCGGGCGTCCCCGCCCGGCTGGACGGGCGAGACGCTTGTCCCTCCACTGAAGGCTGAGTCCTTTCCGTCGCCTCGCACATCTATTTCTTTGCGTTCAATTTCCATCAGCATTTCCATCAACCTGAATTCATGAGGAAGAGCTATGTCTAAAATGAAAGCTGTCCAAGTCAGCAAGCCCGGCGGGAATTTCGAACTGGTAGAAAGAAACATTCCCGAGCCCGGCCGCAACCAGGTAAGGATTAGAGTCGAAGCCTGCGGCATCTGCCACAGCGACTCGCTGGTAAAGGAAGGCCATTGGCCCGGCCTCCAATATCCCCGCGTGCCCGGCCACGAAATCGCTGGCCGCGTCGACGCCGTCGGCCCAGACGTCACCAACTGGAAGCCCGGCCAGCGCGTCGGAGTCGGATGGCACGGTGGCCATGACTTCACCTGCAATGCCTGCCGCCGCGGCGATTTCATCAACTGCCAGAATGAGAAAATTACCGGCATCAGCTACGACGGCGGCTACCAGGAATACATGATCGCTCCCGCCGAAGCGGTCGCGGCTATTCCAGACGATTTAGCCGCAGCCGATGCTGCTCCGCTGCTCTGCGCCGGCATCACCGTTTTCAACGCGCTGCGCCATTCAGGAGCGCGCGCCGGCGATCTGGTAGCCGTTCAAGGCATGGGCGGTCTCGGCCATCTCGGAGTCCAGTATGCCCGCCAGATGGGATTCCGCACTTTCGCCATTGGACGGGGCAAAGACAAAGAAGCCCTGGCCCGGAAACTGGGCGCCGCTCACTACGTGGATACCGCCACTAGCGATCCCTCCGCGGAACTGAGGAAGTTCGGCGGAGCCCACGTAATCCTCGCGACCGCGCCCGATTCGAAAGCCATGTCCGCCCTGGTGAACGGACTCGCCGGCAACGGCAAGCTCGTGGTCGTGGGCGCTGGCGCCGACCCCCTCACGGTCACGCCGATTCAGCTGATCATGGGCAGCAAGTCCCTCCAGGGATGGGCCGCCGGAATCGCCACCGATTCCGAAGACACCATGCAGTTCAGCGCGCTCTCCGGAGTCCGTCCCATGATCGAAAAGTACCCGCTGGAAAAGGCGGCCGAAGCCTACGACCAAATGATCAGCGGCCGCGTAAGATTTCGCGTTGTGCTGACCATGGGCGGGTAACAAGCAGCTTTTACGACATGTGAAGCGAGCTTTGCCGCGCTTGGACGGGGCAAAGCCCCGTCCCAACATTATTACTCAATTTTTGAGATCTGCCGCACACTCTTACTGCAGCTCTTCCATGCACTTCGCCAGTACTTCCCGGCTCGGCCGCGTCAGCGATTCCGGCAAAGTCGCCAGCGGCTGATCCGTAACGTTCAGCATGTCGATAAACGTCGGAGCCTTGGCATTGATATAAAACACGCCGGTCAGTACTTCGCCTTTCGCATGCGACTCCATCAACCGGCTCACCGCCTGAATCTTGTCCGTCGGATCGTACTCCTGCTCCAGTTTCCGCAGCCGCAGGCTCGACCCATCGTGCATCGTAACTTCAAACGTCGTCCCCGGATCGTAGTCCACGTTAATTTCCTCAAACGAAGGCACAAAGCTGACTTCGTGCAGTGGCTCCTCATGCGCCTGCATGTATTTGTAAGACTTGGTCGAGCCCTCGTGGTCATTGAAAGTCACGCACGGAGAAACCACGTCGAGCATCACGGTTCCCTTGTGCGCGATGGCCGCCTTAAGCATGGTGTGAAGCTGCCGCTTGTCGCCGGAAAAAGACCGGCCCACGAACGTAGCTCCCAACTGAATCGCCATGGCGCAGGTATCGACCGGAGGCAGATCGTTCGCGATGCCGCTCTTCAGCGTTGACCCCAGATCGGCGGTTGCCGAGAACTGGCCCTTCGTCAGCCCGTAACAACCGTTGTCCTCGATTACGTAGATGATTGGCAGGTTGCGCCGCATCAGGTGGACAAACTGCCCGGCGCCGATGGAAACCGTGTCGCCGTCGCCGGTGACACCGAGCGCCAGCAAATCCTTGTTCGCCAGGACTGCACCCGTCGCCACCGAAGGCATGCGGCCATGCACGGAGTTGAAGCTGTGTGACCGGTTCATGAAGTAAGCTGGACTCTTCGACGAGCACCCGATGCCGCTGAACTTCGCGACCCGCTCGGGCTGCACGCCCATTTCATACATCGCGTCAATGATGCGTTCCGAAATCGCGTTATGTCCGCAACCGGCACATAGCGTCGTCTTCCCACCCCGATAGTCAACCACCTGCAGCCCGATGCGATTCGTCTTCGGCGCAGGAGTAGGGGTTGTAGCCGGCGTGTTAGTGGGTGTGTTCCCCATGTTACTTACCCTCCATCATCATGAGCTCGTCAGTTACAGATCGCGCGTCGATGGGCAATCCGTGGATATGACAAATCGACCGCAAACGCGGCGTCAATTTCGGCTTGATATCGAGCTTCAGCAGAGTGGCCATTTGCCCGTCGCGGTTTTGCTCCACTACATACACGCGGTCGTGCCGCTCAATGAAGTCGTGAACCTCGCGCGTAAATGGATACGACAGCACCCGCAGATAGTCCGTTTCCACTTTGTGTTCTTTGGACAACTGGTCGCGCGCTTCGATGATCGCCCAGTGTGACGTGCCATAAGCAACGATGCCGATTTTCGACTTGCCGCCGCCGGCCAGCTCTGGCCGTGGAACGAACGACCGGGCGGTCTCGAACTTCTTGTTGATCCGCTCCATGTTGCGTTCGAAATCGTCGGGACGTTCGCTGTACTGTCCCCGTTCATTGTGGCCACTGCCCCGCGCAAAATACGCCGCTGCGGGATGATCCGTTCCCGGCAGCGTGCGATAGCCGATGCCATCGCCATCCACATCCTTGTAGCGGGAAAACCCACCCGCCTTCTCCAGATCCGCCTTGCTTAATACTTTTCCACGGTTAATAGGCTTGTCGGGATAAGGGAACGGATCTGACATCCAGTTGTTCATCCCCAGGTCGAGGTCCGACATGACGAACACCGGCGTCTGAAAGCGCTCCGCCAAATCAAAAGCCTCCTGCGCCATGGTGAAGCACTCGCTGACCGAGCTCGGAAACAACATGATGTGCTTGGTGTCGCCGTGGCTGAGGAACGCCGTCGAAAGCACGTCACCCTGCGAAGTACGAGTCGGCAAGCCGGTCGATGGCCCGACGCGCTGAATGTCCCAGATCACCGCGGGGATCTCCACGTAGTACGCCAGCCCCGTAAACTCCGCCATCAGAGAAATGCCCGGACCGGCGGTCGCAGTCATCGAGCGCGCACCCGCCCACGCCGCCCCGATCACCATCCCCACCGCCGCCAGCTCGTCTTCCGCTTGCACAATGGCAAAAGTAGCCTTGCCGTCCGGACCGATTCGATATTCCTTCATATACTCGATCATGGTCTCGACCAGCGACGACGACGGAGTGATCGGGTACCAAGTCACTACCGTACAACCGGCAAACATGCATCCCATGGCCGCAGCGGAATTGCCGTCGACGATGATCTTACCTTTCGTCTTATCCATGCGCCGGATGTAGTACGGATCGCGCTTCTTCAAATTAGCGACGGCATAATCGTGGCCCGCCTTGGCCGCAGCCAGGTTCAGATTCGCCGCTTTTGCCTTGGTCGCAAACTGCTTGCGGATCGCCTTCTCTACCTCGGCATAGTCGATTTCAAGTAATTGCGCTGCGACCCCGACATAGATCATGTTCTTGATCAGCTTGCGCAGCTTGGCGTCGGCACCCACCGTGGCCGCCAGCTTGTCGTAAGGCACCGCGTAATAAACCAAATCGTCGCGCACCTTGTCGAGCGCCAGCGGTTCGTCGTAGAGCACGGCAGCGCCCGCGGCCAGCGTCTTCACGTCGTCCTGTGCCGTCTCTGCATTCATCGCGATAAGCAGGTCGATTTCCTTCTTACGTGCGATATAGCCATCCTTATTGGCGCGGATCGTATACCAGGTCGGCAGCCCCGCAATGTTCGAAGGAAACAGGTTCTTCCCCGAAATCGGCACGCCCATCTGGAAAATACTGCGCAACAAAACAGTGTTGGAACTCTGCGACCCCGAACCATTCACCGTCGCGACCTGAATGCTCATGTCATTTACAACGCGCCTTTGCCCCAGTTGACCAAATGATTCCTGGGGCACGACATCGGTAGTGGCCATCCCTATACCTTTCTGGTTTTAACCCAACAAAGCTCTGACCGGGCAAACCCCGTCGCCCGGAACTATCGCGGAGTCCTGCAGGAAATGCCTTGATTATACGCGTCCGAAAGCTGTGGAGGTAATTAGAACAGCAACCCCTCCGAGGACGGCACTGCACGTTGAAATTTGCAACAGAGCCGCCTTCATGCGCTCTAGTTGAAATTCGTTTCACACTGTCATCTCCAATAAAAGCGGTATAAAATTCCTCCGCCTGTCTGCACCGAAAAAGCAAGAGCAATTCCGACTTAGATCCAAAGCTAGAGACGACCCGAAAAAGTCGAGTACTGAGGAGTTGAAAGATGCCAACCGGCGGCTCAAACGAATCTGCAGGCTCCACCAAAGGAAGACCACGCAAGCAAAAGCTCGACGCAATAGCCGAACCTGTGCGTAACTCGACCGTAGAGCCAAAGCACACTCCCGCTTCCGCCAGTCGCCGCCAGTTCCTCGGCAATATCGGACGAGCCAGCGCGGCTGCTTACAGTCTCGCCGCTGTCGGGTTGGGGCCGCTTACCAGTTCAGCTTTAGCCGAGAGCCAAGCGCCGCCAGCAGGCAGTGGACGTGTGCAACGCGCCCTCGACCTGCGCATCGCAACTGCCCAAAAGGATTCTCGCATCCCCGTCCCCCCGCACACGACGAATGGCGACCAGTATCGCTATCCCGACCACTCGGCCAGCTATAGCAAATGCGTGCTCCAAGACGACATCGGAGTGGTCAATCCAGCGGCGTGGACGTCCTTCATGAAAGCCCTGCATTCCGGCCAGCAAAGTGACTTCGACGCCATCATCATGGGGGGCCCACGCACCCTGAACGACCCTCAAGGATCTTATGCCTTCGACCTGGAAACCGCCGACTCCGATCAGTTCGGCAACGCACCGTGGGTTGGAGATCCCAGCGGCCCCCCACTCGTCCCCCCCTTCGCGCCGATCACCAGCGCGGATTACGGTACCCAATTAGTGGAGCTGTACTGGGCCTCGCTCTTGCGCGATGCGGCCTTCACCGACTACGCGCAAAATTCCACGGCGATCGCAGCCGCAGCCGAACTTACGACCATGCCCGCCTACAGAGGCCCACGCGACGCCAGCGGAAATGTGACGCCAGATCTGTTGTTTCGCGGCCCCCTCCCGGGTGACGTGGTCGGCCCCTACATGTCGCAGTGCATGTTTACTCCCACCGCACTCGGCACCCAGCCGCTGAACCAGTTGATGACGACGTATCTCCCCGGCATCGACTACATGACCGACACGACCACGTTCCTGCAGGTACAAAACGGCATTCCCACCGGAATCAGCAATCAAGTCGATCCGGTTCCGCGCTACCTGCACGACGGTCGTAGCTTATCGGCCTATACGCACGTGGACGTGCTGTACCAGGCATATTTCACAGCCTTCCTGGTGTTGTCCAGCCTGAAGTTCCCCTCGAACCCAGGTAGCCCCTACATCGGATCCAAGACGGAGAATGGTTTCGGCACCTTCGGCGCACCAGACATCGCTGCCACGCAAGGAGAGATGGCCGCTCGCGCCATCAACCATGTGTGGTTCCAAAAATGGCTGGTGCACCTTACCCATCGTCCCGAATCAGGCGGAGGAGTTCTGCATCAGATCCTGAGCGGCAACCAAAGCAAAATCGATGCCCGACTGAACCAGAATGTTCTAAACTCGCAAGCGGTGGCCCAGAGCTTTAGCAAATATGGAACCTATCTGCTTTCGCAGGCATTCCCTGAAGGCTCCCCGTCTCACCCCTCTTACCCAACCGGCCACGGAACCGTGGGCGGCGCCTGCATTACTTTGCTGAAATTTTTCTTCGATGGCAGTCACCAGTGGCCCGATCCCATGGTGCCATCGAGTGATGGCCTCTCACTCGTGCCCTATACCGGTGCGGATGCGGGCCAGCTCACCGTCAACAGCGAGTTAAACAAGCTGGCGCATAACGTGAGCTTCGGCCATGGCATCCTCGCAGGTATCCACTGGCGCAGCGACACCGAATCGTCCCTGCTCCTCGGAGAGGCAATGGCGCTAAGCTTCCTTCAAGACCGGGCCCATACCTACCACGAGAAGTTCACCATTCAGCTCACCAAGCTCGATGGGAGCATTGCCACCATCACCAACGAATAAGTTCTCTTGGAAGGTGCCCACTCATTCGCGTTCTTTGCGAATGAGTGGGTGGACTCGTCGCCCGCCTCTTCAGAGGGCTCCCGGCAATTTCCGCTGAACGCGGCTTCCAATTTCATCCCGCCACCTCTCGCTGCACTGATGCGAACAAATTGACAGAAACTTGACGGAAGAATGACACGAAGCAAGTGGGAACAGCCTACCTTCATCTTGCGGTGAATACATATCCGGTTTGCAGGATCACCGACAATCATCTCTGAAAAGACTGGAGTCTAGATCATGAACAAAGAAAACCTCCTCTTCACTGCGTCGTCCGAAACAACTGAGGCTCCATCCGAGTCCCGATCCGAGTCCCGATCGAAGAACGGTGTCAAGCGCCGCTCTTTCCTCAAAGGCATGGGTATAGCTGGAGCAGCGCTGACTGGCGGTTCATTGCTGGCAGCTGCTTCCAAAACCGCCCAGACAACTGGCGTCGCTACCTCGGGTGATGTGGCCCTCCTGCAGTTTGCAGCTGCGGCGGAGCTCATTGAGGCCGACTTGTGGCAGCAATACGCAGAGCTGGGTGGTCTTACCCCTGGCCAACTCCCGGTGGAGACAGCCCCGTTCAAGCCGATGAACAAATATCAGGCCGCCTTCATGAACCTCGATTCCGATGGCCCGCAGTACATCTCCAGCAACGCCGGTGATGAGCAGAGCCACGCGGAATTTCTGAATGCTTATCTGATCTCGATCGGCGCCGAGCCGGTGGATCTGGATGCCTTCCGAACTTTGCCCAGCAGCCAGGCAAAAGGCGCTCAGCAGATTGGGCGGCTCACCAATCTGACGAACCTCACCGTGGACACGAGTTGGTATACCCGCTATCGCAGTGCCCAGAATCCAGACTTCGGCGCCACTTTCCCGCAAGCCATCGACTTGGTGAATGTAACCGGCATTCCCCGAACCGATGACGATTTCAAGCCGCCGCACCACGTCCAGGCAATTGCCAACACGGCAGCTTTCCACTTCGGAACGATTGAGCAGGGGGGCAGCACGCTTTACTCCGCGTTCGCCCAGAAGGCCACCAATTTGGAGGTTCTGCGAATTCTGGTCAGCATTGGCGGAGACGAAGTCGCTCACTTCCTGGAATGGGTGGATTTCGCGGGCAATGGCGTGCAGCCGCCAGTCGCTCCGTTCACCGATCCTACGAACGGGCTTACTTTCCCGAACTTCGATAAAACGGTGAATCCAGCCCTGCAAACCAACCTGATCTTCCCCGTTCCCTGCGAATTCATCAGCCCAGGCCTGCCCAATTGTGCGGTGATTCGCCCCACGGATCCAACCGGAATCGCCGGCGGAGTGGTCGAGTTCTTGACGGCGATGGGGCTTTTCATCGGCCAATCCCCGGAATTCTTCAGAACCCTTGCCACTCTAGCCAAGCAAGCGGACGCTGCAAAACGCGGGTTTTGATTTCTGCAACCAGCAGCTTGCTTGCTTCTCAACGGGCGCTGTACGTGCACTAATAAGCTACAGTGCCCACTATTTAATTTTTACGTCGCAGGGTATTCACAGCGATTCTTTAAGGAGCACTATGTTTGAAGGGCTTTTTCAACCGATGCATCTGCTAATTGTTTTTGGGATTGCTCTGCTCGTGTTCGGGCCCAGGAAACTTCCCGAACTCGGCAAAGGAATCGGAGACGGAATTCGCGGCTTCAAAACCGCAATGAAAGGCCCAGAAGAGCCGTCCGCAAAAAGCACGACTGCTAAGGAATCTGGGCAATCCGTCGTTTGATCCGCGAAAGCCGGACCAGCCATTTGCGCGCGCCCCCGCGCCGCTTCGGCGATAATAGAACGATGCAGGAAATCTGCAACGTTGCTTTGATTGGCTTCGGCACGGTCGGGAGTTCCGTGGCGAGAATTCTGTGCGAGCGCTCCAATACCCATCTGCGCCTGACACACGTGCTCAATCGCAACGTGTCGCGGAAAAAAGTGGACTGGCTTCCCTCCTCGGTACAATGGACTGAGAGCATCGACGATGTTCTATCCTCCGACGTGGATATCGTCGTCGAGGTAATGGGCGGCCTTCAGCCCACCGAAGACTGGATCCGGCGCGCACTGGCGTCGGGCAAATCCGTGGTCACCGCTAACAAGCAGTTGATTGCGCGTTGCGGCCCCGAGTTGATCAGCCTGGCCCGCCAGATGAATCGGCAGATCCAGTTTGGCGCGTCGGTGGCGGGCGGCGTGCCGGTGATTTCCGGATTGCATGAGGGATTGGCCGGCGATGAACTGTTCAAGATTCGCGGCATTCTCAACGGCACCTGTAACTACATTCTCAGCCAAATCGAGACCAACGGCATTCCCTTCGCCACCGCCCTGCGCGAGGCGCAGAAGCTGGGCTTCGCCGAAGCCGATCCGACGGAAGACATCGAGGGCCTGGACGCGCGCGCCAAGCTCGCCATCCTGGCGCGAGTCGGACTGCACTGCAACGTCAGACCCGAGAGCATCATGGCGCGCTCGATTTCAGCGATCGACTCGGTTGATTTTGAATACGCGAACCAACTGGGCTGCACAATTCGCCAGATTTCATGGGCCGAGTTGAAAGCAGAGTCGAAAGGTGGCGACCTTTTTGCCGCAGTCCAGCCGGCGCTGGTCGAACTGACATCGCCGTTGGCGCGCGTCGAAGGCAGCCAAAACCTGGTGGTGGCGACCGGAACCTACGGCGGCGAGACCGTCTTTGGAGGCCATGGCGCAGGCGGAAATCCTACCGCCGTCGCGATCGTGTCCGACATTCTCGCCATCGCTCGCTCCAAGCAATCCACGACGAGCACCGCCGGACAGCCGGCCGAGACAACGCCCACCGTCACCGCCGACTTTGCTGCCAAGCACTATCTGCGCTTTCTGGTGAAGGACCGCCCGGGCATCATCGCCAGCCTCGCCACAATTCTTTCCAAGAGCGGCATCAACATCGATTCCGTGTTGCAGAAGCCCGGCTGCCCGAAATCGCACCTGCCATTTTTGATCACGCTCGAGGAATGTAAGGCGTCGCAAGTAGAGCAGGCATTACAGCAAATCAACGCGCTGGACTTTCTGGTGCAGCCCTGTTTGCATTTGCCGATTCTGTAGGAGCGGCATAAGCGCGTGCGCGAGAGCTTCTTTTCGGGCAAGTTGGCGGAATGCAGGAAGATCCAGCCCCGGAGGGGCGAACTAACTTAGCCCAGCGCTTCAGCGCTGGGAAAAAGGGGAAGAGACAATTCGAGTCCCGGAGGGACGACCCGTTCTTACGCTTCCACCTGGAAGAACTGCGCCATGTTGCGGAATTTCTTGTAGCGCGTTTCTAGCAGATCGCCAACCGGCAGTTGCTTTATCGCGGCCAGATTCTGCTGCAGCGCTCGGTCAAGCAACTCCGCTGCCTGCGCATGGTCGGTATGGGCACCTCCGGCAGGTTCCGGGATGATGCCATCAATGCAGCCCAGTTCGTTCAAATCTTTCGCGGTGATCTTCATGGCCTCCGCCGCCAGATCCTTCTTGCTGGCATCGCGCCACATGATCGACGCGCACCCCTCGGGCGAAATCACCGAGTAAACCGAGTTTTCCATCATCAGGACGCGGTCGGCCACGGCAATCGCCAGCGCTCCGCCGCTGCCGCCGACGCCGATCACGGTTGCAATGATCGGCACTTCAAGCCGCGCCATCTCCAGCAGATTGCGAGCGATGGCTTCTCCCTGACCACGCTCTTCGGCGTGCAGTCCGGGATAGGCGCCGTCGGTGTCTACGAACGTGAAAATCGGCCGTTTGAATTTTTCGGCGATCTTCATCACCCGCAGCGCTTTTCGATATCCTTCCGGGTGCGGCATACCAAAGTTTCGATACACGCGCTGTTTCGCATCGCGCGCTTTCTGTTGGCCGATCACGATGATTTCCTCGCCGTGAAAGCGAGCCATTCCACAAACAATCGCCGGATCGTCTCGGAAGCCCCGATCCCCGTGAATTTCGCTCCAATCGGAGAAAATGCGCTCGACATAATCCAGCGTGTAGGGACGCTGGGGATGGCGCGCCAGTTCCGTGCGCTCCCACGCGTTCAGGTGCGAAGAAATCTCGCGGCGAAGGTCGTTCACCCGCTCGTGCAATTGCTGGATTTGGCGGAGCGTTTCCGCTTTTTGCCCCTCCACGGCCTGCAGCCGCGTGATCTGCTCTTCGATTTTTTCCAGTTCCTGCTGCGCTTTCAATCCAGAATCCATCTTGATGACGTTCCCATTCTTTCGGGTATGATGCGCTTCTACAATCGAGAGCATAAAGTCAGTACCTGCTATGGCGGCATTCTCCGCGCCATTCTTCGCGCCACGATCTGACTTCTCTGCCCGCTTTATTTTTACTCGTCTCATCGGCCGAACCTGTCAGCTTGCAGGGATCAACTGATGACGCGCACGCTGCCGCGCCCGCACAGCTCTTCCACGCGGCCCAAGAAACTGCGGTCCGGCATCACATTATAGCCTTCGGCTTCCATCACCACCATGAAATCGCCTTCCCGCTCCACGTCGAAGAGAACCTTCGCCTCGCCCTTGCTCTCGTTGAAGAGCGCGTGCAGCGCATCGACTGTGCCGCCGGTCGCGTTTCCGAGGGGGATCCTTATGCGGAGCGCCTTCGGCAAAGGCACGCGCGCTTCGTCGAGCGGAATGATGTCGTTAGCTGTGAGCTTCGGATTCGCGCCTTCCTCGATGCGCACGCCACCGCGAATCAGAACCGGAACCTCAAGCCTGACTTTGTCCGCGAGTTTCTTGTAGGCCTCGGGAAAGATCAGCAATTCCACCTTACCCAACATATCTTCAAGCGCCGCTTGCGCCCACAGCTCGCCGCTTCTTTTTGACTTTGCGACCCGCAGTCCCGAGATCAACCCCGCCGTCGTGATGTTCTCATCCTTGGCGGTCGATTTTTTCATGGCGGCAATATCTTCGGTCGAGAGCGCATTCAGGTCGGCGAGCTTCTCTTTGTACTTTTCCATCGGATGCCCGGTAATAAAAAATCCGAGGATTTCTTTCTCCGCTGCCAGCCGCGTATGTTCATCCCAGTCCGGCACGTTGGGGAGCGCGTCGTGCGCCTGCTGCGCGGTTTCATCGGCAAACACTCCAAACAGGCCGTGCTGTCCCGACTCCGCGTCCCGTTGCATCTTCTGAGCCTGCTCGATCGCCGTGTCGAGCGCCTGCATGAGCTGCGCGCGGCGCCCGAAACAATCCATGGCGCCACTCTTGATCAGCGATTCCAGCACGCGCTTGTTCAACAGCCGCAGGTCCACTTCCTCGCAGAATTCGTAGAACGATTTAAAGTTTCGGTCGAGCTTCTTCCGCGCCGCGACAATCGACTCGATCGCATTTCCGCCCACGTTCTTTACTGCGGCAAGCCCAAAGCGAATCGCCTGCCCGTGTGGTGTAAAGTTGGCATCGCTGACATTGATATCCGGAGGCTCGACCGCAATTCCCATCTCCCGGCACTCGTTGATGTACTTCACCACGTCATCCGTGCTGCCCGTCACCGAAGTCAGCAGCGCCGCCATGAAGTCGAGCGGATGATGCGTCTTCAGGTACGCGGTGTGATACGCGAGCAGCGCGTACGCCGCCGAGTGCGACTTATTGAACCCGTATCCCGCAAATTGCGCCATCAGATCGAAAATCTTCTCAATCTTCTTCGGTGGATAGCCGCGCTGCATCGCTCCCTGCACAAAGCGCTCGCGCTGCTTCGCCATTTCCTCGGCGTTCTTCTTGCCCATCGCGCGCCGCAACAGGTCGGCTTCTCCAAGGGAGTAACCCGCGAGTTTGTTCGCCGCCTGCATCACCTGTTCCTGATAAACGATGACGCCCAGCGTCTCCTGCAAAATCTCTTTGAGTTCCGGTAATTCGTATTCAATCTTCCGGCGTCCATGCTTGCGCTCGATAAAGTCGTCGATCATCCCGCCCTGGATCGGCCCGGGACGATACAGCGCGTTCAGTGCAGTGAGATCTTCGATCGAGTTCGGCTGGTAGCGGCGCAGAACGTCGCGCATGCCGTGCGATTCAAACTGGAACACGCCCGAGGTTAATCCCTTATGGAAGACTTTTTCGTACGTTTCCTGATCTTCGAGTGGGATGTCGTCCAGTTTAAGATTCGTGCCCTTCTGCGCGATCAGTTTCAACGTGTCGTCGAGAATGGTGAGCGTGGTCAGCCCGAGAAAATCCATTTTCAGCAGGCCCATCTTTTCGATGGCCACCATGTCGAAGGCGGTAACGATTTCGTCGTTCTTGGTTTTATGCAGCGGCACCAGTTCAATCAGCGGCCGCGGTGAAATCACCACGCCCGCGGCGTGCACGCCCGAGTTCCGCACCAGTCCTTCGAGTTTCCGCGCAGTGTCGAGCAACTGCCGCACCTGCGGATCTTTCTGGTACGCCTCCTGCAGCGCTGCGGACTCCCTGAGCGCGTCGTCGAGCTTGATATTCAGCGTGGTCGGCACCATCTTCGCGATGCGATCTACGTCGCTGTAGGGCATATCCATGGCACGGCCGACGTCCTTGATCGCAGCTTTCGCCGCCATGGTGCCGAAGGTGATGATCTGCGCTACATTTTCGCGTCCATATTTATGGGTGACGTATTCGATCACTTCGCCGCGCCGGTTCATGCAGAAGTCGATATCGATATCGGGCATGGAAATTCGTTCCGGGTTCAGGAAGCGCTCGAACAGAAGTTCATGCTGCAGCGGATCGATATCGGTAATCCCCAGCGAATACGCAACCACCGCCCCCGCCGCCGATCCTCGCCCCGGCCCCACCGGAATGCCGCGCTCGCGAGCGTAGCGGATGAAGTCCCAGACGATCAAAAAATAACCCGAAAACTTCATCTGCTGAATGATAGCGAGCTCGCGCGCCAGTCGCTGTTCGTACTCCGCCAGAGAATGCTTGAGCCGGCCGTTCGCCGCCGCAGTCCGCAGGTTTTCCATCCGGCGAGCGAATCCTTGCCGCGTGATGTGCTCGAAATAACTGTCGAGCGTATATCCGTCCGGCACGTCAAAGTGCGGAAACGGGCTGGGAACTTTTTCTAACCGAAGGTTGCAGCGTTCCGCAATATCGAGAGTGCGCGAAAGCACATCGGGCGCATCCTTGAACACACGCAACATTTCTTCGCTGCTCTTGACATAGAACTGCGTGCCCTCGAACTTCATCCGGTTGGTTTCCTGGATGGACTTCCCGGTTTGAATGCACAGCATCACATCCTGGGCGTGCGCATCGTCTTCGCAGAGGTAGTGGCTGTCGTTGGTTGCGACCATCGGCAGTCCAAGATCTTTCTCCAACTGAAACAAGCCCGAACGGATGCGATTCTCCATCTCCAGGCCCTGGTCCTGAATCTCGAGGAAGAAATTTTCTTTGCCGAAGAGGTCGCGATAGAATCCCGCCGCCGAGCGCGCCGCCTCGTAGTTCCCTTCCGTCAGCCGCTCGGCGACTTCGCCCTTCAGACATCCGGAAAGCCCGATCAGTCCCTTCGAATGCTCCGCCAGAAATTTCTTGCTCACGCGAGGCTTGTAGTAGAAGCCGTGCAACGAGGCTTCCGACGTAATCTTCACCAGATTGCGGTAGCCTTCCTCGTTCTCGGCCAGCACCAGCAGGTGGTTATAGGTATCGCCATCGGGCGGAGTGCGAGTAATGACATGGTCGTCTTTTTTGCAGATGTACAGTTCGCAGCCGATGATCGGCTTGACGCCAACCTTGTGCGCGGCGTTGACAAAATGTACCGCCCCAAAGATATTGCCGTGGTCGGTCATGGCCACGGCGGGCATGCCGAGTTGATGAACCCTGTCAACGAGTTTCTCGACGTCGCAAGCGCCGTCAAGCAGAGAGTAGTCGCTATGCAGATGCAGGTGGACGAATTGGTTTTGGGTCATGAAGCTTTTGGTCCCTATTTCCTGGTGAGTTTCACCCGCGCAAAGGGCGACAGTTTTCCACCCATTTCATTATCTATGAGCCACTGCCAAGTGCCGGTGCTTTTGTTGTAGGCGAAGGTGGTGTGGACGCTGCTGTCTTTACCTTTGAACAAGAACTCGATCTCATCGCCGCTGCGTTTCCCCTGGGCGATGGCCTCGGCGGAGAGGCCGCCACCGCCGGTCGAATCGAGCCACAGGCATGTGTATTCGCGCGACGATTCGTCCCAGGCGATGAAGACGATCGCTTCATACGCGGCCTGGCCTTGGGCATTCTTCTCGCGCGACGTCTCGTGGAGCCGCAGGTACTCGCGGCGCAGCACCCAGCCGGATTCGATATCGTGCGTCGTTTCGCGTCCGGCAATCGTGCCCTTAAGGATCCAATTTCCGGTGAGATGATCGAGCAAGAAATCTTGTGGTGGTGGTGCTTGCGCTAAAGCTGAAAATGAAATCATGCAAATCAAGGCGAGGATGGCAGGAGTTGTCTTCATTGGTTGGTCCCAATCGCCGCGCCCTGCTAACCGTTCGTTAGCAGCTCATTCTTGGCTCTTGGCTTTTTGGCGGATCGACTTCATTCTACCGGCTGGAGGAATTCGCGCAACGCCTGAAAGTGGTGCACTATAACCGTGCGATCTGCTAACGCACGATCATGATTTGGAGTGAGGGCTCCGGCACCTGAAAATCCACGCCGCGATCCTCGTTCATCTTGACTGTGGCGTCAATATCGAGGTTGACGAGCGGAATCTTCTTCGCGGCTTGCGCATTCAGCACCCAGACCGCTCCAGCGGAGATCGCGTAATTCCGCACTTCTTCAACATGCTGGTCGCGGAAAACCAGCGCCGTCTCGGGCTCCGAATCCGGCTCCGGCCGATTGCGCGCTGCCACGTCCGCTTGCAGCCGATCGACTTTTCCGCTTAGCGCCTGTACATCGCGCTGCAATCCGCTGTCCTCAGGGTATGGTGCGGGATAGGACGCGTCGGCATACACATCCTGATCTCCTTGGCTGTGATAGGCGAGAGGGTCATCGTACCAGCCGTAGGGATAATATCCCCAGTACGGATAATAGGGGTAATAGCCCCGTCGTCCGTCGAAACCACGATGGTAATAAGGACTTCCGATCCGCACGCGAACGCCGGAGCTGCGGCCAAGACTTCCACCGTGAAACGCGCCCAACGAAGATGAAGAGGAATGTATGCCAGATCCGCCACTCGAGGCGAAATGGGCGCCACCCCCACCATGGCCACCACCGCCGCTCCGTTGTGCCCAGACGGGCAGGGCCATCAAAATCAAGCTCAACGCCGCGATGGACAACCAGCGCCGCATAACCACATTATAGCCCAGTTTCGGCTTATTTTATGGAGGGGAAAATACGCGCGTTAGCTGCGAAACAAAGGGCCATCCGAAGCTGATCGTGCCTCGAAGCCGGCTATCTGCCCTTTTTCTTCTTCTTGGCGGTGGCTTTCGCCCTTGCTTTCGCCGCTGGTTTCGCGGGCTTGGCAGCTTTGCTCGGCTTCTTGGCGGCAGGCGCCTTAGCTGGCTTGCTCGCCTTGGCCGCCACTGAGGGCTTCGGAGGCCCTGCCGGAGCCACGGCCTTCGCCGACACCGCCGCCTTCGCTGCCAAGGCGGACTTCTCTTTCACCCCTGCGCCGACCGGAGCTGCGCTCGCAGCGATCGCAGCCGCCGGAACTGCTGCGGCTTTGCCCTTTCCTTTACCGGGCTTGCCGCTCGCTGCAACGGGAGTAGCGGCAGCGGCGGCCGCAGCCTTCGCTCCTCTGCCTCGCTTGGTTGGCGGAGGCGGTGGCGGCGGAGGCGGTGGCGGTGCCAGCGGCTTCAAGAACTTCAGCGTCTCCGTCCGCGAACGCAGCTTGCCATCCAACAACAGCAGGAACACATCGTTTGCGATCTTCGGATACTCCGGCATCTGCGGCGTGATGTGGAGTTCCGTCATCTCCGGCAACGGAATCTTCTGCTGCACCTGTCGCCACTTGGTAAAGAAATTCTTGATCTTCTGTGCCACGGCCTGCTGCCGCGCCGTGATCGCAAGAAACAGAATCATCTCGGGACGGGCCGACGACAGCAATTGCCACGTTCGCGACGGCGTAGCCGCCTCTTTACCCATCAATCTCTTAGCGAGGCTGTGGGCGTTCGAATCAAGATCCTTCCAGGCCTCGACCAGATCCTTGCGCGGAATTGCCCGGCGCAAATCCGAAATGTCTTTTTCGCCCAGCCGTTCGGTGAGGAAATACAGCACCGCCGGCGCAACCTCCGGCGTATAACCCAGCTCGTTCATTTGCTGGCGAGTCTTCATCAGCGCGCCCAAGCCAGCCGTGTCCACTTTGGCCGTGCTCCAGCGCGGATTCAATACCTTCAGCCACCCCTCTTTTTCGTACGCCTTCAGGACGCCGAGCGCATCGTCTTCGTATGCCAACTGCTCGATCTCGTATCCGATGCTCGAATTCCGGATGTATTCGATGTAGTTGTTTTCCTTGCCCGACTCGTAACGCGCCTGCGTGCGCTCCTCGAGCGGCCAGTGGAAGCGGGTAGAAAAGCGCGTAGCGCGGATCATCCGCGACGGATCCTCGAGAAACGCGTAGTTGTGCAACACACGGATTACTTTCGCTTCGATGTCGGCTGCGCCGTTGAACGGATCCATCAACAGCCCGCGCGATCCTTCGTTCAGCGACAGGGCCATCGCGTTCACGGTGAAATCGCGGCGGCGAAGATCTTCAATGATCGTAGCCGGAGCCATCTGCGGAGCCTTGCCGGGCTTGTCGTAGCGTTCCGACCGCGCCATCGCAATCTCGGCGCGTACGCCACCGGGCAACGTCAGCAGCAAGGATCGCGTCTCGTCATCGGCGTCACCCACCACCGCTCCCGCGCGCTCCAGGTCTTTCTGGAGCTTGAGCGCATTGCCTTGGACCGTAAAATCCAGATCGCGAATGGGGAACCCGGTAATGATGTCGCGGATGGCGCCGCCGGTGAGATATAAGTTCATCCCCGCGGCCTTGGCGGCGTCTAGGACAAGGGCGACTGCCTTCTGTTGGTCCGGCGAGAGCCGGGTTTCCAGCGTGTATATGTAATCGGCCATGCCTTCCTAGTCGCCTGGTGGTGGCCCTTCGCGGGGTTCGACCGGGGCGTTTTTCACAGCTTTTCCACAGGAGAGCCGCCCACCACTTGGCAGGCTGCCCCCGAGCGGAATCTAACTCACTCTAGACATTAGACTTATACCGCACTCTTGCAATTCAAGTAAACTAGAGAAAATAACACAAAGGTTTACCGTTTGGCTACTGTGAAGGCACAAACTGTCCGAATTCCTCGGGAAAGTGCGAGAATCCCTTCTGGGAGCTTTCACGAACCAACGCGAATTGCGCCGTCACCAGCGCGTTTTGAAGGATACCTAGCCCCATGCCCTCAACCCACAAGAAAGTAATCGTGCGGAAACACGACCGCGACTCGGTTAGCGGTTACGTCGCTCCCGCCAACTTTGTGGTGGATGGCAAGCTCGAATTGCTCAACACTTCCGGCAACGTGGTCGCTATCGGTTTGCGAGAAATCAAGGCCGTTTATTTTGTCCGCGAGTTTTCCGACACCGACCTGATGCTCCGCAAGACCTTCACCACCCGTCCCCGGACCGAAGGCCTGTGGGTGCGCCTGAAGTTCAAAGACAGCGAGGTGATCGAAGGCATCCTGCCCAACGACCTCACGCAAAATCCCGCCGAAGGATTCCTGGTGAATCCGCCCGATCTGCGCTCCAACACCCAGCGGGTGTTCGTGCCCCGCGAAGCGCTGACCTCTGTGACCGTGCTAGCCGTCATAGGCTCAGCCAACCGTCGCCGCAGAGGTGGGCAGCCGGATACAAGGCAGGTCCCGCTGTTCGAGCAGTAGCTCGGCCGTCGCCACGAAATTTGGAACCCAACACGTCCTTACGCTTCCGCTACAATTTCCCGAGACACCCCTTTATGAAACTAGCCGATATCGCCAAGACCCTCAACGCTCGCCTCGAAAACGCTTCTCCCGATACCGAAATCAGCGGCGTGGCCGGAATCGAACAAGCCGCTCCCGGCCAGCTAACCTTCGTATCCAACCCCAAGTACAACGCCGCCGCAAAGACCACCAAGGCTTCCGCGGTAATCGTCGCCGAGAATTTTCCCGCCATATCCGCGGGAATGCTGCGCAGTCAGAACCCGTATCTAGCCTGGGCGAAGGCCATCGAACTTTTCTACCATCCGCCGCGCTATGCCCCCGGACTCCATCCCACCGCAGTAGTTCATCCCAAGGCGAAGCTTGGCAAGAATGCGCACATCGGTCCGTACGTAGTGATCGACGAAGATGCTGTTATCGGAGACAACGCCGTCCTGCTGGCCCACGTAGTCATCTATCGAGGAGTAACGATAGGCAACAATTTCTTCGCGCACGCCCATGCGGTAGTCCGAGAATTCTGCCAACTAGGAGACAACGTCCTGCTCCAGAACGGAGTGGTAGTAGGCTGCGACGGTTTCGGCTTCGCGAAAGACGATCAAGCCCGCTGGCACAAAATCGTCCAGTCCGGCAACGTGGTGGTAGAGAGCGACGCCGAACTCCAGGCCAACGCCTGCATCGACCGCGCCAGCATAGGCGAGACCCGCATCGGACGAGGCGCGAAGCTGGACAACCTGGTCCACGTCGGCCACAGTTGCACCATAGGGCACGACACGCTGCTCTGCGCCCAGGTCGGCCTGGCCGGCACCACCGAAGTAGGCAACAACGTAATCCTGGCCGGACAAGTAGGCGTCAGCGGCCACGTAAAAATCGGGGACGGAGCCATAGCCATAGCCCAAAGCGGCATCCCCCACGACGTTCCTGCTGGAGCCATGGTCAGCGGCGCTCCCGCCATCGATCACCGCTTGTGGTTGAAGTGCTGCGCCGCTTACACCAAGCTGCCGGAGATTGCCAAAGCAGTAAGGAAGTTATCGGAGCGGGAGTGAGTCCGCTCTCCACAATCTGTCACCGCGGCAACCCGTCATCGCCACAAAGTTGTCATCCTGAGCGAAGCGAAGGACCCATGCATTTGTCCGGTTGGTAGAGATGTCGTTCGTACCATCCGTCACTCAGATCGATCCACGTAGGATTCACAGAAACAATCAGCTGAATCTTCTTGATCCGAAGCCAGCCTTTGATCCGTTTCTCGAGGTCAATCGCGTTACGCACATCATCAAAGCTCTCGTAATAAACAAGTCGATCAATCTTGTAGCGCTTGCAGAATTCCGATCCGTTCCCAAACCTATGTTCCCAAACGCGGCGGCGAAGGTCATTTGTGACTCCAACATAGAGGGTCTGGGAGCGGTTGGTCAGGATGTAAACGTAGAAGGAGCGGCGGTCGCTGGAATGCATAGGTCCTTCGCTTCGCTCAGGATGACAGGATTTAAATTGTGCCTCGAGAAGATGCGGAAATTCAGTGAGCGAGGTACACCAAGATTGTGATGATTTGCTGCATTGGCTACTCAAGACTTTGTCATCCTGCGCAACCGTCGTCATCCTGAACCGGTGTCACCCTGAGCGACCCTTTGTCATGCTGAGCGAAGCGAAGGACCTATGCGCATTTGGTTGGGCGAGGCACAGGCTGGGGTGCCCCACCCTTCGTTTTGTGAAGGGTGGGATTGCACGTCCGCCGACCGCTTGGGATTTTCCCCACGCGACAAGCCCAACCTGCTACTCCCGCAACTCCGCCGGCAGCCCGCTGTTGATTGCGGCTCGCACTTTGGCCATCAGGCTATCGCGTTCTCCGAAATCGGAGGGCTCGATGGGATCGTGGAATTGCACCGTCACCGTCCCTGGCTGGATTGCAAAGCGCGCTTTCGGCATGACTTCTTCCGTGCCTGAAATCGTGATCGGCACCACCGGCACGTTGCACTCCTGGGCGAGATAGAACGGACCTTTCTTGAAGGGCAGCAACTTGCCATCGAACGAGCGCTTCCCTTCCACGTAGATGGTCATGTTCAGTCCCTGCTCGATGGCTTTGACCGCGTCGCGCACCGCCGAGATGCCCGCATCGCGATTGCCGCGGTCGACGGGTACGAGCGAACCGATCAGCATGATCTGGCGCAGAATTGGAACCTTGAATAATCCTATCTTCACCATCACTGAAGTGCGGCGCGGGATCAGCGGCAAGGTGATGGGTGGATCGAGATTGGAGATGTGATTCGACATGAAGATATAGGTTCGCGTTGGATCAATTTTTTCGAGGCCCAGCGTCCGAACCTTGACTCCCGCGATGCGCACGCCGGTAAATGCTGACCACATGCACGTGCGGTACAAGAAACTGATGTCTTGGGTGAGGTAGGTCCAGGGAAAGCCAACGAGCGCCGCGAAAGGCAGCGCCGCCGCCCAGAACACCAGCATGAGAATGGTGCGAAACACTTATCAGTCCGTGGTGAAACTCAAAGTTCGAAATCCAGCGCCTGAAGGCGCGGTGATATTAATGCACTTGCGGCACGCCTGAAGGCGTGCCCTGATACGAATCTCAATTGGACGACGGGCGGTTATGCTTTCGCCGCGAGCGCGCGTAATCGTTGGGGTAGCTTCTCATAGATGCCGCCGAATCCGCCATTGGAGAGAATGGCGACTACGTCTCGCTGGCGCAGTTCCGGAGCGATCGCATTCACGATGGCATCGGCATCGGCAAGGATGCGCGCTGGCTTTCCGCGCTTTTTTATCTCGCCGATCACGCGATTCAGATCGAGCCGTTCGGCCTCAGGGATCGCCTCCGATTTGAAGATGGCCGCGACGACTACTTGATCGGCGAGCGCGAGGCTGCTGGCGAGCGCATCCTGCAGCACGTTGCGGCGCATGGTGTTCGAGCGCGGCTCGAGCACGACCCACAGGCGCGATTGCGGATAGCACGCCCGCAACGCCCGAATCGTCTGCTCGATGGCCGTGGGATGATGCGCAAAGTCGTCGATGATCGTGATGCCGTTGACTTCGGCCTTCACCTCCAGCCTGCGCTTCACGCTGCGAAACGTTTCGAGGGCCTTCGCTATCACAGCTTTCGGAATTTCATAATTCGCCGCGAGCGCCGCTGCTGCCGTCGCGTTCCAGACGTTGTATTCTCCGCCTAGCGCGAATTCGAAATCCGCCCACGCTTTTCCATCGCGCACGACCGACCAGGAAGTTCGTTCCTCGCCCAGCTTTAGATTTGCGATTTGCCAGCCCGCGCGATCCCCCGTTCGATCCGAAGCCCCGTAACGTTCGACGGGGCAGAGTGCTTTCTGCAGGCAGCGATCGATGCTGTCTCCCGAATCAAAGGCTACAATGCGCCCGCGTCGCGGAACCAGGTTCACCAGGCGCTTGAAGGCGGTTTCCACCGCGTCCAGATCTTTGTAGATATCGGCGTGATCGAATTCGACCGAGGTGAGAATTACGGAATCCGGAAAATAGTGCATAAACTTCGGACCTTTATCGAAGAATGCCGTGTCATACTCGTCGCCTTCCAGAATGAAGTGTTTGCCTTCGCCGAGGCCAAAACTGCGGCCGAAGTTCTCCGCTATACCGCCGATCAGAAATGAAGGGTGAAGACCAGCAGTCTCGAAGATCCACGCCAGCATCGACGTCGTGGTCGTTTTGCCGTGCGTTCCGGCAACCACCAGAACATCTTTCCCTAGCAGAAACTCATCATGCAGAATCTGCGGCAGGGAGCAGAACGGAATGCGGTCATCGAGCAAACGCTCCAGTTCTACATTGCCGCGCGAAAGCGCGTTGCCCACGACCACCAGATCGGGCCGGGGATTCAGGTTCGCTTCCGCAAACGGTTGTGCGACGGGGATGCCCAGCGATTCGAGAAACGTCGACATTGGCGGATAGGCCGCCGCATCCGATCCGGTGACGCGAAAGCCGCGCTCTTGCAGCATGCCCGCCAGCGAGGCCATCGCTGTGCCGCAAACGCCGATCAGGTGAATGTGTTTGGGTTTGGTCATTTGTGCGTCGCGGACTCCAGAATCCGCAGCTCCACCGCGTCCTCCACGATCAGTCTTGCCCTTACGCCGATTGGCAAGGTGATGTTTGCGCGCGAGACATGTCCTGAGCGCAGGCCGAACGCCACTGGAATCTGCAGGTCTTCGACGATCCGCAAAATCACCTCCTCGAGCGTGTAATCCTGATCCGGGCCTTGCCGGCAATCCAACATTTCGCCGAAGACCAGGCCGCGGACATCTTTGAGCTTGCCTGCCAGTTTCAGTTGCATCAGCATGCGGTCGATCTGGTACGGCTTGGCTGCAACGTCCTCGACGAAAAGGATCGTGCCCGCGGTTTGAATCTCATGCTGCGTGCCCAGCGACGACGCCAGCATCGAGAGACAGCCGCCATAAAGGATGCCCTCGCCTTGTCCCGGCAGCATCGGCCTTGCTCCCGAGCCCCCGGCGATGCTCCACTCCTCGGCTCCGCTCAGAGCGTTCTGCCAGGAATTCAGATCGACACCGCCGGCGACGGCGAAATCCTTGGCCACCATCGGACCATGGAAGGTGACGAAGTTCGCCGAGTCTGCTATACAGCAGACCAGCGTCGTAATGTCGCTGTAGCCGACGAGAATCTTCGGATGCGTAATGATCCTGGCCGGATCAAGCGTCGGCGGCAGGTAATTCGAACCATATCCTCCACGCGCACAAATAATCGCGCGGACATCGTCGCGCACGAACATGTCTTCCAGTTCCCGCGCCCGGCGCTCCGCCGAACCGGCAAAGTAAAGATCGCGTTCCAGGATCGACTCGAAGTAAAACGGCTCATAGCCGGCACGACGAAGGCCGTCGCAGCCCGCCTCCAGCATTTCGCGCTTCACGTTCGATGCGGGCGCGACGATTCCCACCTTGTCGCCGGGGCGGAGAGCGCGCGGCTTGATTCGCGAATTTGGGAAAGTGGAAACCATCTGGGCTCGATCTTTTCTGAATCGATCTTAACTGACGCTACAACCGCGTCACACAAAGTTGTTGGTGGAGGGCCAGGCGTCCCCGCCCGGCGGGACGGGCGAGACGCCCGTCGCTCCACTGTATGAATCATGACGCGATCACGATGCCATGATCGATCTTAAACGAAGAATTCTCCCTGGCAGATGAGAGTCGCCGGGCCTCGCAGATAAACTTGATTCTCCCAGCGGACCGTCTGCGCACCTCCCGGCGCAATTACCGTCACCGGCGAAGCGACTCGCCCGCTCGCAATTGCGGCTATCGCCGCCGCGCACGATCCTGTACCCGAAGACTCGGTCTCTCCCACGCCGCGTTCAAACAGACGGATCTCGATTTCATTGGCGCCGCGTTCATTCGCGACTCGCACCACGACATACTCCACATTCGTGCCCTGGGGAAACTGCGGCTGCGTGCCGATCAGCGCCGCTTGCCGCTGCCATCCATCCTGAAAGTTCTCCACGAAAATTACGAAGTGCGGATTCCCCATCGAAACTCTCGTCCCCACTGCCCGCACCCACATCGTCTCAATCGACAACTGGCCGCCGACCTCCGGCTGGCCCATATCCGCTTCGAACTCAAACGTGGAGCCTTGCCGACCGTCTTTCGGGCTAATGAGCCGGCAGGTCTTCAATCCGGCGCCGGTGCGAACCACAACTTCTGTTTTGTCCGTTCGTGAACAAATCTCCGCCGCCACACAGCGCGTGCCGTTGCCGGAGATTTCCGCCTCCGAACCATCGGCGTTGATCAGGCGCGCCTTCAGGTCAGCCTCCGCGTCGGGAAACAGCCATTCCACGCCGTCGGCGCCCACTCCGCGATGGCGGTCGCACAACCGGCGGGTGAGCGCGCCAATGTCGCCGGAAGCGTGCGCGCCTTCCACCAACAAAAAATCGTTGCCGCAAGCCGACGCCTTGGTGAAAGGAATTTTCGTGTTTTGCCGCGGCGGCGTGCTCATTCGTGTTCCGTAATCCCGAGTGAGGTCACGCTGGCGAATGCGTTCGATTCGTGCAACCGGATGGAGAACACGCTTTGCTGTTCGTGCTCGCAATCCACCGAGAACACCAGGCGAAAATCAGGGTCCGCGGACGCGATATGCACGCTGTGCATGGTGAGTTGCTCGGAATCCAGGAGGCGGTTCACTTCCCGCAACATCGCATCCACGTTGCGGCCGGCCACTTCGTAGGTGGTGACAAACGACTTGAGTGAGAACGCGTGCTCTATCCGTCCCAGGAGCACCAATGCAATCAGAATGATGACCGTGGCGAAGCAGGCCGTCAGATACAGTCCGCCGCCCGCTGCCATCCCCACTCCGGCCACGACAAACAGCGTGGCCGCCGTCGTCAGCCCCTGCACCGACGCCCGCGCGTGCAGAATCGAACCCGCGCCGATGAAACCGATGCCTGGGATAATCTGCGCCGCGATCCTTGCGCTGTCCGACTCCACGCCCGCGAGTTGCCGCGATAGGACCGTGAACATCGCCGCACCGAAACAGATAAACATGTTCGTGCGCAGCCCCGCCGGCCTATGCCGCAATTGGCGTTCCAGTCCGATGATGCCGCCGAGGATCGCCGCCAGCAGCAACCGCGCCAGCGTCGAACTCAGCACCACGCCCAGTTCGTTATGCAGCAATTGGATGGTTTGATGGATTGGGTTCATAGCAGCGCCCCGGCTTCGACCGCCCCAGCCCGCAAGAAGCGCGCAGTCTGCGACCTGTGGGCCCCGGAGCGGATTCTATCACCGCCATCTGGCGCTTTATGAACTGCTCGACGGGAAGGGTTAACGCGATTGATTCGGGGCGCTCCGCGCCACGTAGATACGTGCATGTGGCTGGCCGGTCGCGTGAATTTCCATCCACTCCGTAAGATTGGTCCGATTCGCGCCTTGGTCCACGGTGTCGCCATCGAAAGCAATCACAAAATCCACGTAGCGTGGCGGATCGGCCAGCGCGCGCTCCCACAGGCCTTCGGGATCGGATGGCCGCTTCCACAGGCGGTGGTTTTCGCTATTCACTACCTGACGCAGTGGAATGCCCGCCTGCTCCATGACCCCTACATGCTCCGAGATGTCCATCAGAAACCGCGTGTTCCCTGGCAAGCGAGCAACCACGCGCTGCACTGCGGAATTCAAGGGATTGCGGATTTCCCATTGCTTGCGGGCTTCCTGCAAGCAAAGCGGGCCCGCTCTCCAAACCGACGCATAGCTGACCACTATCAGCGCCAACGTCATCGCTACCAGCTTCCAAACGTGGCGTCCACCAGCGCCAAGGAGAAAGACAGAAGCTGTCAACACTCCAGCCGAGGTGGCCAACATCGGCAACAACTGGAGTCCGTAGCGCTGGTTGAAGGTCGCAAACGGCCACCATAGGTAGACATGCACCGGCACCGAGCCGTATGCAATCGAGAACGCGTAGAACGCGAGCGGAACCCACAACAGCAGCAGCGACGCCGATCGCGCCCGCAGTTTCCATGCGGCGATTGCCACGGCCACAAGGGCAGCCGCCAGCCAGAACCGGCCCCAGTTCCCATCCGCCATATTCACCTGTGCCGACTTCAAGAAATAGATGGCCGCGACCCCGGTATTGTGGAACGCCGGATTCGGCGCAGCCACGCGCTGCTCAATCGCCTGTGCCGAGAATGGACCGTTGGCGAACGCCAACGCGTTCCCGTATATCAATCCGTTGTACGCCAGCCACAAGACCGGAGTTGCGGCAATGCCCAACAGGAATTTCGCCGCAACCCGGCGTAAGCTGCGATTCTGCCATCGCCGCAAGGCGATGGCGACGACCGCCGCGCCCATCACTCCTGCCAGAAACCACCCGTCGTAGCGAGTGAGTTCCGCGCCCACCAGACACCAGGCGCAGCGCGTCAGCGGAGTGCGTGTCACCTGCTTCTGTCGTCCATTGGCATCTTCACCTTTTCGCAGGTCGTTTTTTCGCAGATCGTCTTCTCGCAAATTCTGAATAAACTCCCCGAAGTACAGGACCGCCCAAATGAACAGCGTCAGATAGACTGACTCCGTCATGGCCGTTGCCTGCATATAGATCAGGTTTGGATTGGCGGCATACGCGAAGGCGGCGGTCCATGCGCCCACGCCAGCCGCCGGTCTGGTGGAAGGATCGGCTGCCAACATGCCACGCACGAGGCGAAACACTCCCATGACTCCGAGCACATAGGCGATCATCGAAGGAATGGAACCGCCGGCTCCGTTCTGCCACATCGTGTTCGAGAAAATAAACGGGATCATCAGCAGATGAGGCAGGGGCAACCACACCGTCCCCAATTGCAGCAGACCGGGAGTCTGCGAATCGAAGACGCGGCGCGCAATGTTGATGTGCGCGACCGCGTCGCCGTAGAGCAGAAGATCGCTGTGTCGAAAGTAGTAAGAAAATGAGAACAGAGACACCAGGGCAGGTATTCCGGCCACGCGGGCGGTGCTGTCGAGAACTGCGGCTGTCTTCGCAGTCACGCTATGCTCACTGTGCGCTTTGTCATGGTTTAAGGGCTGTGGTGGAGCTTTACTTTCCGGCCTCAGCGCCTGAAGGCACCCCTATCGCGCAGCACTTTACTGCATGCCTGAAGAGATGCCCTGATACGAATCTTCTTGCACGGGTTGCTAAGGATAAACGGCAATGGTCCTACTCCAGGTGCGTCAATTCGCGGAAGATTTGGAAACGCGCGTCGATTTCCCCGCGCGTAAGATTCTGCAGTCGCTCCGTTCCGAAGCGCTCCACGGCAAACGAGCCCATCACGCCGCCGTAAAAGAGGGCGCGCTTCAGCACTTCTCGATTGATCTCGCCTTGCGATGCTATGTATCCCATGAATCCGCCGGCAAAGGAATCGCCAGCTCCAGTCGGGTCCTTTACCTCTTCAATCGGCAACGCGGGCGCACGAAATGGATGCGATCCAATGCCGAAAGCTCCCTCGCGGAAGAAGATGGTCGCTCCGTACTCGCCGTGCTTCACTACCAGAGCGCTCGGCCCCATCGCAATCACTTTTTGCGCCGCGCGCGGGAGATTCTTCTCCCTTGCCAGCATCTTGGTCTCGGTGTCGTTGATCAGGAGAACGTTGACCAGTTTCAAGGTTTCCGCCAATTCCTTTGGCGTGCCCTGGATCCAGAAATTCATGGTGTCGCCGCCGGTCAGGCGCACACCATCCATCTCCAGACGAACTGCCGATTGCAACGTAGGGTGGATGTTCGCAAGGAACAGGAACTGCGTGTCCGCATATTCTTTGGGGATGCGCGGCTGAAACTTTTCAAAGACGTTCAGTTCGGTGAAGTCGGTTTTGGCCTCGTTCAGGTTGTCGAGATACTGTCCGCCCCAGCGAAAGGTCTTGCCCTGCGTGCGCTCGATACCGCGCGTGTCCACCCCGCGTTTTTTCAGGACGGCCTCGTGGTCCGGTGTAAAGTCTTCGCCCACCACGGCCACCACGCGCACTTCAGTGAAATAACTTGCGGCCAGGGCGAAATAAGTCGCGGCCCCTCCGAGAATGTCGTTCACTCGGCCGGAGGGCGTGGCGATCGTGTCAAAGGCAACCGAACCAACTACCAGAATGCTCATGAGGCTCCGTGGGTCAGTCGTTCGTCGATGGTCGTTAGTCGTTGGCGTTCGTATCAACTACGGAAGCATCCGATTGATGTTCGCTAACGACCAACGACTACTTCAAATACTTTCCTAATATCAACTGCAGCTTCTCTTTCGTCGCCGCTGGAATCTTGGCCGGATCGGTTAGGATCGCGTGCGCCAGGGCCCGCCCGCACTTGCAGGAGCGCGCCTTCGGCATCGCTGACACCGTGGCCTTCACGACTTTCGCGGCGTTCTCCGCGTTTTTTACGAGCACGGAAACAATCTGCTCCACCGTTACCGAATCATGATGCGGATGCCAGCAGTCGTAATCCGTCACCATGGCGACCGTGACGTAGCAAATCTCCGCTTCGCGCGCGAGCTTGGCTTCCTGCAAGTTGGTCATGCCGATCACATCTGCTCCCCAACTGCGATACACGTTCGACTCGGCCTTGGTAGAGAACTGCGGGCCCTCCATGCAGATGTAAGTTCCGCCCAGCTTCGCGGATACGCCCGCCGCCTGACATGCGGCGTGGACCACTTTTGTCATCTCGCCGCACACCGGATCGCCAAATCCAACGTGCGCCACGATGCCGTCGCCGAAGAAAGTGTCCACGCGGTGCCGGGTGCGGTCGAAAAACTGAGTCGGGATCACGAAATCGAGCGGCTTGTGCTCCTCTTTCAGCGACCCCACGGCCGAGACCGAGACTATGCGCTCCACCCCCAACTGCTTAAAACCGTAAATATTGGCCCGGAAATTCAGTTCGCTGGGCAGAAGTTTGTGCCCGCGGGCGTGGCGCGCGAGAAATGCCACTTTGCGACCGTCGAGCATACCCAGAATGTAGGCATCCGAGGGAGCTCCAAAGGGAGTCTGCTGCTCGACCTCGCGCGCGTCGCTGAAACCCGGCATGTGGTACAAACCACTGCCGCCGATAATGCCAATCTCTGCCTGCTGCAATAGCGCTCCCGATTGCGGGAGGCACATCCCTCAGGGGCTAAAGCCCGCACCTTTTTGGCCCTGAGCGGCACGGCTGAAGCCGTGCCCTTCCCGACGCTAGGCGTTCACAAACTTTCCCGCGGCGTGCCGAACACGGGGCGAAGCCCCGTCACCACACGAGCAGTTTTTCCGCAAACTGTGAAGCCGTGGCCTACCCGAAACTGATTTGTCACCTTAACGCTGGAAATGACCGCGGAACTGCCGATTATACAAGACGAAAAGTCAGGGCTTCGCGGGCGCGGCTTTTTCCTCCGGCCAAAAGTCCGCTTCCACCCTCTTCGTCGTATCGTCATCCAGACCTTCGCTGATCAGCACTGCGTCGTCGCGGACTTCAATCACCACGACCCCCTCTTCTGTCAGCCACGCATGCCGCCCGCGCAAGGTTCGCCAGGAATCCGCCGGGGGCGCGTCATCCGCAACTGTGCCATCCGTTCCCAGGCCTTGGCGCTTCTGATAGCGCTGCGCCAGCGATTTCGCATACACCGCCGCGAACTCCGCCGCTTTCGCCGCATTCGACCAGCGCGACACATACAGCACCGCAATCGGCGCAGATTGATTTGCTTTCGGCTTGCCGGCAAAGTAATAACCGCCGCGCCACTCCGGATAGATAGCCGTCGCCTCGTCCCGGCCCGCATACTGCTCAACCAGAACATCGACGTCAAACTCTCCCATCGCGCCGATATCGAAGGGCACGTAGCCTTTCAGGTCTTTCTCCATGTCGATCATCTTCATCGGCTCGAGTTTCTCGTGCGCAAGGTAGGTCTGGGGCTCCATGATTTCGCGCGTCGTCTTCGGAGGATCCTGGAACGCGCCCGCGTACGCCAATTCCTTCCCGCCGGCCTGCAGGAGCGCGGCGGTAAAGTCGAGTCCGTAGCGATACGGGAAGGTCAACTCCTCTTTCAAAAAGATCGGGGCATCGCGAAACTTTGGAGAGTCCGCGGTGCCCACCAGCATGCCCTGCTTGAGGGCTTCGACAATTTGAGGTGAGTTCAGCAGCGTCTTCCCGGCCGGCGCCAGCGAATAGTCCAGCAGCACGACCATTGCCTGCCCTTCCACTACCGCCTGCCGCGCGGACGTTTCCTCGTCATTCTCGATATCGGCGGGGCTTGGGTCATCTGTTTTATTATCAGTATTTTCCGTCGATCCCTTCATCCACTTCTCGATGCCGAAGGACTGATCCTGGAGCGCGTGTGTCAGTTCGTGCGCCAGTACCGGTTTCTGCTGTTCTGCGTCCAACCAGTTCAACAAGTTCACAGTTTTCGTTTTTTCGTCGTAGTATCCCGCCACCTGCTCGCGCAGCATCGCTACTAGAAAGGTGGACAGGTCGAAATCGCGCGGGATTAGCCCAAACTTCTTCAGCACCGCCGACGACCTCTCCAGGCGCTTCGCGTCCTTGTCGTCCTTGAAGCTTTTTTCGATGTAGGATTGCACCTCGTCGCGCTTGGCGAGTCTGCGCTTCACCTTGTGCTTGATGGGCAGACCTGTGTCTTGGCTGGCAAACTGCAAGATCTCGTCCACTGAGCGGAAAAGTTCCTTCGCCTGTTTGGGGGAGACGGTGGTTTCGGGTGTGGCTTGGGCGGCCTCGCCCGGAGGCGCTTGGGGCGGGGCGGTCTGCGGCTGATTGGGATTCTGATCGTTGCTCTGATCGTTGCTCTGACCCTGGACCTGGAGGCCGAGATTATCGACGTTCTTGTTGTTGGCTGGAGTTTGGGGCTGGTCCTGCGCCCACGCTCCGCAAACCAGCAACGTGAATAGGACAAGTATGGCGGACTTCCACAACTTCATGTTCCCTCTGTCTTGAAAATTTTCTTCTCCAAAAGTTCTCAGCGGCCGGCGACCTTCTCGGCCACCCACTCGCCCGCCTCGCGCGTCCCCAACGTTCCGCCGATGTCGGCCGTCGTCTTTTTCTGCCTGACAGCTGCGAGCACGGCGGCTTCGATCTTCTGTGCTTCGCTGGACATTCCCAGATGCACCAGCATCATCGCCGCAGTCAGAATTGCGCCGAAGGGATTGGCAATATCTTTCCCTGCAATCGGCGGCGCTGAACCATGGACCGGCTCAAACATCCCGATTTGCCCCAGTGACGTATGCCCCGGCCGCAGGTTGCCGCTTGCGGCCATCCCCAGCCCGCCCTGCAGGCCCGCGGCGAGGTCGGTGATGATGTCGCCAAACATGTTGTTGGTGACGATGACATCGAAGCCGCGCGGATCGCGCACCATCTGCATGGCGAGCGCGTCCACGTACATGTGCTGCGTCTCGATCTTTGAATCTGGGTACTCTCCGGCAACTTCCTTGAACACTCGCTGCCACAAGCCACCGGCGTGCGTCATGGCGTTCGACTTGTCGCACATCAGCACTCGCTGGCGCGGCGAACCATCCAGTTTCCGGTTGCTCGCGCAGTACTCGAACGCGTAGCGGATTATGCGCTCGACGCCCTTCCGCGTATTGATGTCTTCCTGGATCGCAACTTCATCCGGCGTTCCCTGCTTGAAGACTCCTCCGAGATCACCGTACACGCCCTCGGTGTTTTCGCGAATCACTACGAAATCGAGGTCTTTTGGTTCGATGCCTTTGAGCGGGCACAGCGACGCCTGCAGCAACCGCACCGGCCGGACATTGGCGTACAGGTCCATCTTGCAGCGCATGCCCAGCAGGATTTCCCTCGCGTGAATGTTCGAGGGCACGCGCGGATCGCCGAAGGCCCCGACCAGGATGGCGTCGAAATCACGGGCGAGGGTGGCGAAGCCGTCCGGCGGGACCGTAGTTTTGTCGGCGAGATAGCGGTCGGCTCCCCAGTTGAACGAGGTCAATTCGACTGGGGCACCCGCTGCCTGCATGACGTTTACGGCCTGCGGAATGACTTCTTTTCCGATTCCGTCGCCGGGAATCACGGCAATACGCTTTGTCGCGCTCACGCTGGCAACGTTAGCACAGGCTTGAACCATTCAGAAACCCGTCGCTTCGAGCGGTGGAGCGCCGGGCGTCCCCGCCCGGCAGAACCGGCGAGGCGCCCGTCTCTCCACCGGCTAGTTCCTCACGCGGCACAATCCTGACGCTGCGACGTTTCGCACGCTGGAATCATCTGCTCAATGTGAGAGTTCACAGCGAGGAGGCGTACGCGGTCGAAGTACGCCCGTTCGTTATAATCGAAGATTGAACCTATGAATTCGACGACACTGCCAGGGACGAATCCGAGTGAGCACAGTGGCGTAACCACTGTGCCTGACTTCGGCGATGCTCGCGCCGAGTTCCAAACCTTGTTCTCAGGCTGCGGACTCTATGACCTGAGCTGGCGCGCCAAGATCGCTGTCACCGGCGGCGACCGCGTCCGCTGGATGAACGGTATGGTCTCGAACAACGTTCGCGATCTTGCGCCCGGCCATGGCGTCTACGCCTTCATGCTGAATTCGCAAGGACGCATTCAGGCGGACCTTTACGTCTTTCAGCGTGGCGACTCCTTGCTGGTGGATACGGAACGCGGACAGCGAGAAAAAGTCTTACAGCTGTTCGATCACTACATCATCGCCGACGATGTCGAGATCGCCGACGTCAGTGACAAACTTGCCGCGATCGGCCTGACCGGGCCCGAATCGCGTCATGTTCTCGAACGCGCCGGTATCGCCCTCCCTGACTTGGCACAGCTGCAGTTTGCGGATGTTGCCTGGCAGGAAGCCGGTCTACAAAAGAGCATCACGCTCCTGCGTTCGGGCGAGGAAGCGCGTGAGTCCTGGCAAATTTGGATTGACGCTAAACACAGCGGCGAGCTTTGGGATGGACTGCGGGATGCGCTGGTCAAAGCTGGCGCCCGGCCCACCGGAACGACTGCTTTGAACCTTTTCCGCATCTCGCGTGGCATCCCGCAATTTGGCGTGGACATCCGCGAGCGCGATTTGCCGCAGGAAACCGGGCAGGCACGCGCGTTGAATTTCACTAAAGGGTGCTATCTCGGACAGGAGATCGTGGAGCGCATACGGTCGCGCGGCGCTGTGCACCGGCAGTTCATGTCTTTCGTGATCGAGGGCAGTCTGCCGGAACCGGGTGCGAAGATTCTGACCGAAGAGAAAGAAGTGGGTGAGATCACCAGCAGCGCGATTTTGCCTTTGCCTGGCGGAGATCGCCCGGTCGCGTTGGGTTATCTGCGGCGCGAGGTGGCTGAAAAGGATTTGCGCGCGGGGACGGCGAAGGTGAAGCCGGCATAGCTCCCGATCGCCAGAAAGTTGAGAAGAATTTTTCAGGAAGAGTTTTTCGAAGCGTGTCACGAAACCAGGTAAACCATATGGCTCAAAAAAGAAAAGAAGAAAGCGAATTCAAAGTAAGCGACCGGCGCTTGTTTACTTCCGATGGAGAACTTCGCGATTCCGCGGAAGAGCAGGCGCCACCGCCAGTCGCCGCGACGGCTGCGGCAACGGCAGTCTCGGCGACGGCCGCATCGGCAGCGCCCGTGGCAACGATCCCGCAAGCCGCGCCCCCACCAGCGGCGTCCAAGCACGAATCGGACATACCCGAACCGCCTACCGCCTCCGAGCAGCAGGCGCAGCACGATGCTTACAAGCGGTCATCGCGCGATCTGGATACGCGCGTCGAACTGAGCGGACACTCCGCGAAAGAACTCGAAATGAGTTTTGAACGCTTCATGGCCTCGCTCTACATGACCGCCATGATGCAGCTCGGCCTGATGCACGAACAGGGCGGCCAGCCCGGAGTTGACTTGATCGGCGCCCGGCAGACCATTGACACTCTCGGCATGATGGCCGAAAAAACCAAAGGCAATCTCACGCCGAAAGAGCAGGGATTCCTGCAGAACTGCCTCTATGAACTGCGCATGGCCTACGTGGAAGTAACCAACGCGCTGGCGCATCCGCCGCAGGCTCCCGGCCCAGTTACAGGTACAAACGGTTGATGCATGCGACCCTGACGGTATTGGGCAGCGGCACATCGATGGGCGTACCCACGATCGGCTGTGACTGCTCCGTATGCCGTTCGCCCGACCCGCGTGATCGCCGCACCCGCCCCTCAGTGATGATCAGCTACAACGGGCGGCACGTCCTGATCGACACCACGCCTGACTTCCGGGAGCAGGCGCTGCGCGAAAAGATCACACAGCTTGACGCGGTGCTCTACACTCACACGCACGCCGACCACATCCTCGGAATTGACGACCTGCGCCCCCTGACTTATCGGCACAAGCCGGGCAAGCTGCCTCTTTATGCCACGCCCCGAGCCTGCGAATTCCTGCGCAACATGTTCCGCTATATTTTTGAAGCCGAGTACAAGTTTGGCGGACTGCCGCAAGTCGACCTGCAGTCGATCGAGGGGCCGGTCGAACTGTTCGGCGCGCGCTTCGAGCCTCTGACGGTGATTCACGGCGAGACTCCGATTCTTGGCTTCCGCTTCGGATCGGCCGCCTACCTCACCGATCACAGCGTGGTGCCGCCGGAAACGCGGGAGAAGCTGCGCGATCTCGATATCCTTTTTCTGGACGCGCTGCGTTATACGCCGCATCCCACGCATTCGACGGTCGACCAGTCGTTGAAGATCGTGGAAGAGGTAAGACCGAAGCGCGCGTTCTTCACCCACATCTGCCACGATCTGCCGCACGAGGCCACCAATGCGGGGTTGCCGCCTGGCGTGCGGCTGGCGTTTGACGGAATGAAATTGGAGTTTGAAATTTAGTTCGCCGCCGAGACGCCGAGAGCGCCGAGAAGGTCTTCATTAAGAAAAAACTCGTCGAACTCGGCGTCTCGGCGGTGAAAACGACTTCGGATGCGAACTTTTCACAAACTCGATGATATCCCCCACGACTTTGGACCCTCACTCGTCAGCGTTGGCAACTTCGACGGCGTGCACCGCGCTCACCGCTCGGTCCTCGACGAAATCGTACGGCGAGCGAAAGCTGGAAAGACGCAGTCGGTGGTAGTTACGTTCGAGCCTCATCCTGCCCGTATCCTGCGTCCCGACCACAACCTGAAACTTCTGACTCCGCTTCCGGAAAAACTGCGGCTGCTGGAAGCGACCGGTGTCGACGCGGTTCTGCTGCTCCCCTTCTCGCGCGATCTTTCGCTGATGACGCCGCACCAGTTTGCTCATGAAATTCTGAAGAAGCGCCTGCATGCCCGCGAAGTTCACGAAGGCTACAACTTTCATTTCGGGCACAAGGCGGCGGGAAATATCGATATGCTGCGCGAGTTGGGGAGGGAAATGGAATTTGAGGTGCACGATTATGCCGAGATGCGCCTGCGCGGGGAGCGGGTTTCGAGCAGCCACATCCGTAAGTTGCTTTCGGAAGGCCGAGTCAGCCGGGCGCGGCACTTGCTGGGGCGTCCGTTCAGCATTCTCTCTACAGCCGGCCGTGGACGCGGATATGGGGCGAAATATACCGTCCCGACGATCAATCTGGCGCACTATGAAGAACTCGTGCCTAAGGATGGCGTTTACATCACCCGTACGCGAATCGGCGGTGCTAATAACAGCGAGTGTTTCGATTCGGTCACTAACGTTGGAAATCGGCCCACGTTTGGCGCGGATTCTTTTGCCATTGAAACTCACCTGCTGAATTTTCATCCGATCGAGCTTTCAGCGGAGACAGAAGTCGAAATTCACTTCTTGGATCGGCTGCGTGATGAGATCAAGTTCCCTTCGGTCGAGGCTCTGAAAGAGCAGATCGGGCGGGATGTGCTGAAGGCGCAGAAGTATTTGCGGCGGCTGGGGCGGGCATCAGAGACTAGAGTGCGTTCCGAACAGATGGGAGTAAGTAGAAAGTAACCGCTTTAGGGCCCCTGGATCACAGTTTATGTTGTTTCGGCTGCTGCTGCCGCAAATGGCGATTCCGCGAACCTGGGTGCCAGCGGCATATCGTCCGACTTCTCGGATGATTTCGCTTTTCGCCTCGCTAGAGTCTCACGGTACTCTCGCGCTTCGGGCTGCTCGACGAATTGGGCGCTCAAGCCCCGAGCTTCAACGAATCCCCTAATCTCAGAGAGTTTGACACTGTGAAAAAACTCTTTCCGAGTGTTTACCAAGTTCAGACGGCGTCCCTCGAGAAAGTTGTGGAGCGCATACTCGAGGGCCGGAGCATCGTCGGAAAACATCATGGCATGCAAATCGAACGGAAACGGGACTGCGGCCCCACTAAGTTCCATGATTCGATCCATCGGCTCCATTCGTCGAGTCATGCCAACTTTGAACACACCTTCGCCAAAAGCACCCTGATTGGAAATTACGTACACGAAACCAGATTTCGTAAGCTGCGCCCGAGCAATTGCCTTTTCTTTCTTTTGGCGGGCTTCGTCGAGTTTGGCCGAGAATTCAGAAACCTTTTTTGTAAGTTCTTCCAGTTTAGACCCCGTGGCGGCAGCCGCTTCTTGGCGGGCTTTTTCTAGCAGTTTCTGATAAGTGGCTTCCTGTGCCTCCGCTTCCTCTTGTGCTTGCTCAATCTCTCGTTGCGCCTTCTCGCTATCCCTCATTTTCTCGCGACGGTCGCGCTCCTCCTCCTTTTCCTGATACTTCTTGGTCTCGTACTCATTGATAAGGCGGAGTTCATCTAGCCGAAGCCGGAGATACACTTGGGTAATCGAGAGCTGCATCGTTTCGCCTCGCCTGTTGATCGCGTCAAATGCCTTGGTGACTCGCTCCTCCACCTTAAGGATGTTGTTGTATGACACGTGGGCGCCGGCTGCATCACACTCTCCATTGAAGGCACGCAACATGACTTTAGTAGTCTGGCGAATCATCTTGGCGCCTTCCCGCTCACTGTTATTTACGGTCCACCCGGTTGGGCAAGTCGCGGAGCCACCACTCTTAATTAGATCTTTCATCTTGTCACGAAGGGCTATAAGCGCGTCTTTGTATTCTTCGGAGGTCTGGAACGTAAAGTGCGGTTTGTATAGCCCAAAAGACATGACGTCAATATTTTCCTCGAGTAGGGACACCTCGCGTCGCAGCTCTTCATATCTGCTCAATGCCAGTTTGTAATCGCCCTCGAGTTGCTCGCGCCTATGTTTATCGTTGTCCGCCGTCTCCTGCACCCGCTGCTTGGCTTCTTCCAGCTGACTCTTGGCAGCGTCAATGGCAGCATCTAGATCAACGATGCCACCGTATCGTTGAAGTTGGCTGCGGTAAGTTTTTTCCCTATCCCAGAATCTAATGAGTAGGATAACTAAGACGGTGACCACTGTGAGGAGAAATATGCAAGCGAATAGCATTCCACCACCCTCCTTCTTGTATGCGAGCAATTTTTGCTGGTCGCAAGCGGGGGAAACTGATGTTGTGCTCAGTGCTCACGACAAATCAGTGACGGAAATCACAGGCTACCGTTCGCTTTATCGCTCGTAGTTTAGCAGAGAAAAGGCCGTCCTGAATACCAGCGGTTGCCATTCTGCTCTCTCATCCCTTCCCGGCTGATACAATCTCTCCCCGCATGGCCATCGGCCCCATCCAACTCCTGAAGCAAGCGAGTCCCGATCAGCGCCGCACTCTACTAGCGGCTGCTCTTGGCTGGATGCTTGACGCTTTTGACGCCATGCTTTACGCGCTGGTCCTCACTTACGTGATGCGCGATCTTGGTATGTCGAAGGCAACATCCGGCTTTCTGCAGACACTTACTCTGCTGGCTTCCGGGATTGGCGGCTTGTTTTTCGGCTTCCTTGCCGACCGCATTGGACGCAAGCGGGCGCTGATGTTTAGCATCCTGACTTACTCGATCTGTTCGTTTGCTTCCGGGCTCTCGACCACCGTGCTTATGCTGGCGGTGTTTCGTTTCATCCTCGGACTCGGCATGGGAGGCGAGTGGAATACCGGGGCTACTTTGGTCGCTGAAACCTGGCCTGATGAATTGCGCGCCAAGGCGATTGCGTTGGTGCAGAGCTCCTGGGCGATCGGCTATGCGCTGGCCGCGCTGGCCGCGGGGATTGTTCTCCGTTATGCCAACTGGCGGATGGTGTTCTTTGTTGGAATTCTGCCTGCATTGGTTACGCTTTGGATACGGAACCGCGTGCCGGAATCTCAGATGTGGCTGGATCAGCATGAGGCAACTAAACCAGATGTTCCCAGCGTCGCAGCCCAGCAGCGTGATGGTGCCGGCGGTTCGCGGACAGGAGTGTCCGCGCTACACGATCAGGCCGCCTTCGATCCCCCGGCAGGTGATTCCTTCTTCCTAATTTTTCGCGCGCCCTATGGCAAGAGCACGATCGTCCTTCTTCTGCTCAACTTCTTTGGCCTATTTGCCTGGTGGGGACTGTTTGTCTGGATTCCTCCTTATCTTTCGCTTTCGATCGCACAAGGCGGACGCGGGTTCAGCGTCATGCGCACCGCGACCCTGCTTATCGTGCTTAACCTGTTTGGCATGTTTCCCGGATACATCAGCTTCGGATGGGTTGCCGACCATCTGGGGCGCCGCAAGTCTTTCGCGCTTTATCTTTTTGCCGCGGCTGTTCTCGTGCCTTTTTACGCGATGGCGCGTTCGCCGGTGGCGTTGCTTGTGCTGGGGACGATTGTCGCCTTCTTTGGGACGGGATTCTTCTCCGGCTCGGGGCTCATTGGCAGCGAAATCTTTCCTACTCGTCTGCGGGCTCGTGCCTTGGGTTTTACCTACAACGGAGCGCGCGCTATGAGTTGCGTCTCGCCCTGGATCATTGGATGGGTCGGGCAGACTCAGGGACTAGGCTCTGCTTTCTATCTCTGCGGGGCGGCCTTTTTTCTGGCGAGTGTTATGGCTACGCAGTTGCCGGAGACGAAGGGGAAGAAGCTGGAGTAGCAATGCGATACTACTTAATTTGTCATCCCGAGCGCAGCGAGGGACCCCTACTCCCGGCACACATTTTTGAAGAGGTAGGGGTCCCTCGCTGCGCTCGGGATGACAAGTTTGGAGGATTCACTCGATCGGCTCGACCACTAGCTCCTCGCCCCGCGCTGCACGTTCCGGCCACTGAATTAGCACTATCGCTACCAGCACCAGAATAATTCCTGCCGTCTGCATTGGACGCACTAACTCCCCCAGCACTAGCGCCGCGAGCACGATGCTGAACACTGGTTCCAGGCAACTGGCTACGATGGCGCGCGTCGGTTCCAGATTTTGCAGCCCCGCGAAGTAGCAGGAAAACGGCCCGAGTACGGATACCAGCGAGAACACCAGCATGAATTCCCACTGCTGCCGGCCATAGTGAGCGGCAATAATTTTCCACGGAGGATTGACGACAATCCAGAATGTTGAAGTCGCCACCAGCACCCACAGCAGTACTTTCCAGCGGTCATAGCGCGCCAGCACTTTGTGCCCGCCGACGTTATAAAACGCGAAAGAAAATGCCGCCAGCAATGCGGCCGTGACTCCGATTACATCCATGCGGAAACCGCCCGAGCCAACAAAGCCGACCGCCAACGCGCAGCCCATCACCGCTAATCCCACGGCCGCGATTCTCCGCCACGATGGCCGTTGCGCTCCGCGTGCTGCCGTATAAAGCAGCACCCAGACCGGGGCTGTGTATTGCAGAATGATGGCCGTCGCTACGTTCGTTCGTTGGATGGCGAGGTAATAGAAATAATTCGAGACCGCAACCCCGAGAATTCCAAGCAGAAAGAACTGCACCAGATCGCGCCCGGGAACGTGCAGCGCGGACGCTCCTCTCCGCACCAGCAGCACCGGCAACAGCACAGCCAGCGACAAAGTTGCACGGCTTTGCGACAGGATCAGCGGATCGATCTTTGCGAGTGAAGTCGCGAGTGACGCCCCGAGCGACGCCCCTCCTGGCAGCAGATGCCCGGTGAACGCCGCGCGACCGAGCGTCGCCGAGACTCCCCACAGAAAGGCCGCACTCCCGATGTAGAAGTAACCCCGGAGCGGATGAGGGCCAGCTTTCACGACACGTGCTCAATGGTGTAAGTGATCTTCGCTGTCTTCTCCAGCATGGCGGAGACCGAGCAGTATTTTTCTTTCGAAAGCCGCACGGCATCTTCCATGGCTTTCTGCGAGACCTGCCCGCGGACTACGTAGGTCAAATGAATCGAGGTATAGACCGCTGGGTAACCGTCCGCTCTTTCGCCCTTTGCCGTGACTTCGAGGCCGGTGAACTTCTCGCGCTTCTTGCGGAGAATTCCCACGACGTCCGACGCCGTGCAGCCGCATAGGCTGAGTAACACTAACTCCATCGGGCTGTTGGCGGTCTTCTCGGCTGCGGCATCCATCACGATTGAGTGCCGTGAAGTTGCTGCTCCGACAAATCGGTCATTGTCCGTCCAGTTGACTGAAGCTTCAATCATGGTGCCTCTCGTTGTCTGACAGTTTGTCTGACAGTTGTCTAGCACGCTGTGGAGCGACGGGCCTCTCGCCCGTCCAACTGTCGGGTCGCCGGGCGGGAATGCCCGGCGCTCCACCATCTTCGCTAGCGCCGGTTATCGGTCATTGGCTCGGGATGAATCAGCACCCGAAACAGTTCTGGCGCGTCGTGTTTAAAGCGGATCTCGAGCGATGTTTGCACGTCGTGCACACGCGAAAGCGGCATATCGTCAGGCAGCGTGCAATGGCAGGAAACATAAAGCCGTGCGCGTATCTTCTTGAACTGGAATTCGTGCACGTCCATCACCTCGGGAAATTCCTCCACTATATTTTTGAGCCGTTGCTCCAATTCCGCCTCGCGAACAATCTCCTCGCCCGTTTCAATCGTCGCCGGTTCGCTTTCGATATGCGTGAGGATGGTCGCAATCTCCGGAATTTCGCCACGCATCTCGGTTTCCAGGCGGGTAACTTCATCGTGCGCCTGCTTCATGCTAAGTTGTTCGTCGAGTTCCAGATGCTGTTCCACATGTAACTGCCCATTCAGATCCTGCACGCTAATGTCGTGCACATTGAAGTTGTGGCGCGTCGCCACGGCACGAATGCGATCAAAAATATTTTCCGTCCGCCGGGCCCGCGGAACCGTGTGCACCATCACGTCAGCGTCGGGCAGAACCTCACGTACCCGCGACGTCACCGCATCGGACACCTGCTCGGAACGCTGGAAGGTAAAATTGCGTTCCAGGCCCACGGAAACGTCCGCGAAAAAGCGGTTCCCGGCTTTCCGGAACCGGACCCGCTCGACCTCCAGCACGCCATCGACGGTCCTGATCCGGTCGAGGATCTGGCTGCGCACGCCAGCCGGCGCCGCGTCGAGCAGCGCGTCTACCGTTCTCCGCGCCAACCGCCAACTCACGTAAACCACCACCCCCGCCACGAAAAGCGCGGCAATGGGATCGGCCTGGCGCAGCCATCCGACCCGATGAGCGCGCCCTAGCCAAACCAGCGTGAGGCCGACGATTACTACCCCGCTCGACCAGATGTCGGTGGAAAAATGCAGCGCGTCGGCTTCCAGCGCCTGACTGTCGTACTTCTTAGCGATGCGTCCGAGTGCCCGGGAGCGCCAGCCATCGACTGCGATCGACAAGAACATGACCAGGAACGCTGCTGTGCTCGGTTCGATCTCCACGCTGTGAAAGAACAGCCGCCTGATCGCTTCATACACGATCCAGGCGCAGGTCAGCAGCAGCAGACCGGTTTCGATGAAGGCGGAAAAATTCTCGAACTTACCATGTCCATACTGGTGATCGGCATCCGCCGGCTTGTCGGAGACCCGCACCGAAAGCAACGTCACCAGCGCCGCGATCAGATCCAATCCGGAGTGTGCCGCCTCCGACAAGATTCCCAGCGAGCCGGTCGCGATCCCCACAACAATTTTCAGGCTGGTGATCACCAAAGCCGCCAGCACTGAGTTCCCGGCAACCGCTCGTTTTTCCCGGCGCATCGACCTGGAACTGAAGGTGGCCCGCATTTCTGGCATAAACGCCATTATCGCTTCGGATTCGCCCGCCGCCAACCCCTTGGCCTACTTGCCCGGTCTGCGGCGAGACATGCTACGATGAAATTCGCCGCAATTTCTCCCTTGGAGGATATTGATTCATGCGTTCCCAGTACCTCGTGTGTCTCCTGCTCGCCGGCTTGGCCTACGGACAAACGGCGCAACCGGCTGCACCTCCCGCCGCCGGGGTCAAGGCGGAACAGAGCGCTTCCGCCGCGCCCGATAAGGCCCCTGAAGTAAAGATTGGCCCCGAGGATACGGTGATCACGATCAAGAATTTCTGCGCCGATGCCACTCAGCAGGGCGACGCTTGCAAAACCACGATCACCCGCGCCCAATTTGAGAAGGTCGCTGAAGCGGTGCAGCCGGGAATGTCGCCGGCGATCCGCCGCCAAATTGCGACCCAGTATTCGCGCATGCTGAAGATGTCGACGGTGGCGGAAAAACGCGGCCTCGACAAAGGGCCCGCGTTCGACGAAAAGATGGCCCTGGCGCGCATGCAAATTCTCTCCCGGGCATTGAGTGACGCGCTGCAGGAAGATGCCGGAAAGGTTACCGACGGCGATATCGAGGACTATTACAAGAAGAACGAAGCTTCCTACGAGCAAGCCACCTTCGCACGGATTTTTGTGCCTCGGTCAAAGCAGATCGTAAATCCAGCCGCGACCGCCGAAGCCGGTGAGAAGCCCGGGGTGAAGGCCGACACGAAAACTGCTCCGCCGGCACCGCCAACCGAGGCACAAAAAAAAGCTGCCGAAGAGGCGATGAAGCAAGTCGCCGCCGACGTTCACGCCCGCGTCGTGAAGGGTGAAGACCCCGACAAACTGCAAAAAGAGGTTTTTGTCGCCGCGGGACTCCCCAATAATGCCACGACCACAAAGATGGAGAAGGTGCGCCGCACCACTTTGCCTGCCGGTCATCAGGCAATCATGGAATTGAAGCCCGGCGAAGTATCCGAAGTGATCTCCGACTCCAACAGCGCGTACTACATCTACAAGATGGTCAGCAAGGAGACCTTGACTCTGGAGACGGTAAAACCGGAGATCCGCAACCTGATTTCCAGCCAGCGCTATCGCGATAGCATGCAGGGTTTTCAAGGTGGCTTTGACCTGAACGATGCCTACTTTGGCCCCACTCGCAGTCCTGCGATGCCACCGCTTCCGCGGGGAGCCAAGCCGCCTGCCCAGCAGGCCGAAGATCCAGACAAAGACTAAGAAGATCCGGACTAAATGGATACGGCAAAACCAACCATCCTGGTGACCGGCGTGTCGGGCAATCTTGGTCAGCGGCTTCTGCCGCAGCTCGCGGATTACAAAGTGGTGGGCATCGACGTCACGCCTCCAACTCAAGCCCCGGTTGAGCGCTTCGTGCGGCTCGACCTGGGGGCGGAGGCGTCCACCCGCGAGTTGCTCCTGCTGCTGCGCGAGTTGCAGCCGGCGTCGGTTGTGCACCTGGCGTTTGTCATCGATCCCCAGCGTTCCGGCGTTCTGGACGTCGACCGGATGTGGCGGATCAACGTGGCCGGCACCGCCCGGGTGATGGAAGCAATTACCGAAGCCAACCGGAATGCTGGAACCACCATCCGGCAGTTCATTTTTCCCAGCAGCGTGTCTGCGTACGGCTCCGATCTGCCCGCGCCGGTCGCGGAAGACGCACCACTCGCGGCTCACACGTTGCCCTACGCGATCCACAAAAAAGAAAGCGATCTTGTGGTACAGCAACGCGCGCCTGCCCTGCGCGGGTGCGGAGTCTTCATTCTACGTCCCCACATTTTTGCCGGAGCCACGGTTGAAAACTACCTGATGGGATCCTTCCGCGGAACGCCAAATGGCAAAGGGCGGCGGGCCGCCCGTATGCGCCAGTCGGCAAAACGTCTGCCCTGCATGCTGCCCTTTGGCCAGAAGTATCTGGACAACAAAATCCAGTTCGTCCACGTCGATGACATGGCGCGGCTGATCGCGTGGATACTCCGGCGGGAACCGGAGGCGCAGCGTCTGACGATCTTGAATGTGGCCGGACGCGGCGATCCTTTGACTTTCGCGCAGTGTATCGAGATGGCGCACGCCAAGTTGCTGCGGGTTCCCGGACAATGGACCATGCGTCAAGTTCTGCAGCTCTTGTGGAACTGGAATATCTCGGCGATTCCGCCGGACGCCGTCCCTTACATGACCGGCCAGTACATCATGAACACGGATCGCCTGAAGAAATTCCTTGGCAGCGACTACGAGCGTGTGATTGAGAAAACGAATCATGAGGCGTTCGCGGATTCGTTCCAGAGAAACTGAATAACAATTTAACCGACGGGAGGCCCATCCTTGTCGCGCTTTTTGCGAAAGAGTGGGATTCCCGATTGCCTCGCGCTTGGAATTGTGACTTGGATTTTGCTTCCGTGGCCAGACTCCGGGCAGGGGTTTCCTCCGATTCGGCACCCAGCACACTACTTGTTGGCGGGTGGCCCTTCGTTCTTTGAAGGGTGGATTCCACGGACGCCTCTATCATGGGACTCCGAGTCCCGCCGCAGCACGCGGATCGAGCCGGAATCTCTCCCTCGGGCAAGCCTATCCCTACCTCCGTTACAGGCACAACGCGCATAATATGTACTTGACAACATATGTCTTTCGATACATACTATTTCTGTGTCGTGGCAAGTATTTTTCCACGCCGAATTCGAGCCCGAATTTGATGCGCTTGACCAGGAGGTTCAAGACGAGTTGCTGGCGCACGCAAATTTGTTGAAAGAATTTGGGCCACTGCTCAAGCGCCCGACTGCCGATACCCTTCATGGATCAAAGCACGACAACATGAAGGAGCTGAGGTTTAAAGCGGCACACGGCGTTTGGCGAATAGCTTTTGCCTTCGATCCTGAGCAGAAAGCGATATTGCTCGTTCGAGGAGACAAATCAGGCGGCAGTGAGAAACGTTTTTATCGCCAACTTATTAAACGGGCGGACGCGAGGTTCGACAGGCACCTTGCTTTTCTGAAGGCGCAAACATCCAGGCAGAAGGGGGCCAAGCAGCAATGAAGACTTTGGAGCAGAAATTTAACGAGATCAGTCCAGAGAGGCGGAAAAAGATTAGAGCTCGGACCCGCGAACTGGTTGCACGCGAAATGTCTCTGCAAGAACTCAGGCATGCGGTCAATAAAACTCAAAAGACCGTGGCCCGCACGCTCAATATGGGCCAGGATGGAATCTCTCGTCTGGAGAAGCGAAGTGACTTGTTGCTTTCCACTCTGCGGAACTATGTAGAGGCGGTTGGAGGAAGCCTAACTCTGGTTGCTCAATTTCCAGACAAGGATCCGATTGCGATAGGCGGATTTGGTGAAATCGTTGCGGCTCAAGAAAAAGCTAAACGCCGCGCCGCTTACGCGAGATAAGAGATTTCGCTAACCACAATCGAAGAGAGGGGGTAGGGTACCTCCTGGGCATCAGGCACACTATTTGTTGGCATACTGGTCAGCCCCAAGAAAATGGAGCGAGACATAGGGCTCATCACCCACCACCCAACTATCGTGACCGGGAGGTCCGGGTGGAATGTAGAAGAGCATGCCGGTGCGGAGTTCGTGGATCGTGCCGTCTTCCATCGCAGCCGTGGCACAACCGGAGAGTACCAATCCAACATGCTCTACGTTGCAGCGCGACGCGCCGACGGTGGGGCCGACGTGAACGGACCACTTCCATCCGGGTTGGTAGGTGGCGCGGCCGATGGTCATGCCTCCGATGCGGACGAGTTCGAATCTTCCTTTTTCGAACACTCGTATTTCGTCGGGTTCTTCAAAACGCTTCAGAACTGTGTCAAGCATCGCTTTAACCCCATCTCGTGAAATGGGAACTTCGCGCAGGCTGTCCGGCCCTCAGGGGCTAAAGCCCGCTTTTTTAATAAGAGCTGAGCGGCACGGCTGAAGCCGTGCCCTTCCCAGAACCTGCCAGAACCAGAGTCCTCCGGTGATCCCAGACGGGGCAAGCCCCGTCTCTACACGGGTTTTTCCGCAGCCCGTGAAGCCGTGCCCTACCCGAAGGCAGGCGTTCTCAAACTTTCCCGCGTGCTGGACGGGGCGCAGCCCCGTCACCACACGAGCGGTTTTTCCGCAAGCTGTGAAGCCGTGCCGTACCCAAAACCATTTCCTTTGCGCCTCGGCGATTACGCGTGCTTCACTCCCCGGTACAGGCCCGCAATTCCAAACGTGTACGGAGTCCACGAAACCTCGCGAAAGCCTGACTGATGCATGCGGCCGAGCATTTCATCGGGCGACGGAAAGCGTTCGACCGACGCGGGCAAATACGCGTACGGACCTCGCACTCCCGAGATCACCGTGCCGACCGCGGGAAGAACTTTCTTGAAGTAGACACGGTAGCATTGGCCGAGCAAGCCGCCCGGCTCTCCGAAATCGAGAATGCCGCATTCTCCGCCGGGGGCGAGGACTCGCGCAATTTCACGCAAGCCCGCGTCGTAGTCGGCCAGGTTTCGAAATCCGAAGGCCGATGTCACCAGATTGAAATGGCCATCGGGAAACGGCAGCCGGAGGGCGTCCGCTTCGATCCAAGAAAGTGTCGGGCCACTTCCCTTCTCCGCCTTCGCCGATGCGCGCTGCAGCATGGCGTGGGAAAAATCCGCTCCCAGAATCTGCGGAGCTCCCGAGCCCGCGCGCCGTCGTAAGGCGAAAGCCATGTCTCCGGTGCCGCAACAAAGATCCAGCACGCGAGCCTCGGGACGCTTCAGAATGGCCTCGAACCTGCGCGCCGCGCGCCACCACCACAAGCGGTCAATGTTGAACGAAAGAACGTGATTCAGCAGGTCGTAGCGCGGCGCGATCGAGGTAAACATCTCCCGGACGGCCGCCGCCGCCGACTCGGGGTCCCGCGCACCGGCGGGCGCCGCGCCCATGATTCGCTCATTTGTTTCTTGAGTCATGGCTAATTTCGTGCCAGTTTTCGAATCTCGTCGACCGCCGAGCGGACGATTGCTTCCGGTACGTCGCTAGTGATTTCAACCTTGCCGATCTCCCGCGGCAGAATAAAATGCACCACTCCCCGCCGCGTCTTCTTGTCGGAACGCAAACGCTTCAGGATGTTTGTGGTCTTCAACTCCATGCGCGGCAGCCGGCCAAAGCCCAGAACAGAGTTCGAAATGCGTCCCGCCGTCACACTATCGAGTTTGCCGGTGGAGAGCGCGATGTGGGTCGCCGCGATCATGCCCCAGGCCACCGCTTCTCCGTGGAGCAGCTGCGTATAGCCGGTCTCGGCCTCGAGGGCGTGTCCGATTGTATGACCGAGGTTGAGCACTTGCCGTAAACCACCTTCGCGTTCGTCGGCGCTCACCACCGCTGCCTTCAATCGCACCGAGTCGGCAATCACTTTCTCAATCACGACCGGGTCGCGATCCAGAATTTCGCGGCGTCGCTCTTCAAACAGCCGGAACAGTCCTGGATCTCCGATGATGCCGCACTTCAGCGACTCGTACAGGCCGGCGTGATATTCGCGCGAAGGCAGCGTCTCCAGAACGGTGGGATCGACCAGCACCGCGCGCGGCTGGTGGAAAGTGCCGAGCAGATTCTTGCCCGACACTTTTCCCGATACTAAGTTGACGCCGGTTTTGCCACCGATCGCCGCATCCACCTGCGCCAGCACAGTCGTTGGCACCTGGAGGACATCCACTCCGCGCATATAGATCGAGGCCAGGAACCCGGTCACGTCGCCGACCACGCCGCCACCTAGCGCGATCAGCGTCGCCCCGCGATCCGCGCCCTGCTTTACAAGCTTCTCAGCTAACTTCTCCAGTGTCGCGAGACGCTTCGAGCGCTCGCCATCTGGCATTTCGAGGAGAGCTGTTTCGATTCCCGAGGCTGCCAGCGATTTCAGCAGGACCTTTGCCCAGTGCCGCCGCACGGGAGGCACGGTGACAACAAACGCACGGCGATTTTCAAGAAATTTGCCGAGGCATTCTCCGGCACGCGCAAGCAGGCCGCTTCCGATGAGCACTTCATAGGAGCGCGACGGCGTGGCGACTGGAACGCTGATCATGAACATTCATCATAGCGTATGGAATAGTGCGTTCCCGTGGCTTAGCTCAACAATGGTTTTAGTCAGGGCAGGCACGCAGCCGTAACGCTCGGAGGTTGAGTGCGGCTGTCCTTCCGCCGCTTCTTGGCGTAGCCGCGATTTTGCGACAACTGTTCGTCAAACACAATTCCACAAGTAGATGCTCCGCCCGGTCTCCGACGCATTCTTGGCCAAGCGCACCAGCCCTTCAATGATTGGCTGAACATCAGACGGTTCACAAGCAAGCTCGTCTGTCGTTGCCCACTTGGTCGCTGCTACTGAAACCTGCTCAGGAGTTAAAACTGTTAGTTCGGCAGTCATCGCAGCAGGTACACGGTGGATGGTTCGTGCGCCGCCGTCCGCAAGAAGAACACTCGGACGGAACCCATCCAATAAGCTCACATCCCAATCGATGCCTCGCATTTTTGCCCACAAGGTAGATAGTTCAAGCTCTGTAAAGCTAGTGTATCGCTCGAGGTCGCTAAACGCATCTGGGTCACTATCGTACTTGACGGCCTCTTGGTCGTCCCGAGAAAGATAAAGTATCGCTAGAAGGCTCATGTTGTCCTCAAATGACCTGTGCTGGCGTCGACCATCTTAGCTGATATTATCCGGGCGATAACACTAGCTACTCTCTCCCTCCAAATTTAATCCACCCTGAGGCCGATATTCCCGGGTTACTCGGCCGATGGCTTCTGCGGATTCAGCAGCGAGGCGAGAATGGAGACTCCCAAAACAACAAGCACAATCGTCAGTGCCCATTCAGTGCGAATGGTCACGTAATGCGACCCCAGCATTTTGAGCCCCACAAAAATCAGCACCACCGAGAGTCCGTAATGAAGGTAGTGGAACAGGTCCATCATTCCCTTCAGCGCAAAGTACATCGAGCGCAGGCCGAGAATGGCGAACACATTCGACGTATAGACAATAAACGCGTTCAGCGTGATGGCGAGCACTGCTGGAATCGAATCCACGGCAAGGAGAATGTCGCTGGTCTCGACCACCAGCAGCGCCACCAGCAGCGGAGTCGCGTATAGTCCCTCCCGACGCGTAAAGAACTGCGCACCCACATATTCTTTCGTCACCGGGAAGGCTTGGCGAAAGAATCGCAGAACAAAGTTCTTCTCGGGATGGATTTCCGCTTCGCCCTGCCGTAGCAGCTTAAGTCCCGAATAAACCAGGAACGCGCCGAATGCGTATGTGATCCAACTGAAGCGGGATATCAGGCCCACGCCAGCCAGGATGAAGACACCACGCATGACGAGCGCCCCGAGAATTCCCCAGACCAGCACTTTGTGCTGGTACTCGTCGGGCACTTTGAAATAGCGGAAGATAACCAGAAATACGAACAGGTTGTCGACACTGAGAGACAGTTCGATCACGTAGCCGGTCACGAACTGTAGCGCCTGAGCCCGCCCATGCCAGAACAACTCCAGCACCGCGAACCCGGCCGCCAGCGCGATCCAGACTCCCGACCAGGCAAGCGCCTGGCGAAAGCTGACGGGCCGGGACGCGCGATTCAGCACGCCCAGATCGAGCGCCAGCACCGCCACCACGAACAGGTTGAAGAGAATCCAGAAGACGAGCACAGGGCATCTTACGAGAATCAGGTGACAGGTGTCAGGTTTCAGGCGTCAGGAAAACCTCAAGCGTCGGCGGGAGCACTCAGAGCCTAGAGAAGTATGGTTTCGTGAGACCTAAGACCTGCCGCCTGAGACCTGCTCTACTGCGTTCTCCCGCATCGCTGAGGCGATGCCCTGATGCAAATCTCCTACGCCGGCGCGAGCCCATATTTCTCTTGCAGACGCCGCTCCATGGTGCGGAAGATCAGGCCGTCCACCAGGTAGCCGAGGATGACGATCAAAATCATCACTGCCATCACTTGGCTCATATCGCTCAGATCGCGGCCCATCATCAGCAACTGTCCCAGACCGAGACTGAGAAAGATCATTTCGGCTTGAATCAGCGAGCGCCATGCGAAGGCCCACCCTTGCTTCATTCCGTTCACGATGAACGGCAAGCTCGCCGGCAATAGCACCGACCAGAAAAGGCGGAAACCGCTTGCTCCCAGGTTGCGCCCGGCCATGCCGTAGATCTTTGGCATCTGCTTGCGGCCGTCCTCCATCGCAATGGTTACCGAGAGCAGCGAGCCCATCAACACGACGAACAGAATGGCTTTTTCCGTCAGTCCGAACCAGAGAACGGCCAGCGGAATCCAGCAGATGCTCGGCAGAGATTGCAAACTCACCAGCAAACCACCTAGAGTCTCTTCCAGGAATTTGTTGCTCGACACGGCTAAGCCCAGGATCATCCCGAGCACGACCGACAAGCTGTAGCCGATGAGCATGCGCTTCATGGTAACGGCGATGCCAATCCAGAGGCTGTGGTCGGCAAAGCCGTCCCACAACGCGTGTCCAACTCCCCACGGTGGAGGAAAGAGATACGGCGGCCAGATACGCAATTTCGCTAAAAGGGCCCAGACGCCAAGAAGCGCAGAATAGAAAATCACCTGCTTAGCGAACTTTTTCATCGGCGTACTCCTCTTCCAGGGACTTGTTAATTTCGTCACGCAGGCAATCCAGAATGTCCCGCGCCGTGCGCGCGACATCGGGTTGTTCCATGTGACGAGGCCGCGGCAGGTTGACCGAAAATTCCTGCTTCACCCGCCCGGGACGAAACGTTAGCAATACAACTCGATCACCCAGTCTTGCCGCTTCGCGCACGTTGTGGGTTACGAAAATGATGGTGCGTCCGGTTTCGGCCCAGATGCGTTCCAACTCGTCGTGCAGCAGGTCGCGAGTCTGGGCGTCCAGCGCGGCGAACGGCTCGTCCATCAGCAGGACGTCGGGCTCGGTGGCCAGCGCTCGCGCCAAGGCTACTCGCTGACGCATGCCGCCCGAGAGTTGGTGGATGTAGCTGTCCTTGAACTTGGAAAGGTGGACGAGACGCAAATAGTAGTGCACCTTTTCCTCGCGCTCGGCCTTGCTGATGTTCTTCATCTTCATGCCGAACTCGACGTTGCCGCCCACCGTCAGCCAGGGAAACAGTCCGAGTTCCTGAAAGATCAGGATGCGATCGGTCCCCGGCCCGTTTACCGGGGTGCCATCCACCACAACCTTCCCTGAGGTCTGCGGCTGCAGCCCTGCAATCAGGTGCAACAGCGTGGACTTGCCACACCCCGAGGGACCGACGATGCAAAGGAACTCTCCCGGCTTCACCTCAAGGCTGATATTGTCGAGCGCCAGCAAACGCTCGCCCGAAGTCGTCTTGTAGCTGAGCGAGATTGCTTCCAGCGCAACTTTCGGAACCACCACCTCGGCGATCGGGCGCAGCGGAAGCGTGGTTACCGAGGAGGCCGGTTTGCCGTGAAACACATTCGCGCGCACTCCGGCACGAGGGCCAACTGGGAACGCCGCGGGACACACATTTTGATGACTCGTCTTCATCGGATGGCCTTCTTCCCTTTTTCTGCTAAGACCTGGTTCAAGAGTGAAAGATCGTACAGACTCGACAGATCCGGCATTTGACGCCCAAGAAATCCCGCGTCAAATGCGGACTTGGCGGCATTCATCAGCGAGCCGCGCAGCGGGTCGTAAGTCGCCGTCATGCGCCCGAAGGCCTCATCCAGCACGGCCTCAGGCAGCGCTTTCCCCGTCTCTTTTGCGATCTGCTGGTTGAGAAGTTTCTTTGCCTCGGGCAAGTGCCCGTTGATCCAGTCCGTCAATTCCACGTGCGCGCGGATCCAGTTCTTCACCAGACCGGGATGTTCATTCAGAAATTGCGTGCGCACGATGAGATGGGCGGAAATAAACTGACCATTCGGCCAGAGCGTCCGCTCGTCCAGGAACAAGCGCCCATTCCCTTCCTTGATCAAACGAGTCGCCCAGGGCTCGGGCGCCCACGCGCCGTCCAACTCTTTCTTTAGGAACAGCGTGAGCTGGTCGGGATTGGCCAGCGGAATCACCTGCACGTCCCCGCCCTTGTCGGTGGACTTCATGCCGTGCGCTTTCAACCAAGCGCGAAGCGCGACATCCTGCGTGTTGCCCATTTGCGGCGATGCGACCTTCTTGCCGTGAAAATCTTCCGGCTTCTGGATGCCGGAGTCGTTGCGCACGACCAGCGCCGCCCCGCCACTGGTCGCACCCGCCACAATTCGCAGTGCCTCTCCATTCGAGCGAACATAGCCGGAGATGGCCGGGTTTGGGCCGATATACGTCATGTCAATCGCCCCGGCAAATAGGGCTTCAATTGCGGAAGGCCCGGCGTTGAAGCTCTTCCACTCAATCTTGACTTGCGGTCCCATCGCCTTTTCGAACCACCCGTTGCTCTTGCCCACCATGGCCTGCGGGTGCGTGATGTTGGGAAATGCGCCGACCCGAATAGTGTTCTGCGCCCCAGCCAGTGCGCCCAGCAAAATAAATAACCACGCCGAAGCGAAGAAACTTCGCCTAGTCATGGCCCTCGCCCCCCGCCGATATCGACAACGCATTGGGCTCTGGCTTCTTCTTCCTGCTGATTTTCCTGTTGATGGCGCTGGGACTGGAACGGGCCGGCTCACGGCTGATCAGGTCGGCAAGCGTCGTATTTTCGAGAATCTTCGCAGCCGCATCCCGTACTTCAAGGAACACTTTGTAGAGCGCGCTATGGTCCGCATCGCGATCGATGAGAGCTCGCAACTGTTCGGCATCGCCAAACGGCGCGAGCGGCCCGTCAATCAGACGGATGATTTCGCTCAAGCGGATCTGTGACGGCGGCCGGCGCAACCGGTATCCGCCCTTGGCGCCGCGCACGCTTTCCACAATGCGCGCGTTCTTCAGCTCCAGGAGAATCAGTTCCAGGAACTTTTCCGGCAGATTCTCTTCGTAGGCAATGTCGCGAATCCGGATGGCGCCCTGGGTATAACGCCGGGTCAGCACCATCATCGCCTGCAACGCATACAGCCCTTTTTGAGAAACCTTCATCGTCCGAGTATCCCTATGTTACTAATAGGCATTATAGAAAATGCAAGCGCCCTGCCAAAGCACTAAATTTTTCCGCATGGACGCTTGTGTGATTTCAGCAAGTTAGCGCTGGAAGAAGAGTTGCAAGGGAGGCCCTTGTGCAAGGCTTTGCACTTTCAGAAGAGTTGAACGGTTTCACGGACGTGACAAATGCAAGTTCTGTGGTTGAGCGGCGCAAGAATTCAATCCAGCAGCATGGCGGCCACATCCCCGTTGCGCGCCATCCGAGGCCCCAAGTGGTCGGCACGTGAACCGTGTCGCCCGAATGCGTATCCGGCTACTTCCGCCCTTTGTCGGACTATCGAGTGAAGTCGGGCGCCGCCACGGCTAGGGAATGCGTCGCATTCTGGGTCAAAAAGGTAGTACGACACAAGCAGCGACAGAAAACTACTCGAAGGGACCATTCTGTTTTTTCAAGTCATTGAAAAGAATGGCGGGGACGACGAGACTCGAACTCGCGACCTCTGCCGTGACAGAGTCGCTGGCCGATGTAACTTATTGGAACTTAACGGCACTGACAGCCCGCTCTTAGTCCTTTAAGGGAAATCAAGGGAACTCTTCGGCCGGCTTATTGGACCCAGATCGGACCCAAATTGGTCGATCCGGAATGAATCCGCCGCTCTTTGGGTTATGAGCCCAACAAAATAAACGACATTAATGTATTTCAACGACTTGACGCCGCCGGGACTCCTAA